>Ga0210396_10000026_pt1 | contig 332549 bp, 310 predicted proteins | sample IncBWH17OmetaG_FD_155466 | JGI IMG/M metagenome (GOLD analysis project Ga0210396, IMG submission 155466) | Forest soil microbial communities from Barre Woods Harvard Forest LTER site, Petersham, Massachusetts, United States - Inc-BW-H-17-O ... | reverse complement strand
AAAGGTACTCCGGGGATAACAGGCTTATCGGGCCCAAGAGTCCACATCGACGGCCCGGTTTGGCACCTCGATGTCGGCTCGTCGCATCCTGGGGGTGGAGTCGCTCCCAAGGGTTGGGCTGTTCGCCCATTAAAGCGGTACGCGAGCTGGGTTCAGAACGTCGTGAGACAGTAAATTCCGTTGCTGTCTATAAATTCGGCTATATGCTGGAAAACCCGTGTATCCCACACTACTCGTGGCGAGCGTTCCGACCGGAGCGATCGCTACAGTGAAAATGTGTTGGGTGCGGACAATCAGCAGGAAAGGCTGGATAGCTACATTTCGGGCTTTGTCGATGGCGAGGGCTGCTTTGCGGTCGCCGTCAACCGCAATCCGACGTGTCGTAGTGGGTATCAGCTAGTACCAGAGTTCCATGTCAGCCAGAACGGTGACCGGGCTCAGGTGCTTCACCTGATACGCAGGCGATCCGAAGGATGCGGTTACATCAAGCCCAACGGAAGGAAAGATCGCGCTTTGGTCTACGTTGTACGACGACGCACAGACCTTGTTGAGCACGTGATTCCCTTCTTTGAACGGTCGCCGTTGTTGTCCTCTAAGCAGGAGGACTTCGAGAAGTTTGCGACGATCGTACGGTCAATGACCCGTGGTCACCATCGGACACCTGGAGGTTTTTGCAGGCTGCTAGATGAGGCACTCTCGATGAATGGAGGGGGCCGTTTTCGAAGCATCCGATGGAAGGAGTTGATCGGTAGCGCTCCAGAATCCTCAGAGACTATATGCCGAACAGGTGAGTGATGCCACCTGAAGATATAGTCCGAGCTGCATGGCGACATGCAGAGTCAGGCAGAAATGTCCTGGCCCGCAGGCTGAATTCGAGCCTGTGAGTAACAGAACTGTCGGTCCCTATCTGCCGTGGGCGTTGGAGAATTGAGAGGAGTTGTCCCTAGTACGAGAGGACCGGGATGAACGCACCTCTGGTGTATCTGTTGTCCTGCCAAGGGCATAGCAGGCTAGCTACGTGCGGACTGGATAACCGCTGAAAGCATCTAAGCGGGAAGCCAACCTCAAGATGAGTTCTCCCATCCCCTAGAGGGAGTAAGACCCCTGGTAGACCACCAGGTTGATAGGCCGGATCTGGAAGGGCGGTGACGCCCGTAGGAGACCGGTACTAATGGTTCGAGGGCTTGACGGATTTTTTTCAGCACCGCATTGCAGCGGTGTGGGTGGTACCCGTTGTGGCGCTGTGCAGTTTTGAAGGACCGGGAGGGCGGTCTCTCGCCTTTTTCCGGTGGCCTTGGCGAGGGGGAAACACCTCTTCCCATTCCGAACAGAGCAGTTAAGCCCCTCAGCGCCGATGGTACTTGGCTCGCAAGGGCCTGGGAGAGTAGGACGCCGCCGGTTTTTTCTCACACGAGCCGCCCTCGGGCGGCTCGTGGTCGTGATCGGCTACGCTGCGCGGGCGATGCCCGATCTCAGCGGCTTCTACGCGCGCGTCAGCCCATACATCGCGCACCGTCCCGGCAGCGTGCTCGGGGCGCGGACACACGCGTGGGTCGTGCGCCGCACCGGCGGACGGATCGGCGGGCGCGCGTTCGGCGCGGAGATCCTCGTGCTGCGCACGACGGGGCACAAGAGCGGCGAGCCGCGCGACTCGCCGATGTTCTTCCTGCGCCACGGTGACGGGTTCGCGGTAGTCGCGTCCAACGCCGCCTCCAAGCGGACGCCGGCGTGGTGGTTCAACCTTCAAGCACATCCCGCGGTGGAGGCGCTTGTGCGGGGCGTGAGCTATCCGGTCACGGCGCGCGCAGCCAGCGCGGAGGAGGTCGCGACGCTATGGCCGCAGTTCGTGAAGCTCTACAGCGGCTACGACCACTACAAGTCGATCGCGACGCGCGAGCTGCCCGTCGTGATCCTCGAGCCGCGCTGAGGCGCGGGACAGGCCGGCGCGTCCTCGAAATGGCGCTCGTCGGCTCGCCGGCGCGACGAAGCGGACTCGATCGGGCAGATGCAGACCTGTGGGCGCGCCGGCGCCTGGCCGGCGCGACGTACTGCTCGACGCCCGCGCAGCGGCCTGCGGTGCTCGTGAGCCCAGGGGGGCTCGGAGCCGATCCCGCGATCCTCCCGGTCGACCTCCCAGTCGACGGGATCGTCGTCCTCGAGCAGGAGGAATGCGCGGGTCAGCGCGAGCGCCTTGACGGCGTGCTGCGCGAGCGTCGATGTTGCCTGTGAACAGAACACGTGTTCGTAGAGTACGTTCGCGCTCGGACGGAACGGGCACGAACATACGTGCGCTTCCTCGCAAGCGGTTGCTCGAGCCGCGGAAGTGGCCTGTTGATGCGAGATCCGGCCGAGATGATCTGCAAGGAAAGTTGCAGCGGCGAGGCGCTTCGCGGACAAGCTGATCCTGATCTGCTGGCGGCGCTGTGCGCGAGGGACGCAGCGAAATCGGCGACATCCGCCAGATCGATCGCGGGTACGAGCGGTCGCCTGCGTCACCCTCTAGGCTCCGGGCATGATCCACCCGATCCCCAGCGGCACGCGCGACGTGCTGGCAGACGAGATGCGCGAGATGCGCGCGATCACGGAGGCGCTGCGGGGCGTGTTCGAGCGCAGCGGCTACGGCGAGGTGTACACGCCGGCGCTCGAGTACGAGGCGGTGCTGGCGCGCGCGGGGACGACGGCGACGGCGTCGGCGCCCCCGGCGTACCGGGTCTTTGACGAGGCGGGCGCGGTGCTGGCGCTGCGCTCGGACATGACGGTGCCGATCGCGCGCGTGGTGGCGAGCCGCTACGCGGCGGCGGAGCCACCGCTGCGGTTCTGTTACCTGGCGCATTGCTACCGCGGGGTGCGCCCACAGCGCGGCCAGCCGCGGGAGCTGCTGCAGGCGGGCATCGAGCTCGTCGGCGCGCCGGCGCCGCAGGGCACGGTGGAGGCGCTGAACGTGCTCTGCGCGGCGCTCGACGCGGTGGGCCTCGCGGACTACCGCGTGGGGTTGGGCGACGCGTCGCTGTTCGGGGCGCTGATGGCGGGGATCGGCGTCGCGGCACAGACACGTCCGGCACTGCTCGGGGCGCTCGCGCGGCGGGACTTCGTGGAGCTCGAGGGGGTACTCGCGGCGGCGGGGCTGAGCGCGCACGACGCGGAGCTGCTGCTGAGCGTGCCGCAGCGGCGCGGCGGCCCGGAGGTGCTGGCGGACCTGCCCGGGCCGGCGGCGGAAGCGGCGGGGGGAATGCGGATGGTGCACGAGTTGCTCGCGCCGGAGGTCGCGGAGCGCGTGATCTTCGACCTGGGCTTGACGCGCAGCTTGGGCTACTACACGGGCGCGGTATTCGAGGTCTACGACCCCGCGCTCGGCGCGCCGATCGGTGGTGGCGGCCGCTATGACGAGTTGCTCGGCCGCTTTGGGCGCGAGCTGCCGGCGGTGGGGTTCGCGCTGGGCGTAGACCGCCTGCACATCGCGCTTGCGGGCGAGGAGCGCGGGACCGGCGTGAGGCTCGCGCGATGAGCCCGCTTGGCGGGCTGCGGATCGCGGTGCCGCGCGGGGCGCTGTTCAACGGCACGGTGGACCTGCTGGCGGGGCTGGGGGTGCAGACCGATGAGCTGCGCACCAACGATCGCAAGCTCCTGTTCGAGGAGATCGGCGTGATCACGATGCGTCCCTCGGATGTGCCGACGTACGTGGAGGCGGGCGCGGCGGACGTCGGGATCACGGGCAAGGACGTGCTCGCGGAGCTCGCGCTCGCGGAGGCCTCGGGGGCGGCGCCGGGGGGCGGTGCGCGCGCGCACGGGGGTCGCGAGGTGTACGAGCTGCTGGACCTGGGCTTCGGGCGCTGCACGATGGTGCTCGCGACGATGGCGGGCGAGCCGGACCCGGCGGCGGAGGCGCTGCGGCGCCTGGGCGTGATGCGGGTCGCGACGAAGTACCCGCGGATCGCGGCGCGCCACCTCGAGGAGACGGGACGCCAGGCGGAGATCGTGGAGGTGAAGGGCTCGGTCGAGCTGGCGCCGCTGACGGGGCTGGTGGAGGCGATCGTAGACCTGACGGCGACGGGGACGACGCTGCGCGAGAACAACCTCGTGGTGCGCGAGCGGTTCCTGGAGTGCACGGCGCGCCTGATCGCGAACCCGGTCGCGCACAAGCTGAAGGCGGCGGCGATCGACGACCTGCTGGGGCGGCTGCGCGCGGCGCCAGCGCGGGACGGGGGCGCGAGTGCGGCCTCCGCCCGCGGGGAGGACGCGAGTGCGGCCTGAGCGGCTGGGGCTGGAGGACGTGCAGCGGCTGGGCGGCCCGGCGGGCGTGGCGGAGCGGTTGCGCTCGCTGGTGCCGGGGGGTGCGTCGGTGGAAGAGGACGTCGAAGTGATCATCGCGAACGTCTGGGAAGGGGGCGACGGGGCGGTGCGCGAGCTGACGCGCGAGTTCGACACCGGCGGCGTCGATCCACGGCCGCTGCTGGTCTCGGCGCCGGAGCTCGACGACGCGATCCGCAAGCTGCCGCTGGACGTTGTCGCCGGGCTGCAGGTAGCGATCGCGAACGTCGCGCAGGTCGCGCAGGCGGGGGTGCACGAGGACATCGCGATCGACCTGCCGCAGGGACAGCGGGTGACGCTGCGCGAGGTGCCGGTCGGCGCGGCCGCGGTGTACGTGCCGGGCGGTCGCGCGGCGTACCCGAGCACGGCGGTGATGGGCGTGGTGGCGGCGCGCGCGGCGGGCGTGCTGGAGGTGGCGGTGTGCTCGCCGCCGGGCGGCGACGGGGAGATCGACGCGGCGGTGCTCGGCACGTGCCGGCTGCTGGGAGTCGAGCGCGTGTACCGGATGGGCGGCGCGCAGGCGATCGCGGCACTGGCGTACGGGACGCAGACGGTGTCCGCGGTGGACGTGATCGTGGGCCCGGGGAACCTGTACGTGCAGGAGGCCAAGCGCCAGCTCTCCGATCGCGTGGGGATCGATGGCTTCGCGGGCCCGAGCGACCTGTTGGTGGTCTTCGGCGACGACGCGGATCCGCGCCTGGTGGCGCTCGACATGGCGGCGCAGGCCGAGCACGGCCCGGGCAGCCTCGTGGGCGCGATCTGCTCGTCGGCGGGTGCGCTGGACCTGCTTGGGGACGAGCTGGAGCGCCTCGCGCAGGAGTATCCGGGGCTGCGCCCGGCGGCGTGCGTGCTGGTGCAGAGCGCGGACGCGCGCGAGGCGCTGGCGATCGCGAACGCGTTTGCGGCGGAGCACCTGCAGCTGATCGGCGCCGAGCCGGAGGCGCTCGCGGGGACAGCGCGCGCGGCGGGCTGCGTGTTCGTGGGTGCCGCGGCGGCGACGGCCTTTGGCGACTACGTCGCGGGCTCGAATCACATCTTGCCGACGGGCGGCGCGGCGCGCTTCGCGTCGGGGCTCTCGGCGCGGCACTTCCGGCGGCGGATGGCGGAGGTGCGGCTCGGCGCGGTGGGCGGCGAGACCGCGAGCAAGCTCGCCGCGGCGGGCGCGCCGATCGCGCGCGCGGAGGGCTTCGAGCTGCACGCGCGCTCGATGGAGGCGCGGATGGGGGAGAATCCGCTGCGATGAGTCGCGAAGCGAAGATCGAGCGCCGCACGGGCGAGACGGACGTGAAGCTCGCGCTCGCGCTGGACGGCACCGGCGCGGGCGCGCGCGCGACGGGGGTGGGCTTCTTCGATCACATGCTCGACCTGCTCGCGCGCCACGGACGCTTGGACCTCGAGCTGACGGTGAGCGGTGATCTCGACACGGGGGCGCACCACACGGTGGAGGACACAGCGATCGTCCTGGGCCAGGCGCTCGACCGCGCGCTGGGCGAGCGCGCGGGGATCGTGCGCTACGGCGCGGCGACGGTGCCGATGGACGAGGCGCGCGCGAGCTGCGCGATTGACATCTCGGGCCGCCCGTACACGCTGTTCGAGGCGAACCTGCCACCGGGCGCGACGGGCGGCTTCGAGCACGAGCTCGCGGAGGAGTTCTTCCGCGCGCTCGCGAACGCGGCGAAGCTGACGCTGCACCTGCGGGTGGAAGCGGGCAGCAATGCGCACCACATGATCGAGGCGGCGTTCAAGGCGTTCGCGCGCGCGCTGCGCGCGGCGGTCGCGCTGGACCCGACGGAGAGCGGCGTGCCGAGCACGAAGGGCACGCTGACGGCATGAGCGCTCCGGTGCGGCCGCGGATCGCGGTGGTGGACTACGGCATGGGCAATCGGCGCTCGGTTGAGAAGGCGCTGGAGCGGGTGGGGGCGAGCGCGTTCGTGAGCCGCGATCCCGCGGCGCTGCGCGCGGCGGATGGGCTACTGCTGCCCGGCGTGGGCGCGTTCCCGGCGGCGATGGCGACGATTCGCGAGCTGGGCCTGGATGCGCTGCTGCGGGAGTGCGCCGCGGCGGGGATGCCGCTATTTGGCTCGTGCATGGGAATGCAGCTGCTGTTCGAGCGCTCGCAGGAGCACGGCGGCGCGGAGGGCCTGGGGCTACTGCGCGGCGAGGTGCGCGAGCTGCGCGCGCCAGGTCTGAAGCTGCCGCACATCGGTTGGAGCGAGGTGCGCTGGCGGAGCTCCTCGCGACTACTGGCGGGCCTGCCGGACCCGGCGTTCCTCTACCACGTGCACAGCTTCGTCGTGCACCCCGCGGGTGAAGATGTGGTGCTGGGGGAGGCGGAGTACGGCGAGCGCTTCCCGGCGGTGGTGGGCGCGGGCAACGTGTTCGGGGCGCAGTCGCATCCGGAGAAGTCCTCGACGCACGGACTCGCGCTGCTGGGCAACTTCGTGGCGATCTGCGCGGAGGCCCGCGCGGGCACGCGCGTGCCGCTGGCGTCGTGAGTCGCGTGCGCATGTCCACGCGCACGGCGGGGGTGCGCGGCCGATGATCCTCTACCCCGCGATCGACATCCTGGGCGGCAGCGCGGTGCGCCTCGTGAAGGGCGACTTCGCGGCAAAGAAGGTCTATGACGAGGACCCGCTGTCGGCGGCGCGCGCATGGACGGAGGCGGGCGCGCGGCACCTGCACGTGGTGGACCTCGACGGCGCGAAAGAGGGACGCGCGGTGAACGTGGGGAACCTGCGGCGCATCGTGGACGAGTTGGGGGTGCCGGTGCAGTACGGGGGCGGCCTGCGCACGTTGGTGGCGATCGAGGAAGCGATCGAGGCGGGCGCGCAGCGGGCAATCCTGGGGACGGCGGCGTTCAAGGACGAGTCGCTGCTGGACGCGGCGCTGGCGCGCTGGCCACAGCGGATCGTGGTCTCGGTCGACGTGCGCGGCGGGCACGTGACGACGGCGGGCTGGACGGAGGGCACGCAGCTCGGCACGGAGGACGTGATCGCGGGCCTGTACGAGCGCGGCGCGCGCGAGCTGGTGTTCACGAACGTGGACCGCGACGGGATGCTCGAGGGTCCCAGCCTCGAGGAAGTCGACCGCGTCGCTGCAGCGGTGCGGGGCCGCGTGATCTACTCGGGCGGGATCGGGCGCCTCGCGGATCTGGAGGGCCTCGTGGCGCTGGGGCGCGAGAGCCTGGCGGGGGTGATCGTGGGCAAGGCGCTGTACGAGCGGCGCTTCACGGTTGCGGAGGCGCTGGCGGTGCTGGGCGAGTGAGTGAAGGATTTGGGATTGGACCCCTTCGGGGTCCCGGTTGGGTCGGCCGGTGCATCGCTACGGTGGGTGTGTGCACCTGAAGCGCGTGATCCCCTGCCTCGACGTCGATCGCGGCCGTGTGGTGAAGGGCGTCGAATTCCTCGACATCCGCGACGCCGGCGACCCGGTGGAGCTCGCGGCGCACTACGACCGCGAGGGCGCGGACGAGCTCGTGTTCCTCGACATCACGGCGACGCACGAGCGGCGCGAGACGATCGTCGCGCTGGCGCGGCGCACCGCGGACGAGGTGTTCGTCCCGTTCACGATCGGCGGCGGGATTCGCTCGGTGGCGGACGCGCAGGCGGTGCTGGACGCGGGCGCGGACAAGGTCGCGGTGAACTCCGCGGCACTAGGACGTCCGCAGCTGATCGACGAGCTCGCGCGCGTGTTCGGGACGCAGTGCGTGGTGCTCGCGATCGACGCGAAGGCGCGGCCAGCGGGTGGCTGGGAGGCGTACCTAGCGGGGGGCCGTACGCCCACGGGTCGCGATGTGGTGACGTGGGCGCGGGAGGCGGTGGAGCGCGGTGTGGGCGAGATCCTGCTGACGAGCATGGACCGCGACGGGACGAGCGACGGCTACGACCTCGCGTTGACCGCCGCCGTCGGGGGCGCCGTCGGGGTGCCCGTGATCGCCTCCGGCGGCGCCGGGGAGCCCGAGCACCTCGTGCAGGCGCTCACCGCCGGTGCCGACGCCGCGCTGTGCGCCTCGATCTTCCACTACGGGCGCTACACCGTCGGTGAGACCAAGGAGCACCTGCAGCGGGCCGGCGTCGCCGTGCGGCGCTGAGCAGCGCCGGCCGCGCGCCCGCCGCACGGTCGTTTGGACTCTGCGAACCTCCAGCGATGCGCTCCCCCGATCGTAAGCCGCGTGAGCTGCTGGCGCGCCTGGCCGAGCAGCCCGGCGGCGCGCGGCTGCTCGCGCTGGCCGGGCCCGAGACCTATCTGGTGGGCGGCGCCGTACGCGACTTGATGCTTGGGCGCGTGCCGCGCGAGCTCGACGTGGTCGTCGAGGGGGAAGACGCCGCGCGCGCGCTGGTTGCGGAGCTTGCCGCGGCGGCTGCGGGCGGCGCGGGGGATGGAGCGGTGGGGCCCCGGCCGGTCGAGCACCCGCGTTTCGGTACCGCGCGCGTCGAGTTGCCCGGTGGGGCGCGCGTCGACGTGGCGCAGGCGCGCCGCGAGCGCTACCCCGCGCCGGGCGCGCTGCCCGAGGTGGAGCCCGCGCGCCTCGAAGAGGACCTGCTGCGGCGCGATTTCACCGTCAACACGCTCGCGCTCGCGCTCGCCCCCAACGCTGCGGGCGGGGCGCTGCGCGCCGCTGCGCACGCGCTTCAGGATCTGCGCGAGGGCCGCCTGCGGGTGCTGCACGAGCGGAGCTTCATCGACGATCCGACGCGCCTGTGGCGGCTCGCTCGCTATCGCGCCCGTCTGGACTTCGCGATCGAGGAGCGCACGGCGCAGCTGGCGCACGCAGCGGTCGCGGCGGGGGCGCTGGCGACGGTCTCGGGCGCGCGGGTCGGCGCGGAGCTGCGCCTCGCGTTGGCCGAGCCGGACGCGCTGGCGGCGCTCGCGGAGCTCGAGCGGCTGGGGGTGCTGCGCGCTTTGCACCCGCGGCTGCGCTTGGACCACGAGGTCGTAGAGCGCGCGCTGGAGCTGCTCGCGGGTGGGCGCGCGGTGGCGGTGCAGGACGCGGGCGCACCCGGTGCCGGGGACCGCCCGGATCTGCTGATGCTCGCGGGAATTGCGCTGCCGCTGGCGCTGAGTGGTGTGCTCGGCGGCGACACCGCAGCGTGCACGGCAGCGGACGGCGATGCGCGCAGCGAGATCGCGGCCTTTCTCGATCGCCTGGAGTTCACTGCGGCTGATCGCGACCGGGTGGTGAGCGCGGCGGCCGCGGTCCCGGGGTTGATCGATGAGCTGCCGGGAGCGGTGCGAGCGTCGCAGCTGCGCGAGGTGGCGGTGCGCGTGCCGCCGGAGGGCGTCGCGCTGGCGGGTGCACTGAGCGTGCCGGCGGCTACGCCCGCGCGCCGGTGGTTGTGTGAATTGCGCCACGTGCGCCTATCGATCGGCGGCAAGGACTTGCTCGCGGCCGGTGTGCCCGAGGGTCCCGAGCTCGGACGGCGGCTGGAGCGGGCCCTGCGGATGCGACTCGACGGCGCGCTGGCGGACGGCCCGGAGGCGGAGTTGGCTGTGGCGCTCGAGGATCCACTGGGCGCCTAGCCGTGGCGCCAGAATGGCCCTACAATTTGTGCGTGCCCAGCGTGCAAATCAAGAACGTGCCGCCCGACGTCCATCGCGTCCTTCGGCGCCGCGGATCTGGGAGCTCCGCCACAACCTCTGCGCCTACCACGCGGCATACGTGGCTTTGGCCGAGGCTATCGAGGCAACGCTGCTGACGGCTGACGGTAGATCGACTCGGGCGCCCGCGCTCGAGCGCGATGGGCGAGAAGATGGCGCCTGAGCAGCGGGCGCCCGCAAGCGTGAGCGGTCTTGGGCTGCGCTGCGAGCTGCCTGGCGGCGGCGGCGCGTTGTTCACGATGCGCAGAGACGGCAACCTCTCGACGATGCGTGGCGAGCACTCCGAGAATGGCGGGCGCGAACGCGACCGGATCTGCGCGGAGCTCGGGCTGGACTGGCTGTGCGCTAGCCGTCAGGTGCACGGAGCGAGCGTGCAGCGTGTGTACAGCCAGGGCGGCAGTGGCGGGCGCGCGGTCGCGATCGACGCGGATGGTCACGCGACCTCCTTGCACGGAGTTGGGGCGATGGTGTTGGTCGCGGACTGCTTGCCGGTGCTGCTGGCGGCGCACGGCGCGGTCGCAGCTCTGCACGCGGGCTGGCGCGGGCTCGCGGCGGGCGTTCTGCGGGAGGGGGTGCGCGCGCTGCGGGAGGTTGGCGGCGAGGGCGAGATCGTCGCGCTGATCGGTCCCGGCGCGGGGCCGTGCTGCTACGAGGTTGGTGAGGAGGTGCACGCGGTATTTGGCGGCGCGCACCGGGTGGGGGAGCGCCACATCGATCTGGCGGCAATCGCCCAGCAACGGCTCGTCGCGGCGGGCGTGGGGGAGGTCGAGCGGCTCGACATATGCACGATCTGCGACACGCGCTTCTACTCGCATCGTCGCGAAGGCGAGCGCGCGGGCCGCCAGGCGGGGGTCGTGTGGTTGAGCTGATCGCCACGCCCGACGCGGCGCGGATTCGCGCGAACATCGCGCGAATCCGCGAGGAGATCGCGCAGGTGGGCGCTGCGGCGGGGCGCTGGAGCGCCGTCGAAGCGCCGGCGCGCGCGGCCGCCGAGGTTCAGGTGCTTGCGGCCGTCAAGTACGTCGCGCTCGCGGACCTGCCGGTGCTGGCGCAGGCGGGGGTGACGCTGGTGGGCGAGAACCGCGCGCAGGACCTGCAGGCGAAGGTCGCCGCGCACGGGGAGCTGTTCGAGTGGGACTTCATCGGACAGCTGCAGAGCCGCCGCGTGCGCGCGATCGTGCCGCACGTGCGCCTGATCCATTCGGTGGCGAGCGAGTCGGCGCTGCGGGAGCTCGCGCACCAGCGCGAGCATGCGCGTGCGGGCCTGGAGCTGCTGATCGAGGTCAACGTCGCGCGCGAGCCCGGCAAGGCCGGCATCGCGCCGGAGCAGCTGGAGGGATTTCTCGAGCACGCGCCGCTGCCGGTGGTCGGCTTGATGACGATGCCGCCGTTCGCGGATGACCCGGAGCGAAGCCGGCGCTGGTTCGCGGCGCTGCGCGAGCTGGCCGCAGCGCACGGCCTACGCCACCTCTCGATGGGCACCAGCCAGGACTATGCCGTGGCGGTCGCGGAGGGGGCGACGATTGTGCGGATCGGCGCGAGCCTATACGCTTAGCGTGAGCAGGGAAAACTCTGTCTCCAACGAAGAACGGCCCTAAGCAATGGCTTTCCGTGACTCATGGCACCGCGCGCTCGTGTACTTCGGCCTCGCCGAGGAGTACCACGAGGACTACGAGGACCCCGCTCCGCCGGAGGCGGAGCTCGAGGACCACTACCGCGAGCGCCCGAATGTGCGCCGTCTGCGCCGCCGTCGCGACGAGTTCGACGAGATCTTTGCCGAGGACGATCGCGCGGAGGCCGGTGGGGGGCGCGGACGCGGAGCGACGGCGGTGCTACGCCCGGTCGGCGGTCGCGGCGCGGGCAACGGCGACGTACGCGTGCACCTCGTGGTGCCGAAGTCATTCAACGACGCGCAGCAGGTCGCGGACCGCTTCAAGGACTCGATCCCCGTGATCCTCAACCTCCAAGGCACCGAAACGGAGCTCGCCAAGCGCCTGATCGACTTCGCGAGCGGCCTCACCTACGCGCTCGACGGCGGCATGCAGCGGATCGCGGACAAGGTCTTCATGCTGACCCCGCGCAACGTCGAGATCTCCGCGGAGGAGCGCGCGCGTCTAATCGAGAAGGGCTTCTTCAACCAATCCTGAGCGGCCCGTTCGCCCTCGCGGTGTTTATCTGGCCGGATCGCCTGTAGCCTAGGCGCCCTATGCAGATCGGTCTGATCGGAGCAGGCAACATGGCGCGCGCGCTGGCGCGCGGTTGGGGGCGGCCGGTGCTTTGCGCGGATCCGCTCGCCGAGCGCGCGCAGGTGCTCGCGACGGAGACGGGGGGAGAGGCGCTGGCGAGCAACGCGGAGGTCGCCGCGCGCGCGGACTTGGTGGTGCTTTGCCACAAGCCCTCGCAGCTGAAGGATGTTGCGGGCGAAGTCGCGCCGCAGGCGCGCGCGGTCGCGTCGATCCTTGCGGCGGTACCGCTCGCGCGGCTAAAGGCGGCCTATCCCGAGCGCCCGGTCTACCGCTTCATCCCGTCGCTGCCGGTCGAAGTGCGCCAGGGGCCGGTCGCGCAGGCCGCCGATGGCCAGCAGGACGCGACGCTCGACGCGGAAGTCCACGAGCTGTTCGCGGAGCTCGGCGCGCTCGTGGTGCTCGACGACGCGTTGCTCGATGTCGCGATGGGCCTGATGTCGTGCGCGCCGGCGTACGTCGCGCTGATCGCCGAGGCGCAGGTCGACGCGGGGGTGCGTCGGGGGATCCCGGCGGCGCAGGGAGCAGAGCTGGTGGTGCAGACGCTCGCGGGCACCGCGGAGCTGCTGCGCCGGCGTGGCTACGACACGCTCGCGGTGCGTCGCGAGGTGTCCTCGCCGGGCGGCGTGACGGCGCGCGGCCTGGAGGCGCTCGAGCGCGGCGGGGTGCGCACGGCGTTCAGCGACGCGCTCGACGCGGTGCTCGAGCTCGTGCCGCCAGCGCGATGACGCTCGTCTTCGCGACCGCGCTCGTGCTCGCGACCGCGCGCGCGGAGATCGCGAACTACCTCTCGGCGTTGATCGACGTCTACACGCTGCTGATCCTGGTGCATATCGTCGTGCAGTGGCTCTTCGCGTTTGGCCTGCGGCCGCCGTACTCACGTGCGAGTAGCGCGGCGCTGGGCTTCCTGCGCGACATCTGCGAACCGTTTCTGCGGATCTTCCGGCGCATCATTCCGAGCTTCGGGGCGCTCGACTTCAGCCCGATCGTCGCGATCATCGTGCTGAGGATCATCAACAGCGTGGTGGTCGAAGGCCTGATCCGCGGTTGATCGCGGTGGAGCGCTCTCCGGTATCCGTGGCGGGAGGCCCACGCGGGCCAGGGGCGCGCGCGGCGCGGATCTCGCCGTGGCTTCGCGCCGGCGCGGTCGCGGTGCTAGTGATCGCGATCGACCAGCTCGCCAAGCGCGCGGTGCGTGCGGGGATCGTTCCGGGTGAAGAACACAAGGTGCTGCCGGGCCTCGCGCTCGTGGACACGCGCAATCACGGGGTCGCGTTCGGCTTCCTGCCGGGCGACCACCTCGCGGTGACGATCGTGATCGGCGTGGCGCTGCTAGCGCTGCTGGCGTATTTCGCGCGCCACGCGACGCGGCCGTTGATCTGGTTGCCGACGGGCATGTTGATCGGCGGCGCGCTGGGCAACGTCGTGGATCGGCTGCGCGACGGCTCGGTGACCGACTTCATCAAGCTCCCGCTGGGCTGGCCGCCGTTCAACCTCGCGGACACCGCGATCACGCTGGGCGTCCTGATTCTGGTGCTCGTCATCGAGCGCCCGCGCGCGGCGTGAGCGCCTCCTTCACGATCCCCTACGAAGACGAGCACCTGCTCGTGGTCGACAAGGGAGCCGGGTTGGTCGTGCACCCGGCGCGCGGTCATCGCGAGGGGACGCTCTCACAATTGCTGGTAGGCGTCGCGGCGGGCGGGGAGCCGGAGCGCGCGGGCATCGTGCACCGCCTGGACCGCGATACGTCGGGGCTGCTCGTGGTGGCGCGCTCGGAGCAGGCGCACGGGCTGCTGCAGGCGGCGCTCGCGGCGCGGCGCATCGAGCGTGAGTACCTCGCGCTCGTGGTGGGGCGCCCGCCGGCGCGCAGCGGCACAATCGAGGCGCCGATCGGGCGCGACCCGCAGGTGCGCACGCGGATGGCGGTCGGCGGCAACTTCCCGCGCGAGGCGCGCACGCACTTCACGCTCGAGCGCGCGCTGGCGGCGCACACGCTGCTGCGCGTACGGTTGGAGACAGGGCGCACGCATCAGATCCGCGTCCACATGCAGGCGATCGGGCACCCTGTGGCGGGCGACCCGGAGTACGGTGCGCCGGGCGCGCTGGGCCTGGAGCGCCAGTTCCTGCATGCGGCGCGTCTGGCGTTCGAGCACCCGCTCAGCGGCGAGCGGATCGAGGTGCGCTCCGCATTGCCCGCGGACCTCGCGCGGGCGCTGGAGCGCGCCGAGCAGCTATCCTGAGCCCCTCACCAGGTACTTCGACCCGTGCGGTGACGGATCGCGGCCCTGCTCCTGCGCACGACCGGCTCGCCGGCGCCGCAGGAGTCCGCACCGGCCGCACGGCTGCCAATCAAGCACAACACACAAGGGAGCAAAGACCGTGGCCCAAGTAGGCATCGCGGAACTGCTGGAGGCCGGCGTCCATTTCGGCCATCAGACGCGCCGCTGGAACCCGAAGATGCGCCGCTTCATCCACGATGAGCGCAGCGGCATCTACATCATCGATCTGCTCAAGACGGCGACGCTGCTCGAGCAGGCCCGCATCTTCGCGGGGGAGCTCGCGCATCGCGGTGGAACGGTGCTGTTCGTGGGCACCAAGAAGCAGGCGCGCGACACGGTCAAGGACGTGGCGGAGGCGGCGGGCATGCCTTACGTCAACCACCGCTGGCTCGGCGGGCTGCTGACCAACTTCCAGACGATCAGCCAGCGCATCCGGCGCCTGCACGATCTCGAACGCTACGCGAGCGAGGGTCAGCTGGCGCTGCTGCCGACGCGCGAGCGGATGGCGGCGCAGGCGGACTTGGAAAAGCTGCGCGCGAACCTCGGTGGGGTCAAAGACATGCAGCGCGTGCCGAACGCGATGTTCGTGATCGATCTCAAAACCGAGGCGATCGCGGTGAAAGAGGCGCAGCGCCTGCGGATTCCGATCATCGGTCTCGTCGACACCAATTGCGATCCCGACGGGATCGACTACGTGATCCCGGGCAACGACGACGCGATCCGCTCGTGCGCGCTGATCACGCGCGCGATCGGCGACGTCGTCGCCCAAGGCCGCACGGTGTTCCGCGCCGAGGAGGAGCGCGCGCGCCAGGAAGCCGAGGAGAAGGCGCGCGTAGAGGCCGAGGCGCGGGCCAAGCGCGAAGCCGAGGAAGAGGCCAAGCGCGCCGCCGAGGAGCAGGCCAAGCGCGAGGAGCAGGCAAAGCGCGAGGCCGCCGCCGCGCAAGCCGCGGCCGCGGCGGCCGCGAAGACCGCGGCGGAGGCACAGGCCGCGCAGCCACCGGCGGTCCCTGCGGGGGAGGCGAAGGCCGCGCCGCCGCCGGCCGCCCCGGCCAAGCCAGCCAGCCAGTCACCGCCCGCCGCCGCGCCGGCGCAGCCGCCCGCGCCGCAGGCGCCGGCCGAGCAGGCCCCCGCGAGCCCGGCGCCGGCGGCGTCGACTCCCGCGCAGTCCACCGCGCAGCCCAGCGCGCAGTCCGCCGCGCAGCCCAGCGCGCAGTCCGCCGCGCAGCCCAGCGCGCAGTCCGCCGCGCAGCCCAGCGCGCAGTCCGCCGCGCAGCCCAGCGCGCAGTCCGCCGCGCAGTCCGCCGCGCCGGAGCAACCCGCGAAGGCGGTCGAGTCGGAGCAGCCCGCGGCGGCTGCGGAGCCGGGGGAGCCGCAGGAGGCGCAACAGGTTGAGGACGTAGTCGCGAGCGAGGAGGCGAAGGCATGAGTGCGGTGGAGATCAGTGCGCAGGACGTGAAGGCGCTGCGCGAGCGCACGGGCGCGGGGATGATGGATTGCAAGAAGGCGCTGACGGAGGCCTCGGGCGACATGGAGCAGGCGATCGAGCTGCTGCGCGTGCGCCAGGGCAAGAAAATCCAAGATCTCGGCGAGCGCACGGCGACGGAGGGCACGGTGCAGGCCTACGTGCACGCGGGCGCGAAGGTCGGGGTGCTGATCGAGGTGGACTGCAACACGGACTTCGTCGCGAGCAACGAGGACTTCGTGGGCTTCGCGCGCGACGTGGCGATGCAGATCGCGGCGACACCGACGGTGCGCTATGTGAGCCGCGAGGAGGTCCCCGCCGAGGCGCGCGACGCGGAGGCGCGCGTCTACGAGCAGGAGGCGGCGGACAAGCCCGAGAACGTGCGCGCGAAAATCGTGGAGGGCAAGCTCGATGCTTGGTATGAGACGATCGCGCTGCTCGAGCAGGAGCTGCACAACCCGAAGTTCGAGGGCAAGACGGTGCAGCAGCTGCGCGACGAGCTGACCGCGAAGACCGGCGAGAACGTCGTGATACGCCGCTTCGTGCGCTTCGCTGTGGGCCAGTAGGCTCTCGGCGTAGATGGCGCCGGTCTTCAAACGCATCCTGCTGAAGCTCTCGGGGGAGGCCCTGATGGGGGAGCTCGAGTTCGGGACCGACCCGGAGCGTGTGGTGGCGGTGGCGCGGCAGGTGAGCGCGGTGCGCGACGAGGGCGTTGAGGTCGCGATCGTGGTGGGTGCGGGCAACATCTACCGCGGCATGGAGGGCGCGGCGGCGGGCATGGACCGCGCGACGGCCGACTACATGGGGATGCTGGCGACGGTGCTCAACGCGCTGCCACTGCAGGACGCGCTGGAGAAGCACGGAACCGCGACGCGGGTGCAGTCGGCGCTGGGGATCTCGGAGGTCGCGGAGCCCTACATCCGGCGCCGCGCGATGCGCCACCTGGAGAAGGGGCGCGTGGTGATCTTCGCGGCGGGGACGGGCAACCCGTTCTTCACGACGGACACGGCGGCGGCGCTGCGCGCGGCGGAGATCCACGCGGAGATCATCCTGATGGCCAAGAACGGCGTCGAAGGCGTCTATACGGCCGATCCGGCGCTCGACTCCAGCGCGACGTTCATCCCCGCGATCACGCACATGGAGGCGCTCGAGCGCCGGCTGCGCGTGATGGACTCCACCGCGCTCGCGCTGTGCATGGAGAACGGGATGCCGCTGAACGTCTTCAACATGGACGACGAGACGAACATCGCGCGGATAATCTCCGGGGCACGCGTGGGCACCCTCGTATCGACACCCGGGGGCGAGGGCGGCAACGGTGCCTGAGATCCCCGACAGGAGCAGCGAAGGAGACGGGAATGGCTGACGAAGACCTAATCGACGGGCTGCTGGAGGACGCGGGGGCGCGGATGGCGAAATCCGTGGAGGCGACCCACCACGAGTTCGCGACGGTTCGCACGGGCCGCGCGAGCCCGGCGCTGCTGGAGCGGATCCTCGTGGACTACTACGGTGCGCAGACGCCGCTGAACCAGCTCGCGACGCTCTCGGCGCCGGAGGCGCGGCTGTTGACGGTGCAGCCCTACGACAAGTCCTCGATCAAGGCGATCGAGAAAGCGATCAACGAGTCCGACATCGGCCTGACGCCTTCCAACGATGGCAATATCGTGCGCCTCGTGGTTCCCGAGCCGACCGAGGAGCGCCGCCGTGAGCTGGTGAAGGTCGTGCGCAACCTCGCGGAGGAGGGGCGCATCAAGATTCGCAACGTGCGCCGCGACGTGATGCACGACCTGCGCGAGCTGAAGTCCGAGGGGGAGGCGGGCTCCGATGACGAGCACCGCGCGGAGGTGGGTCTGCAGAAGCTGACGGACGCGCGGATCGCGGAGCTCGACGCGGTGCTGAAGGCCAAGGAAGAGGAGATTCTCGAGGTCTGATGCTCGCGCGAGGAGGGGCAGCAGCGCTCCACCCGGGCTGCGGGGTCTAATGGACGCCGCCGCCGGCTCCGAAGGCCGCCCAGGGAACGCGCGCGCCGCCGCGGCGCGCTACGTCGCGATCATCACCGATGGCAACGGCCGCTGGGCGCGCGCGCGGGGGGTGCCGGTCAACGAGGGCCACGACGCGGGCGCGGACACGGTGAAGGCGCGGCTGCGCGATGCGGTGGAGCTGGGCGTGAAGGAGCTGACGGTGTACTCGTTCTCGACGGAGAACTGGTCGCGCCCGGTGCAGGAGGTGAGCGGCTTGATAGAGATGTTCTCGCGACGGATCGCGCGCGAGACGCCGGAGCTGCACGCGGAGGGCGTGCGGATGCGCTTTATCGGGCGCCGCGAGGGCATCTCGGAGAGCCTGCAGGAGCAGATGCGTGAGGCGCAGGAGCTGACCGACGCGAATCGCACGATCACGCTGTTCGTGGCGTTCAACTACGGCGGGCGCGCGGAGATCCTCGATGCGGCGGCGCGCTACACGGGCGGCGGTGAGGAGGAGTTCCGTCGCGGCCTGTACGCGCCGGAGATGCACGACCCGGACTTGATCATCCGCACGAGCGGCGAGCGGCGTCTGTCGAACTACCTGCTGTGGCAGTCGGCGTACTCGGAGCTGGTCTTTCGCGACGAGCTCTGGCCGGACTTCACGCGCGCCGCGCTGGAGGAGTCCCTCGCGGAGTTCAGCGCGCGCCGGCGGCGCTTTGGCGGGCGCTGAGCCGATGTCTTCGACGCGCGGCCGCGGCGGCTCGGTGGGCGGCGCGCGCGCGCGCTCGGACCTGAGCGCGCGGATCCTCGCGGCGCTGCCGGCGATCGCGTTCGCGCTGTTCATCGTGATCGAGGGCGGCCCGATCTTTGCGCTGGGGCTGTTCGCGCTGGGCTGCGTGTGCCTGCACGAGCTGTTCGCGATGTACGAGCGCGCGCATCCGGTGCGCCTGGCGGGCTTCGTTGGTCTCGCGGGCCTGCTGGTGGCGGCGCTCTACGGCGGCGCGCCGCAGGTCCTGCTGGCGGTGGTGGCGGTGCTGCCGTTGTTGTTTGGGTTGACGCTCGTGCAACTGCGCCCCAGCGTCGGCGGCCTCGCGGTAACGCTGCTGGGTGTGTTCTGGATCGGCCTCGCGCTCGCGCACGCGGTGATGCTGCGGGGGCTGCCGCACGGCGAGGGAATCGTGCTCGACGTGCTCGTCGGGACGTTCCTGGGGGACACGGGGGCGTATCTGGGGGGGCGTCTCTTCGGCAGCCGTCCGCTGGCGCCGTCGATCTCGCCGAACAAGACCGTCGAGGGCCTGCTAATCGGGATCGCGAGCGCGATCGTGGCGGTGTGGTTCGCGGGGCGCTACCAGGATTGGCTGCCGGGCACGCACGCGCTGGTGCTGGGAGTGGGGGTCGCGTTGGCGGGGCCGGTGGGCGATCTGTTCGAGTCGTTCGTCAAGCGCGAGGCGGGCGCGAAGGACGCGGGGCGGCTCTTCGGGGCGCATGGCGGCGCGCTGGACCGGCTCGACGCGGTGCTCTTCAGCGCGGTCGTCGGGTATTACATCTGGCTCGCGTATGTCTGACGGGGTGCAGCCCGCGGTGGCCGTCACGCACTACCCTCGGCTCTCGGTATGCCCAAGCGCCTGCTGATCCTCGGTTCCACTGGCTCGATCGGGACGCAGGCGCTCGACATCGTGCTCGCCGACCGGCGCCGCGGCGGGAGCGAGTTCGAGCTCGTCGGGCTCTCCGCCGAGCGCTCGTGGGAGACGCTCCTCGAGCAGGCGCGCGTCCACGACGTGCGGCGGATCGCGCTCGTCGACGAGCACGCGGCGGCGCGCGCCGCGGAGGTGTGGACCGACGGCGAGATCCTGCGCGGCGCGGAGGGGCTCGTGCAGCTCGTCGTCGAGTCCGGCGCGGAACTGGTGCTCAACGCGCTCGTGGGATCGGCGGGTCTCGGCCCGACCGTCGCGGCGCTCGGCGAGGGCATCGACCTCGCGCTCGCCAACAAGGAGTCGCTCGTCGTCGGCGGCGAGCTCGTCGGTGCGCTCGCTGAAGCGACCGGCGCGCGGATCGTGCCCGTCGACTCCGAGCACACCGCGCTGCATCAGCTGCTCGAGGGCCAGCCCGTGGGATCGGTCGACCGTCTCACGATCACCGCCAGCGGTGGCCCTTTCCGCGGCTATACCCGCGCGCAGCTGGACTCGGTGAGCGTCGCGCAGGCGCTCGCGCATCCGACGTGGGCGATGGGGGGCAAGATCACGATCGACTCGGCGACGATGATGAACAAGGGCCTCGAGTTGATGGAGGCGCATCACCTGTTCGGCACGCCCTATGAGCGCATCGATGTGGTCGTGCATCCGCAGTCGCTGATCCACGGGCTCGTCCAGCTCGCCGACGGCGCGATGCTCGCGCATCTCGGTCCGCACGACATGCGCCTCGCGATCTCCTATGCGCTGCACGGCGCGGCGAGCGTGCCACTCGGCATCGAGCCGCTCGACCTCGTGCAGGTCGGCGCGCTGACGTTCGAGGCCGTCGACCCGGACACCTTCCCCTGCCTGCGCCTCGCGCGCGAGGCCGCACAGGCGGGCGGCACCGCGCCGTGCGTCCTGAACGCCGCCAACGAGGTCGCCGTGCACGCGTTCCTCGGTGAGCGCCTCGCGTTCAGCGACATCCCCGCCGTGATCGAGCGGGCCTTGGAGCGGCTCGGCAGCGCCCCGGTGCGCGCCTTCGAGTCGCTCTACGAGGCCGACCGCAAGGCTCGCGTGATCGCCGCTGAAGCGGTCGCTGCGCTCGCTTGAGAACGTGGCTCGTCCGCGGGCTTGGCTTTGCGCATCGATCCGCCGCTCCGGTCGGTACGATCACGGTATGACCAAGGTGGCGAAGATCACGGTGTCCCTGCCCCAGGAGCAGGTCGAGGCGATGCGGGAGGCCGTCGCACGCGGCGACGCCAAGAGCGTGTCCGGCTATGTCTCCGCGGCTCTGCGGGACGCGCTCGCCAGAGACGGCGTCGAGCAGGATCAGGAGGGAGAGGACAGCCTCGCCGAGCTCGTCGCCGAACTGATCGCCGAGCACGGCAAGCCCAGTGCCGAGGCGTACGCGTGGGCGGACGCAGCGCTCGCCCTGTCCGATCCGCAGTGAAGGGGCTGACCCTCGATACGGGTGCTCTGATTGCGCTCGAGCGCGGTGAGCAGCGGATCACGGCCCTGCTCGATCGCGCGTTGGCGACGCCGGACGCGGTGCTTCACATTCCCGCCGCGGTTCTCGCGCAGGCATTTCGCGACGGCCGACGTCAGGTGCGCCTGGTGCGATTGCTGGGGCGTCGCCAGACCACCATCGTGCCCCTCGATGACTCGATCGCGTACGCGATCGGTGCTCTGCTCGGAGCAGCCGACGCGCGGGACGTGGTTGATGCGAGCGTTGTTCTGTGCGCGCGACTGCGGCGGCAGGGCGTCGCGACCAGCGACCCCGACGACCTGCGGCGGCTCGATCCCTCGCTGCTGTTGACCGTCGTCTGACGGGCCGCCCGGTCGCCAACGCTGAGGCCGCGTGGATCACGTGAGCCTGCGGCGCTCGACCTGCGGGCTCTCGGCGCGGAGGCTGCCAAACTGAGCGCATGAATTGGGTTCTTACGATCCTCGGCATCGCGGCGCTGGTGGTGCTGCACGAGCTGGGCCACTTTCTCGCGGCCAAGGCGGTCGGCATGCGCGTCGAGCGCTTCTCGCTGTTCTTCCCCCCGAAGCTCTTCGGCGTGCAGCGCGGCGAGACGGAATACATGATCGGGGCGATCCCCGCGGGAGGCTACGTGAAGATCACCGGCATGAGCCCGACCGAGGAGATCCCACCGGAGCTCATACCGCGCGCCTACTACATGCAGGCTCCCTGGCGGCGTATCGTCGTGATCGCGGCCGGTCCCGGCGTCAACCTCCTGATCGCCTTCGTCCTGTTCTGGGCGATGCTCTACAGCGGCAATCTCAACGGCGTCACGACGCTCGGCAACCTCAACTCGTCGGTCCAGACCCTGGTCGCCAACACCTCGGTGCTCGCGGTCGAGCAGGGCGAGCCGGCGCACGGCGTGCTCGAGCCCGGCGACAAGATCCTCGCAATCGGCGGTCATCCCGTGACGGTCGCCTCGGCGATGCACGCGATCGGCGCCCACCGCTGTGCGGGCACGCCTACCGAAGGCTGCCGCGCGCAGACTCCGGTGGCGCTCACGGTGAGGCGTGGGGGACGTGATGTCCAGCTCTCGGTCTACCCGCGCTACAGCCGCCCGGCCGGCCGCATGCTGATCGGCTTCGAGTTCGGAGCGAGCGCGAAACACTTCGGGGCATTCGCCGCCGCCGGAGCCGCGCTGAGCGAGATGTGGGGCATCACCGCGCAGACGCTCACGAACGTCGAGCACGCCTTCACGAACCCCAAAGTTCGCAAGCAGTTCAGCGGCATCGTCGGGATCACCGCCGACACCCACGAAGCGATCTCCGCCGGCGCCGGGTACGCACTGGTGATCCTCGCGTTCGTCTCGCTGGCGCTCGCGATCGTGAACCTCTTCCCGTTCCTGCCGCTGGACGGCGGTCACATCCTCTGGGCGGTCGCCGAGAAGGTGCGCGGCCGGCGCGTGTCGCTGACCGCGATGTGGCGCTTCAGCTCGGTCGGGATGCTCCTGCTCGCGTTCCTGGTGATCAACGGCATCAGCAACGACATCAGCCGGCTGGGCGGGTGAGCGACCGCCGTCACCGATGGTCGCGAGCGCATAGGCTTTGCTGAACAGCGCCTTTCGGGAGGCGCGTTGCTGATGAGCTCCATACCCCCTACAACCGCGACCTCGCAGTCCGACGCAGGCTCCGCACTGCGTACAGCCGACGACGCTTCCCCAGTGGGCCCCGCCGCCGCCCATGCCGCGACGATGGTCGAGGCCTTCGCGATCACCAGTGCCGCGCTGGGCGGCCGCGTCGCGATTCGGACCAAGGGCGACGCGCAGACGCTGACGTGGGCGCAGTGGCATCAACGGTCGCAGGAGCTCGCGGGCGGCTTGCACCGGCTCGGGCTGCGCCGCGGCGAGACGCTCGCGCTGCTGCTCGGCAACCGGCCCGAGTTCCACGTTGCCGACATGGCCGCGGTGCTGCTCGGCGCGACGCCGTTCTCCATCTACCAGACCTACGCCGCCAACCAGATCGAGTTCGTCATCTCCGACGCCGACGCGCGCATCGCGATCGTCGAGCGCCAGTATCTCGACCGTCTGCTGCAGGCCCGGCGTAACCTGCCGCACCTCGAGCACGTGATCCTCGTCGATCCCGACGGCGCCGAGCCAGATAGCGGTGGACAGAGTCGCAGCGGCACGGGTGCGCCCGGCGCGGGTTCGCTGCCCGCGGGCGTTCGCACGCTCGCGGATGTCGAGGCCTCAGGCCGCGACGAGCAGACCCAGCGCGAGGTCGCCGAGGCGGCCGCGCAGGTCGGCCCCGAGGACATCCTGACGCTGATCTACACCTCCGGCACGACCGGGCCGCCGAAGGGCGTGCAGCTCTGCCACCGCAACCTGCTGTCGGCGGTCACCGGGATCGAGCGCATGGTGCAGTTCCCGGCGGGCTCGCGCGTGATCTCGTGGCTGCCCGCCGCGCACATCGCCGAGCGCGGCGCGCACCACTACCTGCCGATCGTCTACGGCCTGCAGATCACCAGCTGCCCGGATCCGCGCGAAGTGATGGCCTATCTGCCCGAAGTGCGCCCGCAGTGGTTCTTCGCGGTGCCGCGCATCTGGGAGAAGCTGAAGGCCGGCCTGGAGACGATGCTCGCCGGGTTGCCCGACGAGCAGCGCGAGCGTACCGAGCGCGCGCTTGGCGCCGCGGTCGAGAAGGTGCGCCTGGAGCAGCGCGGGGAGCCCGTTCCCGCGGAGCTCACCGCCGAGGTCGCGCTCGCCGACGAGCAGATCTTCGCGGGCCTGCGCGCGATGCTCGGCTTCGACCAGGTCAAGGCCGTCAACGTCGGCGCCGCGCCGACGCCGGTCGAGGTGCTCGAGCTCTTCCACGCGATCGGCATCCCGCTCTCGGAGCTATGGGGGATGTCGGAGACCTGCGGCGCCGGCTGCGTGAACCCGCCCGAGAAGATCAAGCTCGGCACCGTCGGGCCGCCCGCGCCCGGCGTCGAGCTCTCGATCGCCGACGACGGCGAGGTGCTCGTGCGCGGCGACGTTGTCATGCTCGGCTATCGCAACGCTCCCGAGAAGACCGCCGAGGCGATCGATGCCGACGGCTGGCTGCACACCGGCGACATCGGCGAGCTCGACGACGACGGCTACTTGAAGATCGTCGATCGCAAGAAGGAGCTGATCATCAACGCCGCGGGCAAGAACATGTCGCCGGCCAACATCGAGGCCGCGATCAAGAGCGCCTCGCCGTTGATCGGCCAAGCCTGCGCGATCGGCGACGCGCGCCCCTACAACACCGCGCTGATCGTGCTCGACGCCGACTTCGCGCCGCTGTGGGCCGCCAAGCACGCGCTCGCGGGCCGCACGCTGGAGGAGCTCGCCGACGAGCCCGCCATGCGCGCGGCCGTGCAGCAGGCGATCGACGCCGCCAACTCGACGCTCGCGCGCGTCGAGCAGATCAAGAAGTTCACGATCGTCCGCGGCGACTGGCTCGCCGGGCAGGACGAGCTGACCCCGACGATGAAGCTCAAGCGTAAGCCGATCGCCGCGAAGTACGCCGCGGCGATCGAAGCGATGTACGCCTGAGCGCGAGGCGACGCAAACCAGAGCGACGCGTTTTCGCGCTTTTGGATCGGCGTTAGCGATCTGCCGGCAGTATCGTGAACGCCCCGCCACCAAGCGGTGAGACGGCGCGAAAGTGCCGCTCGTCGAAGCTCACGATGCGCGTGGTGCGGTAGCGCTCGGCGAGAGCGATAAGTGCGCAATCGGCAAGCCCCAGGTCCAGGTCGGCGTAGCGCGCGTCGAGAGCAACGACCTGCTCGTAGTCCTCGCGCTCGAGGCACGCAACGCGGAAGCGGCCCCGGGCAAGGTCTCCCAAGAACGCCCTGCGAGCGGCCTGGCTGAAGCGTTGGCCGAGCAGATAGTCGACCTCGGCGGTCGTCGGGGCTGGCATCACGAGATCACCCGGCTCGTCTCGAAGTGTCGCGAGGATGCCCTCGCGCTCGGGGTCGCTCGGGTCGGCGAGGGCCACGACCGGGCCGGCGTCGATCAGCAGCGTCAACTGCCGAAGCCTTCTAGAAGCTCTTCGTCGGGAATCTTGGAGATCGGGCGCGACTCGCCATCTCTGCGCGGGAAACCGGCGGCGACCTCGAAGTTGCGATCGCGCGACGCCGGCGGCTCATACGTCGCAATGGCCGCTCTCAGGATCTCTGCCTGCGAGCGGCCCTCCTGACGGGCGAGGCGCGCGAGGCGCTCGGCCTGTCCATCATCGAGATAGACACTCGTCTTACGCATCGCGATGAGTATAGGGCATAACGTAGGGTGTCATCGTTGCCGTGGGTGGGATGTTCAGGCGGTGGACGGGATCGGCGTGAGCGTCGCGCGCGACTCCCAGCCCAGGCAACACATCGCTCAGTCAGCCGGGCGCACCGACACCCAGCTCTTGACGAGCGGGCCGAAACGCTCGGCGTGGGCCGGCCCGAACAGGCGCTCCATCTCACCCCGGCGCAGCAGCTCGATCGCTTCCCACTCGCCCGCGGCTCCCAGCCGCCAGTAGGGGCGGCGCAGGCGCGGCGGCAGCCAGTGCGCGAATGGCAGCAGCGCGTGCGGCTCCAGTGGAAACGACCACGCCGGTGTCTGCACGAACCAGCCGCGGCCCACGCGGCGCAGCTCGGCCGCGAAAGCCTCGCGTCGAGCCGGCGCGACGTGCTCGATCACGCTGCTGCAATACACGAGGTCGAACTCGCCGTCCGCAAACGGCAGGCCCGCCGCTGCGTCCGCTTGCACGAACGGGCCGCGGTAGTCCGGGCACGGCGCGATGTCGAGGCCCGTGATGTCGAGTACGGGCTCGAGGCCCCGCAGGCCCAGGCGGCCGCAGCCGACGTCGAGCACGCGGCCGCCGGGCGGCAGGCGCGCCTGGGAGAAGAAACGCTCGTGCCGGCGCCGCCGCGCGCGCGCCGCGTAGGGGGAGGCCAGGCGCGCGAGGTGCCCACGCGCGGTGGGGTAGACGTTCTCGCTAGGGGGGAGGGCTCGTGTCATCGAACGGGCCGCGTCATCGAACGGGCCGCGTCATCGAACACGACGCGTCATCGAACGGGACGCATCATCGGCCGGCACGACCGGCGCCTCACCAGAGGACCGAGACGTCGTACTTGGAGATCTGCTCGTCGCCGGTCACGATCGCGAGGCGCTCGATGCTCGCCTGCGCCACGAGCATGCGGTCGAAGGGATCGCGGTGCAGCAGCGGAAGCTCGCCGGCGGCCTTCGCGTGGCGCTCATCGATGTGCAGGAACGGCAGGCCGGCGGCACTCAGTGCGACAGCCAGGTCCGGCCCCTTCAGCCGTCCCGCCGAGCGCTTGATCGAGGCCTCCCAGACGCTCGCGACGCTGACCACGGCCTCGACGCCTGCCTGCGCGATCGCCGCGCGCGCGGTCGCGCTGAGTCGCCGATCGCCCGCGAGCCACCAGATCGCGGCGTGAGTATCGATCAACAGCTTCAAGCGCGCGGCACTCCAAACAGATCGGCGAGCTCTTCGCTGTCCGCATCGAAGTCCTCGGCGATCTCGAATTGGCCGGCGAACATGCCGAACGAATCGGCGACCGGAGGCTCGACTGGCTCGCTGACGATGCGGGCGACCGCTGTCCCGGCACGCATCAGAACCACCTCCTCGCCCTCTTCCACTGCGCGCAGCAGACGCGAGAGATGCGTCTTTGCTTCGTGCACGCCGACACGCCTGACTTTGGTGGGCATGTCGTTAGTCTAGCCAACTTAGTCATCTTAGTCTCCATGTGATTCGTCCTTGACGAGCGCGGGGACCGGTTCCTCTGCAACTTCCCCTACCGGACTACACCGACCGCCGCCGTAGAATGGGACGAACATGGCCTCCCAACGCCAGCTCCACGTCGGTCCCGTAGCGATCGGCGGCGGCGCTCCGGTCGCGGTGCAGACGATGACCAAGACCGAGACCGCGAACCTCGCGGCGACGATGAGACAGATCCACGAGGTCGCCGCCGCCGGCGCGGACATCGTGCGCGTCGCGGTTCCGCGCGAGCAGGACGTCGAGGCGCTGAAGTCCATTGTCGCTCAGTCTCCGATCCCGATCATCGCGGACATCCACTTCAACCACACGCTCGCGCTGAAGTCGATCGAGGCCGGCGCGCACTGCGTGCGCATCAACCCCGGCAACATCGGCGGCCCCGAGAAGGTCGCCGCGGTCGTCGCGCTCGCGCGCGAGCGCGACACGCCGCTGCGCGTCGGCGTTAACTCGGGCTCGCTGCCCAAGCACCTGCGCCAGCTCGAGTACGAGAACCCCGTCGAGGCGCTCGTCACCGCGGCGCTGGAGACCGTGCAGCTCATGGAGAGCCTCGACTTCACCCACTTCAAGGTCTCGATGAAGTCGACCTCCGTGCCCAACACGATCGCCTCAAACCGGATGCTCGCCGAGAAAATCCCCTACCCGCTGCACCTCGGGATCACCGAGGCCGGCACCAAGTGGTCGGGCTCGCTGAAGTCCGCGGTCGGACTCGGCACGCTCTTGGCCGACGGCATCGGCGACACGATCCGCATCTCGCTCTCGACCTTCCACGCCGAGGAGGAGGTCAAGGTCGCCTGGGAGATCCTCAAGGCGCTGAAGCTGCGCGAGCGCGGCCCCGACCTGATCGCGTGCCCAACGTGCGGACGCCTGCAGTTCGACATGGACACCGTCGTCGCCGAGGTCGAGCGGCGCCTGGAAGCCTACGCGGACCCGATCGAGGTCTCCGTGCTCGGCTGCGCCGTCAACGGCATCGGCGAGGCGCGCCACGCCGACTTCGGCATCACCGGCGCCAAGGACATGGGGATGATCTACTCCAAGGGCGAGCCGCTGAAGAAGGTCCCCACCGAGCAGCTCGTCGACGAGCTCTTCAAGGAGATCGACCGCTACTACGCCGCCGGCAAGACCGTCCAGCGCGACGAGGCCGCCGCCGCCGAGGCGCGCGCATGGCTCGCCGCCAACGAGGACGACACGCAGATGACGCCGGAGCGGATGGCCGCGCTGGAGGCCGCCGCGGCGGCCAACGACGACGCCGCCGACGCCGTGCTCGAGTCGATGCTCCAGCCCGCCGGCGCCGGCAACGGCGCGCGGAACGCCGGCGAGGAGGGAGTGGGGGTCGCGAACGGGAGCAGCGGACCCGCGCCCGGTGCGCAGCGCGCGGCCCCGCTCGACGAGACCGTCTCGCCGGTCGCCGGCCGGCGCTTCAGTCGCGGCTGAAGCGCTTCAGGCTCTTGCCGGCGGCAGCTCCAGGGCGGGCTCATCCTCCTCCGCGGCGCCCGCCGGCAGCTCCACCTCGGGCCGCCCCGCCGCGCCGCTCGCCGGCGGCTGCGCCTCGGGCTCCTGCGCCGCGGCGCGCGCGAGCAGCGTCCGCGCGTCGGGCTCGCCGAGGACGCTCGCGGCGCGGGTCACGAAGACCGTGAGGTCCTGGTCGGTGAGCAGGGCGCCCCAGAGTGCCTCGGGGTCGTGCCAGGGTAGCGCCGGTCCACCGACGCGCTCGCGGATGCGTCCCAGCTCGACCGCCTGGCGCAGGGCGTCGCTCACGTCGGCGATCGCCGCGCGGCTCGGCGCGAGCAGCGCGCTCAGCGTCTGGGTCGCCTCGTCGAGGATCGCGGAGGTTCCAACCCGGCGCCAGTTGCGCGCCGTCGGCGCTCGCGTCAGCTGCAGTCCCGGCAGGCGCAGGCCGCGCCCCACCGACCACAACCGCCCGCGCAGCGTCGCGAATGTCGCGCTCGCCGGCAGGCGCAGGGCGCTCAGCTGTCGCTCGACCTCCGCCAGCCACTCGTCGATCGGCCCGGCGGCGAGGGCGTCCTCGGCGCGCAAGCCCGCGACGAGCTCGGGCACCGCAAGCAGCAGCTCCTCGAAGCGCTCCACGGAGGCGAGCCGCATCACTCGAGCACAAGGCGCTCGCTGTGCTCGCCGATCGCCCATTCGACGCCGCGCTCGGAGAGGTTGACGCGCAGCTGTACGAGCGAGTCGCGCGATCCGACGGCGTCGATCGCGGCCGTAGTCGCGGCGATCTGCACCCCGGGAGTGGGAGTCAGGGCGAGAATCCGCGCGCGCGCCCTGAGCCGCAGCTCCTGCTCGAACGGGCTCCCGGCTCCGCTGGCCTCTGCCAGCGTGCGCTGAACGCCGCTGAGCGCTCCGAGGGCGGCGTCCACGAGCGCATCGGCGATCGCGACGGGCTCGCGTGTCGCCTCGGGCTCGCGCTCCAGGCGCCCCCGCTCGGCCTCGATCGCGCGCGCGATCGCCGCCGCCGGGTCGCCGCCGCTCTCACCGCCCCGCTCGGACAGCGCGTCGAGCACGAGCGCGAGGACCGTCGCGGCCGCGAGGGAGAGCGCCAGCGGCGGTGTCGCGCCGGCGGCCGGCACAGCGAGGATCGCGAGCGGCATCGAGATCGTCAGATCGGCGAGGCGGAAGAGCGGTACCGGGAGCGTGCGCAGCAGTGGATCGCCGCGGTAGATCCGCGCGATGCGCATCGCCTCGGCGTCGGCCTGGGCGCGGGCGGCGGTGACATCGGAGGCGAGCGCGCCGAGCAGGTCGCTCAGCGTGACCGGCGCGCTCGGCCCCTCAGTCTCCGGCGGGCTCATCGTCGGGCGGGAGCGCCGTCTACTCGCTCTTCGGCAACGGCTTCGCGTCGATCGTCGATTCCAGGATCGTGAGGATTCGTTCGAGGCCCCCCGGCATTTCGTCCTGCACGGCGTGGACTTCGATGTCCAGCGAGTAACTGCGCGTGGTCTGCGTTTCGTCCTTCGTGTCGCGCTGGAAGGCCGTGCTGACCTGCAGCTTGGCCGACCCGAAGAACCATTTGGCCTCCGCCTCCAGTTTGCCGTCCACTTTCAGGCTCGTGTCGACCTGGCTGCGTTCCATCGCATCGATCTTGGCCTTGAAGGTGATTTTCGTGTCCGCCACGCGGATGTAGGGGATCGGCGCCAGCGTCAGGATCGGGACCGACAGCTTCACCTCTTCGTATTTGGCGGGTTTCTCGGGGTTGCCGCCGTCGGCCGGCGTGTAAGGGGAGACGAGGCGGTCGTAGCGGAACGTGACGTACACGGGGTCGCCCACGTCCTGTTTGTCCCACTCCTCGGGTTTCGCGTTCGGGAGCTGCTTGAAGCCGACCTGCTTGACGAAGTTGATCGTGCTCAACGCGGCCTGGCTCTGCGCGCGGATGACCGCGCACAGCGGCCCGCCGATCATTGATTCGAAATCGATGCTCGAGAGTTCCTGTCCGGGATTCGGCATTTCTGGCTCCTCGGCGGCGGTGGGTAAGGGAGCCAGAAATCTTGCCAGACTGTTGGAATCAGCCTGGGGAATAGCACGAGGATCTGCGCTTCACGCGGTCATCGGGCGCTTTGGCGTGGGTGCGGCGTCGCCGGTTGTCTCCAGCTCTTGCTCTGGTGCTGCGCGCGGGTGGCTCGGCCCCGGTGCGCGTCGCCCGCGTCGCCGAGGGGCCTCCGGTTGCGCGCGTGCGGCTCAACGCTGGCGCGGGACGCCCGCGTCGCCGGCGGGCGCCCCTGCCGCGTTTGGGCGGCTCAGCCCTTCGCGGCCGCGTACCGCTCGGCGACCTTCGACCAGTTCACGGTGTTCCACCACGCGTCGAGGTAGTCCGGGCGGCGGTTCTGGTACTTCAGGTAGTACGCGTGCTCCCACACGTCGACGCCGAGCAGCGGCGTCTTGCCGTCGGAGATCGGGTTGTCCTGGTTGGCGCTGCCGACGACGGCGAGCGAGCCGCCGTCCAGCACCAGCCACGACCAGCCCGAGCCGAACTGGTTGACGCCGGTTTCCTTGAGCTTCGCCTGGAAATCCGCGAAGGAGCCGAACGTCGAGGCGATCGCGTCGCCGAGCTCGCCGCTGGGCTCGCCGCTGGACTGATCCCCGCCCGCCCTCATGCTCTCCCAGAAGAGCGTGTGGTTGTAGTGGCCGCCGCCGTTGTTTTTGACGGCCTTGCGCTTGTCCTCGGGCACCTGACCGAGGTCCTTCAGCACGTCCTCGATCGCGGCGTCCGCGAGGGGCGTGCCCGCCAGCGCCGCATTGGCCTTGTCCACGTAAGCCTGGTGGTGCTTGTCGTGATGGACTTCCATCGTCGCCTTGTCGATGTGCGGCTCCAAGGCGTCGTACGCGTAGGGGAGCGGCGGAACTGTGTAGGCCATGGGAAAGAGGCTCCTTATCGGGTCTGGATGATGGACGATCCGCGGATGACCGCTGTTCTATCAGAGGGCCGCCGCCGCGAGGCAGGGACGCCTCGCGCCCGCAGGCTCCGTGGTCCCCATGCGCCCGCGCGGACGATCTCCAAACGACACCCGCCCCGCACGCCGTACTACGCTGCCTGCCTGCGATGACACGCCTCTCCCAATACCTCCTGCCCACCGAGAAGCAGGCTCCCGCCGACGCGGAGGCGATCTCGCACAAGCTGATGGTCCGCGCCGGTCTGATCCGCCAGCTGGGCGCGGGCATGTGGACGTGGCTGCCCGCCGGCTGGCGCGCGCACCAGCGTGGTGTGCATATCATCCGCGAGGAGATGGACGCGATCGGCGGCCACGAGCTGTTGATGCCGGTGCTGCAGCCCGCCGAGCCGTGGCGCAAGAGCGGGCGCTACGCGATCGACGAGCTCTTCAAGCTGCACGACCGCAAGGGCTCCGAGCTCGTGCTCGCGATGACCCACGAGGAGGCCGTCACCACGCACGTCGCGCAGACCGTGCGCTCCTACCGCGACCTACCGCTGATCCTCTACCACTTCCAGGTCAAGGAGCGCGACGAGCCGCGCCCGCGCGCCGGCGTGCTGCGCACGCGTGAGTTCATCATGAAGGACGCCTACAGCTTCGACCGCGACGCCGACGGGATGGACGAGCGTTACGAGCTGCACGTCGGCGCCTACGACCGCATCATGGAACGCACCGGGCTGCGCTGGTATCGCGTGCAGGCCGACGTCGGGATGATGGGCGGCACCGGCGCCCACGAGTACATGGCGCCCTGCCCCGCCGGCGAGAACGAGGTCGCGCTCGCCGGGTCCGGCGCGAGCCAGTACGCCGCCAACGTCGAGGTCGCCAGCGCCGCGCCCCAGCCCGTCGAGCTGCCACCGGCGCCCGTCGCGCCCGAAGAGGTCTCCACGCCCGGTCTCACCTCCGTCGTCGAGGTCGCCGCCGCGCTCGGCGTCCCGGAGGGCGCGCTGCTGAAGGCCTACCCGGTGATCGTCGAGGACGACGGGCGCATGCTGCTCCTGCTCGTGCGCGGCGACCATCGCGTCAACGAGATCAAGCTCGCCCGCGTCCTTGGCCGGCCCAGCCGTCCCGCGCGTGCCGAGGAGATCGCCGCGCGGCTCGGCCCGCCGGGCTTCATCGGTCCGGTCGGGCTCGACGGGCGCGTGGAGATCCTGCTCGACGAGGCCGCCCTGCCGATCGGCGCGAGGATCGCGGGGGACATCGGTACGTGTCGTGCGCACGGCGAGGAGCGCAGCACCGTCTCCGGCGCGCCCACCGAGGAGGGCATGATTGCCCTCGGCGGCGCGATCGGCGAGCGCGGCGGCTACGTGACCGGCGCCAACCGTCCCGACGCGCACCTGCGCGGCGTCGTACCCGGGCGCGACTTCCCCTTCCGCAGCTGCGACGTGCGCGCCGTCTGCGCCGGGGACACCGTCGGCGGGGTTGGCGGGTATCCGATAACCATCGAGCCCGCGATCGAGATCGGCAACATCTTCAAGCTCGGCACCCGCTACTCCGAGCCGCTCAGCGCGCGCTTCCTCGACGAGTCCGGCCGCGAGCAGGCGATCTGGATGGGCTGCTACGGGATCGGGCCCGCGCGCATCGCGGCCGCCGCCGTCGAGCAATACGCCGACGAGCGCGGCATCTCCTGGCCGCGCGCGCTCGCGCCTTTTCAGGTGCACCTCGTCGCGGTCGGCAAGGCCGGGGACCCCGCGCGCGCGAAGGCCGAGGAGCTGTACGAGACGCTGCGCGCCGGCGGCGTCGAAGTGGTCTACGACGACCGCGATGCCGGGCCCGGCGAGAAGTTCGCCGACGCCGAGCTGCTCGGCTGCCCGCTGCGGCTGACCGTCGGCAAGCGCGCGATCGAGTCCGGCGAGATCGAGGTCCAGGTTCGCCGCGGCCGTCGCGACGCGCCCGGCATCTCCCTCGCGGGCCCGCCCGGCGAGCTGATCCGCGTGCTGGACGAGCTGTGCCGGACCCTTCCCTAGAGTCCTCCGCGCCGGACCCCGCCGCGCGTGCGCGCGAGGGCGGGCAGCTAGGCGAGGACGGGCAGCCCGCCCCGCACCCCCGCTCGCGGCTCACCTTCAGACGCCTCTCCGGCCTCGACCGCTCCGGCCCGCCGCCGCCGCAGGTCGCCGCCGGCCAGCCCCTGCGGCCGTGGACGATCCCCAACGCGATCGGCTTCGCGCGGCTCGCGTTGATTCCAGTCTTCCTCGTAGTCGCGCTCTCCAGCGCCGACGGCACGAGTGCCGCCGCCGCCGCGCTGTTCGCGGTGATCGGCTGGGGCGACTACGCCGACGGCATCGCCGCGCGCGTCACCGGCCAGTACAGCCGCTTCGGCGCGCTGATGGATCCCGTCACCGACCGCCTGCTCGCGATCTCCGGCGTCGTCGTCTGCTGGCACTTCGCGCTGCTGCCGCGCTGGGCGCTCGCGGTGTTGATCGTGCGCGAGCTCGCGATGCTCGCGCTCGGGCGCTACGGCCTCGCGCGCGGGGTCGAGCTGCGCATCAACTGGCCCGGACGCCTCTCCGTCGCGCCGCTGATGGGCGGCTTCTTCTTCGCGCTCGTCGGCCTCGAAGGACTCGGCGCGGTGCTGTTCTATATCGGCCTCGCGCTGGCGCTCATCGCATCGGTGTTCTATGTCCGCGCGGGGGCCGCGCAGGCCCGAGAGCAGGCGTGAAGGCTCCTTTGGGAGCGGGTGGCGGTGCAGGCGTGAAGGCTGGTCTGGGAGCGGGCGCGAGGGTGCAGGTATGTGAAGGCTCGTCTGGGAGCGGGTGCGAGGGAGCAAGCATGAAGGGCTCATCTGGGGACCAGTGCGCGTGAGAGCGTACTTGGAGTAGCGGGGTTTTTGGTTCTAAAAAGAGAGATCCTTACAAGTTGTAAGGAATCGCAAAAAAAGAGCTCACAATCCGCGCGCCCCGAGCCTTGCCTCGAGCCTTGCCCCCCGAGCCTTGCCTCGAGCCTTGCCCCGAGCCTTGCCCCCGAGCCTTGCCTTGAGCCTTGCCCCCGAGCCTTGCCTCGAGCCTCGCCCCGACCCTCGGCGCGTGCTTCCGAGCCTCAAGCTCAGCTTTACGTTTGGGCTATAGTGGTCGATGAAGCCATTGGGGTCGGCAAAATGCCGGATTGGCGCTCGGCAGGGCGGCTCCCCGTGGGTCCACCAAAGCGGCAGTCTGCGAGAGGAGCGGTGATCAACCACTGATGGATACCTTTCCCGACCTCGGCTCGCTGAGCGAAGCGGAGCTGAAGGATCTGATTCGTGAGCTGACCGATGAGGAGACCGAGATCTCCTACCGGCGGCGCATCCTGCACGGCAAGATCGACATCCTGCGCGCCGAGCTCGTCAATCGCATGCGCAAGAAGCACAACGGCGGCGAGCAGCTGATCACCGGCGCGGATGTGGAGCAGCTCAGCGACATCCTCGCCGGGCGATCCGCGCTCGCGCGTCAGTCGGACGAGACGACGGACGGCTAGGGGCGGCAGCGGCGATGGCGCAGCATTGTCCCGAGTGCGGCTTCCTCAACGACGACGGCGCGAACTACTGCCAGCGCTGCGGTGCGCTGCTGCGCAGCGAGGCGGTCGGCGGAGGCGGGGCGGGCGGGGATTCCATAACCGCGACCTATCGTATCGACGAGACCGGCGAGCTCGTGCCGATCGAGCTCGACGAGGTCACCGCGCATGGCCCGGCGCTCGTGATCCGCGCGGGGGGCGGACGCGTGGGGGAGAGCTTCGCGGTGGTCGGCGAGCGCATGAACATCGGTCGCCGACCGGACTCGGAGGTCTTCCTCGACGACATCACGGTCTCGCGCGACCACGCGCTGCTGATCCGGCGCGGGGACATGTGGCACCTCGACGACTGCGGCTCGCTGAACGGCACCTATGTCAATCGCGAGCGGATCGACTCGCACCGTCTGGAAGAGGGCGACGAGGTGCAGATCGGCAAGTACAAGCTCACTTTCCACGCGCGCTGATGGCGACCAGGATCCCCGCACGCCCAGCAATCGCCGAGACGGCGCTCGAGGCCGATGTCGGCGAGCTCGAGCAGGGATTGGCCGCGGGACGCGCGGGCGTGGGCGCGACGCGCCAGAAGTCGATCACGATCGGCGCGGTCTGCAAGGCGCTCGCGCAGGAGTTCCCCGACATCTCGATCTCGAAGATCCGCTATCTCGAGGATCAAAAACTCGTCACTCCACGCCGCACGCCGGGCGGCTACCGGCTCTACACACAGAACGACGTCGCGCGTCTGCGCATGGTCCTGCGGCTGCAGCGCGACGAGTTCCTGCCGCTGCGCGTGATCCGCCAGGAATTGGCGTCCGGGCGGGGAGACGCGGGCGCCGCGCCGACGCCCGGTCGTGAGAGCGTGCGTCCCCGCCGCGCGGGCGTGAGCGTCCGCGAGGGCAGCGGCGCGCTGTTCTCGCTGGAGGAAGTGCTCGAGGAGACGAAGGCCGACGCGAAGCTCGTGCGCGAGCTCGAGGAGTACGGGGTCGTCAAGGGTGAGATGCGCGGCGGCGCGCGCTACTACGACGAGACCGAGCGCGAGATCATCGGCGCGGTCGCCGAACTCGCGCGCTACGGCGTCGGCGGGCGCAACCTGCGCGTCTTTCGCTCCTCCGCCGACCGCGAGGCGAACCTCCTGCAGCAGATCCTCGCGCCCGCGCTGCGCTCGCGCAACCCGCAGCGACGCAAGGAGGCGCTCGAGGCGCTCGAGAATCTCGCCGCGGTTACGACGCACCTGCGTCATCTGCTGCTCGTGCGCGACCTGCGCAAGATCGCGGGCTGATGGACGCGCCGCGGGGCGCAGCGGCACGGACGGACGCGGGCGCCGCACCCGCCGCACACGCCGGCGCCGAGCACGCCGGCGCCGAGCACGCCGGCGCCGAGCACGCCGGCGCCGAGCACCCCGCACGCAGTGAGCTGGCCACCCGCGACCTGCGCGCGCTGATCCGCGACATCCCGGACTTTCCCAAGCCGGGAATCCTCTTCAAGGACATCACGCCGCTGCTCGCCGACGCGCGCGCACTCGCGCAGGCCGTCGCGGGCCTCGCGGACTACGCGCGACCGCTGCGCGTGGACTGCGTGCTCGCCGCCGAGGCGCGCGGTTTCCTGCTCGGCCCAGCGCTCGCGCTCGCGCTCGGCGCGGGCTTCGTGCTCGCGCGCAAGCCGGGCAAGCTGCCGTATGAGACCGTCAGCGCGGAGTACCTCCTGGAGTACGGCTCGGGGGAGCTCGAGCTGCACAGCGACGCGGTGCGCGCGGGCACGCGGGTGCTCGTGCACGACGACCTGCTGGCGACGGGTGGCACCGCGCGCGCGTTGTGCGAGCTCGTCGCGCAGCTCGGCGGCGAGGTCGTGGGCTGCGGCTTTCTCGTCGAGCTCGCCTTCCTGAACGGTCGCGAGCGCCTGCGCCCGCACGCGGCGCACGCGTTGATCTCCTACGCCTCGTAGGCTTGGTGGCGTGCCGACGACACGCCGAACTCGTGCGATCGCCGCGCCCGCGGGCGACATCTGGAAGCTGATCGGCGATCCGCACCACCTGCCGCGCTGGTGGCCGCGCGTCGCGCGCGTGGAGTCGGTCGCGCCCGACGCATTCACGAAGGTCCTCACGAGTCGTCGCGGACGCCTCGTACGCGCGGACTTTCGCGTTGTCGCGTACGACGAGCAGGAGCTCGTGCTGCGCTGGTCCCAGCAGGTGCAGGACACGCCGTTCGCGCGCCTGCTCTCGGCGGCGGAGACGGAGCTGCGTTTGGAGCCGACGAGCGCGGGCACGAACGTGACGATCGAGTTGCGCCAGAGCCTGCACGGGCTTTTCCCGAACCTCGGCGCCACGCGCGTGCGGCGCGCGGCGCGCGCGACCCTCGAGGAGGCCCTCGACGGCTTGGAGAAGATCGTTGGCTGACGCTAGGAATGCGGCGCCCGCGATGCGCTGGTGGGGCTGGGGTGAGGCGGCGCGCCCGCCGGGGCTGCCGGGACACGCGCTGAAGTTCCTGCGCGAGACGGTCGGCGTCGCGGCGCGCCCCTGTCCGCCGGTCGCGCTGGCTCACGTGCGCCTCGCGGCGCCCGGCCTGTCGGCGGCGGTGCTCGCGGAGCTGCGCGCGCTGCTGGGCGCGGAGGGCGTGCGCGACGGGCACCACGAACGCGTGCTGCACGCCGCCGGCAAGGGCTATCCGGACCTCGTGCGCCTGCGGGCGGGCACGCCGAAGGGAGCGCCGGACGCGGTCCTCTATCCCGCCGATCCCGCGCAGCTGCAGGCGCTGTTCGAGCTGTGCGCGCGACACTCGCTCGCGCTCGTCCCGTTCGGCGGCGGGACCAGCGTCGTCGGGGGTCTCGCGCCGCTGCGCGGTGAGCACGCGGGAGTGCTCGCGCTCGATCTGCGCGAGCTCGGGGCGTTGCTGGAGCTCGACGGCGAGTCGCGCACGGTGCGGGCGCAGGCCGGCATGCGCGTCCCCGAGCTCGAGCGGCGCCTGGCGATGCGGGGCCTCACGCTCGGCCACTTCCCGCAGTCCTACGAGTACGTCTCGCTTGGCGGCTGCGCGGCCACGCGCTCGGCGGGCCAGGCCTCGACGGGCTACGGGCGCTTCGAGGAGCTGGTGCTCGGGATGCGGATGGCGGCGCCCGCGGGCGAGATCGCGCCGCGCGCGCTGCCCGCGAGCGCGGCGGGTCCGGACCTGCGCGAGCTGCTGATCGGCTCGGAGGGCACGCTCGGGGTGATCCACGAGCTGACGCTGCGCGTGCGCGCGGCGCCGGAGCACAGGCGCTACGAGGGCGTCTTCTTCGCGGACTTCGCGACCGGCGCTGGCGCGCTGCGGGCGCTTGTGCAGGAGCAGCTCGCGCCCGCTGTCGCGCGGCTCTCCGACGAGACCGAGACGCGCATGTCGCTCGCGCTCGCGGGCGCCGGCGGGCTCAAAGGCCGCGTCGGCCGCGCGTACATCGGCGCGCGCGGCTACGGCGCGGGCTGCCTCGCGATCCTCGGCTTCGAGGGCTCCGCGTACGAGGTGGCCGCGCGCCGCGCGCGTGCGCTCGCGCTCGTACGCGCCCACGGCGGCCTGCCGGTGGGGCGCTCGCCGGGTGAGGCCTGGCGCGCGCAGCGCTTCGCCGCGCCGTACCTGCGCGACGAGCTGCTGACCTACGGCGTGATGGTGGAGACGCTCGAGACGGCGACGACGTGGTCGCAGTTGCTGGGGCTCTACCGTGCGATCGCGCGCGCGATCGGCGCCGCGCTCGATGCGCAAGGCACGCCCGGCCTCGTGATGTGCCATGTCTCGCATCTCTATGAGACCGGCGCCTCGCTGTACTTCACGTTCCTCGCGCGCCAGCGCGAGGGCGAGGAGCTCGCGCAGTGGCAGGCCATCAAAGTGGCCGCGGGCGACGCGATCCTCGAACACGGCGGCACAATCACCCACCACCACGCGGTCGGCTGCGCGCACCTGCCGTGGATGGAGCGCGAGGTCGGGCGCGTCGGGCTCGACGCGCTGCGCGCGCTGAAGGCGCAGCTGGACCCCGCGGGCATCATGAACCCGGGCAAGCTGCTGCCCGAATAGTCGCTGCCGGTAGGACCCCGCGAGTGCGGCCGGCCGCGGCGGGTCGCCGCCCGAAAGCTAGCTCAGCGAGAAGGCGCCGCCGAGCACAGTGGGCCCGGGGTGCGAGGGATGGTGGCTCGTCTCGGTCGTGAGGATGATGCGGCGGTAGCTGGCCGCGTCGGTGGGCAGCGGGCCTCCGCCTTCGACGAGGCCGTCGGCGGCGGCTGCGGGCAGGCTGCCGAGCGGGTACGCCGCGGCGGTCGCCGCGCCTTCCAGCCAGACGGCGTAGAACGAGCCGCTGGGAAGCGCGGGGAGCCCTTTCGCGAAGACGTAGAACGCGTGCTGACCTTTCTGGCTGAGCACGTAGGCGACGCCGATCGCTTTGCTCGTCGCGGTGTCCGGCGGTGTCAGCGTAAGCGCCTTGCCGTGGCTCGGCGCCGCGGCGCCGGCGGTGGTCCCGCTCGTGCTCGCGGGCGCTTCGGTGGTGCCCGTGGTGGAGGTGCCCGCCGTGCCGGCGGCTCCCGTGGTGGAGGTGTTCGCGTCGGCACTCGTCGTGGCCACGCCCGGTTGTTTGCCGGCGTTCGACCCGCCACCACCGCCACCGATGCCGACGATCAGCAGCACCGCGACGATCGCGACGACCGCGAGGCCGCCGAGGACCACGGCGCCGCCGACGCGTGAGCTGGAGGACGCCTCGCGCGTACCGGAGGGTGCCTTGCGGTGGCCGGAGGGTGTCTCGCGCGTGTCGGAGGGCGCCTCGCGGTGGCCGGACGCGGGCGGGATCAGCGCGAGCGGCCGCGGGGAGAGCGGGGCGAGCTCGCTCGCGAGCGACTGCGCCCAGGCGCGCGCGGGGGCCGAGTCCTCGAGCAGGGTACGCGACTGCGCTTGCGCGGCGGGGCTCTGCTGTCCGAGCAGGTACTCGCCGACCAGCTCGCGCTGCGCGGGGGCCAGCGCGCGGGCTTGAGCGGGAGCGAGCAGGGCGAGCGCGGAGTGCGCGCGGTCGTGCACAGCGCGCTCCTGGATCGCGAGCAGCGCGGCGACGTCGGCGTAGCGCTGCTCGCGGCGCAGCAGCAGCGAGAGCACCGCGCTCAGGTCGGGGGGGAGCTGGTTCAGGCGGCTCATGCGCGGTCTAGGCTATCGTGGCGCCGCGATGGGCATTCCCAGCGCGCAGCAGCTGAACGAGGTGTTGCTCGGTTTCGACCGCCACTACGGCCTGCAGCTGCTGGAGGTATCCGAGGAGTCGGTGCGCGCGCGGGTCGACGTGCGCGAGGAGCTCAAGCAGCCGGCGGGGCTGATCCACGGCGGGGTATATGCGTCGATGGCGGAGGCGATGGCGTCGCTGGCGACGGGCGTGACGGTGCTCCAGGAAGGCGCGACCGCGATGGGCCTCTCCAACAGCACGAGCTTTCTGCGCCCGGTGACGAGCGGCGCGGTGCACGCGCACGCGATCCGCCTGCACCGGGGCCGCACGACGTGGGTGTGGGACGTGCGCTTCAGCGACGACGATGACCGCCTGTGCGCGGTCACGCGCATGACGATCGCGGTGCGTCCGCTCGCGCCCTAGCCGAGCTCGCGATCGCGCGGCAACGTCTGTGCGATCGGCGCGGGCGGCGGTTGCTGGTCGGGGAGCGGCTTCTGCGCGAAGGCGGTGCTCGGCTGCGGCTTGGGCAGCGGCGCGCCGGGGGCTTGCACGGCGTTGATCGCGACCATCGTCGCGGCCGCGGCGCGCGCGAGCGGCGCGCTGTCGGCGTAGAGGTCAATGACGACGGGGCCACTCGCGAGCGCGATCGTGCGCCCGGCCTGCGCCAGCATGCCCGCGGCGCCGCGCACGGAGATCGCTCGCTGGGGAGTCGATCCGCCGGGGCGAAAGCTGTTGTCGGGCGAGGTCACGATTTCCAGGGGCGCGACGCAGACGTTCTCGCCGCCCTCGCGGCAGTTGCCGTATTTGATCGTGTAGGCCCCACCGGGGTCGCGCGCGACGCTGATGATCGACAGTCCCCGAAAGGAGCCGCCGAGCCAGTACACCGGGTATTCGGCCTCCAACACGAGCGGCTCGAGGAAGCTCGGCGCAACCGCCTGGTCCTGGAGCGTGTTGCCGCAGGCGCCGAGCGTCAGGGCGCAGAGGGCGGCCAGGGCGGCGAGGAGGGCCACGCGCGCAGGTGTGGGGGGGGCGGCGCGGAGCGACACGCGCCGCGCGCGAGGGGGAGGGGGGAAGCGATGCGAGCGGCCAGGGGCGGGCATGAGTCGGCAGGCTAGCCCATATGGATGGCCGCTCTCTGGCGTGCCGTTGCCACCGTTGGGGCCGTTTCAGATCGCTGCAGATGTCAGGTGGAGCCTCAAGCGGTGCTCAGCGATCAGGAGCTTGTTGCGCCATGCGGGCACCGTGACGCGGCCCGGCTCGCGCCCGTATCCCTCTCGCTCGATCTGGCGCAGGATCTCCCGATAGAGCGCTGCCGATAGCGCGATCGCTCGCTGGGGTCGCGATCGTGGTCTGATTGCCGCCTTTTCGTAGAGCTCGTCCGCGACGGCGATTTGGTTGCGCAGCAGCTCGGCTCGAGCGCCGGGCCGAGGATGGCCGAAACGATCGATCGTCGTGCGCGCGATGTACACGCGTCGAAAGACCAGATCCTCGTCGATGTCGCGCAGGATGTTCGTCCTCTGCACGGCCCGACCGAGAGTAGCCATCCTGGTCAGGTCCTCGGGCTCGGAGATCCCGAGGAGACTTGAAACCATGATTCCGACTGCCCCTCCAGCGCGTTCGCAATAGAGTTCGAGATCGTCTTCGGTATCGATCGTGTCGCGGGCGATGTCGTGTCGCATCGCCTGACAGAAATCCACGAGCGCACTCGCTGGCAGCGGATAGTGTCGCGCGAGCTGCGAGAGTACGTGTGTCTCCGGGCTAGTGTCGCGTTGGTCGCTTGCCCATTGCTCCAGGGCATCGACTCGCTGGGCAGCCTGGGGCCGATCCTCGTCTACGAGGTCATCGACGGTGCGCAGGACGCGGTAGAGGCGGTATACATCTGTCCGCGGCGTGCGCTTCAGCAGTCGCATCCCGGGGGCGAACGTGGTCGCATCTGGTGCCAAGCTGCCGTTCACGCCAGGGTCGATCCGCATGTTGCTCGATCCCGGGAGGCTATCGCGGATGGCGCGGCGTGGTTGCCCGATGAGTGTCCAGGGCTGCTGCTCGCTCACGTGGCTCCCTTCCAAGCTCGTGCGGCTGCGGCGCTCGCGCCGCTCGAAACCTCCGTCCTTACTCGGTGGAGAACGCAGCTTTCGGCCGGGCCGTCGTCCGTAGGACGGCAATGAGCGCCGTCGCGATTGAGATAGCGCTGGCTATTAGGAGGGTGCGTAGGCCAAGCTGCCAAGCCGCGACGAAATGGACTGGAGATCCGGTGCTTTGGTGTAGCCAGGCATCGACGAGGTATTGACCCATGAGACCGCTGACGAGCCCGATCAGGCAGCCAAGGATTAGCACCGTGCCAGTCTCGTAGATGATCAGTCGGGAAAGTTGCGTAGGACTCATGCCCATCGCCATTAGCGCGTCGAGCCGACCGCGTCTTTGCCACACGGCCGCAATCATCATCGCAACGACGGTCGCGATCGCTGTGATGAGTGCGACGGTAGATGTTTGAGCCAAGCGTGACAGGGTACTGTCGAGCACTGTGCTGGCTTGGGCTTGCCGTTCGTTGTCGGTCTGTACGGTCAATGCCGAGCTGGGCGAAAGCGTCTGTTCCACTTCTTGCTTGGCCTTGTCGATTGGAGTGCCGGGCTTGAGTGTCACGGCAAGCTGGCTGGCTCTTGTCGTGTGCCATAGCCTACTGTATTGATCACCGTTCATGAGTATCGCGCCCGGCAGCCAACCATAGTTTGAGATTGTGCCCGCGAGTCGGAAACTGGTAGTCCCGGAAGGCGTGGGGAGGCTGAAGCGCTCTCCGAGGCGAAGCTTGTATTGGCTTGCGATTATTTGGCTGATGAGCGCCCATCCCCCTTCGCGTAGGCGTCGGATATCGGCTTTGAGATTTCCGTTAATGAGCTGGCTTGCGGCGATGGGCACGCGGGCTTGCGGTGGGATGCCGATGACCAGCACTCGTCGGTCGGGTAAATCCAAGAAAGACTGCCGGTAAGTGACGATGGAGCTCACGGTCTCCAGGTGTTCTAGGCGATGTTGTGTCTCCTGATAGGCAAAGGGCTCGGTGTCGTATATGTTCTCGCGACCTCCGTCTGTCACCCACAGATCGGCGCTAGCAAGCGTGTCCGCGGCGCCCATGCGAACGGCTAGTTTTACGTCTGCTACCGCGCCACCGATCGTCACCATCAAAAACACGGCGATCGTTCCTGTAACTACAAGCGCGACCGATCGAGTGGGGGAGATTTGGAGCTCGGCGGAAGAAAGACGAGTTGCGGGGTCGTTTGAGTGACGGGAGGCTGCACGTGCCAGTTTCAGGGTGTACCTCACGATCATCGGAGTGCACAGTACCAGGCCGCCTACGAGAGCGATGAGCGCGGCGACGCTGAGCAGAGGTTCCAGCAAGGCCGCAAGAATGGCGCCCGTGGCGAAGAGCGCTCCAATAGCGAACACGATGGAGTCGCGTATACGTGGCTTGGCGATGAGGGACAGCCAGCGAGAATCGTCCGTCATCTGGGCTGTGCTGCTGCGCAACAAGCCTATCGCTGGGAGTGCGGCCGCCGCGAATGCAGCGATCATGCCGGCAGCTAGGGCGATCAAGATGGTCTGCAGGCCGATGACCCGTTGCGGGCCGATCGCGAATGCGGCACTGAGATAGCCGGGGACCGCGCGATATGCGTAGAGCGAAATCAGGTCGCCGAGCAGCAGTCCGAGCGCGCATCCGGCGACCCCGAGGACGAGCGCGTCAAAAGCAAGCGTCGCGACGATCGTCGAAGGTTCGGAGCCGAGATCAACCAGGTACAGGATGAAGCGGCGCCGCTCGCCGCTTGCGAGCAGCAGAGCGTTATACGCGAGAATGATTCCTACGACCAGGCTGATCGCGCTGAATAGCATTGTGAGCTGGCTCTCCGGGCGAGCTGCCTGGGCCAGCAGTCGGCCTTCGCTGCTGATCGGGCGAATGCTGAGGGCGCTGCCCAAGCGGCGAGTCAGCGACTTTAGTACCTGCGTATAGCGCTCCGGGGCGGGTTCGATCAGGATACGCGTGATGTGGCCCGGCAGTCCTGCGAGCACCTGCACGACCGGCAAAGAGGCTGCCGCAACAGGGCTTTCCGCAAGGATCCCGGTCTGTCGGCCGGCCACGATCCCTGCTACTGAGAGTCGTTCGGTATTGGCGCCGATCTTGACAGTGATCGTTTGGCCGGATCGTGCACCGATCGCCTTTGCTGTCGATTCGGTTAGCACGAGTAGCCCTCGCGGTGACGTTTCGAGATAGCGTTTGAAGTGCGAGGCTAGGTCGCCACCAAGCGCGAATAGGCGTTCGTCTGCGCCGACCAGCGTGAGTGCGCGACTACCCTTCGCACCGACTGCGACGATTTGTTGCTGCAGGATTGGCGCGGCCGCTCGAACACCCGCGGTGTGCGCGACCTCTTCGGCTATGAGCTCTTGCATGCCTTCGGGCGACCTGGCGGCGACTTCGAGTGTCGCTCGCCCCGCTACACCCTTCTCGATCTCTTCAAAGGAGCCTGTGACGCTGTGGTTGGCGATCTGCACGGTGAAGAGCAGCGCCACGCCTGCGGCGACGCCGGCAACGGCCATCAGCTCACGTAGGGGCTGCACCCGCAGATGCCGGCGATAGCACAGGAGCAGCGTTCTTAGACTGATCATCGGCTGATTGTCGCGGCCTGCGAGTCGTAGTCTGTCAGCCTGCCGTCGCGCATCGCGAGCACGCGATCTGCATAGTCCGCTACACGAGCGTCATGCGTCACGACGACGACTGCTGCCTCGCGCTCTCGCGGGAGCTTGCTCAGCAGGTCGAGGATGGTGGTTCCGGTTTCACTGTCCAGGTTGCCCGTCGGCTCATCTGCCAGGATGAGCTTGGGGTTCCCCACGACCGCTCGTGCGATCGCCGTGCGTTGCTGCTCGCCGCCGGACAGCGCGCTCGGCAGATGGCGCGCGCGGGCACGCAAGCCTACATCCTCGAGCGCGGCGCGGGCGCGCTGTTCTGCTTCGTTGTGAGGTACGTGCCTGAGCAGCAGTGGCAGGGCGACATTCTCCTCGGTGCTTAGTCCCGGTACGAGGTTGAAGTTCTGAAAGACCAGACCAAGCTTCGTACGGCGATACTCGAGCACCTCGGCTTTGGAGAGCACCGCTAGATCCCGCCCTTCAAAGCGCACGACTCCCGCGGTGCAGCGAACGAGGCCGGCGGCGAGGTGCAACAGCGTGCTCTTGCCTGAGCCGCTCGGTCCAAAGAGCGCGACCAGCTCTCGCCCGTTGATGGCCAGGCTGACGTCGTCAACGGCCCGGACCTCGCCGCCGGCACCGTCGTAATACTTGCGCGCGCCGTCGAACTCAAGCATCAGCCGCAGAGCGACGCGACCCGGCTGTCGGCAGGTGATAGACCTTGGCCTGCGCAGTCGCGGTGTCGGTACCGGCGAGCTTTCCGTCGCGCATATACAGGATCGGATTGGCGCCGATCATCGCCCTGGCACTGGGGTCTGCGATCAAGACCGCGACCTTTGCGTCGTGTGCGAGCGAGCCGAGGAGCGCCATGATCGCTTCCTGCTCTACTCCGGAGAGATTCGATACCGCTCCGTCGGCAACAAGCAGCCTCGGTTCGGTGACCAGAGCGCGCGCAATCGCGACCCGCTGACGTTCCCCGTCGGAGAGATCCTCGGGGTCTACGTCGATGCAGTGCCCGGCCTCGCACGCGAGCAGGAACTTGCGGGCCGCTCGCTGCGCGACGCGGTGGTCGCAGCCATCGAGCAGCAGCGGAAGCTGAACCTGCTCGAGAACGCTGAGTCCGGCAATCCAGGGCTTGCCCGCCCAAACGCATCCGATTTCGCGGCGACGGTGGCGTCGCAGCTGGGCGCCCGACATCTGGTCCAGCCGCTCGCCTTTGTAGGCGACGGTTCCGCGGTCGGGAGTCTCCAAGCCCCCAGCTACGTGTAGCAGAGTCGTCTTTCCCGACCCGGTCGATCCATAGACGCCCATCATCTGGCCGCGTCGAAGCTCCAGCGAGATCCCGTTCAGCGCAATCTTGTCGTCGCCCTTCCTCGCGTAACGCTTGCTCACGTTCTCCAAGCGGAGGATCACCTCGGCATCGTCCCACAGACCGCGCGAGCGTCGCGGGTCGTTCGGCCCGACCCGATCAGGCGGCACTATCTCGACCTCGCTTACCAGGCTTCGGTCGCTCGTGCCGCTCGGCTGCCATGTCCCTGAACAGCTCCTCGCGAGCCCCTCGGGCCTCGTCGTTTGCGGCTCCGGCGCGTCCTCGCGTGGACGGCCAGATCGCGTTCTGCTCGAGCAGCCAGGAGACGCGCTCGCGAGCGAGCTTTGTCCACTCGAGCTGCCCTTCCTTCTCGATGATGTTTTCGGCTAACGCGAGGCGAAGAAACTCGTCGTCTGCGCGCACGATTGGGCCGTCGACGATCTTCGCCTGTTCGCTCGTCAGCCGGGCCAATTCGGTGGTGCATTCGTCCTCGTAGCTGTCGATCTGCTGTAGCGCCTCGGTCAGACGCTGCGGGCCGGCGAGCGAGACCTTGACCAGCAGCGGCCGACGCGGCAACCGAGCGCCACGGGGTGCGCTCGTCGAAAACCACCTCTCGAACTCCTGGATGCCGGCCTCCGTGATCGCGAAGATGCGCCGGTCGTCTCGGGCGCCTGTGGCTCCGCCGACGCGCTCGATCAGCCCTTCCTTCTCGAGTCGTTTGATGATCTGCGAGAGCTGGCCGGTGTTGACCGCCCACGATGGCCCCAGGCGGCGCTCGAGCTGGTTGCCCAGCTCATACGGGTAGGTCGGCTTGTTGAGCAGCAACCCCAGCACGGCGTGCGTCGCGGACATGAACCCTCCTCCTTGCCAAGCCGAGACTCTATACCCAAATCTCCTCCGCATTCGATCGAGCCGAACGAATGCTTGCTTAAAGCGTCAAGCTCGACTTGAGGCCACAATGCGGCGGCATTGCTGGGGTTCGGCGCAGGGAAGCAGATCTGCTCAGCTCGATGCTTGTGTTTCCGACTTAAACGGCTTGTTAAAGCCATTGAATTCCGTCGGCGACCCCCTGCATCCTCTTGGGCATGGTCGCTCGCACGATCCCCCCAGTCTGGGGGCATAAGCGCTCCGCGCGTCGCTCGCCGTCGCTTCGCTGCCCGCGGCGGCAAGAGGTCGCGCGAGGTCCGGGAAGGAGAGCGATCCGGCGCGACGGGCTGAGCGTCATTGAAGCTCCCTGGAACTCGATGCTCAGCCTGTCCGAGCCCCTGCACGGAGTAGGCGGCCGACAAGGCAGCATGTGGATTGGATGTGACGATCGATGGTGAGTGGTAAGGGGTTGATTATCGAACTGTCAGCGGAGCAGGTGCGGGCGATCGTCGAGCGTGCGGGCCGAGACATAAACGTGGGTGGGAGGTTGGATTTGACGCGATTGGTGCCATCCTTGCGAAGAGGACTGGCTGAGCAGACACGTGGCAAGATTTCCTATGCGTTGGTTCGCGGATTACTTGTGTTGGCGGCCTTTCCGGCTGACGGCGCGCCGCGGCGGCTGAGCGAGATTGCGACGGAGCTCGACATGAAGACCAGCACGGTCCACCGATACCTGGCCACACTGGTTGTCATTGGCCTACTGGAGCAGGACGAGGAGACTCGCCGCTACTACCGACCGCGCTCATCTTGCTACCTGGCGAATTCCGATAGACGGACGCCGGGCGCGAAGACTAGTGCGTCTCAATAGGAGAGCTGGCCGGTCGTCTGGACGACCAGGGCATCGTTGTGGCGGTTCACGGTGCCGTAGAACCCGCCGTGGCCATGCGCGTGCGCGTAGCGGTCGGTGCCGTGGCTGACCGTCATTGAGCCGCCAAAGCTTGCGTAGGTTCCTGTTGAATGCAGTCGCGCTGAGCCTTGGCCGCTGATCGATCCGCCGCCGCGTGGGTAGATCGTGAATGAGCCCGTGACGCTGCTGCCAATGCGGAAGCTGACGCGGACGGTGCCGGGTAGCGCACCGGTCGCGCGTCCTTCCTCCTGGAGGAGTTCGCCAGAGCTATGCGTGAGATGTAGACGCGCTTCGTCGGTGACGTTGAGCGTCCGCGCTGTGCTGGCTATTGGCCTCGCCGATGCATGCGTTGCACTACTCATTGCGAGCAAATTCGTTACTCCGATAGCCACGAGTGCTACGAGGACCAAGCCGACGCGTGATCGTGTTGTGCTGTCCATCGTTTTTCGTGCTGCCTGGTAAGCTAGATAGCTCTCCACCTTGTTGGACACGTAAAGCTCTCGGAACGTCTCAATCTACACCGCCCGTCCGCCGTGCGCAGCCGCTGTTTCTCATTGTGGGCGTCTGAAGAGTGTGAGGCGCGTGTCGCGTGCGGGGACGAGGACGATTGCGCGGGCCTTGGTCGGCTCGGGGCGCATGTGCCGAGGGCGGAATCGCAGCCGGTCGATGATTTCTTGGAGGATGATGCGCGCCTCGAGTTGCGCGAAGCTCGCTCCGATGCAGCGGCGGATGCCTGCGCCGTAGGGGAACCATTCGCTTGCGGCCGGCTGGTGTTCGAGGAAGCGGTTGGGATCGAAGGTCCAGGGATTGGCATAGATTTGTGGGTCACGGTGCACGAGTAGCGCGCAGGGGCACAGGTTGCTGCCAGCGGGAAGGTCGTATCCGCCAAGCGTAAGCGGTCGCCGTAGGCGCCGCGCGAGGAGCGGGACGGGGGGGCGCAGGCGCAGGGTCTCAGCGAGGACGGCGGCGGCGAAGCGCTCGTCGCGCGCTGCGAGCTTGTCTTGGTGTAGGGGCGCCCGTGCCAGTTCGTGCATGGTCCAGGCGAGTAGGGCAGTGGTGTTCTCGTGTCCCGCGAAGAGGAGCGTGATGAGCTCGTCTCGTAGATCGCGGTCCGCGAGCCCACTGCCGTCCGGCCCGTGCGCTTGTACGAGCAGCGAGAGAATGTCCTCACGCTGTTCTAGATCGAGACAGGCACGACGCAGCTCGATCTCCGCGAGGATGTTGCGGTCAAGGCGGGCGAGCATTGCGCGGTAGCGGGGAAGACGCGTGAGGTGGTTGGGGCCGAGAAGGAAGAACGTCAGCACGCGGCGCGTATCGGTGATCCAAGGCATCATTTGGCGCAAAGCGTCGACGAGCGGCTGGCGTTCCTGCTGGATGCCAAAGACACAACGCAGCATGATTTGGAAGACGAGTGCCGAGAGTCGCTCGTAGATCGCAGTCGGCTCGCCTAGGGGCCACGTAGCGATGTGCTCTTGCGCGATGCGGCGAACGATCTCTTCGTAGGAAGACATACGCTGTGCGTGAAAGCCGGGGAGTACTAGTCGGCGTCGGTGCAGGTAGTCCTCCCCGTCGAGCATCAGCATGTTGCTCGTGCCGATCAGCGGCCGGAAAGGGCGGCTGGCCTGTCCCGCATCGAGCGTCTCGGGCGGCTGTTTGAATAGCTCGGCGACGTGCTCGTGGTTTGCGAGCACGATCCAGCGCTGGCCGAGCATTCGTAGCGTGAAGATGTCTCCGTGTCGGCGGTGTGCCGCGGCGAAGAACCGCTCGGGGTCGAGTACATAGCGAAGTGGCTGCCAGCCCGGCGGGGCGGCCAGCAGGCCTGGGGCAAGGAATGCGGAGTCGTGGAATCGTTCAGTCCGTGTCAACGGCTTGCCCTCGATTGGGGTAGGGTTCGCATCGTACGATCTCGAAGGGGGTTCCTTGGGTCAACAACCGGAATGGATGCTGAAATGCTCGCCGCTGAAGGGCGCGGCGCTGGTGTTGCTGCTGAATGGGCCCATTCATGGCTATGAAATGGCGACGTCGATGAACCAGATGTTGGGGCCGGGGTGGGACATCCGAGCACAAGCCCTCTATCCCAAGCTGGGCAGCCTCGAGAATGCGGGGCTTGCGCGCAGTAGCAAGGACGATAACCAGCGCGCCGCGCCTGCTCGCAAGGTCTTCTATCCGACTGAGGCCACGGCGGGTGCAGCAATGGACTGGATGTCCGCGACGGGTCCCCTCGCGGTTGTACGTGCCGAGTTCTATACGAAGCTCGCGGTGGCGCGTAGGGAGCATCTTCCGGCTCTGCTTGAGACGCTTGATGTCCTGGAGCGCCACGCAAAAGCCGAGATCGACGAGATCGCCGAAGATCTCGGACCGCTCGTGACGCTCGCGGGACTTCGGCTGCATCTAGTGCGAGGCGCCAAACTGGCTCATCTACGTACCGAGCTGGAGCGGATCGTCGTGGCTCGCCGCGGCATTCGCGAATTCCTATAGGGCACTTGCGATGACGCTGCTCAAGGTCTCGCGGGTCACCAAGCACCACGCCGACGGCCGGCGCACCTTGGCGGTGCTCGACAACGTCTCGCTGGAGATCGAAGCGGGCGACTTCGTCGGCATGTGGGGTCCGCGCCGCTCGGGCAAGTCGACGCTCCTGCGCATCCTGGCGGGCATCGAGCGTCCCCAGAGCGGCGAGATCGAGTTCGACGGAGTCAAGCTGGGGGAGCTTTCGGCGCGGCGCAGGGCGCGACTGCTGCGCCGTGGCGGGATCGCCCTCGTCAAACCGGTAGGCGGCCTCTCCTCCAATCACACCGCCGTTCGGGATGTGGCGCTCGGGTTGCTTGCCGACGGGCTGAGCATGCGCCAAGCGGAGCTGCAGGCCCGCAGAGGGCTGGGCGAGGTCGGCGCGGGGGAGTGCGCGGATCTGAAGCTGGATCTTCTGACGCTCAACGAGCGGATCCGCGTCGCGCTCGCCGGTGCGCTGGTTCGTGAGCCACGCCTGCTGCTCGTGGACGAGCCCGCGGTGCTCTCTTCGCTGCGCGAGACCGATGCCCTCTACCGCTTCTTGCGATCGCTCGGCGGGCGCGGCGATGTCGCTTTGCTCATCGCTTCGGAGGAGCTCGATCCTTTGCACGGCGCGCGGCGGATCTGTTCGCTCTCGGATGGCGAGCTGCGCTCGATGGAGTCGGCGGGCGTTGTCCTGCCCTTCCGCGAGCGGCGTCAGAGCTGGAGTAGCCGCGCGTCATGAGTGCGCTCGAGCTGCGCGACGTCGTCAAGGAATACCGATCGGTCGGCGAGACGGTCCGGGCGCTTGACGAGGTGTCGTTGGTCGTTGCCAGCGGCGAGTTCGCGGCTCTGTACGGTCCGAGCGGGTCCGGCAAGACGACGCTGCTGCTGCTCGCGGCGGGACTGCTCGAGCCGGATAGCGGCGAGGTCCTATTCGACGCGCAGAACATCGCGCGACTCGAGCGCAGGGAGCGCTCGCTTTTTCGCCGTCGCGAGATCGGCTTCGTATTCCAGTCCTTCCATCTGATTCCTGGTGCCACTGCGCTGGAGAACGCTGCCGTGAAGCTGCTCGCCGACGGGTACAGTCTCGCTGAGGCCAAGCAGCGCACGCGGCCGTGGCTCGAGCGAGTCGGTATCGCTGAGCGTGAGCGCCACCGTAGCGAGCAGCTCTCGATGGGCGAGCGCCAGCGCGTCGCGATCGCGCGGGCGCTTGTCAACGAGCCGCGACTGCTGCTCACCGATGAGCCGACCGGCAACCTGGACGCCAAGCGCAGCCGCGAGATCCTCGCACTGCTACGGGAAATCTGCCATGAACGTGCAATCCCCGCGCTACTGGTCACGCACGACCCACAGGCCGCCAACTTCGTAGACCGCGTCTACACGTTGCGCGACGGCGACTTGCACGATGGTCTCGACCTCGAGCTCAACACGATCTCGGGATGAGACGCGCCGCGTTTGAGCCCCGAATCTTGGGGTTGCGAGTGAGCGCTCTCCTGGGCTTCTATGCGTGGCGGCTACGCCGCCACGGCGTCCAGGAGCTCCTCGCGGGCCTGGGGATCGCCGTCGGCGTCGCGCTGACCTTCGGAGTCCTGCTCGCGAACACGGCGATCAACGGGTCGGCCAGCGAACTGGATCGCCAGCTCATTGGCTCGGCGAAGCTGCAGCTCGTCGCGCGCTCCTCGGCCGGCTTTAGCGAGCAGATCGCGGAAGCGGCCGGACGGCTACCGGGCGTCGAGGTCGCCTCGCCGCTGCTGCGCTCTTCCGCGGTTGTCGTCGGTCCGCGTGGCCGCCAGCTCGTGCAACTGATCGGTGTGACCGCAAGCCTCGCCGCGCTGGAAGCACAGGCGACGCAAAACCTCGGCGCCGGCACGTCGCTGCTCACTGGCGGCATCGGCCTCGCGGAAGCGCCGGCCCAGGCAGCCGGCGTCCACGGTGGACAGCGTGTGCTCTTGCTTGCGAACGGCGAAGCACACCGCGTCCTGCTGCGTCTGACCCTCGGATCGCAGATCGTCGGCGCGGTTGCTGGGAGCCCGATCGCGATTGCCTTGCTACCGGTAGCCCAGCATCTGGTAGGTACGCCGGGGCGCGTGACTAATGTCCTGATCAAGCCAGCAGCTGGGGCGCAGCGGCAGGTCGAAGGGGAGCTGCGGCGGCTCGCCGCGGGGCGCCTGGATGTCGTTCCGGCCAATAACGATCTGCGACTACTCGCGGTTGCCGCGGGGCCGACCAACCAGTCAACGACGCTATTCGCCGCGATCAGCGCGATGGTCGGCTTCCTTTTGGCGCTCAATGCAATGCTGCTCAGCGTCCCCGAGCGACGACGGTTCGTGACCGAACTGCGTCTCGGCGGCTTTGACCCAGCGCAGGTCATCCTCGTGCTCGTCAGCCAAGCACTCGCGCTCGGGCTGCTCGCCTCGGCCGCGGGGATCGTTGTCGGAGATATTCTCGCGCACACGCTCTTTCACCAGATACCCAGCTACATCACCTTCGCATTCCCCGTCGGCTCCGAGCAGGCGGTACATCTAAAAGTTGTCCTTCTTGCCGTTGGATGCGGCGTACTTGCGGCGCTCGTTGCGTCGCTCATTCCCGCTCTCGACCTCAGAGAGGATCGCGCGCTGGACAATGTGCTACGCGAACCCGGCGAACCAGGGCAAAATATCACTAAACGCGTCGCGCTCTGGCTTGGCCTCGCCGGCCTCGCCTTGTTAGTCGCAGTCACGACGATCGTCATCGCGCTACCCAGCCTCACTGTCATCGGAGGAATCCTCCTCGCGCTCGCTGCTGTCTGCTTCATACCATCTACGTTTGCTCTCGCTCTGAAAGCAATCGCGCCATTCAGCGAACGGGCTCGCGGCATGCTCGGTCTGGCCGTCGTTGAACTACGCGCCGGCGCGACACGCTCGATCGCGCTCGCCGCCATCGCGGCTCTCGCAGTCTACGGTAGCATCGCGATACAGGGGACTCGCAACGATCTCGACCAGGGCCTCAACAAGGCCATCGTCCAATATCTAGGGACAGCGGAGATATGGGTTACCACCGGCGATAACGTCTTCACAACCGACAGCTTCAACGCTGGCAACGCCGTACATTTGCTTGCTCGCTCACCCGGCATCGCCTCCGTCCGCATCTACCAGGGAGGGCTGCTTGATGTCGGCAGTCGCCGACTCTGGATTCGCGCGCGTCCGCCAGGCGACAGCGAGGTTCTACAGCCCAGCCAGATGCTTGAAGGGAATTTCGTACACGCTAGTAGCCTGATTCGTCGAGGCGGCTGGGCTGCGGTCTCAAATGGGTTTGCATCCGAACATCACCTGCGTGTCGGATCCCCCTTCACGCTCCCGACGCCAAGCGGCGGCGCTCCACTGCACATAGCTGCGATCACCACAAACACAGGATGGCCCTCGGGCGCGATCACTCTATCGAGCGTCGACTACGGCCACTACTGGCAAACAGCGGCGCCCGCTGCGCTTGAGATCAATCTAAGAGCAAGTGTGAGTAATGCCGAGGGTAGGCGCATCGTGCGCGCGGCGCTCGGCAATCGCCCGGGCCTATGGATTCAAATACGCAGCTCACGCGAAGCGCAGTTCAAAGCGAACGTAAGTCAGGGCCTGCGCAGTCTCGGACAGATCTCTACCTTGCTCCTAGTCTCTGCGGCGCTTGCAATCGCGCTCGCTCTTGGCGCTGCACTGTGGCAGCGCCGTGTCCGTTTTGCGGCACTCAAGACCCAAGGCTACGACGAGCGACAGCTTTGGCGCTCACTGTTGCTGGAAAGCACAATTGTGCTCGTCGTAGGCTGCGCCGACGGGTTTCTACTCGGGATCTACGGGCACGCTATCGCGAGTCGTTGGCTACGCCTCACCACTGGATTCCCAGCCTCATTCACAGTTGGACTACCCCAAATGCTAATCAACCTCGCGATTCTTTCAATCATTGCGCTTACCGTCGTCGCAATCCCTGGGTTCAGTGCCGCACGAGTTGCGCCACGCGTCGGCTTTCAGGAGTAAGCAACACCGCTGGCCCTTCTATACCAACCAGTGCGCATCAAAGCGCGACACGGCATCAACCGTCCGGCGAGCGTCCTCACCTTTGCTCGCGCCACATGGACGTACTGGATCCTGATCCATCCCCAAATTAGACACGAATGGGAGCGGTGGCGAGCTGGCGCACGAACGATCCCCGATGCCGGTCTACGGGACTTGGCTCTACAAGCTCACATGAAGAAGTGGGGCGACGTCGAGGGCGCTGGTGCGTTCGCAGCATTCGTTCCCACCGCATATCGCAAACTGGCCGTAGTCACTCTAGGAACCTTCCAGACAATCTACGACTACACCGACAACGTCTCCGAGCAGCCCGCCTACAACCGGCAAGCCAATAGTCACCAGCTCCACGAGGCGCTTCGGCTCGCACTCGGAGCCATCGGCGCTCACCCGGACTATTACGCTCAAAGCCCCGAACGAGCGGACAACGGCTACCTGGAGCACCTCGTCGACGCCACCCGCCAAGCCCTGGCGGGGCTTCCCTCGCACGCACTCATCGCGCCATACACACAATCCGCCGCCGAGCGGATCGTATTCTATCAAGGATTGAACCACACTGAAAACGAACGCGATGCACTCGCAAGTTGGGGAGCGGCGCTCGCACCCAGGAATGGCCTGGCTTGGTGGGAGGCCTGCGCCGCCGCGGGCTCCTCACTGGACATCCTTGCCCTGATCGCGGCGGCTGCCGATATCGCACTCACCCACCGCAACGCAAAGGCTCTCGCTCACGCCTACTTTCCTTGGGTTGGAGCATTCCACACCCTCCTTGACAGCCTCATCGATTATCGCGAAGATCACGCTACTGGACAGCACAGCCTGCTTGACGCATATCCCGGTAACGCCGCGCTCGCCAGCCGCATGCGGCACCTCGCCACGGAAGCCTTGAAGCATCTCGACGATCTTCCACGCGCCTACGAGCACCGACTCCTATTCACGGCGATGAGCTGCCTCTACCTCTCTGACAAGGAGGCATCGGCTCCCCACGTCCAACCCACCCGTAGCCAGATACTCCAAATACTCGATCGGAGCGCAATCCCGGCACTACCGATCCTTATGCTCCAGCGCTACAGCAAACAGGCTCCGTCTAAAAAGAACACCCAAGCGTGAGCTGGCCCCGCCAGAAGAGCCTTAAATCCACTATGCGCATCATTGATAGTAGCGCCGCGTCTATTCAGGTCGCGCGATTATTGCCAACATCCGAGCGCGATGACAGGCAGAGGCCCGACGCGTACCGACCCCCATACATCTACCTGGCCGCGAGGGCACGGGGTGTCGGCTGCGCGTCGGGTAGCTCGAGCACAGGGTTTAGGCGAACCACCTTGCCAGCGCCCCCTTGCCTCGCCGCTCGCCGCGAGGAGCTCACAAAGTGTCGGCGCCACGTTCTCGCGGCCTCGACCGCCGGCACCCGGGGCGCCCTTTCTCCCCGGGTGCCGGCTCGTCAAACGCTCGCAAACACGCGTCGTGAGCGTGCGGGCCGCTGCCAGCCGAGCCCCACTATTCGCCGACAACTGTCATCATGTTCTAGCGATGAGCCAAAGACGGCATTGACCGGATGGGAGGCGAGATGGCAAGCGACGATGGGTTGACGATCAAACTGTTCCCGGAGCAGGTGCAGGAGATCGTCGAGCGCGCAGGCCGCGGCGAGGGGGCAGGCTGCGGCGATGGAACCGACGGGAGGCGGGACTTGGCGCAGCTGCTGCCGGCCCTGCAACGGCTCTTGGCCGAGGCGGACGGCAAGTTTTCCTTGGCGCTGCTGCGTGGGGTGGCCACGCTGGTGGCCTTTCCGGGCGATGGCACGCCGCGGCGGCTGAGCGAGGTTGCCGCGGAGCTGAGCTTCGCGCGCAGCACTGTCCACCGCTGTCTGTGCACGCTGGTCGCGATGGGATTGCTCGAGCAGGACAGCGAGACTCAGCGCTACTTGCGGCGGGGACAATTTTTCGTCTAGCGGAACACCTTCCCGGTCAGCGGGAAAGATTTGACTTTTGGACCACGTGCGGTTAGCTTCGCCTGCAGGTAGCGGAACAGCAGGGGAAAGGCCGGCGTTCGTTCAATCACAATCCAGAGGAGCTGTTGGATGCCATTGCCACAGACGTCAGTGTTGGGCAGTTTGAGACGGTGGAGCACAGGTCGTCGTCGTACCCCGATGACTGGCTTGATTCTGGTGCTGGTCGCGCTGATCAGCGGAGTGGCCGCGCAGGCGGCGCTGGCGGCCCCTGAAATTACGAAAGTGACCCCCAAAGAAGGCCCGGCTGCCGGTGGCACCGAAGTCACCATCAAAGGCGGGGTCTTTGAAAACGTCAAAAGTGTTTACTTCGGCAAAACGGCGGCGATCAAATACACGGTCTCGTCGTACTCGCAGATCATCGCGGAGGCGCCGACGCACGCCGACGGGACCGTCGACATCACCGTCGAAACGCGCGAAGGAACGAGCGAAGAAACCACTGCCGACCATTACACCTTTACCGGCGCGCTGCCAAAAGCGCCGGAAAATGTGACGCTTCCTGTGATCACGCCCGAAAAACCTACCGAGAATGCCGTGGAGTCTGCGACCGCCGGCACTTGGAAAAACCTTCCGAGCACGTATAAATATCAGTGGCAACATTGTCGGGAAAGCTGTGAAGAAATAAAAGGCGCTACGAACTCTACCTACTCCCCGCCGTACAAGTATGTTGGTCAAACGCTCAAGGTTTCAGTCATCGCAGAAAATGTGAGCGGCCCGAGTAAACCAGCTCTTTCTGCAGCAACGAAAACCGTGGCGTCAAACGGCGTGGTCGAACATCCCACCGGCTTCAAGGGTCTGATGAGCATTGCGCCGGGTCCTGAAGAACATCTGTGGTTCTCGTCCACGACGGGGTCTGTGAGCGGGCTCGGACAGATGACGACGGCGGGCACGATTCTTCACGAATACACGCTCTCTGAACAAGACTTTCCGGAAGCCATTGCCGAAGGCGCGGATCACAATATGTGGTTCACGGAGTGGAATAAGAGCAAGATCGGCAGGATAACGCCTTCGGGTACGATCACTGAATATGCCCTGCCGGAAGGCCGGGAGCCGTTCGACATCGTCAAGGGCCCGGATGGGAACATGTGGTTCACCGAGCAGGGTCAGGGAACGAGTTGGGGCAAGATCGGGAAGATCACGACTGCGGGCGTCATCACGGAATACGCGCTGCCGGAAGTCGCCAACGAGCCGGTGCCGGTGGACATCACCGCCGGACCGGAAGAAAGCCTCTGGTTTACGCTGGCGTACCGGCTGACCGGCGGCGCGGCGAAAATCGACAAGATCACCACCGCGGGTGCGATAACCGAATACAAATTGCCAAAGTGCGTCGAATACGACGAGGACCCGTATGGGATCACCGAGGGGCCCGATGGCAACCTCTGGTACACCCAGGTGACCTGCGACAAGATCGGCAAGATGACACCCGCTGGCGTCTTTACGGAATACAAAGCCGGCCCGGAAGAGCCGCGGGAGATCACCGCGGGCTCGGACGGCGATCTGTGGTACACCGCCTGGGGCAATGACAGCAGCCACGTGATCAAGATGACGACCGCGGGCGTGATCAGCACCGAATACGCACTGCAACAGAATAACGGCGCCGCCGGAATCACCGCCGGCCCCGACAAAAAAATCTGGGCGGTAGACGGCTCAGAAGTGGTGACTATCGAACCGTAGCTGCTAGACCCGCCGGCCTCGGGAGTCGCCTGCTCCCCGCGCGGAATGTCCGCGCGGGGAGGGCCGGCCGCGGCGTTTGCATAGCGGTGGTTGGGTCAGTATCTTGACGGGAGACGCGGGACTGGTCAGAATGGTTCAGTGAGACGGAACGGAGGGAAGATGACCGGTGGTACGCGACCGGCGTCCGGCCGGAGAGTGTCCTGCTCGCTGGTCGCCGTGTGGGCGCTGCTGGCAGTGCTCGGCGGCTCAGCGTCGGCGGCGTCCGCCCTGCGGCCCCGCGATCGCGAAGTCGGCCCGGCGGCATCACGCGCGCCCGGGTACGGACTCCCGGCGAGCGGCGGGGCGTCCGCGGCGACAGCGGACGATCCGGCCAGCGAGCGCAACCGCGTGTTCGTTCGCTTCGCCGGCGGCGTGTCTGGTCTCAGACGCGCCCGCTTTCGCGGCTCACTTGGGGCGAAGGTGCTGCAGGCTTACCCGCGGCTGCTGCCCGGGCTCGAGCTGCTTGAAGTTCCCGGCGCGAGCAGCGCCGCAGCGCGCGCACGCACGCTCGCTCGGGCGCAGCGCTCCACCGTCAGCTACACGGCGCCGGATCTCGCCTATCGCGTGCAGGCGCTGCCCGACGATCCGCTCTACAGCGAACAGTGGGGCATGCCGAGCATCGGCGCGCCCGAAGCGTGGGAGCGCTCGACCGGCAGCAAGAGCGTCGTGGTCGCCGTGCTGGACACCGGCATCGACCTGGAACACCCCGACCTGCAGGCAAACATCTGGACCAATCCCCACCCCGGCCAGGACGGCTACAGCGATGACGTCCACGGCTGGAACTTCGTCGAAAACGACAACGACCCCAACGACAACTACGGGCACGGCACGCACGTCGCGGGGATCATCGGCGCGGTCGGCGACAATGGCATCGGCGTCTCCGGCGTGAACTGGTCGGTGAGCCTGATGGCGCTGAAGATCTGCGGCGCGACGGGCCTCTGCGAAGCAAGCGCCGAGATCGCGGCGCTCGAATACGCCGTCGAGCACGGCGCGAAAATCGCCAACGCCAGCTTCGGCGCAGCCGACAGCGGCTATCCGCCTGAGGAAGAAGCAATCAAGGCCGCGGGCAAGGCCGGCCTGCTGTTCGTCGCCGGCGCCGGCAACCAGGCGAGCAACAACGACAGCGAACCGTTCTATCCGGCCAGCTACCCGCTGGAAAACATCATCTCCGTCACCGCGAGCACGCCCGCGGAAACGCTTGCGAGCTTCGCCAACTTCGGGGCTGAGAGCGTCGGCCTGGCCGCGCCCGGCGAAAACATCCTCTCCACGCTTCCCCAATCGGGCGCGGTCTTGACCTCGCCCACGGGCTACGGGCTGCTCAGCGGCACCTCGATGGCCGCGCCGCAGGTCACCGGCGCCGCGGCGCTGCTGTGGAGCATGCACCCGTCCTGGACGATGCAGCAGATCCGCGCGCGGATCCTCCGCAGCGCCCGTGCGGCTCCAGCGTTGTTCGGCAAGGTCTCGAGCTGCGGCGAGCTGGATGTCGGCGCCGCAAGCGACTCCGAAGTCCCGGAACTCGCGTCGCTGTGCGTGGCGCGAAGCGGCTCGGGGTCGGGGTCGGTCAGCTCCGCGCCGGCCGGCCTGCAATGCGGCTCGAGCTGTGCGGAGAAGGTGCCGCCGGGCGCACAGCAGACACTGACCGCCACCCCCGCGGCGGGCTCGACGTTCGCGGGCTGGACGGGCGCGTGCACCGGCACCGCCCCCTGCGTCGTGGCGCCCTCGCTGGGTGCGTCTGTAGCAGCCAGGTTTGATGCGAACGGCGCGCCCGCCGGCTGGGAAGAGCGCACGCTCGCGCCGCCGAAGGAACGCGAACCGTTCCTTCCGGGCTCGGTTACAGTCGTGACGTTCTACAATGTGGCGCTCTCCGCCGACGGCAGCGTGCGCGCGAAGACGATCTTCGACGAGCACGAAACCGAATGCGAGACGAGCAGTGACACCGGCGGGGTCTTCATGGAACGCGACACCCCCGCGGGGTGGGTGTCCGAAGGCCGACTCACCGCGCCCGCGCTCGGCAACGGCGAAGCAGCGCGCTGGGCCAACTGCTCGGACTATGGGGCGCTCACGGAGCTCTCAGGCGACGGGTCCACGCTACTCGTCGGAGCAAAGACGGAACAGGTCGGCGATAGCAACGGCAATTTTCGCTGCGCCGCGTTTGTGTACCGTCACGAAGCCGGCGGCTGGAAGCTCGACGGCACGTTGTTTCCGCCCGGAGTGGGGGTGGAGGGTTCGTCTAACCCGCAGGGGTGTGACTACTTTGGTGTTGCTGGCGCAATTTCCGACGACGGTGACATCGTTGCGATGCGCGAGATGTCGAGCGTCGACGTCTTCACGCGCAGCCCAGGTTCCGGCTGGGCGCTGACGCAGCACATCGTGCTGCCCGTAGGGCCGGGCTGCCAGGAAGCGATCGCCCCGCGCCAGCTTGCGATCTCAGGCGATGGCTCAAGTATGCTCGTCGGCGACCCTGAATGCGCGGGCAGCGGGTCCTCCTCGGTCGGGCGGGTTTACGCCTACACCCAAACCAGTGGCAGCTGGTCGCTGGCACAGGTGATTGATGCGCCCGAACAGCAATTGCAGAACAGCTTCGGCAGTGCGGTTGCTATATCCGATGACGGCGACACCGCGACCGTGCACGTGGGTCCAGACATCACCGGCCTGAGCGTGGGAGCTGGTGCTGCGTGGATATTTGAACGGGTCGGCGAACATTGGCAGGCCGAGCAGCGTTTGAGTGCCCCCGGCGACGAAGAAGACGCGGGCCTGGAATGTCCGGCGATCATCGAAAACGGCCTGCGTATGGTCTGCGTCGCGATCAACACCGTCGGCCTAGACAGTGAACAAGGAGTCGTGTACATCTTTGAACGCCAGTCCGCTGGATGGGGCGCACCCGCGAGCGCGCCGATGAGCATGTTCGCCAGCGAAGGCGCCGCCGGCGACCGTCTTGGCCACGCTGGCTACCTGGGTTGGGCGAGTCTCGCGGTCGCAGCCGACGGCAGCCTGATCGACGCGACGATCTCGCCGCTGAATCTCGCGGACAAGCTCTACACGGACGATCGCATCGGCTACGAGTTCGCCGCGCCGATGCCGCCGGCGCCGACGATTTCGGGGCTTTCGGCCACGGCGGGGACCGTCGCGAGCCAGGTGAGGATTACGGGGACGAACCTGCGCGGCGCGACACAGGTCAGCTTCGCCGGCGTGCAAGCGAGCGACTACCGCATCGATTCCGCGACCCAGATCACCGCGACGGTGCCTGAAGGTGCGAAGACGGGCGCGATCGCGGTGACGACGCGCGCGGGCACGGCGACCAGCGCGCAGCAGTTCACGGTGCTCATCTCGCTGGCGACGACCGCGTCGCCGTCGGTGGCGGCAGGCGAAGCGATCGAGGACTCGGCGTCGCTGCTGGGCGGCTCGGCGCCGACGGGCACGATCGGCTTCGAGCTCTACGCCGCCGCGGACAGCGAATGCCGCGATCCGCTGCTCGCGCAACCGCTGAGCGTGGGCGTCAGCGGCGACGGTGTCTACAGCTCGCCGTCGCTGCCGTGGAATACGCCGGGCGTTTACCAGTGGGTCGCGAGCTACTCGGGCGACGCGGGCAACGCGCGGGCCGCAGACGCCTGTGGGCAACCGAGCGAGCGGGTCATCGTCAAGGCGAGGCCGTCGCTCGCGCAGAGCGCATCGCCGAGTGCCGCGGTGGCGGGAGAAGCGATCGACGATTCGGCGTCGCTTGCGGATGGATCGTCCGCGACGGGCACGATCAGCTTCCAGCTCTACGCGGCCAGTGACACGGCATGCGCCCAGCCGCTGCTTGCCGAGCCCTTGAGCGTGAGCGTCGCCGGCGACGGCCGCTACACCTCGCCCGCGCTGCTGCAGGGCACGGCGGGCGCCTACCAGTGGGTCGCGAGCTACGCGGGCGACGCTTACAACGCGCCCGCCCAAACGGCGTGCGACGAAGCGGACGCGCGCGTCCTGCTGAAGGAACCGCCGCCTGCGCCGACGATGCCGATCGCGCCGGTCCCGCAACCGACGCCGATCGACGCGCCGTTGCCGCCGGCGCTGGGTCCGCTCGTGCCGCCGCCGATCGCGATCGCGCCGAGCACGACCTACGCGCCGCCCTTCAGCGGTTTGTCGCTACGCGCGGGGCGCGACCCGCGGCGGCTGCTGCTCCAGCTGACGGTGAGCGCCGGCGGCTCCAAGCTCGCGGTGAAGGCCACGGCGCGGTTCGCGCCGGGCAAGCACTCCGCGCCGGGCAAGCACTCAAAGCGCCGCGCGAGCAAGCCGATCGTGGTCGCGAGCTTGACCCGCGCCGACGTGCCCGCCGGGACCCTGGCGCTCGACGTGCCGTTGCACACAAGCGCAAAGCTCGCGCTCGCTCACACCGGCGCGCTGAGGATCACCGTCGAGATCACCGTGACGCCGCCGAGCGGCCGACCCCAGACGGCGACCGACGTGGTGAGCTACCCGCGGTAGCGATTCGTGATCGGCATCCGCCGGTCGCGTCCGAAGGCGCGCGTGGTGAGCTTGATGCCGGGCGGCGCCTGGCGGCGCTTGTACTCGGCGAGATCGACGAGGCGGATCACGCGATCGACCTCGGCGGCCGGCAGGCCTTCCGCGATCAGCTGCTCGCGGCCGCGGTCGAGCTCGACGTAGCCCTGCAGGATGCGGTCGAGCAGCTCGTAGGGGGGCAGGGAGTCCTCGTCGCGCTGGTCGGCGCGGAGCTCCGCGGAGGGCGCGCGCGCGATGATCGAGGGCGGGATCGGCGCGGGGACGCGAGGGGCGACACGCGTGCTTGCGCCGCGGCTCGCCCCGCTCGGCTCGCGACTCGCCGTGTCCGCCCCATTCGCGCGGAGGGCGCCGGCGGGCGAGTTGCGCCACTCGCAGAGGCGATAGACAAGCGTCTTCGGGACGTCCTTGATCACGGCGAAGCCACCGGCGAGGTCGCCGTAGAGCGTGGTGTAGCCGACGGACATCTCGGACTTGTTGCCGGTCGTAAGCACTAGCCAGCCGAACTTGTTGGAGAGCGCCATCAGCAGGTTGCCGCGGATGCGCGCCTGCAGGTTCTCCTCGGTCAGATCGGGCTCGCGACCGGCGAAAGGCTCGCGCAGGGTGGCGGTGTAGGCGTCCATGACGGCCTCGATGGTGAGCTCATGCGACTGCACCCCGAGCGCCGCGGCCAGCGCGCGGGCGTCGTCCTGGGTGGCGGCGGAGGAGTAGCGGGAGGGCATGATCGCGACGCTGACGCGGTCGGCGCCGAGCGCGTCCGCGGCGATGCACGCGACGAGCGCGGAGTCGATCCCGCCGGAGAGCCCGAGCACGACGTGGCGAAAGCCGTTCTTCTCGACGTAGTCGCGCAGGCCGAGCTCGAGCGCGGCATAGACCTCGGCCGCTTCGGGCGCCAGCGGCTCGCGCAGCGGGGGTGGCGTGGCTGGGGGGGCGTCGAGGTCGACATCGCAAACCAGCAGCTCCTCCTCGAACTGCGCCGCCCTGGCGATCGTCTCGCCGCGCGGATCGAGCACGAAGGAGTGCCCGTCGAAGACGAGTTCGTCCTGGCCGCCGACGAGCGCGCAGAAGGCCACGAAGGCGCCGTGCTCGCGAGCGCGCGCGGCGAACAGGGCCTCGCGCTCGCCGCCCTTGCCGGCGTGGTAGGGCGAGGCGGAGATATTGAGGATCAGCCTGGCCCCCGCCGCGGCCTCTTCGGAGGCGGGCGCTCCGGGGCGCCAGAGGTCCTCGCAGACCGTCAGCCCGACGCGCGCGCCGCCGATCTCGACGACCGCGCCGCCGGAGCCGGAGTGGAAGTAGCGCTGCTCGTCGAAGACGCCGTAGTTGGGGAGGTGGACCTTGCGGTAGATCTCGCGCACCGCGCCGTCGGCGAGCACGGCGGCCGCGTTGTACACGGCGCCGGGGTCCGAGTCCAGCTCAGGAAAGCCGACGACTGCGACTATCTTCTGCGCACTCTCGGCAAGCTTCTCTAGCGCGCGGCGCGCGTCGCGGAGGAAGTGCTCGCGCAGCAACAGGTCCTCCGGCGGGTAGCCGGTGAGCGCCAGCTCGGGCGTGAGGACCAAGTCGGCGCCGGCGTTCCGCGCCGCCTCGATGCCCGCGGCGATTCGCCGCGCGTTGCCGTCGATGTCGCCGACGGTGGCGTTCAACTGGCAGAGAGCCAGGCGCACTACTGGGGGGGTCTAGCGAAAGTCGCTAGACCTGTATTGGCGCGGGGTTCTGGATCGGCTCGCATGTCGATACTCCAGAGCTGGGCCGAGGCTACCCCAGCCTCAAAAGCTGAGAGTGAACTGTCCGGCGTATCCGATGTAGACCAAGACTCCGTGCTGGAGTACGTCTCGCCCGACGAGCCCTTGGATGTGCTGCCCCTTCAGGGGCGCCTCGATGGCGGTGCCCTCTGCCATCACGTTGTTGGGGAAGATGAAGCGTACCGCGTACTCGTAGCAATCCACGTTAGTCGAAGAGGGCGTACTGATCTTGTTACGCCGACCGGCTGGAGCCCGAGCTTGGCAGCTAGCCCCTCTTGGATCACCGTTCCCGTTGCCCCGGTGTCAATCATTGCCTGAAGTTGAATGGGTTCTGGGATGGCCTCGTTGGCGCTGCTGAGTTGCCCTTCGAGCGTCTGGGTTACTGCTAATCACTTCCCGGGCGCCTGAGCGAGCAGGTCGCTGCGGTGGGCCTCATAGGTCTTCTGCTCTTGCTCAAGTCTTGTCTGATCGGGCATACGACAGCTTATTCTACACGCTTTCCGTCCAATCCGTCGCGCAGTTTTGGGCTCAGACAAGCCAAAAACTCCCGGTCAGCGTCCTTGATGACAGGCTGTTTTCGCACCGCTCCACCACGAAGCTCCGCTATCACGGCAAAGCTGTTGGACCGCTTACATCGCCCCTGTGATCTGGGAACTCAACTCGCGCAACCCCGTTCGCATTCTAGGGAGGTAGATCCCATAAAAGCGAACTCCGCTGGGCCCGCTTTGCCCAGACCGGAGGCTGGGCGAGCGCTTCAGCGCTTGGTCGGCGCGGCTTTGCCCGACGCCGGTTTCGCTGCTTTGGTGCGCGGACGTGGCTTCGCGGGAGCCTTGCTCGCCGCGGCTTTGGCGCCATTTGCGGCGGCGGTCTTGGGCCGCGTCGCGCGCGGGGCTTTGGCCGCACCCGTCCGCGCCGTCTTGCTCGTTCGCCCGGCTTTGCCGTTCCGTGCGGCTTTCTCGCCGTGCGTCTTGGCGGACACATGCGCCGCGCGCGCGAGCTGGCGGATCGCGTGCTCGAGGTCGCGCGCGATATCGTCCAGGTCCGGCAGCGCGTCGTAGTCGCCGAGCAGGCCGAAGCCGAGGTGGCCGTTGTAGCTCATCACCGCGATCCCGAGCGCCTGGCGGCGCGCGAGCGGCACCACGGGGTAGAGCGAGCGCAGACGGCGCCCGAGCAGGTAGAGCGGGAACTGCGGGCCCGGCACGTTCGTCACGACGAGGTTGAAGTAGCGCTGGCGCGCCTGCAGCCGCGCGGCCTGGCTGAGGATCGTCCCCGGCGCGAAGCCCGCGAGGTTCGTCAGCGCCTGCGCGCCGACCGCCTGGCCCGAGCGCTTGAGGTTCTCCATCGCGAGGCGGATCTGCTCGAAGCAGTCCACCGGGTCCTCGACGCCGACCGGCAGCGGTGCCCACATCGCCGCGACGTGGTTGCCGAGCGCGCCGCGCTCGCTGTCCGCGCGCACCGAGACCGGGACCATCGCCTTCAGCGTCAGCCCCGTCGTGTCGTGGCCGCCGCGCCGCAGCCAGCGGCCCAGCGCGAGGCTCACCGACGCGAGGACCACGTCGTTGAGCGTCCCGCCGAGCGCGTCCTTGATGCTCTTGAACAGCGCGAGGTCGGCGTCGACGAACGTGTAGCGGCGATGCGGGCTGATGTCCACGTTCAGCGGCGAGCTCGGCGCGGGCGCGTTGATGCCCGCGAGCGTGCTCGCGCCGATGCTCTCGAGGTTGCGCCGCAGCTGGTCCAGCGCGCGACGCGGGCGGCGCACGATCCGGCGTGCCCCGCGTGCGATCTCGCCCGGCACCGTCGTGCGCTCGAGCAGCGCCTCGCCCAGCAGCTTCGCCGACCCCGGCAGCGGCCGCGGGCTCCATGGCTCCACGCGTCCCGGCGAGGCGAGCGGCTCGGGCTCGGTGTCGAACAGCACCGTCGTGATGTCCACCCCCGAGATCCCGTCGACGAGCGCGTGGTGGGTCTTCGCGATCAGCGCGAAGCGCTGGCCCGCCATGCGATCCACGAGCCAGATCTCCCACAGCGGCTTCGAGCGATCCAGGCGCTGGGAGAAGAGTCGGCCCGCGAGCTGCTTGAGCGCCGCCTCGTCGCCCGGGCGCGGCAGCGCGGTGTGGCGAATGTGGTAGTGCGGGTTGAAGTGCGGGTCGTCCGTCCACACCGGTCGCCCCTGGTCGAGCGGCACGTACGCGAGCCGCTGGCGGTAGCGCGGCACGAGGTACAGCCGACTGACGATGTGGTCGACCAGCTCCTGCTGACTCGGCGCCTGGCCTTCGAAGATCATCACCGACGCGACGTGCATGTGTGCGGTCGAGTTCGCCTCCAGGTGCAGGAACGCCGTGTCCAGCCCACTGAGTCGGTCGGGGTTCGCCATCGCCGGATTGTCGCTGCTCGAGGGCGGCGAGTCAACGACCGCGGCCGAAACTTTCGCCGAGCGTGACCGCCGGCTAATGACCGAGCCCGAAGCTCTCGCCGATCGGCGGCGCCGCGATCGCGCCGCGTCCCGCCGGGGACATCGTGCGGTCCGCCGCGCGCATGCCCGGCAGCATCAACCCGCCCAGCGTCGCCGCAGCGCCCGCGAGCCCGGCTCCGATCAGCGTCGCGCGCACCCCAAGCGTCGCGCTCAGGGGGGCCGTCAGTGCGAAGGACACGGGGAGCAGCCCGATCGAGATCAACCAATCCAAGCTCGAGACGCGCCCCAGCATGTGACCCGGCACGTGGCGCTGCTTGATCGTCGCCCACACGATCGTGCCCGCCGTCTCCAGCAGGTTGAACGCCAAGCTCGCCAGCATCAGCTGCCAGATCGCGCTCGCCAAGCCATAGCCCGCGACCGCGAGCGTCGCCAGCGCCCAGACGACGTAGATGAACGTCATGCCGCGCGCGGGCAGCCCGCTGCGCGCCATCGCCAGCGCGCACGCCACCGAGCCGAGCCCGCCTGCGCCCAGCACTAGTCCCAGCTGCACGCCGCTGCCGCCGAGGACGTGCTTGACCATGAACGGCAGCAGCACCTCCGCCGGTCCCATGAACAGCAGGTACGCGATTCCCGCGCTCGCAAAGGTCCCCCACAGCCACACGTGGCGGCGCACGTAGACCCAGCCCTCGCGCAGTTCCGCGCCGGTCGCGCGCACCGCCTGCAAGGCGATCTCGGGCGCCGCCACCACGGCGCGCGCCGACATCGCCGACAGCGCGAGCGCCGAGGCCACGAACGTCGCGCCGTCCGCGAGGAACGCCGAGCCCGGGCCGAACACGCCGACCAGCACCCCGCCGAGCGCGGGTCCCGCGAGCCGCAGCGCCAGCGGACGCACCACCTGCTCGAGCGCGTTGGCCTGCCCGAGCTGCTCCTCGGGCAGTAGCTCCGGCAGGATCGCGTCGCTGGCGGGGTCGAAGAACGCCTGCGCGCTCCCGTAGAGCGCGACGATCACCATCATGTGCCACAGCTTCAGCGTCCCCGTGAGCGCGAGCGCGCCGAGCAGCGCCAGCAGCACCGCGCGCATCACATCGGCGAGCAGCATCACCCGGCGGCGGCTGTGACGGTCGCTGACCACGCCCCCGAACAGCAGCAGCGCGATCGTCGGCACCGTCATCGCGATGCCGATGAAGGACAGCGCGGTCGGGGCGTTGGAGAGCGTGTAGGCCTGCCAGGCGAGCGCGACGAGGAACGCGCCGTCGCCCAGCAACGAGACGCTGCGACCGGCGAACAGCAGCCGGAAGTCGCGGTTGGCGAGCGCACCACTACGCAGCATCGCTGGTGCCCCACCATGCAGCATCGCAAGCGTCCCCCGCGCGCCGCGCCGCGCGTGTTTGGCCGCGCCGCATCGCGAGCGTGCCGCTACGCAGCATCGCGCGGGGCCGGCACGGGTTCGCCGGACTCCTGCCCGCCACCCTCCGATCTGCCCGCGAGGTACGTAGCGAGGTGCGCCGACTCCATCGGGTGCGCGAAGTGAAAGCCCTGCCCGAGCTCGCAGCCCAGGTCGCGCAGGCGGCTCAGCTGCTCGTCGAGCTCGATGCCCTCCGCGACGACCTCCAGCGCCAACGAGCTGCCCAGCGCCACCACCGCGCTCGAGAGATCGATCGCCTCGCGCGTCGTGTCCGGACGCAGGAACGAGCGGTCCATCTTGATCACATCCACCGGGAAGCGGCTCAGGTAGCTGAGCGACGAGTAGCCCGTGCCGAAGTCGTCCATCGCGACCCGCACGCCGAGCGCGCGCAGCTCCTTGAGCTTGACGACCGCGATGTCCGGATCGTCGATCAGCATCGACTCCGTGATCTCGAGCGTCAGCAGCTGCGGCTGCAGGCCCGACTCCGCCAGCGCGTCCTCGACGTCGGAGATCACGTCGCTGTGCTGCAGCTGCTTGACCGACAGGTTCACGCACATGTAGAGCGGGGACTGCTCCGACCACAGCCGCTGCACCGCGACCGCCTGCCGGCACGCCTCGCGCAACACCCAGCGCCCGATCGGCACGATCAGCCCCGTCTCCTCCGCGAACGGGATGAAATCGCCCGGCACGACCAGCCCGCGCTCGGGATGGTGCCAGCGCAGCAGCGCCTCCATCCCCGCGACCTGCCCGTCTGCCAGACGCACGATCGGCTGGTAGTGCAGCTCGAACTGACCGTTCTCCAACGCCCGCTGCAAGTCGGCGCGCAGCTCCAGGCGCGCGAGTACGCCCGCGTGCATCTCGGGCTCGAACAGCCGGTAGCCGCCCTTGCCGTCGCGCTTGGCGATGTACATCGCGGCATCCGCGTCGCGGATCAACTCGTCCGCGCCAGCCGCGGAGGCGCCCTCGAGGATCGAGATCCCGATGCTGCCGCGCACAACGAGCTCCTTGCCCGCGACCATCAGCGGCCGGCGCAGGTCCTCGAGGATCCGTTCGGCGACGTCCACCGCGGTCTGCGTGCTGTCGAGATCCTCCAGCAGCACGACGAACTCGTCGCCGCCGAAGCGCGCCGCGGTGTCGCTCGTGCGGATGCTCGCCGAGAGGCGCTTGGCGACGTCGATCAGCGCCGCGTCGCCAGCGCCGTGACCGAGGCTGTCGTTGATCGTCTTGAAGTCGTCGATGTCGAGGAAGATCACCCCGAGCTCGCGCTCCTCGCGCCGCGCGCGGCCGATCGCGTGGCGCACGCGCTCGACGAACAGCGCCCGGTTGGGCAGGTTCGTGACGGGGTCGTGGAAGGCCTGGTGTGCGAGCTGCTCCTCGAACACCTTGCGCTCGGAGATATCGCGCGCGTTGAGCACGATGCCCCGCACGTGCTCGTCGTCGAGCAGGTTCGTATGCAGGATCTCGAACTGGCGCAGCCCGCCGTCGCGATGGCGCAGCGTGCACTCGATGTGCTGCCCGTCGCGCCGCGCATAGCCCGCCCCGTCGGCGAGCAGCTGCAACACGCGCCCGGCGTCCTCCTTGGCGACGATGCGGTCGAAGCGCGTGCCGAGGAGCTCCTCCGGCGGGTAGCCGAGGACGCTCTCCGAAGAGGGACTCTGGTAGGTGATCGTCGCATCCGCTCCCACGACCGTGATCAGATCGCTGGAGTGCTGCACGAGCGAGGCGAAGCGCTCCTCGCTGCTGCGCCGCTGGATCTCCGCCGTCAGGCGCGCCTTCTCCTCCGCGAACAGCCGCTCGCGGTCGGCGGACTGCTCCTGCTGGCGCACCAGGCCGACCATGCGCATCACGACCAGGGCGAACAGGAACATCGAGGCGCAGATGATCACGATCAGGTCGAGATCGCCACGGCGCGCCTCCTTGAGCAAAATGCAGATCGGCGCGATCAGCGAGGCGCCCGTGAGCAGCGCCAGGCGCAGCGGCGTGAGCTTGGCCTCGCGGCTGCGGACCGGCTCGTCGAGGTCGACCATCGAGGGGTGCAGCGCGGCAGTGCCCCACAACAGCTGGTAGGAGAACCAGCCGAGGTCGAGCAGCAGCTGATGGTGGAAGGCGTTGTCGAGCGTCATCACGCCGTAGACGAAGTCTGTGCTCAGTAGCGCGAGGATGCTCGCGCTCAGGAAGTAGAAGGACGGCCGTCGCCGCCCCGCGTCGAGCACGAGGCGGATCGCGGCGGCGAGCAGGATGATGTCCCCGAGCGGGTAGGCGACGGAGACGAGCTTGGGCAGCAGTTCCAGCGAGCCGTCGTGCAGGTAGGGCGCGATCTGCAGCACCCACGAGAGCAGCGAAAGCCCCAGCGTCAAGATCGCGGCGTCGATCAGAGTGTTGCGATTGCGCTGCGGGTTGCGCCGGCGCACGAGCAGCAGCAGGCCCAGCATCTGCGCCGGGTAGACGGTCAGGTAGATCGCGTCGCCGATCGAGGGGAACGGGACTTCGCCGTGCAGGATGTACTTGGGGTAGCTGTAGGTGTAGACGTCACCCAGCCAGTACAGGAAGAAGCCGAACGCGAACAGCCACCACGGCAGCGCGTACTTCGGCCGGTTGCGGCGGATGCCGACGATCACCGCGATCCAGCTCGTCATGCCGAGCGTGTTAAAGAACGCCGGGTTGCCCTTCAGCGGTGGCACCAGCAGATACAGGAAGGCGCCCACCGCGCCAAACGCGAGATAGCCTTGCCAGAGCTGCACGCGCGGCCGCTTCATCACGCTGCCTCTGCCGCCGCGTGCGCCGCCGCCGATTGCAGCTCGCCGCGCTCGGCGAGCTCGCCGAGGACCGCGATCAGCGCGTCCACCTCGGTGTCCGTATTGGCCGCGGTGAGCTGCACGCGAAAGCCCACCTCCGCCTTCGGCACCAGCGGATACGCGGCGAGCGTCACGTACACGCCGCGCGCGAACAGCAGCCGCCCGACCTCGTCGATGCGGGTGTGCTCCCGCAGCGGGATCTCGACGATCGGCAGCTGCGAGCGGTTGGGCGTATGCGCGTCGAGCTCGCGCAGCGCGTCGAGCACGCGCACCGTGTGGCGGTGCACGACGGCGCGCAACGCATCGCCGCGACGCTCGTTGACGTCGAAGCCCGCGAGCACCGTCGCCAGCGAGGCGGTCGGGGAGGGGCCCGAGTACAGATAGGGCGGCGCCGCCACCTTCAGGAGGTTCTTGACCTCCGTCGGGCACGCGATGAACGCGAGCAGCGACGAATAGGCCTTGGAGAAGCCGCCGACGAGGATCACGTCGTCGTAGCTCTCGTCGAAGTGACGCACGATGCTGTTGCCGCGCGCGCCGTACGGACAGGTCTCGCCCTGCGCGCGCTCCCCGACCACGCCGAAGCCGTGCGCGTCGTCGACATAAAGCAGCGCGCCGTGACGCCGCGCGACCTCCGCGAACGCCCGCAGGTCGGGTGGGTTGCCGGTCATGCTGTTCACGCCGTCCATGCAGACGAGCCGCGCGCTGTCGCGCTCGGCCGCGAGCAGCTCGTCGAGGTGGTCCGGGTCCTCGAAGCGGAAGCGACGGACCGCCGCGCCGCGAGCGCGCGCGACCTGGCAGCCGTCATAGATCGTCTTGTGTGCGCGCGCGTCCAGGAAGATCGTGCCCGACGCCGCGAGCACCGGGATCACCGACGCGTGGATGTGCGTGATCGTCGGCAGCACCAGCGAGTCCTCACAGCCCAGCAGCTCCGTCAGGCGCTCCTCGATCTGCTCGTAGAGCACCGGGCTGCCCAGCAGGCGCGACCAGCTCGGATGCGTGCCCCACGCCTCGACATAGGCCGGAATCGCCGCGATGATCTCCGGGTCGAGGTCGAAGCCGAGATAGTTACACGAGGCGAAGTCCGCGAGCCAGCGATCGCCGACGCGGATCATGCGCCCATCGATCTCCTCGATCACCGCGTCCATCATCGGGTGCGCCGCGCGTAGCGCCTCGATGTCCTGCAGCGTCTCGAGCCAATGGTCGATCCAGCGGCCCCGCGAGCGCGGGGACCGCGACCGCGCCGGCGTAAGGGTGGACGCCGCAGCGCGCGTCGACGTCGTGGCCAGAGGCGGTGACATATCCGAACGACCATCGGGCAAATCCGACGAAGCCTTGATAGTTGGAAGGGCAACTCGGCATTTCGCGCAGCTCGCGCACGAGGTCGTGCAGGCACGCCGGGGAGTCGGAGACGTCTCGCAGCGGGCGCTCCCCACTGCTTACGGGCGTTTCCGGCCTCTGTGCCATTCGACACACAGCCGCTACAAATGCTGCCCTACCCTGTTCCAGCTCGTTCTGAGAGCGAAACTCGCCGAGTCGCCGCCGTTGTTGGCGGCGAGCGGGGGACCCACTGCCGGGCCGCGAGAGCGTGGCCCGGATGGGGCGAATCGGCCGCTGCTGCAGCCGTAACGCCAGGTCGGCGCACGCCTTCGTGCGCGCGAGCCGGCGTGAGCCCGACAGCTAACCCCGTAGGCGTGGACTCAAGGAGGCCTATGTACGTCCCCGCAACGCTTGCGCTGCCCGCGCCCGCCACCCCCGTGTCCGCGAGCTCCGTGTTCGCGAGCGCCGCTCCGGCGCGCACCGCGCTGCACGTGCGCCGCGCCGACCTCGACGTCCTCGCCGGCCAGAGCGCGACGGTCACCGGCACGCTGCGCAGCACCGGCGCGGGTGCCCCGCGCGGCTCCGCGCCGCTCGCAGGGGCGACGGTCGTGCTGCAGGTTCGCGAGCGTCGCGACTGGCGGACCCTCGCCGGCACGCGCACCGGCGCGCGCGGCCGTTTCAGCCTGCGCTATCGGCCGCGGCGCATCGGCAGCGAGTTACTGCGGGTCCGCTTCGCCGGCGACGGCGCCGAGCGCGGCTCGCACCGGCGCCTCGGGCTGCTCAACGTCTTCCGGCTCGCCGACGCATCGTGGTACGGCGGCGGCGGCAGTCTCGCGTGCGGCGGCTGGCTGACGAGCGCGACCTTAGGCGTCGCCAACAAGACGCTGCCGTGCGGGACACTCGTGACGCTCCGCTACGGCGGGCACACCGTGCGCGTGCCGGTCATCGATCGCGGCCCTTACGTGGCGGGACGCGAATACGACCTCACCGAAGCGACCAAGCGCGCGCTCGGCTTTGCAGGGACGGGGGAGGTGTGGGCGACGAGGTAGTTCTTGTGCTATAAGTAGCACAATGCAGGCGATCGGCATTAGGGAGCTGCGCCAGGGCGCGAGTCGCTATTTGCGAGCCGTGCAGGAGGGCGAGACATTCGAGGTGACCGATCGCGGCCGTCCGATTGCGATGCTCGTACCGCTTCCCGACGGAAGCCGGATCGATCGGTTGATTGCCAGCGGGCGTTTGACGCCGGCTGTCGGCGACGCGCTCGCGTTGGGCGCGCCGCTGACGCCCGCTTCCGGTGCGCAGATGCCGAGTCGCGTGCTCGAGCGCCTACGCGCCGAGGAGCGCTGAGATAGCGGTCTATCTCGACTCCTCAGCGCTCGTCAAGCTGGTTGTACGCGAGGACGAGTCGGATGCTCTGGCGCGTCATCTCGCAGAGCATCCCGAACGCTTGTCATGCGCCCTTGCACGTGTGGAGGTCGCGCACGCCGTGCACCCGCACGGCGCCTCTGCGCGTGTCAGAGCGCGAAGCCTGTTGGAGCGAATCGGCCTCGTGCGCTTGGATGATGGTTTGCTCGACGTCGCCGGCGAGCTTGCCGGTTCGACGCTGCGCAGCCTCGATGCGATCCACCTCGCGGCCGCTCAAACGCTGGGCCCGGACTTAGTCGAGGTGATCACCTACGACCGGCGAATGACGGAAGCCGCCACGTCGCTCGGCCTACCCGTGGTTGCGCCCACGCTGACCGGCGCGACCGGGCGATCCCCTGCTCGGGAAGCTGCGCAGGGCGCTAAAGTGCCGCGGCCCCCGAAAGCGAGACGTCGAGGATGAGCGAGCAGGTCCCCTTCGCCAACTACCAGTACGAGATCTACCTGCGCGGGATGGGCGGGCAGCGGCCCGCGCGCCCGCTCGACTGGCGCGCGCTGGAGCGCGACGCCTACCACCTCTTGGCGGAGGGCCCGCGCGGCTACATCCAGGGCGGCGCGGGGCTGGGGGAGACGATGCGCGCCAACCGCGAGGCGTTCGACCACTGGCGCCTGCAACCGCGGATGCTGCGCGACGTCTCGCAGCGCAGTCTCACGCGGACGGTGTTGGGCACGCCGCTGCCGGCGCCCCTGCTACTCGCGCCGATCGGGGTGCAGTCGCTCGCGCATCCCGAAGGGGAGCTCGCGATGGCGCGCGCCGCGGCGCAGGTCGGCGTGCCGTTCATCGCCAGCACCGCCGCCTCGCACACGATCGAGCAGATCGCGCAGGCCGCCGGCGAGCACGCGCGCTGGTACCAGCTCTACTGGCCGCGCGACCGCGAGCTCGCACACAGCTTCGTCCAGCGCGCCGAGCGCGCCGGCTACAGCGCGCTCGTGCTCACCCTCGATACCTGGATGCTCGGCTGGCGCCCCGCCGATCTGACCAACGGCTTCCTCCCGTTCCTGTGGGGCGAGGGCAATCGCAACTATCTCGAGGACCCCGTCTTCCGCGCCGCGCTCGCAAAGCCGCCCGAGGAGGACATGCAGGCCGCGATCGGCCACTGGGCGTGGGAATTCGCGAACCCCGCGATCACCTGGGATGACCTCGCGTTCCTGCGCGAGATCACCTCGCTGCCGATCGTGCTGAAGGGCATCCTGCACGCCGACGACGCGCGGCTCGCGGTCGAGCACGGCGTGCAGGGCGTGATCGTCTCAAACCACGGCGGGCGCCAGGTCGACGGCGCGGTCGGCGCCCTCGACGCGCTGCCCGACGTGGTCAAGGCCGTCGACGGCCGCTGCGAGGTGCTCTTCGACAGCGGCATCCGCTCCGGCGCCGACGCCCTGAAGGCCCTCGCCCTGGGCGCCAGTGCGGTCTGCCTCGGGCGCCCCTACATCTGGGGGCTCGCGCTCGGCGGCGAGCAGGGCGTCGTCGATGTGCTGCGCTCGCTGCTCGCCGACCTCGACCTCGCGATGGCCCTCAGCGGCTACGCGTCGATCGACGAGGTCGACGCCCGCGCGCTGGTCGCACAGCCGCGCTGAGCGCTACTTGCGCTTGGCCTGGTGCTCGAGCACCTTGCCGAACGCGTCCTCGAGCTGCGCGGTCATACGCTGCTTGAACAGCGCCAGTAGCGCCTCGGAGGCCAGTGGCCGCAGCGAGCCCACGGCCTCGATCAGCTCGTCCCAGCGCTCGTCGGGCTGCCCGGCCTGCTCGAAGGGCTCCCACAGCTCTTTGAGGAACAGCTTCGTAAACGCGCGCGAGATCGATTCGCAGTCGCGGCTGACGCGCTCCACGAGCGCCAGTGCTGCGTGCAGCGAGATCCCCAGCGCAACGACCTGTTCGGCCGCGCCCAGCAGCGCGGGGCTCGGGACTTCGAAGCGGTCCTCGCCGAGTGGGACCAGTAGCTTGAGCTTGCGGATGCGCGCGACGTCCTTCGCGTCCGCCGCGCCGAAGCGCTTCTCCAGTTCCGCGCCCGTGATCACCTCCGGCGTCTCCGCCTCGAACGGCGTCGTCACCGCGCGGCGCAGGCCGAGCAGGCGCTCCGCGAGCCCGTCGGAGCCGCTCAGCAGGCGCTCGATCGCGGCGAGGTTGAAGCCGTCGGCCTGTAGGTCGAGGATCAGGCGTAGCCGCGCGACGTGCTCGGCGTTGTAGTAGCCCACGCGCGCGCGCACCTCCGGTGCCGGGAGCAGGCCGCGCGTGTGGTGGTTACGGATGTTGCGCACCGACATCCCGACCTCCGCCGCGAGCTGCTCGACCGTCAGGTCGTAACTGGATGTCGTCGGCGTGGATGTCTCCGCCGCTGGGGGGGAGGGCGTTGCGCGCGCGCCGCGGGTGGTCGTTGCCATCGCAATTTCAGGATACCATGTTTGATGTTCCCTCAAATGAGGTAGCATTGATCCAGGTCGTTATGTACGGTCAGCTATTCCATTCGACTCGGTACCGGCCGCGAGGCGTCCGTGCCTGAACGCGGAGCGGTGCCGCGCGTATCCGACGGCCGGCGCCGCGTGTTGAACTTGGTGCGTTCGTTCACCTCGCCGCTGCTGCCCGACGACTACCTCGAGCTCGTCAATCCGCTGTGGTCCACGCGCGAGCTGCGCGGGCGCATCGAGCGGATCGAGCGCGAGACGCCGAACGCCGCGACGGTGCTCGTGAAGCCCGGCTGGGAATGGCCCGGGCACAAGCCCGGGCAGTACCTGCGGCTCGGGATCGAGGTCGACGGCGTGCACCACTGGCGCGCCTATTCGCTCACCTCCGACCCCAAACGACCCGACGGCTGCATCTCGATCACCCCGAAGCACGTCGCGGGCGGCAAGGTCTCCCCATTTCTCTTCGCCGGCGTGCGTCCGGGCGCGATCGTGCGGCTGGGCGGCGTCGAAGGCACCTTCGTACTGCCCGATCCCCTGCCCCGCCAACTCCTGTTCGTGAGCGCCGGCAGCGGGATCACACCGATCATGAGCATGCTGCGCGCGATCGCGCGCGAGGGACGCCTGCAGGACGTGGTTCACGTGCACTGCGCCCGCACCGCGGCCGAAGTCATCTTCGGCCGCGAGCTGCGCGAGCTGGCGGCCGGCAACCCGGGTTACCTGCTGCACGAGCGCCTGACCGGCGCGCAGGGGCGCTTGACCGCGAGCGAGCTCGACGAGGTGTGCCCCGACTGGCGCGCCCGCGAGACGTTCCTGTGTGGTCCAGTCGGCCTGCTCGAGGCGCTGAGCGAGCGCTGGCGCGCAGACGGCAACCCAGAGCGGCTGCACATCGAGCATTTCCAGCCCGATACCCACGTCGGTGACGGCGAACGCGGTCAGGGCGGGACGATCCGCTTCGCCAAGAGCGATATCGAGGCCGTCAGCGATGGGGAGCAGCCGATCCTGCTCGCCGGCGAGCACGCCGGCGCCGAGCTGCCCTACGGCTGCCGCATGGGTATCTGCCACACCTGCGTCGGGCGCCTGCGCGCCGGCCAGGTGCGCGATCTGCGCACCGGCCACGTGCACGGTCAGCCCGGCGAAATGCTACGCACCTGCATCAACGCGCCCGAGGGCGCGATCGAGATCGAGCTCTAGAACCCCGACCGGAGGATTCACGACATGTCCGCTACTCACAGCCCACCGGCCGCAGCGCGCCTGAACGAGATTGAGGGGCCGCCGCCGCGCACCGCCACGTCCGAGCAGGCGGTTGGCCAAGCGCCAGAGCCAGCTCCGGGATCGCCGGCGGAGTCGAGACCTGAACCGGCGACCGGACCCGCAGCGGCGACCGGAGCGATACCCGGAACCCCGGCCGATTCGATCGAGGGTGAGCCGGAGAGCCCCCTGGCGCGCCTCACCCCGGCTCAGATCGAGGAGCTCGGCCGCGAGTTCGACGCGATCCACGACGAGGTGTTCGCCGAGCTCGGCGAGCGCGACTCGCGCTACATCCGCTCCACGATCAAGCTCCACCGTCAGCTGGTGCTCGCCGCGCGCGCGATGCTGAGCGGCTCGCGCTACAAGCCGCTGTGGCTCGGCGGCACCGCGGCGCTGTCGGTGGCGAAGATCCTCGAGAACATGGAGATCGGCCACAACGTGATGCACGGCCAGTGGGACTGGATGAACGATCCCGACATCAACTCGCAGAGCTGGGACTGGGACACCGCCTCGCCCGCGGACGCGTGGCGACACTCGCACAACTACGAGCACCACACGTTCACGAACATCCGCGGCAAGGATCGCGACCTCGGCTACGAGATCATGCGCATCGACCCGCACCAGAAATGGCACCCGGTCTATCTGCTGCAGCCCCTCTACAACCTGGTCCTGATGGGCTTCTTCGAGTGGGGCGTCGCGCTGCACGACCTCAACTTCGACGCGATCCACTCCGGCGAGAAGTCAAAGCAGCAGGTACTCGCGGAGCTGAAGGCGATCGGCGTGAAGGCGCGCCGGCAGGTCGTCAAGGACTACATCGCGTTTCCACTGCTCTCCGCCGCGGTCGCCGCGATGGCGCCTGGGCGCGTGGGAGCGCTCGCTGAGCGGAAGGCCCTCCAGGAGCGCGCGGGATCGCTCGTCGAGCGCAGTGCCTCCCAGGGGCGGGCGGAAAAGGCGCCCGCGGGCGGCGCGCGGTCGCTCTCGCAGCGACGGGCCGCGGCGGGGCGCGCCTTCAAGTCGACGCTGGCCGCGAACTTCACCGCGAACATCGTGCGCAACGTGTGGGCGTATTCGATCATCTTCTGCGGGCACTTCCCGGATCAGACCTACACGTTCAGCCAGCAGGAGGTCGCGCAGGAGACGCGCGGCGGCTGGTACGTGCGTCAGCTGCTCGGCTCGGCGAACATCGACGGCGGCCCGCTGTTTCACCTGCTCGCGGGCAACCTGAGCTTCCAGGTCGAGCACCACCTCTATCCCGACATGCCCTCCAGCCGCTACGCCGAGATCGCCCCGCGCGTGCGCGACATCTGCCGCCGCTACGGGCTGCCCTACAACACCGGACCGCTACACAAGCAGCTCGGCACCGTGCACCGCACGATCCTGCGGCTCGCGCTCCCGGGTGGGAAGCCGCGACCGAAGCCGGGTCCCTACAGTCCTTCCTGATGAGCTCGACCTCCCTACGTTCGTGGCTCGCCCCCGAGCGCGATCTGCGCGCGCTCTACTACAAGCACTTCGGCGACCGCCGCAAGGAGCGCCAGCTGTTCTCGACCGCCGCATTCGTCGCGACGTTCGCGACGGTACGGGTGATCACGCACGCGATCCGCGCCGAACGCGGCCCGTTTCGCAACATCACGCCCGGCGGCCGGCACATCCACCACATGACGTTCGGCATCGCCGGCCTGCTCACGGTCGGCTACCTGTGGCTGCTGGAGATCGGGATCAACGAGGAACGCTGGGGCTCGCGTGCGACCGCGTGCGCGTACGGCGCCGGCGCGGCGCTGACGCTCGACGAGTTCGCGCTGTGGCTGAACCTCGAAGACGTCTACTGGGCCAAGCAGGGTCGTGAGAGCATCGACGCCGTCGTAATCTTTGGGTCGCTGCTCAGTCTGAGCGTGCTCGGCAAGGGGTTCCTGGCCGAGTTGCTGCGGAGTGCTTGATAATTCGAGCCTGCCTGGGGCGCGGCAGCTTGAGCCTGCCTGTGGGTGCGGCAGCGCGAGCCAGCCTGTGGGCTCTGCACATGACTGCCGAGCGCGAGCGCGCGAGGTTCGATCGCGACGGGTTAGCCGGCGACCTGTGTGCGGTTGCGCCCGGCGGTCTTGGCGGCGTAGAGCGCGCGATCGGCGTCGAGGATGGCGCTGCGCCGGTCCGCGCCGAGCGGCGCGGCGCCGATGCTGACCGTCACCGCACCGCCGCTCACCCGAAGCACGGCGTCGCGGACCTGCTCGGCGACGTGTGTCGCCTCGGCCTCGGTGCACATTGGCAGCAGCACGGTGAACTCGTCGCCGCCGATGCGCGCAACCGTGTCGCCGGCGCGAACCGCATCGTGAATCGCCTGGCCGACGCGGCGTAGCAGCTCGTCGCCGGCGTCATGGCCGGCGCTGTCGTTGAAGGCCTTGAACTCGTCGACGTCGATGACGAGGACGGCGTTGTGCCGCTCGACGCCCTGGCTGAGGGCGATCATGCGATCCTCGAAAGCCCGCCGGTTCGGCAGCGCGGTGAGCGGATCGCGGTAGGCGAGGTAGCGGTACTCGGCAGCCCTGCGCGCATAGCGCCGCGCGACCTCGCTGGTGTCGGCGAGGTCGGCGGCCACATCCTCCTCCTCGCGGGCACGCGCGGCCGGTCGCGGTTTGCGCGAGCCGCGCGCGCGACGGCGAGCGATCGCCGCGGGTAGCGTCGGGAGCGTGTCCTCGCGCAACAATCCTTCGATCGCTTCGAGCACCGCGGCCGCGTTTGGCACCCACGGGTAGGGCGCGGAGCGCCACTCCTGCGGCACGCCGCCGCCTCCGAGCATGATTCGGCAACTCGGCTCGACGTCATGGATCGCGACGATCGCCGCGGCGAGACGAGGGGAGTCGCGCGCCTGCGTGGATGACAACCCCGTCACCGCGGGTGCGTGCTCGGCGACGAACGCGCGTAACGCCTGGGTTGGAACATCGGCTCCGAGATAGAGCACCTCAAAGCCTGCGCCCCCCAGCACATCGGCGACCATTTGCAATCCCAGCACGTGCGCCTGCCCTTCGACGGCGGCGAGCACGACGCGCTCGCGCGAGCGCGGCGGCGCGATCTGCAGCGGCTCTTGAAGCGGTAGCAGCGCCAGCGTGCTGAGCACCGTCGCGAGGTGCTCGTCGGCGACGGTCAGCGCGCCCTCTTCCCAGAGCTCGCCGATTCGTTGCATCGCGGGTGTGATCACGCGCACCTGGATCGTCGTCGGCGCGAGTCCCGCCGCGAGTGCTTGCGCGACGACCGCCTCCGCTGCCGCCGCATCCGCGCCACGCAGCGCCACGCCGTAGCGCTCGATGATCGTCCTGAGCTGACGATCGCTCGCGCGGCGCGACTGCTCACTCATCCGCTAGTCCCAGCATCCAAAGTAGGATTGAGCCTAGCGAAGTCCGAAGCTTAGAATGTGTAGCCCGCGGTTGCGGCCTACCCGAGGGTCAAAGTCAAGGGCCGCCGACCGGCTCCAGTAGCGGGAGGGTCGCGGTCGCGAAATCGCGGCTCACAGCGGCGACCTCGTCGGGGACGGCGGCGAGGTTGACGTTCGTCGAGAACCCCAGCGGCGCGTCGAGGGGACGGAAGAAGTCGTCGAAGTGGCTAGCCACGATCGTGCGCGGCTGCAGACGGGGCAGGATGCGCGCCCAGTAGTCGCGCGTGAAGCTGCGCCCGGCGATGCCGGCGAGGAACACGTCGACGCCGCCGCGGGGAAGCGCGTCGTCGATGAGGTTCGCGCTGCCCTGGTGGTAGAAGGTCGTTCCGGCGACCTCGATGTGGATGCCCCACACCTGACCACACCTGTAGGCCGAAGGGGAGAGGGCGTCAAGATGCTCGCAGGTCAGCTCGCCGTCGAAGGGGACCGCGAAGCCGAGCAGCAGCTTCGAGTGCAGGCTCGGTACGAAAGTGACCGTGAATGGTCCAAGCTCATAGCGGCGATCGGGCTGGACCTCGACGGCGCGCTCGCCGAGCCCGTGGAGGCGCATCAGGTTGACCAGTGAGCTCGAACCGTAAGCATCGCACCCGTGGCGGCGCACGATTTCGGGGACGTCAATCGCGTGATCGAAGTGAGTGTGGCCGACGAGTATGCCGGCGAGCTCGCCCGGCGGCCGCAGGTAGCACTCGTGGAGGGCCGGGTCGGCCAGCGCGGGCGTGCGGCGGATGACACTGGAGAGCGGCACCCGCGAGAGGTAGGGGTCGATGTAGATTGTCTGCCTCTCGTAGCTCAGGCGGTATCCCGCGACGCCGAGCCATTCGAGCTCGAGCCCCCGCGCCAACGCCAGCTGCTTGGTAGCGAGCTCGCGCATCGCGTCGGCGTCGTCGCGCTCGCGCTCCTCGCGGTTGGCCGCAAAGCGGGCGAAGCTTGCTAGGTGATGGAGGAGGCCCGACACGGAAGGCGATCGTACAGCGCAAGGTGATCGTCCACTTGGTGGCGCTCACGCGCTCGGCGCGCCTTGACGGAGCGCAGGGCCTGCCGCGCAGGGCCAGTGACGAAGAGCTCGAGAAGAGCAACCCTGTCGAAGGAACATCGATGCGCTTGGCGAAGCGGACATCGATGTCGCATCACGATCTACGCCTCAACGCCATTGACAACTCGCGAGGGCGCCGACTTGACCGGCGACGCCCTGCTGGCCGCGATCGCCGAGGAGCCCCGGGCCTAGCTGGTGTTGCGATGCATCATGGGGATGTCTCCGGGAGAGGTTGCTTACCTGGCTGTCGAGGAGGCGGATTCAAGCGGGCAATGGCTTGTCATCGACCAAGCCGACCTGAGAGACATAGACGCTCGCGCAAAGCGCGGAGAGCAACTTCTGTTCGACGAGCGTCCGCGTCACCGCAAGCAGCGCGACTACGATGAAAGGCTGCGCGCAATCGTGCCGCTACTTGCCGATGTGATGAGCCGGACAGTGCCGACCCTACCGGCAGACAGGATCCATAGGTTAGACAAGTTCGATACGAAGGCGGAAAGACCACAATCGCAAGGACGCTCTCCTCTGGCGAAGTTCCGTATTCCGAGTTGTTGTATGAGCGGCTGCTCGGTCGACCCTATGCATCCCATCGTGACTCCGTTGCGGGCATCGTCGGTCGGCTAATCGAGAGCGCGATCGAGGACCTGCTTGACCAGCATGACATCGATGGACGAGCAACACGGGACCGCGAGAGCGTACCCGGCTTTGTGATATCAACATCGGCGCTCTCCGAAAGCGCGACAAGGCTTTCTCGCGCAACATCCATGCGGTCGGCGATGGGAGCCGGCCGATCCCAAATCGACGCCAGCGCACGCATCGCATCCCCGGCAAGAAGCCCATGACGGATGCAGCGACGATCGCCATTGGTGACGGTGAGGCCAGCATTCACGAGGTTTTGCACGTGCACAGTCAAGCGCTCATTTAGCGGCATTGCGCGAGCGCCAACCACCTTGACCGGCGGCTTACGCAAGACGAAAATGCTGTCCACGCGGCTCGAGTCGGCACTGTTGATATGGATGGAGCCACGCATCTCAGATGGGCACGCGAGGGTGGTGATGGGCACTAGGCCGGCATCGAGTACCGCGACGACCAGGGCCGCATATGAGGAGAGATCGTTGTGATGGTAGGTGAAGACAAACGGTGCCCCCGGCCGCAGAGCTCTTGCGGCCACCCGGTAAATCTCAGAGAGACGCTCGGCGAAGAAATCGATGCTACGGCCGCCAACAACGCTTCCCATTACCTCGTCCTCGGACTTCGATGTCGCCTGGTCGAAGAACGGGGTCGCGGGCATCAGGCGCTTCAGCCATGCGTAGCAGAAGTCCATCAACTCTGAGTACTGGACGTTCGCAAAGTAGGGTGGGTCCGTCAGGACTAGGTCGACACTGTTCTCGGGCGGCGGCTGTGCGGTGATACTTGCGCAGTGCAGCAGAGTTGCTCGCTTGCGGTCTAGGTCGGCCGGGTCGTCGACGAGGTCGGATGCGATCCGCTCGCTCGGCACAGGTACGCGCTGTTTGCGACCGTCGATGCGCATCGTCTCGAACGGCGCGTCGCAGTAGCGCTTGGCGGCCGCGTACTTGGCCGGGAAGTGACGATACCCGCCTGAGCCGACCCTCGGGATGCCGATGAGGGCGGACTCGCACTGAACTCGATGGACCGGGAAACCGTGCACGGAGAAGACGTCGAGAACCTTGAGTGCGGCTGTGTCGTAGCGGCAGACCATGTTCTGGTAGCGGATGAAATCGGAGTAGACCGTCGCTAGAGCCGGACGCAGCTCCTCGGGTGCGCGATGGATGCACTCGGCAAGCGTCGCGAGGCCCAGCAGCTGCCGCTCGTTGTGCAGGTCGCGAAAGCATCGGTAGCCCCAGCGCAGCAACCGATTGGTCTCGTCGCCGGGCGGAATACGGTCTTTTGGCCAGAAGGACTGGTCGGCCAACGCATAGCGCTCTCTTGCGCGGGCGAACCGCGCGTGGTCCTCTGCATCGGCGCCCTTGAAGAAGCGACCACGACGCCCCTTGCGACCCTTACACGTATCGCAGTAGTACTCCAGCGCAAACAGTGTGTGTTTGGGTGGGTCGTCCCCCGCTGGCCGACCGACTGCGAAGGGCCGCCCGCAGGTGCACACGCCCTTGGCAGGCACCCTTGTGTCGTCGTATGGGCTTGCGCAAATGAGGACAGTTGGCCTCGAACAGCGAAGTTCCGCCACCCATGAATGGATCGAGGATCACGCCGTCGAGATCGTGGCCTTCGAAGTAGTGCTCCGCTAGGGGCCGGTCCACGAGCTCCGCAAGGGCAAGCCCGCGAAAGAGGGTCCCCGGCCGCCGCGCAAACCACTTGTGCACTGCGATGATCGGCCGGTAGCTCTGTTGGACCTGCTTCTCGGCGGCAGCAAGCCCGGCTACGAGTGTCTCGTCGAAGTTCGTCTCCATTCTCGCTGGCTGACGATACGGGTCGCAACGGACTGCAGAAGATGTCGTCTCTCCTCGATGGGAGAACATTGGCCCCGGTTCGAAGGCGCGCTCGCGCGAGGTGGCGTGGATTGGCTCCCAAAGAACGGTCTGTCTGGATGGGTCCGATGGTGCAGACAATTGTCTCATCCGGCGTATGCTCGCACCGACTGCGGACGTGATGAGCAATGCTGGCCCGCCGCAGGCGGCGCTAGATTCGCGTAGGAGTGTCTGTCGATCTCTCCGAGCTGACCACCGCGCACCTCGACGCGGATGCCTTTGCATCTGCGCGGCTATCGAGCTCGGGAGAGCCGCCGTTTTGAGGAGCGCAGCTTGGAGGGATGCGGCTCAGGCGGTGATCTGCTCGCGCTCGGCGCGCTCGGCTTCGGCGACCATCTCGGCAGCCCGTTTGGGGTCCCCGAGGGCCAGCAGATGCGTCTGCTGGGCGATGTAGAGGGCGGCCGTGCGGTCGAGCGGGACGCGCTTGCCGTCGATCACGGCGTGGACGCGCTTGGGAGCGTCGTTGTTGTTGGGACCGCCGTTGTTGGTGTATTCGGCCATGCTTCCAGGATAGGACATCGGTCAAGCGGATCGGGTGTCGCCGACGAGTTCGGCGATGTGTTCGGCGAGCGGCCGGTACGGGTCGTGTTTGCCGACGAACGCGATGCCCAGTAGCTCGTCGTGCCGGGCAAGGTCCTTGAAGGCGACGATGTCGAGGCCAAGCGTGACCAGCCCAGCGTTGAGCGCGATGGTCGTGCCTCTGAGATTGCCGTCGACGAACGGGTGGGCGCGCAGCACCTTGGCGTAGAGGCGTGTGGCGGCATGAACGGCGCTGTAGGTGTCGCTGCCGGACGATGCGCGGATCTCCGCAGCGGCGGTGTTGAACTCGGCGCAGATCTTGTTCAGCCGGCGCGGGAGTTCGCGCGGGGTGACGCCCCGGTAGCCCCGGTTGTGCACGCCGAAGTAGACGTGCTGGGGTTGACTGTCTCGAAAGCCGCGCAGCCGCCCGGCGTCGTTGGGGAACAGCTCGCCGAAGATCTCGCGGTGCCAAGAGCACAGCAGCGTGGGCGAGAGCTCGATCGGACCGGCGTTCGCGAGGGCCTCGAGCGTTTCGAGGATGTCCGCAAACCGGTCGACGCTGAGGTTCCAGGTTTCCTCCGGGGTGCGTCCGGCCGCGCAGAAGAACTGCGACTCTTCGTCGTCGCGGAATCCCCGGAAGGGTGCACCGTGGCTGGGGCTCATCGCACGGGACTGTAGGGCGCCCTGCGGAAGCCTCAGCAGCACTGCGACTTTATCCGTCTCCGGGCGCACTACGGTGAGAGTCCGTGAGCGACCTGCCGACGATCGCGCTCGATGTCGCCCTCGACGGCCGCCGGGCCGACAGCGAGACGCTGGCGATCGGCTGACCGACATGCTCGGGATGAGCCGAGCGGAGATTGCGCAGCTTGTCGCCGGCCTGGACGTGAGCACGGTCAAGGATCCGTAGATACGAGCGCAATTGGAGGCGGTCAAGGCGTCCGGGATCGATCTCGCACGCCCAGTCGCACCAGCCGGATAGCGGGCATCGTCCGCACCATCAGCCGCATTGTCCAAGCACAACCCGCACAGGATAGATCACGATGAGCCGCAAGTTGGCTCGCGGCCCTTGAGTGCTGACAGCGGCGATGGGCTGTAACTCAGGCCGCGTCGATCAAGAAGCTGGGCTCGTGCTCGGCCCACCAACTGAGCTCCCGGATCCAGGTAACAATCAGCATGAGTCCAGAGATCATCTCGCCAGCACTGTAGAAGGCGCGTTTGCTGTGCAGAGTGCCGTGCCTGTTGAAGCCTCTACGTGCTCCTCGGTATTGAAGAGCGCCCTGCTGGTCGCCAATTCGATCGTCACGAGGCGCAGGACTCCGAACTCCGTTTCCTTGATGTCGTGAACCGACATCTCTGCTGCATCGCCTCAAGGCTCGGGCCGAACGTCTTCCGGGCGCTTTCCGCCAACTCCCGGAGCTGCCCGGGTCCATCGGTGTTTCACCGTCGGCGATCACCAGTGTCGCTCCCGTAGCTTCACACCACCACCGGTGGTCACTCCGCGAACCGCCTCGCGGAGCACCATCGAGTCGAGCAGCGAGAGCCCGACGTCCGAGTCACTCATCAGCCCAATTTACTGCGTGCGTGCGACGCTCTCTGGATTCGTTGGCCGGTCTGACCGCTCCTGGTCAGTATCGGCGTGGCGCACAAACCCATGTCCGAACAGGCGCTGCGGTTGGGGTTGGCCCAGCTCGCCCAATCGCTACGCCGCGCCAACCCCGGCGTGCAGATCACTTTCATCCGACCAGAGGAACGGTCGAATGGGACCGCCGCGCCGGCGAGGGCGGGGGAGATCGGATGGCCCGTCGCCCTTCCAGAGGATGAGCGCACGGTCGCCCACCGGAGCAGCGTGGCGGCCACGGCCTCCCTGCGCGGGCCGTAGGAAGATCACGTCCACGAACGCCCTGACCACCTGCTGCTTCTCCTCGCGCGGCAGGGCTCGCAGCGCTTCGGCGGTCAATCCGTACGCGCCCACGGCCGCGCGAGCGCCGAGGGCGTCGATCCGCTGCTCGGCCTGCGAGACCGCGTCGACGTACTGCGCCAGCCATGTGCTCCAGTCGTCTCCGAGCAGGCCGATCGCTTCGGTGTTTTCACGGAAGGCATCGAGGTTCTCCTGGGCGTCTTGGAGGGCGCCGAGGGCGGCGGCCATCTCCTCGTCGACCGACGTTCCCCGAAACTCGGGTCGCAGGCGTTCGAGCTCGGCGCAGATGGCGCGCTCGACGTACTCCTCGACCGTGGCGGCGATGACGGCCGAGGGGCGGGGGCAGCGTCCGGCAGCGTGTTTGCGCCGGCAGCGATAGACCCGCAGCGTCTTCTCGCCGGACCCGGCCCAGCCCTGGGACATGAGATAGCGACAGCCCGCGCAGCGGATCACGCCGCTGAGCAGCGGCAGCGGGGTGCCGGGCTTGGCGTTGCCGGGGCCGCCGAATGCATTGGTGGGGTCCATCTGCGCGGACTCCCACAGCTTCGGGCTCACGAGCGCCTCGTGAGCGTTCGGGTTGATGGCGGGAACTCGCCTGCCTTTGTTCTGCTTGGCCGACCAGAAGACCTCGCCCAGGTAGATCCGCCGGGCGCAGAGGCGCTGTACCGCCTGGGCGGTCCAGTTCCGGTCCGGTTGTGGTGCCGCCTCCTGCAGCCACTCCGCAATCGCGCCCCATGTGCGTTGCTGCTCGCCTCTCATGCGGAACGCCTCTTGAAGGAATGGGGCGTCGTCGTTGGGCGTGAAGCGTCCGTCGGGTCCGCGGTCGTATCCGAAGGCGCCGTAGGGGGCGACGTGCACGCCGCGCTCAACGGCCGATCGGGCCGCCGCCTCCCAGTTCTCCTTGTTCAGCTCGCGGAAGTACTCGGCCATCCCCAGCGACAGCTGCAGGAACAGCCGCCCTTGGGGCATCGTCAAGTCGAACTGCGGCTCGCTTGCGCTGGCGAACTCGCCGCCGTGCTCCACCAGCTCGCTGAGCGCCGTGTAGCCGCCGATGAGCGTCCGGGCGAAACGGTCGAGCCGGTAGACGACGATGCCCTTGCTCTCCCCGCTGCGGATGCGCTCCATGATCGCGTTGAGGATCGGCCTGCCCATGGTGCCGCCGGAGACGTTCTCCTCGGGTTGGTTGAGCTCCAAGCGCTCGCCGCGGCGCTGGGCCCAATCGCGGATCGCCTTCTCCTGTGTGGCGGGCGAGATGTAGCTCTCGCCGGAGCGATCCCCCACGCGGGAGACGCGGATGTAGCCGTCGAACGGCGCCGGTGCGATGTCCGTTCCGCGGTTTAGCTTTTGAGGCGGTGGCACGCGAGGACTATAGCATCGCAGTTGTAGATATGGATGCCTTCTACGTCTCGATCGAGCTGGGCCGCCGCCCCGAGCTGCGCGGCCTGCCGGTCGTCGTCGCCGGCAGCGGCCCGCGCGCGGTGGTGACGACCGCGAGCTACGAGGCGCGGCGCTTCGGGGTGGGATCGGCGATCCCCGCGGCGCGCGCGCGGCGGCTGTGCCCGCAGGCGATCTTTCTGCCGCCGGACTTCCCGACCTACCGTGAGGTCTCCGCGCGAGTCATGGGGATCGTGCGCGCGCACGTCGAGCAGATCGAGGTCGTGGGCCTCGACGAGGCGTACCTCGACATCGCGGGCCTCTACTCGCCGCGCGCGGCGATGCGGCGGCTGCTCGCGGAGATCAAGTCGCAGACGGGCCTGACCTGCTCGGTGGGGATCGGCCCGAACAAGCTCGTCGCGAAGGTCGCCTCCGACGCGGAGAAGCCGGTGGGCTTCGTCGTGCTGAGCCGCGAGCAGGCCTGCGCACGCTTCGCGCAGGCCCGGCCGGGCCTGATCCCGGGCATCGGGCCGAAGACCGCGGCCCGCCTGGCGGCGCTCGGGCTTACGACGCTCGGCGCGCTTGCGAAGGCGCCCGAGCAGCTGCTCGTCGAGCGCTTCGGGCCGAACCTCGGCCGCGAGCTGCGCCGCCGCGCGCGCTTCGAACACGACGGCGTCGTCAGCGCTGCGCGCAAGGTCGTCTCGGAGTCGCGCGAGCAGACCTTCGACGAGGACGTCCGCGACCCCGAGCGCCTGCGCGAGGAGCTGGCGCGGATGTCGAGCGAGCTCTGCGCGAGCCTCGCCAAGCACGGCCGTTCGGGGCGCACGATCGGGATCAAGGTGCGCCTCGACGACTTTTCGACCGCCACGCGCGCGCGGACACTGGCTGAGCCGACCTGCGAGTCGGAGGTTGTCAACGCCGTCGCGCAGCGACTGCTGGCGGAATACGCCCCCGCGCGGCCGGTCCGCCTGCTCGGGGTTCGTGTGGCCGGCTTGCACGGACCGGAGGCGTGCGAGGAGGGCGCGCGCGCAGTTGGAACCGACAGCGAGGAGGTCGAGGACCAACTCGTGCTGCCCGTGTGAGCGTCGCCCCTGCGTGTGAGCGTCGCCCCTGCGTGTCAGCGTCGCCCCAACTCTAGCCCTACCGTCGCCCTGCCGGCCGGGTCCACGATGTAAAGCTCCGCTGCGCTCCTAGAACATCCGTCCTGTTTCACCGTTGGCACTTACACGGATAGCTATCTTCGCGCGCCGAAGATCATCTTCATCTCCTGGTCACATCCGACGCGCGCCGCCGGGTTAGCATGCCCGTTGCCCGAAGTCCCACCTCGACCTCTCGGAGTCTAAGCTTGCTGCACGTTCGCGGATTCGGATCTCTCGCGTTGATGGTGGCACGCAGATGAACGACGGCGAACGCCCTCGCTGGTGGTCGGCCGACGCGGGTGCAAGCGCGGCTGCCGGCGCCGCACTCGGCGCCGAAGCATCGCCTGGCGCCGGCGGCGCGGCGGCGAGTGATGGCCCCGACCCGACCGTCGGCGCGGGCGCCCAGACACGAGCTTCGAGCGACGGCGCGTTGCCGGCGATCTCGCTACCGAGCGGCGGCGGGGCGGTCCGCGGGATCGATGAGAAGCTCGCCGTCGATCAGGCGACCGGAACGGCCTCGCTCACAGTCGCGGTCTTCACTTCCTCCGCCCGGCAGGGCTCGGGGCCAGCACTCGCGCTGAGGTACGACTCGGCCGCGGGCAACGGTCCCTTTGGGCTCGGCTGGGGACTGTCGGTCCCCGCGATAACGCGCAAGACCGCGACCGGCCTGCCGCGCTACGAAGACGCGCTCGACAGCGACGTGATGATCCTCTCCGGTGCCGAAGACCTGATCCCGCTGCAAGCAGAAAACGGCGGCAAATGGGCGCCGGTGATCGCGCAGCGGACGCTCGGCGCCAGCTCGTACGAGGTACGCGCGTTCCGGCCGCGCGTCGAGAGCGATTTTGCCCGCATCGAGCGCTGGGAAGCCGCCGACAGCGGCGAAGTGCACTGGCGGACGATCTCCAAGGCGAACGTCACGAGCCTCTACGGGCAGGACGCCGCCAGCCGCATCGCCGACCCCGCGAACCCCGCGCACGTCTTCAGCTGGCTACTCGACCTCAGCTACGACGATCGCGGCAACGCCGTCAGTTACCTCTACAAGGCGGAGGACACGAGCGGCGTGCCGAGCAGTGCGAGTGAAACCAACCGCGTGGTCGCCGCCAACCGCTACCTCAAGCGTGTGCGCTACGGCAATGACACGCCCTATCTGCCAAATGGTGCACAGGCCGCCGAGCTGCCCGGCCAGTGGTGCTTTGAACTCGTGCTCGACTACGGCGAGCACGACCCCGCCGCGCCGACGCCCGTCGAAGCGACGCAGTGGCGCTGCCGGGCCGACCCGTTCTCGAGCTATCGCTCCGGCTTTGAGGTGCGCACCTACCGCACCTGCCGGCGGCTGCTGATGTTTCACAACCTGCCCGAGCTCGCCCCCGAACCCGTGCTCGTGCGCTCGACCGACCTCGCCTACATCACCAGCGACGCGCCGGCGGACCCCACGCTGCCGCTCTATACCCGGCTCGCATCTGTCACGCAGACCGGCTGGGTGAGGACGGCCGAGGGCGCCTACGAAACCGCGCAGCTGCCGCCGCTGCAGCTCAGCTACAGCCCGCTCGCGATCGACGAAACGCAGCACACCGCCGCACACGACAGCGTGGAGAACCTGATCGGCGCCTTCGACGGGTCGCGCGAACGGTGGGTCGATCTCGACGGCGAGGGACTGCAGGGTGTGCTCTGCGAGGACGATGGGGCCTGGTACTACAAGCGCAACGTCAGCGCCTGGAATCCGAGCGGAGGACCGGCCAGCGCGCGCCTGGAGCCGCTCGCACTGCTACACGAAAAGCCGGCGCAGGCGACGGCGGGCGCGCTGACGCTAACCGATCTCAACGGCGACGGGAACCTCTGCGCGGTGAGCTTCGCCGCCCCCGAGCCCGGCTGGTTCGAGTACGACGCCGACAGCGGCTGGGCGCCGTTTCGCCAATTCCAGCAGACCGCAAACGTTGACTGGCAGAGCGCCAATCTGCGCTTCGTCGACCTCGACGGCGACGGGCTCGCCGACGTGCTGATCAGCGAGGACGACGCCTTCAGCTGGCACGAGTGGGTCGCCGAAACCGGCTTCGCGCCGGCGGGCCGCGTGAGCAAAGCGACCGACGAGGAGCGCGGGCCGGCGATCGTCCTCGCCGACCCCACCGGCTCGGTCTTCCTCGCCGACATGAGCGGCGACGGGCTGGCCGACCTCGTGCGCATCCGCAGCGGCGAAGTCTGTTACTGGCCGAACATCGGCTACGGCCGCTTCGGCGCGAAGGTCGCGATGGACCACGCGCCCACCTTCGACTACTGCGATCGCTTCGACGTGCGCCGCGTGCGCCTCGCCGACATCGACGGCAGCGGCACCGCCGACCTGGTCTACCTCGGCGAGCAAGCGACGATCTGGTTCAACCAGTCCGGCAACAGTTGGACCGCCGGGCACACGCTGGCGCAGTCGCCCGCCTACGACCGCGGCGACACGCAGGCAGACGCCTTCGATCTGCTCGGCAGCGGTACCGCCGCGCTGGTCTGGACCTCGGCACTGCCGGGAGATGTCGCCGCGCCCCTGCGCTACATCGACCTGACCGGCGGCGTCAAGCCCTACCTGCTGACGAGCGTGAGCAACAGCCTCGGCGCGCAGCGCAGCCTGAGCTACGCGCCTTCGACCAAGTTCTATCTCCAGGATCGCGCCGCGGGCACACCGTGGCTGACGCGGCTCCCCTTCCCCGTCCAAGTCGTCGAGCAGGTGCGTAGCGAGGATGCGATCAGCCGCTGCAGCTACACCTCCAAATACACCTACCACCACGGGTTCTACGACGGCATCGAGCGCGAATTCCGCGGCTTCGCGCGGGTCGAGACGCTCGACAGCGACGAACTGCCGGCGCAGTCCGGGGTCGGCGACTTCACCTCCACCCCCGAAGTCGAGGACGAGAGCTTCCTGCTGGCGCCCGTCTGGACGCGGACCTGGTACCACACCGGTGCCTTCTTCGAGCGCGAAGACATCGCGGCGCGCCTGGCCGGCGAGTTCTACGCCGGCGACCCGCTCGCCCCGCAGCTCCAGCCGACGATCCTGCCGGTGCAAACGGACGCCGAAGAACTGCGCGAGGCCTGCCGCGCGCTCCGCGGACGAGTGCTGCGCGAGGAGGTCTACGCGCTCGACGGGACTCCGGCCGCCGTGAATCCGTATGTCACGCGCGAGTACCGCCACGCGGTGCTGCGCCAGCAGCCGGCCACCGCCACCGCCCGCGGCGGCTTCTACGCCTGGCAGCGCGAGGGCGTGACGTGCGCTTACGAGCGCAACCCCGGCGACCCCCGCGTGACGCACGAACTGGCGCTCGCGGTCGACGCGTACGGCAACCTCACCCGCAGCGCCACGGTCGCCTATCCGCGCCGCCTGCCGGCCTACCCCCAGCAGGAAGCGAGTTGGATCCGCTACACAGAACACGACCTGACCAATGTCGCCGACGAAGCCGACTGGTACCGGCTGGGGCTGACGGTCGAGACCCGCTCCTACGAGCTAACCGGCGTCGCCGCAGCGGCCGCCGGCGCGCTCTATGACCCCGCCGTGCTCGCCGCCGCCGCCGAAGCGGCGAGCACGATCCCATACGAGCAAACGCCCATCGGTGCAACGCCCCAGCGCCGCCTGCTGGCGCGAGCGCGGACGATCTACCGCGCCGACGACCTCTCCGGCCCGCTCCCGCTCGGACAGGTGCAGCGGCTCGCGCTGGTCGACGCGATCTACTCGCAGCGCTACACGCCCGGACTGCTGGAAGCGGTGTTCGGCGCAAAGCTCGCCCCGGCCGCGCTCGACTCGCTGCTGAGCGGTCCGGGCGCGTTCGTCGACCTCGATAAAGACGGCTGCCGCTGGGCGCCGTCCTCGCGCGCTTTCTACTCGCCCGATCCCGCGCATCCGCTGTCGGCCTACGCGCAGGCGCACTTCTATCTGCCCCAAGGCGCCGTCGATCCGTGGGGAAACGTCTCCAGTGTCGCCTACGACGACCACGACCTGCTCGTGATCCAACGCACCGACGCGGTCGGCAACACGACGCTCGCACAGTGCAACTACCGGGTGCTCGCCCCCTGGCTGCTGACCGATCCGAACCTCAATCGCAGCGGCGTGCGCTACGACGCGCTGGGGATGGTGGTGGCGAGCGCCGCGCTGGGCAAGCTGCTGCCCGACGGCAGCGACGAAGGCGACCACCTCGATACGAGCACCGCCGAGTCCGCGCCCGGCGACGACCCCACGATGCGCCTGGAATACGAACTCGACGCGTTCAGCGCGTGGGCCGCGAACCCGGCCCGCGAACCCGACCGCCCACAACCGGCGTGGGTCCTGACGCTCGCGCGCGAACGCCACAAACAGGCCACGACGCCGTGGCTGCGGGCCTACACCTACAGCGACGGGTTCGCCCGCGTCGCGCTCACCAAGACCCAGGCCGAGCCCGGCGAAGCGCCCGCGCGGGGGCCGACGGGGACACTCCTGCGCAACGCCGAAGGCAAGCTCGTGTTCGGGCCGTGCACCGAACGCTGGGTGGGCAGCGGACGGGTCGTGTACGACAACAAGGGCAACCCGGTCAAGGCGTACGAGCCCTTCTTCGACTCCAGCCCCGCCTACGACGACGAGAGCGAGCTCGTCGAGTGGGGGGTGAGCGCGATCGTCCGCTACGACCCGCTCGGACGTGCGATCCGGGTGGACAACCCCGACGGCACGCTGCGCACGGTCGAATTCGACCCCTGGAGCAGCGCGAGCTTCGACGAAAACGACACCGTGCTGGCGAGCGCCTGGTACGCCGCGCGCAGCAGCGGCGAGCTCGGCGAATTCGAGGCGCAAGCCGCGAGCAAGGCGAAAGCGCACGCGAACACGCCCGCGCGAGCGTACGCCGACGCGCTCGGGCGGACCTTCCGCAGCATCGCCGACAACGGCGCCGGCGGGCAGTACGCGACCGTGCTCGAACTCGACATCGACGGGCATCCGCTCAGCACGACCGACGCGCGCGAACGCGTCGTGCTCACTGAGAGCTACGACATGGCCGGCGCGGTCGTGCACAGCGCGAGCGTCGACTCCGGCGAACGCTGGCTGCTCGCCGACGCGGCCGGTCAGGCGCTGCGGGCATGGGACGGTCGCGGCACCGTCGTGCGCCCCGAATACGACGCGCTGCGCCGGCCCACGGCGCTTCACGTCGCCAGCGCCGGCGGCGGCGAGGAGCTCGTCCAGGAAATCGCCTACGGCGAGGCGCTCGCGAACGCGCAGGAACTCAACCTCCGCGGCGCGCTCTACCAACACCGCGACGGCGCGGGCGTCGCCACCACCCAGGCACGCGACTTCAAGGGCAACCTGCTGCGCGCCTCGCGCCAGCTGCTCGCCGCCTACCACGAGGAAGTCGACTGGGCGCGCGCGCCCGCGCTGGAAGCGGACGTCTTCACCACCAGCTCGAGCTACGACGCGCTCGACCGCCCGCTGACGCTGACGCTGCCCGACGGCAGCGTCAGCGAACCCTCCTACAACCAGCGCAGCCTGCTCGCCGCGATGGCCGTCACGCTAGCCAGCGGCCAGGCCGCGACCGGCTACGTCACCGCGATCGTCTACGACGCGAAGGCCCAACGCCAGCGGATCGACTACGGCAACGGCGCGAGCACGAACTACACGTACGATCCGCTGAGCTTCCGGCTGAGCGGCCTGCAGAGCACGCGGCCGGGCACCGGCGGGCCGCTGCAGGAACTGGGCTACACCTACGACCCCGTCGGCAACGTCACGCACATCGCCGACGGCGCGCAACAGACGATCTTCTTCGACAACCGCGTCGCCAGCCCGGCCGCCGACTACACCTACGACCCGATCTACCGGCTGATCGCGGCCAGCGGACGCGAGCACATCGGTCAGAGCGCCAGCGAACCGGTCGGCTGGAGCGACGTCGCGCGCGTGGCGATCCCCCTGCCGAGCGACGCGCAGGCGATGCGCAGCTACGAACAGACCTACGCCTACGACGCGGTCGGCAACATCGAAGAACTCGCGCACTCGGCGCCCGGCGGCAGCTTCCGGCGCCGCTACGCCTATGACGAGCCGAATACCCCGCCGCGCAGCAATCATCTGACCTCGACGACGATCGCCGGCTCGCGCGAAGCCTACGCCTACGACGCCAACGGGAACATCGCAGCGATGCCCCAGCTCTCGCTGATGCGCTGGGACTGGAACAACCAGCTGCAGGCCACCGCGACGCAGATCGTCAAGGAAGGCGCGCCGCCCATCACCTACTACCGCTACGACGGCTCCGGCGCCCGCGTGCGCAAGATCACCGACAACCAGAACGGCGTACGCGTCAGCCAGCGCGCCTACCTCGGCCCCTACGAGGTCTTCCGCGAATACGGCCCGGGCGGCGACGTCACGCTCGAACGCCTCACGCACCACATCTCAGACGGGGCCGGGAGCCGCATCTGCCTGCTGGAAACGACGACGATCGACAGCTCGCCGGGCGCCGCCGGCGCGCTGAACGCCGCGGGGCGCGCGGCGGGCACATCGGCGAGTGCGCCGACGCTCACCCGCTACCAGCTGGGCAACCTGCTCGGCTCGGCCGTGCTCGAGCTCGACGAGAGCGCCGCGATCATCTCCTACGAGGAGTACTACCCCTACGGCAGCACCTCCTTTCAATCGGGGCGCTCGGTCGCCGAGGTCAGCCTCAAGCGCTACCGCTACACCGCCAAGGAGCGCGACCAGGAGAGCGGCCTCTACTACCACGGCGCGCGCTACTACATACCGTGGCTCGGCCGGTGGGCGAGCCCCGACCCGCTCGGCGTGGCGGACGGCACGAACGTCTTCGCCTACGTGCACGGGAACCCAATCCGCTGCACCGACCCCACCGGGACGCAGAGCGAGAACTCCTCGGGCTTCGACGCGACATACCGCACCAAGTACGGGACCGTGACCCGTCACGCCGCCGACGAATACAGAATCCCCGACTACAACTTCGACCCACTCGACATCCCCGCCGCGCCGCGCACGCCCGCCCCCAAGCCGCGCCCGCCGCACGCGGTCAAGCCGCCGCCGGCCCCGCACGCCGCCGCGCCGCCGCCGGCGGCGGCACCCGAGGCGCCACTCCCGCCGCCGCCTCCTCCACCTCCGCCGCCCCCGCCGATGCCTCAGGCGACGCCCCCCGCCCCAACTGCCCCCGCGGACTCGGCCGCCGAGCGGTTCGCGAGCGGGTTCGTCGAGGGCCTGGGCGAGGGGCTGGTGATGGGCGCCGTCGGAGCGCTCGCGATCGCGGCGCTACCCGAGCTCGCGCTGGCAGCGGCCGCGGTCGGCGTCGTGAGCGCCGGCGTCGGCCTCGGCGAGCTGATTGCCGGCAGCGACCTGGAGGGCAACGCGATCGACCGCGCGAGCTTCGCGGGCCAACTGACCGGCGGTTTCATCGGCGCCGCGATCGGCGGCGGGCTCACCAACGCCGCGCTGCGCGGCGTCGGCACCGACGTCGTCGCGCCGCCCAGCGACAACGCGCCCGCGCCGAGCTCCACGGAGAGCCCGACCTCGCCGGCGAACGGGAAGCCCGCGGGGGTAGCTCCCGGCAACGACCAGCTCGCCCCGGGGCGATCCGCGGGCAACGCGATCAAGGGCCACGTCGGCGAGTATCGCTCCGACGCCCAGGAGGACATCGAGGGCGCCGGCACGAGCACGCCGATGGGACAGAACATCTACGCGCACTCCGGCGGCACGCGCTTCAACCTCGACCGCCTGTACATGGCCGTCGACGATCAGGGCAACGCATTCCTGCGCGGCCGCGAGGCGAAGTTCGCGGGCGGTCGGCTGACCGCTCCGCAGCGGGCGGCCTACCGGAGCATCAGCCGCGCGGGCTCCGGCTGGGTGCAGATGAGCTTCGACGACGCCGCAAGCCTTGGTCTGCCGCCCGGGGACCACTGGGTGTTCGTGACGATCGACAGGTGGAATTGGAGCCTGAACTTCTAGCCGCCACGCGCGGGCTGACGCCGACAAACAAGGGGATCCATGAGCAGCGAAACGAACATCACTCCCGGCCTCGTGATGGGCACGAGCGGCGCCGAGGTCGCCGCGCTGCACGACGCCCTGACCGTGATCGGCCTGCAGATCGACGTGAGCGAGCGCGACACGCAGTCCTTCGGCGCGACCACGGCCGCGGCGGTGATCAAGCTGCAGGTGCTCGCCGGCATCGAGCAGACCGGAGTCGCCGACGAGAATACCGTCGCGCTGATCGTGCTCGCGCTCGACCGGCTCGGCATCAAGCCCGGCGACGCCGGCTTCGCCGCCGCGTCGGCGCCCTACTCGGTGGGTGGAACTGTCACCGACGACACCGGCCTGCCGCTCGCCGACGCCGAAGTCGTGGTCTACGACTGCGACCTGCGCGCGAGTACCGAGATCGGCCGCGGTCGCACCGACAGCGGTGGCGCCTACGTGATCGCCTACGACGCGGCGCAACTCCCGCCGGAACGCACCGCCGCCGACCTGCGCGTCGCAGTCAAGGACGACGTCGGCAAGACACTGCTGAGCTCGCCGCTTCTGTTCAACGCCTCGCGCCAGGCGGAGATCGACCTCGCGCTCGGCGGCCCCGCGCACGCCGAACCGTCCGAGTTCGCCTCGATCGCGAGCGCCGTGACGCCGCTGCTCGGCAGCCTCACCCCCGCCGAACTGCAGGAAAGCTCAGAACACCAGGACCTCGGCTTCATCGCCGGCCAGACCGGGATCCCCACGACGCAGCTGGGGTTCTGGGTGCTCGCCGCGCGACTGGTGAGCACCACCGAACTGCCCGCCGAACTCTTCTACGGCCTGTTTCGCAGCGGTGTCCCCGCCGACGCCAACGTCACCGTGCTCGCCAGTTCGACCCAGGGCGTCGATCTGCAGGCAAACGCCGAACACCTGCTGGAAGGAGTGCTCTCGGCGTCGCCCGTCACCCTCAGCGCAGCGCTCGACGGCGCGATCGAAGCGAACCTGATCCCGGCGACCTACGCCGCAGCGGCGCCCGCCGATCTGCAGAAGCTCGCGACGCTCGCCAACCGGGCGGCGCTCGACTCGACGCAGGGCCTCGGCAAGACCTCGTTCGCGAGCGTCCTCGACGCCGTCTCGGTGCCGGCCGAAGTGCAGCAGCGATTCATCGCGCTCTACCTCGGTGCGAGTGCCGGGGAAGGCGGGAGCTTCTGGAGCGAGCTCAAGCGCGAGGACTCGTTCAACGAAGCACAGGTCGCCGACCTGCAGTTCGGCGTCTCGGTCGGACGGATGACGCGCGGCTATCTGCCGCTGATCGAAGAGCTCGCCACACAGCGCCGCGCGGGCCAGATCGAGGGTGCGCAAGATCTCGCGCGGCTGAGTGCCGCGCAGTGGGGTGCACTGCTTGAAAAGCAGCAGGCGGACGGCAGCGCGATCGGCGTGCCGTCGTTCATCGACGTGCAGCCGGCCGAGCTCGCGCGCGAATCCTACGCGACGATGCTCGAACGGACCTTCACGCTGGCCTATCCGACGACGGCGTTCTCGGCGCGGCTCGTCGCCGACCAACAGACGCCGTTTTCGGTGCCTACGGCGACCGCGCAGTTCCTCGACGCCAACCCCACGTTCGACCTGCGCTACACGAACATCGACGAGTTCGCCACAAAAATGCAGATCCCCGCCGAAGTGCGCGCGACGCTGCTCACCGCCCAGCGCCTGATCAAGGTGAACCCGAACTACAGCGTGATCAGCGCGCTGCTGCACGACGACATCCAGACCGCGCAGCAGATCTACGCGATGGGCCGCGACCGCTTCGTCGGCACATACGCCTCGCTGCCGGCACTCGGGGCCACCGAAGCGGCGCGCACCTGGGCCCACGCCGAGCAGACCTACGGGATGGCGCTGATGCTGAGTACGCAGTTCAACGCGCGGCTCGACGCGGCCGGCGCGGTCGCCGTCGGCAAAATCCTGCCCAAAGATACCGCGACGAAGATCGCCGCGTTCCCCAATCTGCAGACCCTGTTCGAAAGCGAATCGCTGTGCGAATGCGAGGAATGCGAATCGGTCCTCGGCGACGCCGCCTACCTCGCCGACATCCTCGACTTCCTCGACAAGCGCCAGGCGACCGGGAAAGCGACCGTCCGCGACGTCCTGCTGCAACGGCGCCCCGACATCGCGCAGATCGAGCTCAACTGCGAGAACACCGACACCGCGCTGCCCTACATCGATCTCGTCAACGAGCTGCTCGAGGAAGCGCTCGCGCCGCCGCAGGCCCCGGAAACACCCGCGACGAGCGCGCGCAAGCGCCAGACGACACTGAGTACGCCCGAGCTGAACGCCAACCCCGAGCACGTCAACGACGCCGCCTACGAAAAGCTCACCGGCGCGGTCTATCCGTGGACGCTGCCATTCGACCTGCCGCTCGCCGAAGCGCGCGCCTACCTCGGCCAGCTGAACCTCAGCCGGGCACAGCTGATCGCGGCCTTCCAGCCACCGGCGGGCTACCCCTCGCCGCAGGCCGAAACGCTCGCGCGCGAGCAGCTAGGGCTCTCGCAGATGCAGGCCGACATCATCACCGCCGAAGGCTCCGCGGCCACCATCAAGCCGTGGGAGTACTGGGGCCTTGGGGAAAGCGCCAACGCGGTCGTTGACCCCACGAACCCGAGCGACCCGCCGGTGTCCGGGTCGTGGGTGGCGGTGCTCACGCAGGTGCGCATCCTGCTCGCCCGCAGCGGCCTGCAGTTCCACGAGCTGCAGCGGCTGCTGAACACCGAGTTCGTCAACGGCGAAGGCAAGCTCGAGATCGTCGCCGAACCTCCCGGCTCCTGCGACGTGGCGAAGATGCAGCTCGTCGGACTCGACGAAGATGCGCTGCAGCGCATCCACCGCTTCGTGCGCCTGTGGCGCTGCCTGGGCTGGAACCCGTACGACCTCGACAACGCGATCGCCAGCCTGCAGAGCACGAGCGCCCCCGGCCTGGCGCGGTGCAACGCGCTGCTACTGCGCCAACTCGCCTGCGTCGGCGCCGCGATGTCCGCATACTCGCTGTCGGCGCCGAGCGCCGTCGCGCTGCTCGCCCCCGGCCCGGACGCGGTCACGATCGCCACGCGCGAAATCCCCACCCTGCCCGGCGACGAACAGGAATATTCGCTCTACCACGAACTGTTCGAGAACCTGACGGTGCTGAATCCGCCCGACCCGATCTTTGCGCTCGACGCGCAGGGCAGCGAAGTCGCGGCGGCCGCGGCGAAGCTCGCCGAACACGGACCGGCGCTGGTCGGCGCGCTGCAGATCTCCGAAGCCGACCTCGCGCGCGCGATCGCCGCCTTCACCGACGGCGCGCTGACGCTTGCGAACCTCTCCACGCTGTACCGCAACGTCGAGCTCGCGAGCGCGCTCGGCGTGACGATCTCCGAATTGATCGCGCTGCTCGCGATCGTCGAGCAGCCGAGCTCCACCGCCGCCGGCTACGAAACGGTCGCACCGTTCGACGCCAGCCGGCCGGAGGGGCTGGCGCGCTTTGCCGCGATCTACGCCACCACGACCGCGAGCGGCCTGTCGGTCGAACAGATCGACTACCTGGTGCGCGACGTCCAGAGCGGGTCCACGCTCGCGCCCGAACCGGTCGCGCTCGGCACGCTGCTGCTCGGCCTCTACAACGGCCTCGTCAAGATCGCAAGCGAAAACGCGCCCGCACCCGATCCCACCGGCGCGCGCACCGGCAAAGCGCTCGCCACGGTGCTCAGCCCCACCAACGTCCAGACCGCGATCGCGATCCTCGCCGGCACGAGCAAGCTCGACCAGGCAGAACAGGAAAGCTTCATCACCGCTGAGCTCGGCGCCTACCTGAACCCGGCGAACGCGCGCGAACGGCTCACGGGCGCATCCGCGCTCGCGGCGGGTGCGCCGCGCTACGAATACGCGCTGGACGAGTTGCTCGCCGATCAGACGAGCACGCTCAGCCAGGGGCTGATCGTGCAGACGCTCGCGCAAGCGCTCGGCCTGGAGTCGGCCACCGCCGAGCTGCTGCTGAGCAAATGGTTCCCCTCGACGGTCACGCCCGGCGCGTACGCAATCGCCGACTTCCTCGCGCTGCCCGGCAAGAGCGTGGCCAGCACGACCGAACCGATCTCACCGCAGAGCCCTGGATTCGTGTCCTACTTCACCACCTACGCCGCGCTCGCCAAGGCGGCAATGCTGATCGCGACGCTGAAGCTCGGCGTCGAAGACGTCAAGTGGTGGAAGGACAGCGGCGTCGCCGCCGGCTGGCTCGACCCGACCGCGCTGCCGGGCAGCCCGCAGAACACCGCCGAAGGGCGCTTCTACCGGCTCGCACGGCTGATCGCCGGCGCGAAGCTGCGCGGCGAAGTGCCCGTGCCAAACGCCAGCTTCGCGACGCTCCTCAGTACCGCGGGCGCGTCCAAGAGCGAATACCTCACGCGTCTGGCCACCCAGACTCAGTGGCAGCCGGCGATGCTGGCCGCGCTGTGCGGCGACCCAACGAGCACAGCCGCCACGGGCGAGCTGGCGCTGAGCTACCCCCACGACTACGAATCCGAGACCGCGCTCGCCCGCATCGTCCCGTGCGAGGCGATCCTCGCGCGCACCGGCATCCCGGCCGAACTCGCCGACTGGATCGCGCCCGCGCCGTCGAGCGCGACCGCCGACGAAATCAGACAGAGCGTCAAGGCCAACTATCCCGACGAACAGTGGCTGACGCTCGCCAAGCAGCTGCGCGACCCGCTGCGCGAATCCCAACGCGACGCGCTCGTCTCCTACCTACTCGCGCAGGCGCCGCCCGCCGAAGTCAGCGCCTGGTTGCGCCCCGACGACGTCTTCGCCTACTTCCTGATCGACGTCGAGATGTGCTCGTGCATGGCCACCTCACGGCTCGTCCAGGCCACCGCGACCGTGCAGATGTTCGTGCAGCGCTGCTTTCTCGGCCTCGAGGCACAGGCCACTGTCGACGCCGGCGTCGACAGTGGCTGGACGCAGTGGCAGTGGATGGGCCAGTACCGCGTGTGGCAGGCCAACCGCGAGGTGTTCCTCTTTCCCGAGAACTGGATCGACCCCTCGCTGCGCGCCGACGCCTCGCCGTTCTTCGGCGAACTCCAGCAGGAGCTCAAGCAGGCGAGCCTCTCGGCAGAAGCCGTCGAAGCGGCCTTGCAGGGTTATCTCGAAAAGCTCGAGGCAGTGGCCCGGCTGGACGTGTGCGGCTACTTCCACGACTCCGAAAACGGCGAGGATGTACTGCACGTGCTCGCCCGTACGCAGGGCTCGCCGCCGGCGTACTACATGCGCAAGCTGCTGGCCTCCTCGCTATGGACGGCCTGGGAGAAGGTCGAACTGGACATCAACAGCGACCACGTGCTGCCGCTCGTCTGGAGCGGCAGGCAGTACATCTTCTGGGCGCTCGTCGCCGTCAAAGCCGACGAGCACGGCCAGGACGTCCCACCGGCGCAGTCGAGCGCGACCCCGGCGCCGCCCCCCAGCGTGCACCTCGAGGTCCAGCTCGCCTGGAGCCAGTACAAGCAGGGCAAGTGGCAGCCCAAACAGACCGCGCCAAAGACGCTCGTGTTCGCCGCCCCCACCGATGCGGTCACCGAATCGAACAAACCCTACCCCGGATTCCAATCGTCGGACATCACGCTCAAGTCCTCGTTCAACGGGCAGCTGCTGGAGATCGACGTGTTCCTCGACGAAGTCGCGCCCGCCGCGACCGTGCGCGTCGAAAAAGTCAAAAACAAGACGAAACAGATCAAGGGCCAGCACGTCCACACCAGCCCGCGCACGCACGTCGGCGCCTTCCTGCTGGGCGGGGCGGGCAGCGGCGTAGAGGCCTTCGTCGCCAAGGAGTACCTGTCGTTGCTCGAGAACGTCGGCGGCGGCACTCCCGTTGAGGAGGTCGGCGAACTCAACCACGAAGTCCTCAAGCCGGCGATCGACACGCCCGCCGGCACCACGTTCGACGGCGACTGGCTGAGGAACCCGAAGATGCACTTCCTCTCGGGCACACGCCCGCGCATCGGGCCGATGAACGCCTCCTACGTGCTCTACGACAAGCTGCCGAGCGAGCTCGTGCTCGAACGCGCCGACTACTACCGGCTCATCACGCCGCACCAGTCGCCGACGTTCGACTCCAGGCTGCCGTTCTTTCATCGCGACTCCGCGCGCGAGTATTTCGTCGCGGCGACGAATTACTATGAAAACGAAGGCTCCTTCTCAACCGCACGGCCCGAAGACGTCTATGAACCGTTCTACCGAGCCGAGTACAGGTTCTGGCCCTTCTACCACCCGTTCGCGAGGCTATTCGTCGCTCGCCTGAACATCGACGGCCTGCAGGGCCTCTACGCGCAGGAGCTGCAGCTCGAACCGGCAAAGGTCGCCGAAGTCGAATTCGACTTCGCCACCTATTACAAGCCGACCGCGGTGGTATTGGAACCATACCCCCAGGAGGCAGTCGACTTCGAACCCGAGGACGGCTACGCGCTGTACAACTGGGAGCTCTTCTTCCACGTGCCGTTCCTCGTCGCCAACGCTTTGAGCACCAACCAGGAATTCGAACTGGCCAAGCAGTGGTACGAATATGTATTCAAGCCCACCGGCGTCGGCGCCGGTGGCGTGCCCCAGCGTTACTGGGTGACCAGGCCGTTCCACGAAATGACGGCGACAAACTACGCCGAAGAGCAGATCGCGGCGCTGATGGAAGCGATCAACAAACACAACGCGACGCTGGAAAAGCAGGTCGAACAGTGGCGCGCGGAACCGTTCGACCCGGACATGATCGCTCAGATGCGCCCGGTTGCCTACCAGCGCGCGATCGTCATGCACTACATCGACAACCTGATCGCCTGGGGGGACCAGCTGTTCGGTCAGGACACAATGGAATCGATCAACCTCGCCACGCAGCTCTACGTGCTCGCCGAAGAACTGCTCGGCCCCCGCCCCGAAGTCGTGCCGCCGCTGGTCAAGCCAAAGCAGAAGACCTACAGCGAACTGGAGTCGAGCCTCGACGCCTTCTCCAATGCGCTCGTCGCGGCCGAAAACGCGATCCCGCCGGTGAACGCCGGTGCGCCGACCCCGAGCGGCGTGCCCAGCATGCCGACGCTGCGCACGTTCTACTTTCAGATCCCGCCGAACTCGCAGCTGCTGGGCTACTGGGATACGGTCGCCGACCGTCTCTACAAGATCCGCCACTGCATGAACATCGAAGGCGTCGTCCAGCAGCTGTCGCTGTTCTCGCCGCCGATCAACCCCGCGCTGCTCGTCGCGGCGACGGCCGCCGGCGTCGATCTCAGCAGCCTGCTCAGCGAAACCAACGCCGCGTTGCCGCCGTACCGTTTCCGCACGATCATCCGCCACGCGCTCGAGCTGTGCGAGCAGGTCCGCGCGCTCGGCGCCGAGCTGCTCACCGCGCTCGAGCGCAAGGACGCCGAAGCGCTCGCGCTGATCCGCTCCGCCGGCGAGGTCAGCCTGCAAACGGCGATCGAAGAAGTCCGCGCGCGTCAGATCGCCGCCGCCAAACAGCAGATCGCCGTCGTCGAGAAGAGCAAGCAGAGCTTCGCCGATCGCGAACGCTTCTATCTGAATCGCCCGCTGATGAATGACTTCGAGGCCGCCGCGCTGATCTTGCGCGGCGAGTCGATCGTGCCCCAGGTGGCGGCTGGCGTCCTCGACGCGACCGCGGCCGGGGCGCACCTCGTGCCGGAAATCGACGGCGGCGTCGCCGGTGCCGGCGGCTCGCCGAATGTCACCGCCGGATACGGCGGCGAAAACCTCGGCAACGCCGCCAGCGCCGGCGCAGCAGTCGCGCGCATGCTCGCCGGGGTCCTGCAGACCGGCGCCGAGATGAGCGCGACCCTCGGCCAGTACTCGCAGCGCCACGACGACTGGGGCCTGCAGGCGACGGTCGCAAAAGACGAAATCGCGCGTTTGGAAGCCGAGAAGCTCGCCGGCGAAATCCACCTCGACATCGCCGAAAAAGAAAAGGCGGCGCAGGCCATCGCCGTGAAGACCGCTCGCGCACAGGACAGCTTCATGCGCGAAAAGTTCACCAACGAGGAACTGTACGAGTGGACGATCGGCCAGACGAGCACCACCTACTTCCAGGCCTACCAGCTCGCCTACGCGATCGCCAAGGCCGCCGAGCGCTGCTTCGAACGGGAGCTCGCGATCGAGGAAAGCGACTACATCCAGTTCGGCTACTGGGAAAGCCTGCACCACGGCCTCACCGCGGGGGAGAAACTGCACTACGACCTGCGCCGCCTGCAGAGCGCCTACCTCACCCAGAACGAGCGCGAGCTGGAGATCGTCAAGCACGTCTCGCTGCTCCAGCTCGACCCCTACGCGCTGGTCGAGCTGCGCGCGACCGGCTCCTGCCAGATCGACCTCCCCGAGATCCTCTTCGACCTCGACAACCCGGGCCACTACATGCGCCGACTGAAGACCGTCGGCGTGACCGTGCCCTGCGTCGTCGGCCCCTACACCAGCGTCTCGGCCACACTCACGCTGCTCGACAACCAGATTCGCACCTCGCCCGCGCTCGGCGGCTCGGGCGCCGCCGCCTACACGCGCAAAGGTGCAAGCGACGAACGCTTCCTCGATGACTCCGGCGCAACCGAGATCGTCACCAGCAGCGCACAGGCCGACAGCGGACTGTTCGAGCTGCGCTTCGAAGACGAGCGCTACCTGCCCTTCGAGGTCGCCGGCGCCGTCTCGAACTGGCGCTTCACGCTCAACAACGTCTATCCCCAGTTCGACTACAACACGATCACCGATGTCGTCCTGCACCTGCGCTACACCGCGCGCGACGGCGGCGCGCCGCTACGCGAAGCCGCAACGAGCGCCGCCAAGGCGAACCTGAACAAACTCGCGCTGGCCGAGGAAGGCCGCACCGGCCTCTACCGCCTGTTCAGCGCGCGCCACGAATATCCGACCAATTGGGCGCAGTTCCTGGACCCCGCGCCCGAAGCCGAACAGATCCTGGCGCTGGCAACGGCGCCCGAACGCTTCCCGTTCTTCAGCAACGGCCTCGACCTCAAGGTGCGCTCGCTCGACGTGTTCCTCCGCGCCGCCGGCACCGGCCCCTATACGCTGATGCTGAGCACGCCCACCGGCCAGACTCAGACGGTGACGCTCGAACCCGATTCCACCCTCGACGGCATCCACCACCAGCAGATCCTGCTCAGCCCCGCCGTCGATCTCGGCCGTGCGCCGTTGGCGAGCACCGCCACAGCGCCGACCTGGACGCTCAAGCTCAAGCAGGAAGGCGCCGCCGACTACAAGTCGCTGCCCTCCTCCGCCGTGCAAGACCTCCTGCTGCTCGTCGCCTACCAGGCCTCCGAATGATCCCCGACGAGCGGGACCTCGCCTGGATCGTGCGCCGCGTGCGCAACCTCTACGACGCCAGCGCGATCTACCTGTTCGGCTCGTGCGCCACGCAGACCGCGCACGCCAAGAGCGACATCGACCTGCTGATCGTCGGTCCCAGCGGCGTCCCGCGCGAGCGCCGCGGCCGCGAGGTGGCCGCCGCGCTCGCCGCCTTCCCGCGACGCTTCGACCTGCTCTTCTACACCGAGTGCGAGCTCGCCGAGGAGCTCGCCGACCCCTACTCGTTCATGACGCGGGTGATGCTCGCGGCACAGCCGCTCTACCGCACCGGCCGACCGGTCTAGGGGCCTGCCGAGATAGGCCCCCTACCTGACGAGCAGATAGCTGAACCCGACGCGGCTCGGACTCGACACACGCGAGCCGCCATAGACCGCGTTCGCGCGCCACTGCCCGACGGCGGGCGCGGTGAAGGGGATCGAGCCGGCGCCCGCGCTTACCCGCACGCGCAGCTGGCGGTAGAACTGCCAGCCGAAGACCGGGTCGAAGCGTTCGATCTCGACCGTCACCGGACCCGAGGCGCCCGGTGAGACGCTCACGTGGATCGGGGTTTCGCGGCCCGCCGGCGCGCTCGCGCGGCCGCGACGCGCGCTGGCGTCGGCGAAGTAGACCGCGGTGCGAGTGATCGTGCGCGACTCGCGCTCGAGCATGAAGTCGCCGGCGCTCGCGTTGCGCACCGAGACCGCCGCGTAGTAGCGGCCGGGTCGCAGCTTTTGCTGGAGCGTCTGCGAACCGCGCGAGCCGCACTGGCAGGCGATCTGATCGCCGTTCTGGTCGACGAGGCGCAGGTTGAACTGCGCCGCGCGCGGCGCGCGCAGGCGCAGCGTGAGGTTCGAGTGGCTCGCGACGTCGATGCGGTACAGGCGCAGGATCTGCACCCCGCCGCCGTTCAGACGCGCGCGTGCGACCCCGTAGTTGCCGAGCGCCTGTCCGGGCGCGGTCTCCTCGGGCCCGGCGGGCGCGACCTGCAGGTGGAAGCGCTGGACGCCGGCGTGCTGCTCGCGCGGAGTGATCTCGAACGTGTAGCGACCGCCCATGCCGGGGCCCGGCGTGAACAGCTTGTAGCCACCGCATTCGATTTGCAGCAGCGAGCTTGCGCCTTCGAAGGACGTCGTGCCCGGCGCGAACAGCGCGCCGCTCACGCACGCCCCGTGGCGCGTCCTGTTCGTGAGGTTGATCAGGTAGCTGACACCCGCGTGCATCGTCACGGCGTACGCGGCGTTGACGTCCTGGATGCGGTCGACCTGTCCGCTCGCCCCGCTGGAGGGCAGCGACTGCCCGGGCGGCGTCGCCGCGGGCGTCGGCAGGAACACGCTGAGCGTAAAACCCGCGAGCTGCGAGCCCGCGAGCGCGGCGACGCGAATGTCGTAGACGCCGTTCTTTGCGGCCTTGAACGTCAGCGACGCCTTGCCTTCTTCGCCGGTCTGTTCACAGGTGACTTCCTGCAACTGCGATCGCACCGCGCGGTAGACGTCGACGCTCGCGTCGAGCGAGTCCGCCGCGGCCAGTTCCACGCCGATGCGCTGCGCGCTCGTGCTCGACGCATGCACGGTGTACCAGACGGAGTTGGTCGTCGTGGCGCCGCCGCAGGAGGTCGTCGGTTCGGCGGGCGCGACGGTCGCGCCGACGGTCGTGCCGCTCACCGTACTCGGCAGGCCGCCGATCGCCTGCGCGTTCGCGACTTCGTCGTTCGCGGGTGCAGCCGGTGTCGCGAGCGCCGCAGCGCAGACCGCGCCGAGCGATACCGCCGTGGCTCCGAGCACGCAGGCAGCCCGGTGGCGGATCGCCACGCCGAAGCCTCGATCGCGATTGCGCGCGCGCACGAGGTTGGCTATCGCGCGACGATGTCGTTGACTTGAGCGATGCACGCCATCCTACGCCGCTGCGCGGATGGAGCGCGTGGGATCAGCGAATGCGCAGGACCACGCCGCAGTGGTCGGACATGTCGGGGTAGAAGAGCGTCGGCGTGTAGACGCCCGCAACGGGTGACACGAACCCCGGTGGCCACGGTTCGGCGGGCGCGCGATCGGAGTACCAGTAGTCGTACAGGTTCCCCGCGGCCGTCGTGCCACCGGGCTTGATGGGGTGCGGCGGCGGCGGCAAGGCCGGGATTCCGATCGCGTACGGCGTGTAGAGCCCGTAGGCGGGTAGGCTGCGCGGGATTGGCAAGACGTTGAAGTCGCCGCCGATATACACCGGGCCGCCGGCCATCGTCGGTTCGGCCGCCATCAGAGCGCCGAAATGAGGGATCTGCTCGGCGATCAGCGTGCGCGTGTTGGGATCCGTGTACATGTTATGCAGGAAGCCGACCGCGATCGCGGTGCCGCCGACGTTTGCGATCAGGTAGACGACGCCGCGATAGTCGAGCGTCGCTCCCGGCGGCAGTGTTTTGCACCACCCCGGCGGCGGCGGCAGCGCCGGCGCCGGGTCGTGGATGAGCGTGATTTTGTTGTGCGAGGCGTCGATCGCGATGCGTCCGGCGGCGAGGATCGGCGTCGCCGCCGACGCGCCGACCGCGACATACTCCGGCCCTTTTGCGAGCGCGGTTTTGCCGCAGGCGATCAGATAGACCGTCGTCAGACCCATCCTCCCGGCGAGCATCTGCATCGTCGCGGTGGCCGTCGTGTTGTTGACGATCTCGGTGAAGCCGCCGATCGGGACGTTGCTCGCGGCTCCCAGCGTTGGGCGCAGCTGGGCGAACGCCACTTCATAGGCCTGGTTGCGCGCGGCGGCGTCGCCGCCGAAGACGCGCATGTTCTGGTGAAAGAGGTAGTCCATCGCGCGTCTCCTATGCCATCACATATTTCGGATTATTCGCCTGATAGCAAACGCTACGCCGACACCCCGGCGGTGTCAAAGGTGACTCGCCGCCCCATGGCGCGAGTGAGTCGCAGGTCCCCGAGCATGTCTCTCGCTCGCTGCTCCGGCGCGAGCTGCGAAGTCGCGGGCGTGTTTCGCGCGCGGCGCTTCGACGCGGGACATGGAGGTCCCGCGCCCGCCGGCTCGTGGCTGGCGGTGGCCCGCGCGGACGATCTCCAAGTGGAAATCGGTAGGATCGCATGAGGATGCCCGTGATCGACACCGGTGAGGTCAAGCTCGCCTACGAGCGCAGCGGCTCCGGGCCGCCGCTGCTGCTGATCATGGGGATGAGCGGCACCTTCTCGCACTGGGCCGAGCCGTTCCTCGACGAGCTGCGCGCGAGCTTCGAGGTGATCGTCTACGACCACCGCGGCGTCGGTCAGAGCAGTCCCCTGCAGGGCGAGCTGACGATCGCTGGCCTCGCGCAGGACGCCGTCGGCCTGCTCGGCGCGCTGGACCTCGACTCCGCGCACGTCCTCGGCATCTCGATGGGCGGCATGGTCGCGCAGGAGCTCGCGCTCGCGCGGCCCGAGCGCATCCGCACGCTCGCGCTCGGCTGCACCTACTGCGGCGGGCCCGGCAGCTCGCTGGCCAGCCCCGAGGTCATCCAGCGCCTCGCCGCGGGCATGTCCTCCGGCGATCGCGCGCTCGCCGTGCGCACCGCCTGGGAGGTCAACGTCTCACCGGCCTTCGACGCCGCGCACCCCGACGCGTTCGAGACGTTCCGCGCAATCGGCATGACCCGGGCCGTGGCGGTCCCTGTGATCATGGCCCAGATGCAGGCCTGTGCCGCGCACGACACGAGTGCCCGCCTGCCGCAGCTTCAGCTGCCGACGCTCGTCGCACACGGCACCCTCGATCTGATGATTCCCGTCGCGAACGCCGCCATCATCCATCGTCTGATCCCCGGCTCGCAGCTGGAGATCCTCGACGGTTTGGGGCACCTGTTCTTCTGGGAGCAGCCCCAGCGCGCCGCCGCGCTGGTGCGCGATCACGCCGCCGTCGGTGTCTGACGCAGCGCCAGCGTGAGGGTGCCCGCCGAAGCCAGTAAGAGTGCCGCGCGCACCCTGCGCATCGCCACACCCGACGGAGCGACACTCGCCGGCGAGGAAGCGGGGGAGGGGCCCGCGATCGTGCTCCTGCACGGGCTCACCGCGACGCGTCGCTACGTCGTGATGGGCTCGCGCCTGCTCGAGCGCTCCGGCTACCGCGTCGTCGCCTACGACGCCCGCGGGCACGGTCAGTCCAGCCCCGCGCCCGATCCCGCCGCCTACGGCTACGAGCAGCTCGCGCGCGACCTGCAAGCGGTGCTCGACCAGCTCGGGATCGCGCGCGCCGCGCTCGCCGGCGCGTCGATGGGCGCACACACGGCGCTGCGCTTCGCGCTGGCACACCCCGAGCGCGTCGCCGCGCTGGGGATCGTCACGCCCGCGTTCGACCCCGCGGCCCCCGTTGTCGGTCTCGCCGCGGGGCCTTCCGAGACCGCTCCCGAAGGAGACCGCTCGATGCTCGCACGCGGGCTGCGCGAGGGCGGGGTCGATGGGTTCCTCGCCGCCTACGACTTCGCCGCGGTGCCGCCCGCGTGGCGCGAGACGGTCGCGCGCGTCGTGCGCCAGCGGCTCGCCGCGCACGCGCATCCCGACGCCGTCGCCGACGCGCTCGAAATCGTGCCGCGCTCGCGGCCGTTCGCGAGCCTGGACGAGCTTGGCCGCCTCGCGGCGCCCACGGTCGTCGTCGCCAGCCGCGACGAGGTCGACCCCGGCCACCCGCTCGCGCTCGCCGAGCGCTACGCCGCCGCGATCCCCGGCGCCACGCTCACCGTCGAGGACGGCGGGCCGCCCGCCCGCTCGCCAATCGCGTGGCAGGGGGGGCAGCTCTCGAAGGTGCTTGTCGATCTCCTCGCGGAAGTCGGCGTAGTAGCGCACCGCCGTCCGTAGCTGCGTCTGTGTCGAGGCTAGTCGTGCGTGATAGCGTACGGCTGTATGCCCGAGGTGCGCAAGTGGGACGGTCAGACCTACGACCGCATATCCGCTCCGATGGAGGCGCTCGGCCTGGCCGTGCTCGATCGCCTCGAGCTGCGCGGCGATGAGACCGTGCTCGACGCGGGCTGCGGCTCGGGGCGGATCACCGCGGCGCTGATCGCGCGCCTGCCGCGCGGGCGCGTCATCGCGATCGACGCCTCCGCATCGATGGTCGCCGCCGCGCGCGAGCGGCTCGGCCCCGACGTCGACATCCGCCAGGCCGACCTGCTGGAGCTGCAGCCGGAGACGCCCGTCGACGCGATCCTCTCGACCGCGACCTTCCACTGGATCGCCGACCACGAGCGGCTGTTTGCGCGCCTGCACGCCGCGCTGGCGCCCGGGGGGCGGCTGCTCGCGCAGTGCGGGGGAGAGGGCAACATCGACGTCCTGCGCGGCGTCGCGAGCGAAGTGCTCGCGCGCGAGCCCTACGCCGAGCACTTTCGCGACTGGCGCCCGCCGTGGCACTACGCCGCGCCCGACGCTACGCGCGAGCGCCTGCTGGCCGCCGGTTTTGCCACAGCCGAGTGCTGGTTGCAGCCCGCGCCACAGGAGCCAGACGATCCGCGCGCGTTCCTCGCGGAGATCGTGCTCGGACCGCACGTGCAGAAGCTGCCCCTGGAGTTGCGCGAAGGATTTATGGAGACCGTGCTCGCCGAACTGGGCGAGCCGGTTGTCGTGGACTACGTGCGGCTCAATATCGACGCCGTCGCTTAGCTACGCCGCTCCCAGACGGTCGCGTTCAGGAACGCGGAGGCCACGATCAGGCGGCCGAGCAGATAGAGCCAGAACAGCAGCACGAGCGCGATCCCGAGCGCGCCGTAGGAGGCCGAGACCCGTTCGGCCTTGTGCGAGAGGTAGAGGACCGTCGCGAGCTGGATACCCTCCATGCCGACCGCTACCAGCGCGGCTCCGGGAATGAAAGCCCGCCAGGAGAGTCCCGGGGGATGCGGGAGCATCATCGAGACCGCCAGCCACAGTGCGAAGAAGCCACCGAGCAGCGCGATCGTCAGCGGAATCCCCACGGGTCCGAGCGTCTTGCGGGCCCAGCCGCCGAGCGCCCACAGCCCGAAGAAGACGATCGCCCAGCCGATGAACGCGAGCGTCGCCGCCGGCGTGCGCGGGAAGCGTCCCAGCGGCAGTCCCCACGCCAGCGCGTGGATCGCGCGCAGCGCGCGCACCGCCGAGAGCGAGGCGACGATCAGCGCGAGCAGGCCGAATGCGATCACGCTAAGACGATCCCCGCCGGAGAGCTTCGCGGAGTCCGCGATCGTCGTCAGCGCCGCTTCGCGCACGCCCAGCGTGTGCGCGATCGACGACGGCGTCCGGGCGTCTTCGGTGGTGGCGTAGCCGAGGATCGCGACGATCAGCAGCGCGAACGGCAGCAGCGGCACGAACAGCCTGAACGCGAGCGCGCCCGCGAGCACGCTGCCGCCGCTGCGGCTGTCGCGCTCGCCCGCGCCGAGTGCGGCATCGAGCGCGGGGATGCGGGGACGCAGCTCGTTGACGCGCTCGCTCGCCGCCTCCGCGCTCGCGCGTGCGCGCGCAGCTGCGGCCCGTCCGTTCTCCGTCAGGCTGCGACGCGACACGGGGGGCTCGGAGCTGGTGGACGAATGGTCTGCCCTCGCTGGGGGTGCCAACCTTGCGGCCGGCGAGTCGGGAAGACTCGCCTAGATATTCCTTGATCGGACGCGGCGGTGCGCGCGCGAGCCACGCCTCGGTTACGACCCGATGAACGCTACCAACTTGGTACCATACCGGTATGAGCAGGCAAATCGCTGTACGTCTGCCAGACGACCTCGTCGAGTTCGTAGATGGCCTCGTCGATGCGGGCGTGGGACGCAGCCGAGCGGGAGTCCTCACGCGGGCGCTCGAGCGCGAACGGCGCCGCGCGGTAGCCGCGCGCGACGCCGAGATCTTGGCGCGCACCGGCCCGGATCCCGAGCTTGCGGGACTGGCCGAGCATGCGGTCGGCCATCCCTCCTCGCTCGCTTGATGCGGCCGATCCACATCGCCCAGCTCGACAAGGCGCGGCCGGTCCTGGTCCTCACCCGCGAGCTCGTCCGCCCGCATCTGAGCACCGTCACCGTCGCCCCGATCACGACAACAATTCGCGGACTCTCGACAGAGGTGCCCGTCGATGCGGCGAACGGCCTCACCGGTCCCTCGGTGGTGAGCTGCGACAACGTCACCACGATCCCGGTGAGCTCCTTAGGCGAGCAGATCGGAGTGCTGCTTGATCGCCAAGAGCCCGCGCTTGGCGAGGCGATCCACGCCGCCTTCGACCTCGACTGACCCTTACACCACCGCCGTCGACGACCCCGCCCCGGGGCGCTCCTCGCCGATCTCCGCGCCGCTGAGGAGGGCGGCGTAGCGCCCGCCGGCTTCGAGCAGCTCGCTGTGCGTGCCGCGCTCGACGATGCGCCCGGCGTCGAGCACGAGGATCTGGTCGGCGTCGCGGATCGTCGAGAGGCGGTGGGCGATCGCGATCGTGGTGCGCCCGCGGCTGAGGTCGTCGAGCGCGAGCTGCACGGCGCGCTCGGTCTCGGTGTCCAGCGCGGAGGTCGCCTCGTCGAGGACGAGCACGGGGGGGTTGCGCAGCACGGTGCGCGCGATCGCGATGCGCTGCTTCTCGCCGCCGGAGAAGCGGTAGCCGCGCTCGCCGACCTCGGTGTCGTAGCCGTCGGGCAGCGAGGCGATCAGCTCGTGGATCTGCGCGGCGCGCGCGGCGTCTTCGATCTGCGCGTCGCTCGCGTCGGGGCACGCGAAGCGCAGGTTCGCACGGATCGAGGCGTGGAACAGATAGGTCTCCTGAGAGACGAGCCCGACGGTCGCGGCGAGCGACTCCAGCGTCATGTCACGGATATCGACCCCGTCGACTGCGACCCGACCGCGCTGGGGCTCGTACAGCCGCGCGACGAGGTACGCGAGCGTGGTCTTGCCGGCGCCGGTCTCGCCGACGAGCGCGGTGCGCGTGCCGGCGGGGATCTCGGCGTCGATCTCCTGCAACGTCCACGGCGCGCCCTCGTCGTAGCGAAACCAGACGTCCTGGAGGCTGACGTCGCCGCGGACGTCGCGCAGCGCGCGCGCGGCGGGGCGCTCGACGATGTCGACGGGCAGGTCGAGGTACTCGAAGATGCGCCCGAACAGCGCGAGCGAGGTCTGGACTTCGAGGCCCACCGAGAGCAGCTGCTGCATCGGGAACAGCAGGCGCGTCTGCAGCGTCGTGAACGCGACGATCGTCCCGATCGAGAGCGCGTCGTTGCCGTGCACGATCGAGTAGCCGCCGAACCAGTAGACCGCGGCGGGCATGATCGCGAAGCTCATCTGCACCGAGGCCATGCGCCAGCGCCCGGCCATGCGCGCGCGCACCTCGAGGTCGGCGAGCTCGCTGGACTCCGTGGAGAAGCGCTCGACCAGCTCGCCGGAGCGACCCATCGTTTTCCCGAGCAGGATGCCGGAGACCGAGAGGGACTCCTCGACGAGCGTGGACATGTCCGCGAGGCGGCCCTGGCGCACGGACTGGATGCGGCGGCGCTCGTTGCCCACGCGCCGCGTGAGCCAGACGAAGAACGGCAGCAGGACCAGCGAGAACACGGTCAGCTGCCAGCTGAGCGCGAACATCGCGACGACGGTCGCGGCGACGGTGGCGACGGTCGAGACGGTCGAGGTCGCGGTGCTCGTGACGACGTCGTCGATGCCGCCGATGTCGTAGGCGATCCGCGCCTGCACCTCCCCCGAGCGGGTCCGCGTGAAGAACGCGAGCGACATGCGCTGCAGGTGCGCGTAGACCGCGGCGCGCAGATCGTGCATCACGCGCTGACCGACCTCGTTGGAGATCCACGTCTGCGCGACGCCGATCACGCCGTTGATGATCGCCAGCGCGATCATCCCGCCCACGAGCCAGCTCAGCAGCGTGAGGTCGTGCCCGACGATGCCCTTGTCGACGGCTTCGCGCAGCAGGAACGGGGAGGCGACGCTGAGGATCGAGCCGAAGACGATCAGCGCGAGCAGCAGGCCCAGGCGCAGCCGGTAGGGGATGAACAGGCGCGCGATGCGCCGCAGCGAGACCGGTTTGTCAGGGATGTCCTCGGGTTTGAGCTGTTTGCCCCGGCCGCCGCCGCGCCCTTCGCCGCCGCCGCGTTCGCCGTGGGAGCCCATCCGCACGACTGTATCGCCACGCGCACTAGGGTTAAGGGCGTGAACCTCTCCGCGTCCGAGACCCGCGTCCTGGGCTGCCTGCTCGAAAAGCAGCGCACAACGCCCGACCAGTACCCGCTCTCGCTCAACGCGCTGCGTCTCGCGTGCAACCAGTCGACCAACCGCGATCCGGTCGTGGAATACGACGAGGCGATTCTGCGCGACGCGCTGCACCGCCTCGAGCGGCGCGGCTACACGCGCTACGCCAGCGGCGCCGGCAGTCGCACGCCGAAGTACCGCCATCTGCTCGCCGAAGCGCTGCCGATGGCTGAGGACGAGCAGGCCGTGATGTGCGTGCTGATGCTGCGCGGGCCGCAGACGCCCGGGGAGCTCAAGCAGCGCACCGAGCGCATGCACCTCTTCGCCGACCTCGGCCTCGTGCACGAGACGCTCGAGCGCCTGATCGGGCGCGAGCTCGTCGCCTGCCTCGGGCGCCGGCCGGGGCAGAAGGAGGACCGCTACGTGCAGCTGCTGCAGGATGACGCCGAGGAGAACGCTGGGGTCGGCCGGCCGGACGCATGGGCTCAATCCGCGACCGGGGCCGACTCGACCGGCGCCGGGACCGCGTCGTTTGCGCGGCCCACCGCTGCCGCGGAGACCGGCGCGTCCGATGCGGCGCTAGCGGAGTTGACGCAGCGCGTCGCGCGCCTCGAGCGCGAAGTCGCGGAGTTGCGCGCCACGCTCGGCGAGCCCGGCGCGGCGAGCGCCGAAGAAGCGACAGCGGCCGAAGCGGCGCGTGATCCGACCCACGCGGGCTCGTGGCCAGAGCCGAACGGGTCCTCGCAGCGATGATCCACGCGCTCGGACTGCTCGCGGCAACAAGCACCGCCAGCGACACCGCGACGGGCGTCGGCATCCCGCTGGCGATCGCGGCGGGGCTGGTGTCCTTCCTCTCGCCGTGCGTACTGCCGCTGGTGCCGGGCTATCTCTCGACGGTGATCGGGGTCGCGCCGGCGGACATCGAAGGCGCGGGGGCGCGGCGCGTGTTGGTGCCGAGCCTGCTTTTCATCGCCAGCTTCTCGGCGATCTTCATCCTGCTGGGGCTGACCGCGACGCAGCTGGGCTCGCTGCTCAACGACCACATCGCGACGCTGCGCACCGCGGGCGGCGTGCTGATCGTGCTGATGGGCGTGGTCTTCCTCGCGACCCCGTTCGTCGACGCGCTGAACTTCCAATGGCACTCGGAGTCGCTGCTGCGCCTCGCCGGCCGCGGCGGCCCGCTGCTCGCGGGCGCGGCGTTCGCGATTGCGTGGACGCCGTGCACGAGCATCACGCTCGGCGCGATTCTCACGCAGGCCGCGGTCTCGGACTCGGCAGCGCACGGCGCACTGCTGCTCGCGTTCTACTCCGCGGGCCTCGCGATCCCGTTTCTGCTGATCGCGCTCGCCTTCGAGCGCATGACCGGCGCGCTTGCCATCGTCAAGCGCCATTTTCCCTTGATCGTCGGCGTCGGCGGCGCGGTGATGATCGTGCTCGGCCTGCTGATCGTGACCGGTGAGTTCACGATCCTCAACGCCAAGGCCAACGCCTTGCTTCAGGGCACGGGGCTGGACGTGTCGAGCGTCTGAGCGTCCCGGCGCCGCTCCCGATACCGCCGTTCCCAAGCTTCCTGATTGCGTTTCGCGTCGCGGATGAAGGGCGAGATACCGATCGCCTTGACGATCAGCTCGTTGATCTTCGACTCTGGGAATGGCAGGGGGCGCATGACGTCGACGAACAGCACCACGCGGGTCTCGTCGGTGTCGTTCCAGACCTCGTGGTTGAAGGTGTCGTCGAAGACCACCGACTTGCCGGCCTCCCAGTGGCGGATGTCATCGCCGACGCGGATGCGGCACTGCTCGGAGTCCTGCGGCACGATCAGGCCGAGGTGGTAGCGCAGCACGCCCTTGTAGGGGCCGCGGTGGTCGAGGATGTGCTTGCGCGGCGAGAGGATCGAGAACATCGCGGTCGTCATCCCCGGGATCTCGCGCATCAGCGCGGCGGTACGCGGACACATCTCGACGCCGAGCTCGGCCTCGAAGCCGTACCCGTACAGGAAGAACGTCTTCCAGCGGTCGTCGTCGGTGATCTCGATCTGGTCCTTGGAGATGTCCTGGAAGTTCGGCAGCGCCTCGCGGTCGGCGAGCACGGCCTGCAGCTCCTCGAGGATGACCTCCCAGTGCTCCTCGACGTGCCCCACCCAGGGGAAGCGCTCCAGCGGGAAGAACGTCGCGTCGCCGACAAGCGAGCGTTTGCCGATGAAGCGCTCGATCGGGGCGAGGACGCGTTCGCCGACGGCGATCGTCAGTTCGACCACTCGCTCCGATGCCGTCTTGGTCTGCGGCATGGGAGCAATCCTAATGAACGAAGAGGGCCCGGCTCGCCGGCCTGCGGCCGGCTGCGCCACCCTCTAGAGGATGGTCAGGCGGCCTCTCGCAGCGCTGCCAGCTCTGGCGACTCCGCCAGCTTCTTCAAGGCGCGCTGCTCGAGCTGCGAGGCACGCTCGGCCGAGAAGCCAAGGCGCTTGCCGATCGCGGTGAGCGTCTGCGGCTCCTCGGGACCGGTCCCGAAGCGCAACGTGAGCACCGTGCGCTCAGTGTCCGGCAGCGAGGCGATCGCGCGGTGCACGAGGCGCTCGCGCTCGTTCTCATACGCGGTCTCCTCGGGCGGCTCCTGGTCGGAGGGCAGCAGGTCCCCGAGCGCGGTGTCGCCGTCTTCGCCGACCTGCTGGTCGAGGCTGACGAGCGCGGCGCGCTGGTGGCGAACTTCCTCGACCTGCTCGAGCTCGAGCCCGGTCTCAGTCGCGATCTCCTCGGCGGTCGGCTCGCGGCCGAGGCGCACGGAGAGCTCGCGCTCGACGCGGCCCACCTTGCGGGTGCGCTGCGCGACGTGCACGGGCAGGCGAATCGTGCGGCCGGAGTTCTCCAGGCCGCGTTGGATCGCCTGACGAATCCAGAGCGTCGCGTAGGTCGAGAAGCGAAAGCCCTTGCGCCAGTCGAACTTCTCGCTCGCGCGGATCAGGCCGAGCATGCCCTCTTGGACGAGGTCCGCGAGCGGCAGGCCCTGGTTCTGGTAGCGCCGCGCGTTGGACGCCACGAGGCGCAGGTTCGAGTTGACGAGCAGTTCCTTGGCGTGCAGGTCGCCGCGCTCGATGCGCTGCGCGAGTTCGATCTCCTGGTGGGGAGTGAGCAGCGGGTAGCGCCGCGAGTGCGCGAGCAGTTGGTCGACGGACTCCGGGATGAAGCTCTCCGCGCTCGCGACGGGGCGCGCGCGCAGCGCCGCCTCCGCGCGTCCGGCGCGCTCTTCGCTGTAGACGGGATCCAGCGCCGGCGTGGGCGAAGTCTGGGGAACGGAGTCCAGAGTGTCTAGAGTGGTTATGTGGCGCTTAGTGTCTGACATGATGCTCGGTCCTTCTACTTGAGAGATGAGAGCCCCGGCTCGCCGGCCTTTGGTTGGCTGTGCCGCTCTCTAATCCGATGCCTGGAGTCGGAATTATAGGGCATAGTAGTTGCGTTGTCAATTATTTCCTGCCGTGTAGTTGCGCGCGCGAAGTCGGCCAGCTCGGATTACGCCGAGCCCCTCGAGTTGGAGCCCATCGGGGCACCAAAAGTTGCTCTACCGTAAGGCTGGACTACCCGAAAAAGTGCTCCAGCCCACCCCCGCGGGGGTTATGAGGCTGTTATTCGCGCGTGAGCTCGATAAACCTTCGCCGCATCCCGCTCATCGGATCACAAGTCGCAACGCACGAGCGCGATCGCCGACGTTGGCCGATTGATCGGCATTTGCGATCGCAATGCCTTGGCGCATCGGGTGCCGCGGCCGATGCGGCGCGGTACGGCAGCGAGGTCTACGGCGCGTCTGGCGTGCTCGCCTGTTCGGCGCCGGTCTTCGTCGTGAGGACCGCGCCGCGCCCACCGCTGATTACACGCCGCACGAGCCCAGGCACAAGGGTTCGGGCGGCGGCGAAGAGCGCGTAGCCGCGCGGCACGTAGCGTTCGGGGCGCCGGCGCAGACCCGCGTCGAGGATCGCCTCGGCGGCGCGGTCGGGCGTGGAGACCATCCAAGACGTCAGCGGCTTGGCGGTGAGCTCGCTGGCGGGAAAGCCCTCGGTGGCGATGAAGCCGGGGAGCACGAGGCCGACGTGCACGCCGTGCTCGAGCTCCTCGGCGTAGAGCGCGTCGCTCCAGCCCGCGAGCGCGAACTTGCTCGCCGAGTAGGCGCCGCTGCGCGGACGCGTGACACGCCCGGCAACACTCGCGACGTTGACGAGCGCGCTCGGCGCGCTGGCGCGCAGCAGCGGCAGCAGCGCCTCGGTGAGGCGCACGACTGCGTCGAAGTTCACGTCCATCGTGCGGCGCACGTTGGCGTAGCCGGTCTCGGCGAAACTCCCGCGCCAGGAGGCGCCGGCGTTGTTGACGAGCAGGGCCAACCGCCCGCTGTGGTGCTCCTGCAGATGCGCGCGCACGCGCGCGGGCGCGTCCTCGTCGGTGAGGTCGAGTGCGAGGACCTCGCACGGCGCGGGGAGGGTGTCCGCGAGCCGGCGCAGACGCTCCTCGCGGCGCGCGACGAGCACCAAGTGCGCACCCGGTTCGGTCGCCAGGCGCCGCGCGGTCGCTTCGCCGATGCCGCTGGAGGCACCCGTAATCACCGCTACAAGCGGTTCACTCACCGCTGACCCCGGGAAGGACACCGGCGCGACCTTAGCGGATGCATCGAGTGTTCGGATTCGGTGTTCGCATGCATCGCTCGCTGGACCAGACCGGGTCGGCGCTATGACTTTCGCGCGGACGCCGGTAGGGTGGAGCGGGATGGCTGCTTCCGGTTCGACTTCGCCCGCGGAGGGCTACCGCCTGACGGGCATCTCGCCGCGAGCCTTTCAGCATCCCGCGGACCGCGCGGCGTCGGCGGCGCTCAAAGCGATTCCGCATCTCGACCGCGTCGTGCGCAAGCTGATCGAGCTCGGCTACGAGCGCGCGCTGCGCCAGAGCTATCTGGGCTCCTCGGTGCGGCTCTCCGAGGAGCAACTCGGCGCGGTCTGGCGCGAGCACGCGCTCGCGTACGCGACGCTCGATATGGCGGAGGTCCCGGATCTCTATTTGACGCAGGTACCGGTGCCAAACGCGATGACGATCGGCGCGCGCAAGCCGATCGTGGTCGTGCAGTCCGGACTCGTGCGCCTGCTCGACGCCGAGCAGCGGCGCGCGGTGTTCGCGCACGAGGCCGCGCACGTGCTCTCCGACCATCAGCTCTACCGCACGGCGCTCGTGATCCTGATCGGGCTGACACGCACCGCGCGCCTGCCGCTACCGCTCGCGCCGGTGCGTACCGCACTGTTGGAGTGGAGTCGAGCAACCGAGCTCAGCAGCGATCGCGCCGCGGCGCTCGTGACGCGTGACCCGCTCGTCGTCTGCCGCACGCTGATGTCGATCGCGGGCGGCGCGATGGTCGACGAGCTCGACCTCGACGTCTTCATGCGCCAGGGACTCGATTACAAGGAGGGTGGGGGAGGCCTGGAGCGACTGACGCGGCTGATGCTCGACCTCGGTGTCACGCATCCGCTGCCGGTGCGCCGCGCGCACGAGCTGATGGAGTGGGTGCGCTCCGGCGACTTCGACCGCATCGTCAGCGGCGAGTACCCCAAGCGCGACGAGCCCACCGACGCGCGCTCGGAGGGTGGCGAGGCGGTCTCCTTCTACGCCGAGCGCTTCCGCGAAGGCTTCCGCGAGGCGGGGGAGTCAGTCAACTCGATCGGCCAGCAGCTGGCGGGGTGGCTGCGGGGGGTGGGGCGAGACGAGGACGAGCAGGGCGAGGACGCCTGAGGCTCGCCACGGCGATCGAAGTCGAGCTCCCGCAGATCGTCGTCGCCGTCCATCCGCAGCGGCAGGCTGAACAGCCGGCCCGCGGCGCGGGTCGCGACTCAAACGAGTCTTGAGCCACCCGATCGACCCCTGGAAGCTGCTCGAGCAGGCACAGGAGCTCGCCGGGGTCGATGCCGGCCCGGGGCGACCGAAAACGGCGGACCATCGCCGTGCGGTCTCAGCGGCCTACTACGCGCTCTTCCACGACATCACCCTCAAGGCGGCACGAATGTCATGCCGGAATGCACAGAGGTGGGGGGCAGCGCCTCCTCACCGCTCCGGCGCCCGCTCGGTCCCGCGCCGCAGGTTCCCCACGAGCAACCCGATCACGGTCACGAGGTAGATCTGCCCGATCAGCATCTCGAGCACCGAGAGCGCGCGGCCGGCGCTCAGCGCAGGGGTGAGGTCGCCGTAGCCGGTGGTGGTGAGCGTGGTGAAGCTGAAGTAGATCTCCTGGCTCTGCGTGATCACGGAGCTGGAGACCTGCTCGAAGTACTGGTGGGGGCTGACGCCGACGAGCACGCGCACGATGAGCGCGAACAGCAGGCCGATCAGCAGGTACGTGGTGAGCGCGCCCGAGACGGCCTGCAGCGTGACGCCACGGTCGCGCACGAGACGCACGATGCCACGGGTGAGCACGACGAGCACCGCCGCGACGGCGGCGGCGGTGGCCGCGGCGCCCACCCATCCGGGAACGACCGACTGCTGCACGAGCACGGCCAGGGCAATCAGAGCGAGGAAGGCGAGCGCGGTGCGCGTGTTGCGCTCGGCGTGACTCTCGCGCGAGGTCGCGATCACCGCGAGCAGCATCGTGCTCTGCAGCAGCACCGACACGCCGCGGCCGACGGCGGTGTCGGGCGCGAGGATAGAGAACAGCACCGCGACGATCGTCAGTCCGAGCACCACGCCGTAGCGATGCTCGATCGGGCGCTTGCCCTTGGGGGCTGGCGTGCTGTCTTGCGCCACTGCGCACAGGATGGCGCGGCGAGCGGCGGAGAAGCCTCAGGAGCCCCACTTCCCGCGGCCATAGCGCGCGAGCTCCAGCCGCGCGATCACGCCGCGATGGACCTCGTCGGGGCCATCGGCGAGGCGCAGGGAGCGCGCGACGGTCCACGCGGCGCCGAGTGGGAAGTCGTCGCTGAGGCCGGCGCCGCCGTGCAGCTGGATCGCCATGTCGAGGACGCGCTGGGCCATGTTCGGCACCGCGACCTTGATCTGCGAGACCGCGCCCAGCATCTCCGGGGCCTGCCGGTCGATCAGCCACGCGGCGTGCAGGACGTGCAGGCGCGCCTGGTCGATCGCGATGCGCGCGTCGGCGATCCGCTCGCGGTTGCCGCCGAGGTTCGCGAGCGGCTTGCCGAACGCGACGCGCTCGCTCGCGCGCCGGCATGCGAGCTCCAGCGCGAGCTCCGCGAGGCCGATCAGACGCATGCAGTGGTGCACGCGGCCCGGCCCGAGCCGCGCCTGCGCGATCGCGAACGCTTGCCCGGGGCCGCCGACGATCGCGCTCGTGGGCAGGCGCACGTCGGTGAAGGAGACCTCGCCGTGGCCGCCGGGCGCGTCGAGGAAGCCCATCGTGCTCAGCATCCGCTCGACCTTCACCCCGGGCGCGTCGAGCGGCACCGCGACCATCGAGTGACGGTGGTAGCGGTCCGCGTCGGGGTCGCTGAGCCCCATGAAGATCGCGACGCGGCAGTTGGGGTGCCCGATGCCGGTGCTCCACCACTTGCGACCGCTCAGCACCACTTCGTCGCCGTCGAGGGTCGCAGTCGCCTGCATATTCCCCGCATCCGAGGACGCCACGTCGGGCTCGGTCATGCAGAACGCCGAGCGGATCTCGCCCGCGAGCAGGGGTTTGAGCCATTGCTCGTGCTGCTCGGGGGAGCCGAAGTGCAGCAGGACCTCCATGTTGCCGGTGTCGGGCGCGTTGCAGTTGCAGACCTCGCTCGCGATCAGCGAGCGTCCCATGCGCTCCGCGAGCGGCGCGTACTCGACGTTCGTCAGCCCCGCGCCCTGCGGCTCGCCGCCGACCGCGGGGCTGCCGGGCAGGAACAGGTTCCACAGGCCCGCGGCCCGCGCCTTCGCCTTCAGCTCGTCGATCACCGGCAGCACGACCCACGGGTTCTCCCCGCCCAGCAGCTCGCGGTGGTAAGGCTCCTCGCGCGGCGTGACCTCCTGCGCGATGAACTCGTCGAGGCGCGCGATCAGCTCGCGCGCGCGGGGGGTGTGCTCGAAGTTCATCAGGCGCTCTGCACGTCGAGCACGACCTTGCCCGTCGCGCGCCGCTCGTCGATCGCCTGGAGTGCGTCGGACGCGCGCTCCAGCGGAAAGCGCGCGCCGACGAGCGGGCGCACGAAGCCCTGCTCGATCATGTCCGCGAGCGCCTGCCCGACCTCACGGCAGAGCTCGGGCTTGGCCAGCGCGTACGCGCCCCAGCCCGCGCCGACGACCTCGACGTTGTTCAGCAGCAGACGGTTCACTTTGACCTCCGGAATCGCACCCCCGGTAAAGCCGACGACGACGAGGCGCCCATTCTCGCGCAGCGCGCGCAGACTGTCGGTGAAGCGCTCGCCGCCGACCGGGTCGAGCACCACATCCGCGCCGCCGAGCGCCTTCGCCTCGTCCTTCCACGGCCCGTCCGCGCGCAGCACCTCGTCCGCGCCCGCGTCGCGTGCGATCTGCGCCTTCGCGTCGCTGGAGACGACCGCGAGCGTGCGCGCGCCTAGGCCACGCGCGACCTGCAGCGCCGCGGTGCCCACGCCGCCCGCGGCGCCGTGCACGAGCACCGTCTCGCCAACGCGCAGGCGCCCGCGCAGGTGCAGCGCGAAGTACGCCGTGTGGTAGTTGAGAATCAGCCCCGCACCCTGCGCGAAATCGAGCGCGTCGGGGAGGGGGAAGGTAAGGAAGGGCGGCGCGACCGCGCGCTCCGCGAAGGCGCCCAGCGCGCAGAACGCGGCGACGCGCTCGCCCACCGCGACGCCCGCGTCCGCCGACGCCGCCCGCACGATTCCCGCGACCTCGCTGCCCGGGACGAACGGCAGCGGCGGTTTGAGCTGATACTCCCCACGCGTCTGCAGCACCTCGGGGAAGGACACGCCGGCGGCGTGCACGTCGATCAGCACGCCCTCGCCGGTGCTCAGCATGTGCGTCGGTGGCGCCTGCGGCTCGGGCGCGTCGACGAGCGCAAGCGCGCTCGCGGGACCGCTGAGATCGACGATCTGGATGGCTCTCATCGCAGGCGACAGTATCGCGTGTGCTCGCGCGCGGGCTCCCGGCGTCGGCGTTCACCCGCGCTTGGAGGCGTTCCTCACACCACCGGCGGCGGCGTCCCTTCCGCGCTCGCCGGCAGCGCGGGGTCCCACTCGCACACACGACAGGCGTGACGGAACGCCGAGCGCGCGAAGGCGAGCGCGGCGGCGTGGGGGTCGGGGCTCGCGCGGACGTCGTCCCAATCGAGCAGGTACTCGCCGAGCGTCGCGTCCCAGCGCGCGGATTGCGGTGATAGCGTCGCGCCGGAGAACCCCTCCGGCGCGGGGTGCGCGTAGGCGTAGAACGCGGCTTTGGGGTAGCGCCCGTCGCCCGGCCACCAGCCGAGCGCGACCTCCTGGGCGTCCATCGCGTTGCGCATGATGAAGTCCCGCGACGGCGGCTCGGCGGGCTCGCCGGAGAAGAGGTTCACGGCGAGATCGAACGAGCCCCACCACGCGTTCACCGGCGTCGAGCGCCCGCGGTAGGGCGCGCGAAACTCGCTCAGGGCGAGCGCCGCGTGGGTCGCGGCGGCGAAGTAGTCGGCGACGCGATCGGTGTCGTAGCGGCGGTGCTCGTCGTCGGCGTCGAGTGGGACCGTCCACGCGACCTCCTGCGGAGTGGGGTCGATCGCGATCGCACCCGCCAGCTCGCTCGCGGCGTCGAGCAGCTCGTGCGTGACCTCACCCACGGGGCGGTCCGGCGTAAGCGCGACGCGCCGCACACCCCCGTCGCTGTGCTCGGCGAGTGCCTCGTGGGTGCGCAGGTCGAGTGCGACGACGAGCGCTCCCGAGCCGTCGGGCGCCGGCAGCGGCGCGGTCTCCCAGCCACGCGCGCTGAGGCACAGCGCGGCGTGCTGGAGCTGCGGCTCGGGCGGCGCCAGCGCCACCGCGAGCTTGCCGAGGACCTGGGTGTGTGCGTGCAGCGTGTCGCAGGTATCGCTCCAGTCCTCGTAGGAGACGCTCGGCCACACCGCGCTCACGCTAGCAACCTATGGTTTCTTCGCTCGCGGCTTCGGGTGCTTGCGTTTCGCCTGCTTGGGCGCGAGGCGCTTCTTGGCCGCGGACACGCACGCGGCGCGCTTTGACTTCTTGAGCTTACGGCAGGCCGCGAGTGCTTTCGTGAGCTGCTGGGCGCGGGTGAGCGTCGGCGGCTTGGCGCCCACCGACCCCAGCCCTGACAACGCGCTAGAGAACACGCTCGACGGCGACCCGCTCGAGCCTCCCGTGCTGCCGACCACGCTCGAACCGCCTCCCGATGAGCCCGTGCCGCCGCCACTCGAACCGCCTCCCGATGAGCCCGTGCCGCCGCCACTCGAACCGCCTCCCGATGATCCCGTGCCCGAACCGCCGGCGCTCGCCGCGACGGTGTATTCGATCGTCGCGGTCGCTGTTTTCCCGTCGGCGCTGGTCGCGGTCACGGCGTAGGTGTGCGAGCCGGCCGTGGCCGTGTCAAGCACCCCTGGGCTCTGGTCGCCGTTGGAATCCAGGCACGACTTGATTCCCGGCCCACCCGACCATTCGGTGCAGGTGAAGCTCGTCGCGACAGACTGGCCGAGGGCATAGGTCTGGCCGCTGGCAGGTGCGGTGATCGAGGCCGTCGGCGGCCCGATGGTAGGCCCGCTGACGGCGACCGCCTGCGTTTGGGTCGAGGCGTTGGCGCTGCCCGAGCTATCGGTGACGGTCAGCGAGACCTGGTAGGTGCCGGCCGCGACATAGGTGTGACTCGCTTCGTCGCTGCTCGTCGTGTCGATCGGCGAGCCATCCCCGAAGTTCCATTCGTAGCTGCTTATTGGCGCGGTGATGTCGGACGACGCGCGCGCTTCAAAGCTTGCCGATACACCCGTTTTGACGCCGCTGGGCGCGGTGAATGTCGGCGTCGGTCCGATCCGCGCCGCGCAGCCGGCCGGTTCGCCTTTGGGGCTCACTGGAGTCTGTGTCGGTTCGTTGCTCCAGATCTGCTGCGTGTAGTAGCTGTGGCCGCCGATCAGCTGGTTGAAGGCGGTGTGCGCGCTCAGGCTGCCGCCGAGCGGCGCGCCGTAGATTTCGGCTTCGCTCAAGGGCATCACTTCGGTGCACTTGTCGGCGACCTCGTTGCCTTCCTTGGGTTCGATCCAGCCGGTTTCGTCGTTGGGGTCGGTCGCGGACTCGACGATCTCATGGATCTCAGAATCGAGCGTGCCGTCGGTGTCTTTGTCACCGTCGACACCGGTGGGAGCCTGTCCGGAGTCGCACAGCGGGACATAGGGGAGGTCGCTGTATGTAGCCACCCGATTGCCGGGGCTGAGACCGGTGACCTGATAGTGGTAGGCGCAGTATTCGGTGGTCGAGCATTCGCCTTTGGCGACACAGGTGGCGACGCCTTTCGGCGTGTAGACGAGATACTGCGCTTCGGGCGCGCTCGCCGGGTTGGTTGGCCACCCGTTGGCTGTGATCTGATTGCGGATCTCTCCCTGAATCTGGGTATCGGTCACGCAGGGGGCGTTCGCGGTCGTACAACCATTGCTTTCTTCCAGCGCGGGATAGGGCGTCGTGTCGAATACGACGCCGCCGAACGTGACTTTGCCGCTGATGTGGGTGCCAACACCGTCGGTGTACTGCTCGGCGACCGAGAACTCGTCCGTGGTTAGCGATTGGTCGGTTTCCAGGTCCTTGGCGTACTGGATGATCGGTTCGCTGTAGCTCGAGGGGAAGCTGAGTTTGCTTCCCTCCCAGAAGATCAGGTAGAGCTTCGATGAGATCATCAGCGGACCGCCTCCGTATTTGACCGGTTCCTGCGCGCCGCCGACCGTGAGCGGCGCGGCCCCTGGCCCGCGGGCCACGAGCCGCGTAGCCGCCGCCCGCTGCGATCGCTGGGAGAGCAGCTCGCCGTAGGCCTTGCCGTGAACGAACACCACCCTGCCCTGCGCGACGCCGGTGACGAGCGCGCTCAGCAGCAGGATGGCGACGACCAGTGCGATGCCGCGGCCGGGCGGTCTCATGTGATCGCCCGATCCTCGATGCAGCCTCCCGTAGGGGACCGAGGACGGTTCGCCTCGCCGTATGCTCGACCTCGCGCTCATCTCTGTCCGGAAGCGTAGTGTGAGCCAGCCCGTCCGCGCGGACGATCGCGAAATGCTAACCGCGACGAGAGCGACGCCTGGTTGGTGTGCGCGGGGCCGGACAGGCCACCGTCGCGGCGGCGCTCGCGTGCGTGCCGTCGTTGAAGGCGAAGCGCGCAGCGAAGCGAAAGCCGCCGCGGGGGCAGGTGTTGGGCAGGAGGATGCCGCGCGGGTGGTAGGGAATCGTGTGGCCCTTGCTGTATTCGTAGTAGGTGATGTGGCTGGGCCCGAGCGTCGTGCTCAGTTCGACGAGCGCCGCGTCGGGTGCTTCGGGGACGCTCGGCACGAGCGGCAGCCTCGCGTTGAGGTCGCCACCGAAGGGCGCCGCCGCGGGGAGGACGAGGCCCGGGAAGACGAGCTGCGCGGATACGGGGTGTTCGCCGTCGGCGTAGAAGAGGAGGCTGAGCCGCTGATGGTGAATCGGCGCCATGAAGGTCGTGATGCGCGTCGTCTCCTGCAGGATTTCCGGGCCGAAGGGCACCTCCACGAGCGCGGCACCGTAGCCCATCACCGAATCCGACGGGCAGCCCGGCGGCCCGTCCGCTTCGAGGGTCGCGACGCGGCAAGTCGATAGCCCGAGGCCGCTGGTCGCGATCCCGAGGTTCGCTGGGTAGAGCAGGTCGATCTCGCGGATCGGGGCCGGTACTTCGCCTGGGGTGGGCGCGATCGCGAAGCCGAAGTGGATCGTCGTGCCCGCGCCGAGATGCTCGGGCGTCAAAGCCGCGTGCAGCGTCACCGTCGCCGTCGCGCGCGCCGACGACGGCGGTTGCAGGCAGAGCAGACAGAACGCTGCGAGCAGCGTTGCCGCGAGGACCGCCCGCCGACTCGACATCGTGGATCTCACCGCCCCCGCGACGATACCGCACGGCGCCCCCGACGTCGCGGGGATTTCCGATTACCCGACTGCCGCGTGCCGCACTTGCGGCTACTATCGCGGGCGCTCTTCGCGCGAGACGCGCGCGCGCATGCGGTGGACGTGGCGCAGCTCCTGAATGTCCTCGTCGAAGCTCGTCGCGGGTCCCCGCGGGGGGGCGCCCAGCAGCTCGGGCTCCAGGCGCCCGCGCACCAGCTCGCCCGCGATCGCGTCCACGCGCTGCGCGCCCGCACCGGGACGGGAGCTGACGATCCGCTCCAAGCGCTCGCCCGCGAACAGCGCGCCGACACCGTCATCGAGCGCCCAGCCGCCGGGCAGCGCGCCGCTGCGCACGCTCTGCAGCCACACCGGCAGACGCTCGGGCTCACCGTCGGCGTGCACCGTCAGCGAGCCCGGCAGGAGCCCGAGACCCGCGATCGGCGCGGGCGGCCCGCTGGAACGCGTGACGCCGCCTTCAAACCAGCACATCGCGCCCGCACTGAGGCCCGCGAGCACGGTGCCGCGCCGCCACGCCTCGATCAGCATCGTGTCGAGCTCGTGCGCGCGCCAGATCGCGAGCAGGTTGCGCATCGAGCCGCCGCCCGCGTACACGATGTCCTGCTCGGCGACGATCTCCGCCAGCGGTCGCTCGACATCTGCGAGGCGGAACAGCGAGAGGTGCTCCGGCACGCAGCCGCGGCCCGCGAAGCGCGCGTAGAACGCGTTGATCTGGCCCGTCGTGTCGCCCGCCGCGGTCGGCAGGAACAGGATCCGCGGGCGCGGCGCGCGCGCGAGCGAGAGCACGAAGTCGTCGAGCAGCGGGTTGTTTGGCTCCATCGTGAAGCCCCCGCCGCCCATCGCGAGGATTCGCCGCTGCTCGGGCGCCACCGCCGCGGCCTCGCTCGCGCCGCCCCCGGCGCCCGCATCGCGTGCCGCGCCGGAGCCGCTCATGCAGCTGCACACGCCGCGCCCAGCGCGGCGCCCCCCGCGTCGGCGCCGAGGTAGGCCGCTTCGAGCGGGATCTCGACGACGACGCCGCCGTCGGTGGGCTCGACGCGGTAGGCGCGCCCGTTGCGGCGCGAGCTCACGACGCGCTCCAGGCGCGTCCCGCGGAAGTGCAGGCCGACGCCGTCCTCCGCGGCGAACCCCGGGCGCATCCCGTCGCCGACGAAGCGGTGGTATTCCGCGCGCCGCTGCGGCTCGGCGTCGTAGTGCACGCAGTTGGAGTACGGCAGCAGCCCGAGGCCCCGCACGCGGCGCGAGGCGCCGTGGAACGCGCTCAGCGCATCGCGAAACCAGCACAGCGAGCCCGCGGAGGGGCCGCACAGCACGATCCCCTGCCGCCACGCGCGCGCGAGCACACCGTCGAGGCCGTGCGCGCGCCACGCGCCGAGCATGCTCACGACGTTGCCGCCGCCGACGTAGATCACGTCCTGCGCGAGCAGGTGCGCGGCGAGGTTCTCCTCGACGCCGCCGGTGCCCTGGTCGCGGCGGAACAGCGAGACGTGGCTCGCCTCGCAGCTCGCCGAAAAGCGCCGGTAGAAACGCACCACGTAGTGGTCCGCGTCACCGGAGGCCGTCGGCAGGAAGCAGACCGCGGGCCGCGCGCGGCCCGCGAGCGAGAGCACGTAGTCGTCGAGCAGCGGGTTCTCGCGCTCCATCGAGAAGCCGCCGCCGCCGAGTGCGACGATCTGGGGGGTGGGGGGTGGCACGCTGGCTGCTCCTCCGACGAATCGACCACGTGCAGTCTCGTCGCACGCGCTGCAACCCTGTATGGCCCGCAGTCGGAGATTCGCCCTCGCCTGGCTGGACATTCGCAGTGACAGCGGTTCGGGTTTTGGAGGCGCCTCCGCGACTGCGCCCCACCGTCGGCGCGCTGGCGCCGTGGCGCTGTCAATCCGCTGCGGCGAGCTCGGCGAGCAGCGCTTGGACGGCGGCGGCGTCGAGCTGGGCGCCCGCGACGCGCCGTAGCTCGGCGGCCGCCTGCTGCGGCGTGCGTGCGGGGCGGTAGGGGCGGTCGGTGACGATCGCGTCGTAGGTGTCGCAGGCCGCGATGATGCGCGCCGCGAGCGGGATGCGCTCGCCCGCGAGACCGTCCGGGTAGCCGCCGCCGTCCCAGCGCTCATGGCTCGCGCGCACCGCCGGCGCGAGGTGCGCGAAGGCCTCGATCCGTCCCACCAGGTCGCCGCCGACGGCTGCGTGACTGCGCATCACGAGCCACTCCGCGTCGGTCAGCGGGCCGGGCTTCAACAGGATCTCGCTCGGCACCGCGATCTTGCCGATGTCGTGGAGCATCGCCGCGTAGCGCACGTCGCGCGCCTCGTGGCGGGAGAGCCCCATCCGCAGCGCGACGCGCGCCGCGAGGCTCGCGACGTCCTCGCCGTGGCAGGCCGTGTAGTCGTCCTTCGCCTCGACCGTGCTCGTCAGCGCCGCGAGCGTCGTCGTGAACGTGCGCTCCATGTCCGCGAGCAGCCCCGCGCGGTGCACCGCCGCGCCGAGGCTCGCCGCGATCGTCTCCACGAGCACCGCGTCGGCCTCGCCGAACGCGCCCGGCTCGACCGCTTCGATGTTGAGCACGCCCCACACCGCGCCGTCGACGAAGATCGGCGCGCTCAGCTCCGAACGCGGGTCTGTCTGGGGGTCACGCGCGACGTAGTCCGCGTCCGCCCGCGTGTCCTGCACGAGCGCCGTGCAGCCCGAGCGCGCGACGCGCCCATTGACGCCCGCGCTCACCGGCTGCTCCAGCAGCAAGAACTCCGTCATCACCTCCGCCAGCGGTCCCGCGCTCGCCACCAGGCGCAGCATCCCGTCACCGTCGAGGCGTTGCACCGCGGCCAGGTAGAACGCGAACGTGCAGTGCAGCTCCCGCACGACGAGCTGCGCCATCTCCTCGATCTCGTGCGTCGCGGCCAGCTGCGCCGTGAGGTTTGCCGCGACCCGCAGCTGCGCCCGCAGGTAGCCGAGCTCGCCCGCGCTCGCCATCGTCTGCGCGCGCTCGTCGGCGCGCTGGCGGCGCAGCGCCTCCTGACGACGTTCGCGCTCACGCGCGCCGGCCAGGCTCGTGCCGGCGGCGCCGGAGCGCTTCGCGGTCGTGCCGGGACGCTTCTCGACCGGCCGCAGGGTCGGTTTGACAGATAGCTCGGCTGGGGGCATCCCGACCGCATCGGCCTCGCTTTCAATGCCCTTGAGCCTGGGAAAAGCGCTTTAGACGATCTGCGGGGTCGGTTGGCCGCGCTCGATCCGGCGCCGCTCGACGCTTGCGACGCCCGCGAACTCCGCCGCGCAGGAGCCGCGCTTATGCCGCGCGGGCACGAGCGGACGTGCCAGACGCGCACTCGCGAGCACCGCGTCGCACGCCGCGGCCTGCGCGGGCGTATAGCGCAGCCCGTAGAGCTCGCGCACACGCGGCGGTAGCGAGCCGAGCAGTACGAGGTCGTGCACCTGCTTGGCGAGGACGCGGCTCGCAGCCATCGGGATCGCGAACGCGGAGGCGTGGCCCATGTAGCGCGCCTCCTCGGTGAGGAACAGATCGGGGCCCGCGAGCTGCCCGGCGTACCACGCGCGGAAGTCCGCGTACGTCTGCGGCATCGCCGCGCGCGGGGTCTGAAACAGCTCGGCAAAGCGGATGTAGTCCTGCCACAGCGCTTCGCGCTCGGCGGCGCTCATACGGCGCACGAGATGCTCGTAGAACCAGATCGCGGAGTCCGCGATCACGGCGACGGTCCAAACCATCAGCGCCGGATCGAGCGCCGCGTAGGGAGTGCCTGCCGGATAGTGCGAGCCGGCGTCCTGCGGCAGCTCGCCGACGACGCGCTCGTGCATACGGTGCACAGCGCCAAGCACCCGGTCGGCCTCCGCGCGGGAGCCGAAGAAGACCGCCTCGAACATCGCCGCGGTATGCGTGATGCGTCGAAACGGCGTCAGCTTGTCGCGCGTGTGCGCGCTCGTGCCGACGTAGTTCAGCGGCTTGACCGCGCCGATGCAGAGCGCGCGCTGCCCGTAGAGCAGTCCGACGGCCTTCTCCTCGTGCACGCGACGCAGCATCGAGGCGCCCCGGGGGAAGTAGCCGTCGTCGTGCGTAGTTGCCATCCCGGCACGGTACAACAAAGACCCGCCGCCACGGCGGCTTCCTGGCCGCGCAGCCAGGCGGTGGATCGACCCGCGTTAGGCGCCGCCGTAGCCGACGACGAGATCGGTCGCGATGCCGACGAGGAAGCCGAAGGCGAGCATGTAGAGGCCGAGCTCGCGGTGCCCCAGGCGCCGCACGCCGGTCCAGATCTCGCCGATCACGTAGAGGATCGCGCCGCCCGCGAGCGCGTAGAAGGTGAGCTGCAGCGCGGCGCTGTCGACCTGGTAGCCGACGATCGTGCCGAGGAACGTCGGTCCGCCGCCGATCAGACCCGCCACGGCCAGCCAGCGCCAAGTCGGCTTGACGCCGCCGAGCGGTCCCACGATCCCGAAGCCCTCGGTCGCATTGTGCAGCGCGAAGCCGATCACGAGCACCGTCGCGAGGCCGATCGCGCCGCTCTTCGCGGAGACCCCGATCGCGAGCCCCTCGGCGAAGTTGTGTAGCCCGATCGCGAGCGCGATCGTCATGCCGGTGCGCAGCGCCGCGCGGCGCGCGGCGTCGACCTCGTGGTCGTAGCCGCGCAGTTCCTGTGCGGGGATCGTCGCCGTCTGCTCGCCGCCCGCCACCGGGGGCTTGACGGCGACGCGCGCGCCGCGCAGGCGCCGTTCGAGCGTGCCGATCCCGGCCGCGCCCGCGGTGAAGCCCACGGCGAGCAGCGCGAACAGGCCGAGCGCGTGCGGCAGGCCACTGCCGGTGCGCTTGTAGGTGCGCAGCGCCGCTTCGATGATCGCCTCCCCGTGGGCGCTGACGTCCATGAAGATGAACGCGAGGATCCCCACCGAGAACATCGCGAGCGCCAGCCGCGTGCGGCCGCTCACGCGCTCCATGCGCCCGAGCGGCAGCCCGATGTAGATCGTGAAGCCCGCGATCGCCCCCAGCAGGACCGTCTCAGCGAACGACAAGCGGGTATCTCCTGGACGAGATCGGCACGCAGTTAGGGTACCCTAAGACGGGTCAGCTGACGAGGCTGAGCAGCGTACCGGCCCCGACGCCGCGGGCGGCGAGGACGCATGTGTGCCCGGCCTCGCGCCAGGTCACGATCGTCGCGCCGGCCGCGTCGAGCACCCGAAAGCGCGTGCCGCCGCGCGCGACCGTCGTCCCGGCGCTCGGCACCTGTAGCGGCCGGCCCGCGACGATTGCGTACCCGATGCGCCTGCCGCCGGCGGAGGCGTAGAAGACCGTCGTGATCGTGCGGGCGCCGAGACGGTCGCTGCGCGCGCCGGCGGCGCGCCAGCCGCGCCAGCCTCCCCAGTAGGGGAAGCTGAGCCCTTGGACCGACGCCGCGAGTGTGCCCGGCCGCCGGGTGCTCTCGGCCGGTGCGGCGCGGCTCGCGGGCGCGAGCGCGATGCGGGCGGCCTCCATTGTGCTCGGCGCGGCCGTGGCCCCCGGCGGGCCCGCCAACACGGGCGTGGGCACACCCGGCGCGGGCGCCGTCGGTGTGCGGGCGGCACCTGCGCCGAGTACGAGCACGAGCACGACGGCTGCGATCGCTGCCGCCAGCGTGCCCGCTCCGAGCTCGATCAGGGGCCGACGCGGCTTGTGTCGGCGGCGTTCGCGCGCGGCCCGGCGCGGTCCGCTGCGGCGGCGTTTGCGCGCGGCGGAGCTCGTCAGCTCCTCAATCGACTCGCGCAGCGCGGCCGGCGCGCGCACGCTCTCCAGGGCGCGCATGCCGGCGAGCGCGCGTTGCTGGAGCGCGGCGCTTTCGCGGCGCTCGCTGTCGTGCGCGTCGATGTGGCCGCGCTCGCTGTCGCGGGGGTCGTTAGGAGCCATGGGTCGTCTCACTTGCAAGGACGCCGCCGCGCTCCTGGAGCTTCCGCTCGGGCGCGAGGTGCGGGCGGGGTTGCGCCTCGTGGTCCGCCGGCGCCGCGCGGCGGTCGCGATCGAGCTCGCGCGCGAGCTGCTCGCGGGCGCGGAAGACCCTCGTCGCGATCGTCGCCTCGCGCGTGCCAAGCGCGGCGGCGGCTTCGCGGTAGGAGAGACCGACGACATCGACCGCTATCAGCGCGAGGCGCTGACCCTCGGCGAGCGCGGAGATCGCGGCGAGGACCTCCCGCGCCTGCAGCGCCTCCTCGGGACGCGCGCCGGCGCGAGGGTCGACCGGTTCGACTTCCTCGAGCGTCGCGCTAGCGCTACGCGGGCGACGCGCCGCGGTGCGGCGCTGGCTGAGAAACGTGTTGCGCAGCGCCTGCATCAGATACGCGAGCTCGCCCTCGCCGCGCACGAAGCGCGGACGCGCGAGCACACGTGTGAACGTCTCCTGCACGAGATCCTCCGCGTCGTGCGGCGAGCCGCACAGCGCCCACGCGGCCCGATAGAGACGGTCGATGTGCTGTGGCAGCGACTGCGGGTCGAGCCGGGGCATCTCTGCACGAGGGTAGCGCCACGGAGCGAGGAAGTTTTCGAGCGGCGCGGCGTCTGGGGTGGTATGTGCTCAACCCAGGTGGCAAGCAGGGCGATGAGTCGTGAGCGAACCAACGAGAGGAGAAGCCGATGCGCAGGCAGATGACCCACGGCGCGATTGCGCTGAGCGCGGTCGCGGCGATCGCACTCCCGGCGGTGGCGCTGGCCGGTGTGCACGTTGGTGGCGCCGGCGCGCAAGGCGCGCGCGGCGCGACGAGTCACATCGTCATATTGAAGAACATCCGCTTTCACCCGAGCACGCTCGCGATCCGCCGTGGTGAAAGCGTGACGTGGCTGTGGCGCGACGAAGGCGTCGCGCACAACGTGACCGCGAGCGCGTTTCACTCGCGCACGCAAACGAACGGCTCGTTCACCGTGCGCTTCACGCACGCCGGCACGTTCGCCTATCGCTGCACGATCCACGCCGCCGAAGGCATGCGCGGAAAGGTGATCGTTCACTGATCGCGGCGGCGTTCGACGAGCAGCGCGAACGTGGGGCAGGCCTGCGCGGCGCGCTCGGCGTGAGCGACGAGCTCGGCTGAGAGCGGCTTGGCGTCGAGCACGGGGTAGCCCCACTCGTCGAGGGAGATCCGCTCGGGCAGCAGCTCGGCGCACATGCCGTGCGCCTCGCACGCGATCGGGTTGACGCGTAGGCGGTGCCTCATGGTGTGCTCACCAGCTCGCGCGGCGCGGGCTTGGGCTTGGCGCTCGCGCCGCCCGTCGTTGCGGCGGAGGGGCGCGGCCGGGGCAGCTCGGACGGTCGCTCGCAGGCGGCGCAAGGCCCGTGGCGCGCGTGGTCGGCGAGCTCCTGCGCGAACACCTCCAGCGCGCTGGAGACCAGGCGCGCGGCGCCGTCGGGATGGCTGCAGGCGCCGCGTCCGCGTACGAGCGCGGCGAGCGCCTGCAGGCGCTGCTGGGCGCCGCGCTCGGCGGTCCCCAGCGTGAGCTGCTCGACGACGGTCGCGATCGCGTCGAGACCAAAGACGCAGGGGCCGCACTGGCGGGCGCTCTGCGCGGCGAGCCAGCGGGTCAGGCGGGTGAGCTCGGCGACGGGGCAGGACTCGCTGGAGAGCAGCACGAGCACGCCGGCGCCGAGCGCGGCGCCGTAGGGCGCGAGATGCTCGTCGGAGAGCGCGACGCCGCGCAGCAGCGCGCCGTCGACCCAGGCGCCGGCGTAGCCGCCGACGAGCACGGCGCGCAGCTGACCGTCGAGGCCACCGGCGGCCTCGATCAGCGCGGAGAGGGGGGAGCCGATCTCGATCTCGTAGACGCCGGGGTAGGCGAGCTGGGCGCCGGAGAGCGTGACGAGCGCGGAGCCGGGCTGCGAGGCGATCCCGAGCTCGCGAAACCAATCGGGCCCGTGGCGGGCGATCAGCGCGATGTGCGCGAGCGTCTCGGCGTTGGCGACGAGCGTCGGGCGCCGGCGCACGCCGCGCTCGAAGGGCAGCGGCGGCGTGAAGGTCGGCACCGCGGGACCGCCGTTGACGTGGTTGACGAGCGCGGACTCCTGTCCGGCGACGTAGCGGTTGGGCACGGCGACGAGGCGGACGCGGGGCGCGCCGCGCGACTGCTGGGAAGCGCGTTCGGCGAGCGCGTCGCCGAGGCTGCGGAGCGCCGCGGTCGCGGTTTCGCAGACGCCGAGCACGATCTCCTCGGCAGCGATGGCGCGCGCGGCGAGCTCGCTGCCGTCGAGCACGAGGTGGGGGAGGGCCTGCAGCAGGGTGCGGTCCTTGTAACTCGCGGGCTCGCCCTCGGCGGCGTTGACGAGCACGACGGGTCCTCCGCCGAGCGGGGAGCGCGCGGCGCCGGCGACGGCGCGCAGCTTTGCGCCCGCGGGAAAGCCGCCGCCGCCACGCCCGCGCAGGCCGGCGAGCTCGACCTGCTCGATCAGCTCCTGCGCACCGCGCCGCTTGCGCGCACCGAAGGTCGGGAGCTCGCCGTGTAGCGCAAGGTGCTCGCGCAGGCTCAGCGCGCCGTGCTCGGGGATGCCGGTGAGCAGCCGCGGCAGGCCCGGGGGCTCGGGGGCGCTCATCGGCTGCCGCCGGTGCTCTGCGAGCTCGAGCTCTTGTGGCCGAGGAGCGCGGTGGGCGTGCCCGAGCGGCGCGCCCATTCGGCGCCGAGCGGTCCGCCGGGCAGCCAGATCAGCAGGCCGAGCGCGAACGCGGCGACCCCGCCGATCGCGGCGCCGCGGCCGCGGATGCTGGCACCGGAGAAGCCGGAGAGGGCACGCGCGAGGATGGCGGCGGCGACGAGCGCGAGGCAGGCGACGGTGACGACGAGCAGCCAGGTGCTTTTGACGTCGCTGCCGGTTCCGAGCGAGTGCAGCAGCGCGATCGGCCAGCAGGCGTAGGCGAGCCAGTGCGTGACGCGCCAGGCGGTGTGCCCGATGCGCTGGCGCAGCATGCTGGTGAGGATCAGCGCGAGCATGAGGTCGAAGGCGACGGCGCCGAGCCCGAGCCACAGGGGGCGATAGCTGCTGACGAACGGGACGACGGCCGCGGTGAGTGAGATCGGCGCGAAGCTGTCGAGGACGGCGGTGAGGATGTGCAGGACGAGGAAGACGAGCGCGAGCAGCGAGACGTTGCGGTGCAGCGAGTCCACGACGAAGCGCGGCCAGCGTGGCGTGCTGAGGCGCTGGACATCGGCGACGCCGAGCGCGAGCGACCCGGTGAGCAGGATCAGCGCAACGGTGCCGGTGGAGCGTGTCAGGTACCAGTCGAGCTTGGATGAGCTGCCGGCAGCGGCGAGCGTGGGGACGAGCGCGCTCACGCGGCGTCTCCCCACTGCGCGTAGGCGTCGCGCTCAGTTACCGCCCACCGCTCGTGGAAGCGCAAGGCCGGTCGCACCGCCGGCGCGCGTCTGGCGGCGGGCCAATCCCCGACGTGGAGCACGGCGCCGTCGTGGGCGACGAGGCGGGCGGGCAGGCGGCGGTCCGCGAGCCACGCGGCGACGGCGGTGTCGCCGCGCACGAGCGCCGCGGTGCTCGCGATGTTGGCGTCGGTGCAATCGGCGGCGGCGACGCTGACGGTGCGCCAGATGCCCGCGGCGGGCGCGCCGGTGACGGGGTCGATGATGTGGTGCATCGTTGCCTCGCCCTGCCGCCAGCGGCGCGTGGCGGTGCTCGATGTCGCGAGGCCGCCGGCGCGGATCGAGATCGTCTGCCCGGGCGCGCCGGGGCCGGAGCGGTGATCCTCGGTGACATGGATGCGCCAGCCGGCGGCCGGCGCGGGCCCGGCAGTGGCGATGTCGCCGCCGAGGCTCACGAGCACGCCGCAGTCGCACGCTTCGTGCGCGGCCCGCGCGGCGCGGTCGGCGGCCCATGCTTTGGCGGTGGCACCGAGGTCGAGCGAGACGCCGCGCGGGACGCGGATGGTGGCGTTGTGGGGATCGAGCGCAAGCGACTGCCACCCGCTTAGCAGCCGTGCGCGCACCGCGGCCACGTGACGCGAGGGCGCCGAGCTGGTCACGGGGGCGCTGTCGAGCAGCCGCCAGTCGCGGTCGTAGCCGGCAAGCACGAGCGCGGCGCCGACGGTCGGGTCGACGGCGCCGTCGGTCAGCTCGGCGGCGCGCAGGGCGACCGTGAGCGCCTCGATCAACAACGAGGAGACCCGCACGGCGCGTCCGCCCGCAAGCGCGTTGAGGCGGACCAGCTCGGAGTCGCTGCGAAAGCGGCTGCAGGCGAGGTCGATCGCGTCCAACTCGGCGACGACGATCGCGCGTGCGCGTGTGAGCGACCCGGGGTCGGTGACTCGCAGCACGACGCCGCTGCCCAGAGCGTCCCAGCGCGCACTTGCAAGGTCGCAGCCGCCCCGGCGGCTTGTCACATGGCGGCCCGGAGCGGTGGACTGCTTAGGTGTGAGCTGAGCGGCTCGCGACATCGACGCGCCTCACGATCCGCCCGAGGTGACGGGGGCGGATTCCTGCGCGGGCGCGGGGGAGCTTTCCTGGGCCGGCGCGGATTCCTGCGCGGGAGCGGATTCCTGAGCAGGGGCCGATTCCTGAGCGGGAGTCGATTCTTTGGCCGGCGCCGATTCCTGAGCCGGCGCGGATTCCTGAGCAGGGGCCGATTCGTGAGCGGGGGCGGTTTCTTGCGCGGGGGACGATTCTGCCGATTCCTGCGATGCGCCGGCTTCCTGGGAGGGAGTGGTCGTCTGCGTTTCACTGGACTGCGGCGCCTGCGCGGGAGGCTTCAATGCGCTGCTCGTGTGGCTGGCGCTGGAGCGCGCCGCGCTGGCCGCGCGGGTCGCACCGGTCGCGGCGCTCGCCTTGACGGTGCGGCCGGGAAAGGCGCTCGCGGCGACCGCCGTGAACGCGCCCGTGAGCGCCGCGCTGCCCGCGAGTAGCCAGCGATTGGCGTAGGCGAGGCGGCGCAACGCGGCGTCACGGGTGCGGGTGGTGTGGGGGTTCTGGGTGGGTGGGGTTTCGTGGGTCATCGTGGATATCGTCGATCCAGCTCTTGCTCAGTGTGCCGCGGGAGATAAAGCGGCGACTAAAGCGGGTGTGAGAACTTCCATAGAAGTTTGCTCGCGCGTTCGCCGACTCCCGCACGACCGCGTCGCCTCCAACAAGACCGTGCGCCAGCTCCTGCACGACTGCGGTCACGTGCCGCGGTTGGCCTTTTCAGTGAAAACGGTGATACCCCAGCCACGGCCCGTACTGCGGGATCAGCGCCAGCGCGAGCACGAGTCCGGCCGCGAGCGCGGCCGAGAGTGAGAGAGCGCGACCGCCGCGTCCGGCACGCGCTGCGGTGTCGTGCACGCGCTCACCGGCAGCGGCGGCGTTTGCGAACACGGCGCCGCGCAACTCGCCGCGTGTCGCGAGATAGCGCTGGACCTCGGGCAGGTGCCCGAGCACGTGGATCGCGGTCGCGGCGAGCCAAACGAAGAAGCTCGCCTTGTGGACGAGCAGCAGCGAGCTGCGCGAGCTCGGCCCCAGTAGCAGCAGCGCGACGCCGCTCGCGAACACGACGATCGTGCTGAGCACGACCAGCGGCGCGAGGACGCGCAGCGCCGGCGCGGGCGGCCCCTTGCGCCGATAGCGCGGCTCGTGGGTGTAGTAGCGCACGAAGCGGTAGCCGGTGCTGGCGAGCTTCAGCGCAACCGGTCCGAGCAGCAGCAGACCGACGAAGAGGTGGATGGAGAGCAGCTGACCGATGCGCAGGATCGTCACGCCGAGCACCGCCAGCAGCACGATCAGCAGGATCCCGCTCTGGACGGTGAGGCGCTCGTTGCCGTCGGGCCCGCCAGCGCGCAGGCGCGTGAGCAACAGCTCGCGCGGTGGTGTCGCTTCGCGGACCGCCATCTGTATTCGAGTGTCGGCACGATCCATAAGAAACCCATAACCGCTTCATGAGAAGGCTCTTGGAGTCGGGGGGCGAAGGGGCTTGGGCCTATGCTTGGCCGATGCAGCGTCCCGCGGAGGCGATCCGTGAGCAGTCGATGCCACCGGCGGTCCTGCTGATCGAGGACGAGCCCGGGATCGTGGATTTCGTGCGGCGCGGGATGGAGGCCGAGGGCTTTCATGTGCAGGCCGAGCTGGACGGCGCGACGGGGGAGCGACGCGCGCTCAGCGAAGGCTTCGATGCGGTCGTGCTCGATTTGATGCTCCCGGGCCGCAGCGGCCTGGAGGTGCTGGCCTCGCTGCGCGCGGCCAAGCCGAGCCTGCCGGTGATCGTGCTCACGGCGAAGGCCGAGATCGAGGACCGTGTCGCGGGCCTCGACGCGGGCGCGGTCGACTATCTGGTCAAGCCGTTCTCGCTGGCGGAGCTGCTGGCGCGCGTGCGCGCGCAATTGCGAGTGGCGACGCAGCAGGGCACTTCGACGACGCTGCGCGGCGAGGATGTCGAGGTCGACCTGTTGACGCGCAAGGTGCAGCGCGCAGGCGTGCCGGTGACGCTCTCCACGACTGAGTTCGAGCTGCTCGTGCACCTCTTGCGCAACCGCGGGCGGGTGCTCTCGCGCGAGCAGATCTTGAGCGCGGTCTGGGGCTATCAGCACGATCCGGCGACCAACATCGTGGACGTGTACGTCGGCTATCTGCGCCGTAAGCTCGCGCGCCCGGAGAGCCCGGCGCCGATCGACACGGTGCGCGCGGTCGGCTATCGCTTCGGCCATGCCGGCTGAGCGGCGTGGCCGCCTGCGGCTGCCGACCGGCTTGCGCTGGCGCCTGGCGGCATGGATCGCGTTCGTCGTGTTGGTCTCCTCAGCGGTCACCTTCGTCGTCGTGTACCGCGGCACGGGCAGCCAGCTGCGCAACCAGATCGACCAGGAGATCCGCGGCGATGCGGGCGAGTTCGCGCAGGCCCTGCGAACCTCGGGCGCGCGATCGCCGGCGAGCACCGCGGCGGCGGCGGACCGCTACATCCGTGCGCAGCCGTTCAGTGCGAGCTCGACGCTGCTGTTCGCAACCATTCCGGGCGCCGGGACGAGCACGAATCGGCCCGAGCTGTTCGGCAGCCCGGCACCCGATAACGGCGAGACCGCGGCCGAGCAGGCCCAAGAGAACCAACTCTCGCGGCATCTGTTGAGCGCGAGTACGGGCTATTCGACGCTGCAGGTACCGGACATCGGCGACTTGCGGCTGCTCGTGCAGGAGGTGCCGGTTCCCGGCGGTCGCTCGGTGAGGGGACGCAGGATCAGGGTCGGCGTGGGCGAGCCGCTGGCGAGCGTCGCGCACGCCCAGCGCGGCGTCGCGCGGGCCTTCATCCTCGCGGGCTTGCTCACGCTCGTGGGCGCGCTGCTCGGCTCGCTGCTGATCGGCACGCGCTTCTCGCGTCCGCTGCGGCGGATGGCGGCGGTCGCGGCGCAGGTCGACGCGGGCGACCTGTATCCGCGCATCCACGACGTCGCCCGCGAGGGCGAGGAGGTACGGGTGCTCGCCGATGCCTTCAACCACATGCTCGACCGGCTCACCGACGCCTTCGCGGGCCAGCGCGCGTTCGTCGCGGACGCCTCGCACGAGCTGCGCACGCCGCTGACGGTGATCCGCGGCCAGCTCGAAGTGCTCGCCGCGCAGGCACACCCGCAGGAGCAGGAGGTGCGGCGCGTGGAGCGTCTCGTACAGGCCGAGGTCGCGCGGATCACGCGACTGGTCGACGATCTGCTGCTGCTGGCCAAGAGCGAGCAGACACAATTCCTGCGGTTGGAGCCGATCGCGCTGCAGCGCTTCGTCGCGGAGCTGTGGGACGGGATCAGCCTATTAGGCGCCGACCGCCGCTTTGAGCTTGGCGAGATCCCGTCGGGCACGCTGGACGCGGACCCCGACCGCCTCGCGCAGGCGCTGCGCAATCTGATCGGTAACGCGATCGAGCACACGGCGCCGGGGGCGGGACTCGTGCGCCTCGATCTGGAGCGCGGCGCCGGCGGCCGCGTGCGTTTCGTCGTCCAGGACAACGGCCCGGGGATCCCGGCCGACCAGCGCGAGCGCGTCTTCGACCGCTTTCACCGCACCGACGCCGCACGCGATCGTGCTTCGGGCGGGACCGGCCTCGGCCTCGCGATCGTACGCGCGATCGCCGAGGCCCACGGCGGGTACGTACGGGCGTCGGTCGGCTTCGCGGGCGGGGCGCGCATCGATCTCGAGCTGCCACGCTTCGCGCCGGCCGCGAGCGCCGACATCGAAGGTCAGCCAGCGTCGGCGTCCGGCCCGGCGACCGGCCCCGTGGCCGGCTTCGCGGCCGATTCCAAGGTCGGCTCGGCGCCCGACCTCGCGGGCGCTTCGGCGGCTGGTCCCGCCGCCGGCGCCGATGCCCGGGCTGCGGCTGATGCCAGAACCGCCTCGTAGTGGCGGCGCACGTCTTCGCGGTCGCGCTTCTCGGGCACCGACTCCTCGCTCGCGCGCTGGATCATCGCGGCCTGCTCGAGCAGCAGCTCGCGTTGCTCGGCTGAGACCGCGTACGTCATCACCTTCGCGAGCCCTTCGAGCTGGCGGATCATCACCGCTGGCATCCCGCGACTGGCCTGGCGAATCTTGTCGTGTGCGCGCTCGACGAGGCGGCGGAAGCTCACGGTGACGGTGATCACACGCACGTGGCCCGCGACGTCGCGGTGCACCGCGGCCGGGCGCCAGCGGGCGGCGACCTTGCCGAGCCCATCGCCGAGCCAGTCGATGCAGGCGAGCGCGGTGAACGTATCGTTGACCGCCGGCGAGAGTGCCCGGATCGCGATCTCCACGAGCTGGTCGACGGCGAAGGAGAGATCCTGCGTCAGCGTCCGGTGCGGGCCGGTTGCGTGCGCGCCGCCGAGCGCTCGCGCGACGCCCGGCGCGGCCGCCGCCGGCCACACGTCGGCCAGCGGCTGGCCCTCCACGACGAAGTGCCCGGGGCGGTGCAACAGGCGAATCACGGCGTGGCTGCGCGTGGAGATATCGATCAGCGTGCTCATGCTCACGTACTGCAGGTAGCCGCTACCCGGTGCGCGCACGACGCCGCTGTCCTCGTCGAGGCGCACCAGCATCTCCGATAGCGAGGGGCCGGCCTTCGCGCCGTCGCCCGAGACCGGCAGCGCCGCCTCGGACTCGATCGCGCGGGAGAGATCGCCGGCGATGCTCGCGATCACCTGCGGCAGCTGGATCGACTTGGCGATGTGGTCGATGAACACGACCAGGATCGCTACATCGGCCACGACTAGCACCATCGTGACCGTGATCGAGACGTGCGGCACGAATTCGCCGTGGGTGCCCGGCCCGATCGAGACGAGCGCGAGAATCGCGTAGACGAACGTCGCGACGAAGCTCCCGAGTGTCAGCTGTGTGATGCGGTCGCGGATGAAGTTGCGCAGCATCCGCGGCCCGAACTGCGTCGAGGCCAGCGTGAGTGTCACGATCGTGATCGAGAAGACCAGTGTCACCACCGTGATCAGCGCCGCCGCGACCGCGGTAAGGATCTGGCGCGCCGCGTCCGCCGTGCCGCTGATCACGACCGAGGGCAACTGCAGGTTGCCATCGTAGGCCGCGCGGTCGAGCGCGTAGGTCCCGGCGAACAGTGCCACCGCGAGCACGATCTCGAGCGTCGGCACCAGCCACAGATTCGTGCGCAGGGCCTCCCGGCGCCACGCGGAGGGCAGGACGGGCAGCCGTTTCATCGGGAGCGGTAGCGATCGCGGGGCATAGCGGTTTGGACAGCGCGAAACGTTGCCGACCAGGCTTCCCGGCGCACCTCCGTGCACGATAGCGTGCGGGGGGTCGCGTGGTAGGTCGCGGACGGGGTGCAGTCGCACGACGCGACCAATCTCGTCAAATTAAGATCGCGTTGGCTTTCCAAGACGGCGCTCCGTCGAGAGGCCGCCGCTGTTGTCGATATTCGAGGCATGCCGCAAACGCCGCCCAGCGACCGCCGCTCCTTCATCAAGCACGGCCTGCTCGCCGCGGGCGGGCTGCTGCTCGGAAGCAGGGTTGGCGGCCTCGCGCCGGGCGTCGCAGAGGCGGCGCGGACGCCGCAGCGGACCGCTCGCCGCCGCGGCAGGGGTCCGAAAGCCGCGCCGAACATCCTCGTCATCCTCGTCGACCAGCTGCGCACGCCGGTCTGGATGCCGCCGGGCGTCACACCGGCGACGGTGATGCCGAACCTGACCGCGTTGCGCGACGGCGCGGTCAACTTCGAACGCCACTACACCGCGTCCAACGACTGCTCGCCCTCGCGCGGCGCGCTGATCACCGGCCTCTACTCGCACCAGACCGGCTGCATGATCACCGGCGACAGCCTGCTGAGCCCGGGCTTCCCGACGTGGGGCACGCTGCTGCGCGAGCGCGGCTACCAGACGAGCTGGTGGGGCAAGTGGCATCTGAACCCCGATCCCAACGCGTCGCTCGAGCCCTATGGGTTCGCGGGCGGTACCTACCCCTCGCCCAACGGGGCGCCGGGCCAGGGCACGGCGGTCGACCCCGAAATCGCGACGCAGTTCGCCGACTGGTTCCGCGCGGCGGGGGGCGATGGCCCGTGGTGCACGACGGTCTCGTTCGTGAACCCGCACGACATCGCGTGGTGGTACCGCTTCACCGAGAAAGTCACGCAGGAGAGCGCGCCGCCGGTACTCGCGAGTGAATTGCCGCCGAACTTCGAGACCCCGGAAATGCTCGAAGCCCAGCGCAAGCCCCTGCTGCAGCGCTCTTTGCAGGACACCGCCAACCGCTCGTTCGGGGAGGTGCCCTTCGAAGGACCCGAAGCCCTCGGGATGTGGGCGGGCCTGATGAACACCTATCTGCTGCTGCAGAGCTATGTCGACCTGCAGATCGGCCGGGTCATGCAAACGCTCGCCTCACAGCCGGCTGTCGAGGCGAACACGGTTGTCATCTTCACCTCCGACCATGGCGAGTACGGCGGTTCGCATGGCTTGCGCGGCAAGGGCGCCTCCGCCTACGAGGAGGCGATCCGCGTCCCCCTCTCGGTGCGCGACTTTCGCCCCCGTGGCACGGCTGTGACCGCCGCGAGCGCCGTTCCGCGCAGCCAGCTGAGCTCTTCGGTCGATGTGGTCGGACTGCTGCTCACCCTCGCCACCGGCTCGCAGGAGTGGCGCGGCGAGCGGCGCTACGCGCATCTCGCGGGGCGCCACGATCTCGCCGCGATCTGCGCGCGGGCCTCCGCGCCGGGGCGCCAGTGGATCGTGCACGCGACCGACGAGGACGTCACGGAGTTCGCCAGCGAACCGTACGCGGCGCAGGCACCGCGCCATGTCGTCGCGCTTCGCAGCCAGCGCGGGAAGCTCGCGGTGTACTCCAACTGGCGCCCGGAAACGACCCAGCTCGAACCGGCCGGCCAGGAATTCGAGCTCTACGACTACAGTCAGCCCGCCGGGCGCGCCGAGCTCGTCAACAGCGCCGGTGCGAAGAGCGCGCTCGAAGAGGAACTGTGGAGCGCACTGGAAGCCGACGCGCTCCCCAACGAGCTGCATGCAGCGCTACCAACACATCTGCGCGCCGCCCAGCGCCGGGGGATCGCCAACTACGAATCGGTCGAGCAGCTCCAGGACCTCAGGGTCTACGCGACACGTCAGAACGAGACCGCCGTGCCGCCCGAAGCGCAGGTTACGCCTGGCTGACGGGTCTACTGCCTGGCTGACGAGCCTACTCGGGCGAGACTTTGATCAAAACCGTCGAGTCCGCCGGCACGCTCGCGGCGATTGCGCCGCCTGAGCTCGCGGTGGAGACCGCGCCGGTCCAGACGTTGCGCAGCAGGTAGCCGCGCGCCGGCGCCATGCCGACGGCGCTCGTCGTGGTCGCGATCCGGATCGTGCCCGAACCGCGGTTCAGCAGTGCGACGGCGCGTGAGCCGTTGGCGAGGGGCTTGACCCACACCTGGCCGTTGCCGCTCGCGGAGAGCAAGCGCGCCTGCAGGCCCGCGGAGTCCTGGTCGATCGCGATCGCTTCGCGGTTGGAGATCGTGGTCTGGCTGGCGCTCGAGAGCGAGATCAGGTCGGCGCTGACCATCAGCGGTGCCGCGAGCATCGCCCACATGCTGAATTGTGTGCGGAACTGGGCGTCGGACATCCCTTGATCGGGGCCGAGGTAGTCCGGGTCGTTCCAGTGGCCGGGGCCGGCGGCTTCGGGTTGCGCGGCGTCGGCGTCGAGGTTGCGCAGCACCGAGCCGAATTCGACGTCGCCGGGCACGCCGACGTCGGTGTCGGTGCGCCAGCTGTTGCCGCTGCTCGGCCCGAACGTGTAGGAGCTGAAGGCGGAGTTTTCGAGCGAGGGGACTTCGCTCGCAAACTGGCCCGGCTGCAGGTAATCGCAGATCGAGAGCAGCATCGGGCGGTGGCTCGCGTTGTGCACGATCGCCTCGTGGAACGCCGCGTACGCGGCCGCCGGTTCCAGGCCCTGGCGCACGCCGCCGCAGAAGTCGACCTTCACCGCGTCGAAGCCCCACGCGGCGAACGTGTTGACATCCTGTTCGTAGTGGCCGTAGCTGCCCTGGTGCGCGCCGCCGCAGCCTTCGCTGCCGGCGTCGGTGTAGAGACCGACCTTCAGGCCAGCCGCGTGCAGGGTGCTCGTCAGCCAGCGCATGCCGTGCGGCCACTGCGTTGGGTTGACCGTGATTTCGCCGGCCGCGTTGCGAGTGCCCTGCCACCAGCCGACGTCCAGCCACACGTACCGGTAGCCCTCGCGCGTCAGGCCGCGCGTCACGAGCTGGCTGGCCTGTGCGAGCACCGACGCCTCCTCGTAGTGCGCGCCGAACGTGAAGTAGGTGTCCCAGCCCATGTACGGGGTTGGCGCGAGCACGCTCGCAGGCGTGGCGCCGCCGCTGGCCTTGTGGGCATGGCGGCTGTGGGTTGGCGGTCGCGGTCGGCTTACGCGCAGATGGGAGCGAGTCGCGGGTCGCGCCGCACGCGGACGCGCCCCGGCGGGGGTCGCGGCGAGCGCGAGGACGAGCAGCGCGAGGCAGCCGACGCGCAGCGAGTGACGGGCGGCGCTCACCGCTTACCGCGCGAGGTCCGGCGCGAGGCGGCCTTGCCGGAGCTCGAGAGCGTCACTGTGGTGCTCCTGAGCGACGCGCTGATCGCGCCGAGAACGGTCCCGCCGACGGAGAGGTGCATCGCGAGCCGTCGGCGCTGTGCGAGCAGCCGCCTACCGGTCGTGTTCAGGGAGACCGTAAGCGTAGCCTGCTGCCCGGGCTTCAGCCGTGCCGTGCGCGCGCCAACTGTGACCGTCACGCGCCGCGCTGCGAGCGCGAGGACACGATTGCCCTGGAGGGTCTCGAGCACGGTGAGGCGCAGCTTAAGCGTGCAGCTGCCGGCGGCCTGCGCGGAGCACTTCACGGGCACACTGACCGAGTTACGCCCGGCGTGGGGCGTGCCGACGGTCGTCTCGGAGAGCGTGCCGAGGCCTCCGGCGGGCACGGTCACGAACGCGCTCGTCGCACTCCTGGCACCTTCGGAGGTGGTCGCGCTCACGCGGCACTGCAGGTGGTGTGTGACGTCGGCGTTGCTCACCGTGTAGCTCGAGACAGCGGCACCCGCGATTGCCCTGGTGTCCCGGAGCCAGGTGTATGCCAGCGTCACGGCGGTCGTCGTCGTGACTCCCGATTTGCACGTCAGGCGCTGGCCGGGGGCGGGGGTACCGCTGATTGAGGGATGCGGTTCTACGAGATTTGGCGCGAGCGTACGGAAGGTCGCTTCGGCGCCTTCGCTCGTACCGACCGCGGTGCTCGCGACGAGCCGATAGCGGTAGGTCGTGTCGGGAGTGAGATTCGCAAGCACGGCGTCGACCGGCGCGGGCGCGCTGCCGTTGGGTGAGCTGGTGCAAGGCGCGCTCGCTTCGTAGGTCGCGCCTACTGCGGGAGTCACGCCTGCTTCGGAGATCGTGCTCGGGCTTCTGCCGTATTCGAAGCGACACGCGCTCAGCCCGGCGTCGTTCGGATCGACGGTTCCGGTGAGCAACGCGGTGGTGTGGCTGATTTCAGCGGCGGAGGCGGTGCTCGCGAGCGGCGCGGGCAGCTGCGCGGTGAGCACGCGCCCGCTCGCGTCGACCGCGGCACAGAGCCCTTCCACGGTGCACGAAGCTCCGGTGAGCGACGCGGAGTCGATGTTGCGTGCGCTCCAGGTCGGCGGGGCGGCGGCCGAGCTGTCGCTCGCGAACGCATAGCCCGCGCTGTCGACCGCAACGCAGAGACCGGTGGCCGCGCACGACGTCGCGCTCGGTGCGCCCGCGGTGTCGAACACGGTCGCGCTCCAGGTCGCCCCCGAGCCGGCGCCCGGACCGACGTTGGCGGGCGCATCGGCGCTCGCGAGCGCGTTACCGACGCCGTCGACCGCGACACACGAGCCGCCGGCGTAGCAGGAGACCGCGGTGAGCCCAAGCGCCGGATCGATCAGCCGTCGATGCCACGCGCCGGCGCCCGCGGTCGGCTCGCTGCTGGTCAGCGCGTGGCCTTCGCCGTCGACCGCGACGCAGAGCGCGGCGCTCGCGCAGGAGACCGACGTGAGCGTAGTCGCGATCGCGGCGGGCGCTGACCAGGCTCCCGGGGCGGCGGCAGCGGGATTGGTGCTGGCGAGGACGTTGCCTTTGTTGTCGACCGCGAGGCAGAGGCCGTTCGAGGGGCAGGAGATGGAGGCCAGCGGCGTGGCGGCGTCGATCGTGACGGGCGACCAGGCGCCGGGACCGACGGAGGGGTCGACACCGACGACCGCGCGCCCTTCGCCGTCGACGGCGACGCAGAGCGCCGTCGAGGGACAGGAGACGGAGCTCAGCGGCCTGCCGCCGTCGATCGCGAACGTGGACCACGACCACGCTCCGTTCGCCGCGCGGGCGCCGACCACGGCGCGCCCGGCGTCATCGACGGCGACGCAGAGCGTGTCCGACGGACAGGAGACCGCGCGCAGCGCGTGGCCCCCGTCGACTTCCTGCGGCGCGGACCAGCTCAACGACGGCGCGGCCGCGGCTGGGTGGGCGACCGCAAGGCCGCCGCCGCAGAGCAGCGCGAGCAGGAGCGTCGCGCGGAGCTTTACACGCGGGTGGGGATGGTGGAGCACGCCATGCTGCAACACGCGCACGCGCCAACTGTTGCGCAGGTCCGCGCGAGATCGTTTGTGCGTCTCCGCACGCGATCGCGCAATCGCGCGCAGTCGTGCCGCGCGTCGCCGGTACGGCGGGCGCCGGTCCCGCGGTAGCGGGCCGGCGGCGAGGCGTTGCGGACAATGGTCTGCTATCTATTGCCCGCGATGAGTACAAGTGACAGCAAGCCCGAGTCGCTCAGCGGCGCGCAACAAGCCGCGGCGAACGCACGCGAGCGCGAGTCCGCGCACCTCGCGCGGGGATGGGTGGAGCCGGGTTGGGAGGACGCGTTGACGCTCGGCGGCGAAGCGCGCTACTCGCAATCGCTGGAGCGGGGCCTGGCAATCCTCATGTGCTTTACGCGCGAGCGGCCGCTGCTGGGGATCGCGGAGCTCGCGGACATGCTCGGCCTGAGCCGCAGCACGACGCACCGCTACGCGATCACGCTCGTAGCGCTCGGCTACCTGCGTCAGGGCGAGCGGCGCAAGTATCGGCTGGCGCTGCACGTGATCGACCTGGGGATGTCGGCGATGAACGCGACGAGCCTGCGCGAACACGCGCGTCCGTACATCGAGGAGCTCAGCCGCCGCTCGACGTTCACCGTCGGGATCGCGGTGCTCGACGGTCCGGAGCTGATCTACCTCGACGGTGTGCGCGGGCGCCGCCGCGGACAGAGCTTGATCGAGCTCGGGATCGGCGCGGGCTCGCGGCTGCCGGCGCACTACACCGCGATGGGCAAGCTGCTGATGGCGCATTTGCCGGCGCGCGAGCGGCGCGAGCTGATCGCGCAGGCACGCCTGGGGCGCCACGGCCCGGGGGCGGTGGCGAGCAAAAGCGCGCTGCGTGAGCAGCTCGAGGCGATCCCGCTGGCGGGGCTCGCGACGAGCGGTGAAGAGTTAGCGGCGGGGCTGATCGCGATCGCGGCGCCGGTGCGCGGCGAGTCGCGGGAGGTGGTCGCGGCGGCGGGAATGGCCGCGCACAGCTCGATGATCTCGCTGCGGGGGCTCGTGGAGGAACTGGGGCCGCATCTGATCTCCACCGCGGATCGCATCTCCGCGCGGCTCGGCTATCGACGAGCGGACGAGCGGGCGCGCTAATGCCGCGCCAGGCGCAGTTTGCGTGCTTGGCCACCTCACGCGGGCTCGATCCTGCGCGTCGCGCCCTCGAGCCTGAGCGTCGGCGACTCGATCAGGAATCGAGAAGCGCCGGCGACCGAGCCGCAACTAGAGTGAGGGGCATCGTGGCCACGAAGACGAAGACGCCCGCGCGGCACGCCGCCGACAGCCAGGATCTGATCCGCGTGCACGGCGCGCGCGTGAACAACCTCAAGGACCTCAGCGTCGAGCTCCCCAAGCGCCGGCTGACCGCGTTCACCGGCGTCTCGGGCTCGGGCAAGAGCTCGCTGGTGTTCGGCACGATCGCCGCGGAGTCGCAGCGACTGATCAACGAGACCTACAGCGCCTTCGTGCAGGGCTTCATGCCGACACTCGCGCGACCGGAGGTCGACGTGCTCGAAGGGCTGACGACTGCGATCATCGTCGACCAGGAGCGGATGGGTGCCGACGCTCGCTCGACGGTCGGCACCGCCACCGATGCGGGCGCGATGTTGCGCATCCTCTTTAGCCGGCTCGGCAAGCCGCACATCGGCTCACCCCAGGCGTTCTCCTTCAACGTCGGCTCGATTTCGGGTGCCGGGGCGGTCACGATCGAGCGCGGCGGCCGCACGACGAAAGAGCGGCGAAGCTTCAGCATCCTGGGCGGCATGTGCCCACGCTGCGAGGGGCGGGGCTCGGTTACCGACTTCGATCTCTCGGCCCTCTACGACGAGAGCAAGTCGATCCACGAAGGCGCGATCACGATCCCCGGCTACAGCATGGACGGCTGGTACGGGCGCATCTTGGGCGGCTGCGGCTTCTTCGACCCGGACAAGCCGATCAAGAAGCTCACCAAGAAGGAACTCGACGATCTCCTCCACAAGGAGCCGACCAAAATCAAGGTCGACGGTATCAACCTGAACTACGAAGGTCTGATCACGAAGATCCAGAAATCGATGCTCTCCAAGGACGTCGACTCGCTGCAACCACATGTCCGCGCCTTCGTGGAGCGGGCGGTCACTTTCACCACCTGCCCCGACTGCGACGGGACGCGGCTCAGCGCGCAGGCGCGGTCGTCGAGGATCAAGAAGATCAACATCGCCGACGCCAGCGCGATGCAGATCAGCGATCTCGCCGCTTGGGTGCGGGGCCTGGACGAGCCGTCCGTCGCGCCGCTGCTGGCGTCCTTGCGAGGGACGCTCGACTCGTTTGTGGAGATCGGGCTCGGCTACCTCAGTCTCGCGCGCCCCTCGGGCACGCTCTCCGGCGGCGAGGCGCAGCGCGTCAAGATGATCCGCCAGCTCGGCTCCTCGCTCACCGACGTCACCTATGTCTTCGACGAGCCCACGATCGGCCTGCACCCGCACGACATCCAGCGGATGAACGACCTGCTGCTGGCGCTGCGCGACAAGGGCAACACCGTGCTGGTCGTAGAGCACAAGCCGGAGACGATCGCAATCGCCGACCACGTCGTCGATCTCGGCCCCGGCGCCGGCGCCGAGGGCGGCAGCGTCTGCTTTGAGGGCACGGTCGATGGGCTGCGCGCCAGCGACACGCTGACCGGGCGCCACCTCGACGACCGTGCCACCTTGAAGCCCGCGGTGCGGACGTCGCAAAGAGCAATGGAGGTCCGCGGCGCCCAGACGCACAACCTGCGGAATGTCGACGTCGACATCCCGCTCGGCGTGCTCGTCGCGATCACCGGCGTGGCCGGCTCGGGCAAGAGCTCGCTGATCGATGGCTCGATCAAGTCCCGCCCGCCCGGCGACGGGGTCGTCGCGGTCGACCAGGCCGCGATCAAAGGCTCGCGGCGCAGCAACCCGGCTACGTACACCGGACTGCTCGACCCGATCCGCAAGGCGTTCGCGAAGGCCAATGGCGTGAAGCCCGCCCTGTTCAGCGCCAACTCCGAGGGCGCCTGCCCCGCTTGCAACGGAGCCGGTGTGATCTACACGGATCTCGCGATGATGGCCGGTGTCGCCACGACCTGCGAGGAGTGCGAGGGCAAGCGTTTCCAGGCCGACGTGCTCAAATACAAGCTCGGCGGCAAGGACATCAGCGAGGTGCTCGCGATGTCGGTGGTCGAGGCCGGGGAATTCTTCGGCGCCGGCAAGGCGCAGACGCCGGCAGCCCACCAGACCCTCGCGCGGCTCGTCGACGTCGGACTCGGCTACCTGAAGCTCGGCCAGCCACTCCCCACGCTCTCCGGCGGCGAGCGTCAGCGCCTCAAGCTGGCCACCCGCATGGCCGAGAAAGGCGAGGTCTACGTCCTCGATGAGCCGACCACCGGCCTGCACCTCGCCGACGTGCAGCAGCTACTCGTCCTGCTCGACCGGCTCGTGGACTCCGGCAAGTCGGTGATCGTCATCGAGCACCACCAGGCGGTGATGGCGCACGCCGATTGGATCGTCGACCTCGGCCCCGGCGCCGGCCACGACGGCGGTCGGATCGTCTTCGAGGGCACGCCCGCAGAGCTCGTCGCCGAGCGCTCGACCCTCACCGGCGAGCACCTCGCGGCCTACGTCGGCGCCTGAGCGCGCCAGGCGGCTCGTCGCGGTCCTTCGCACAGGACGCGAATCCCCTAGCCTCGCGTCCAGACGCCGCCCGAGCGTGAGAGGAGATGCGCTGCGAGGCCGGTGCAGGACACGATCGCGAGCGCGACGCCGAGCGCGGCAGTGATCGAGACGTGCAGCGCGAGCAGGCCGCCGGTCAGCGCGCCGAGGAGCATTGCGGCGATCGCGACGGCGCGCCGTCCGAGCTGCGATCCCTCGCCGCCGACGAGGCTCGATTCGGAGGCGAGCCCGGTCAGGGTGCGCGTGAGCACGGTCGTGGTGAGATCGGGCACGGAGAGTCGCTGCGCGGCTGCGTTCTGGGCGCCGAGCGCGAGCGCGAGCAGCGCGATCAGCGCGTACCGGGTGGCGCGGTCGGGCGGGACGGTCGCGACGCTCGCGAGCAGGACGGCCGCCGCGATCAACACGACCTGGGTGGCGTTGGCGGCGCGCAGGACGTGCCCGCGATGCGCGTGGTAGCGCGCGCCGAGCCAGCCACCGGCGAGCGCGCCTAGAAGAAACGCGCCCAGCGCGATCAGCGAGGAGACGGGGGAGAGGCCGCCGGCGCCGGCGAGCGCGAACCCGAGGAAGATGATGTTGCCGGTCATGTTCGCGACGAAGACGTGACCGAGCTCGAGGTAGCTGGCGGCGTCGACCACGCCGCTGAGGACGGTGAGCGCGACGAGCAGCGGCATCAGGGGGCCGTGGCGGTCGCCGGCGGGGGGCCGCAGCGTGCGCGCGGCGTCGCGCAGGAAGCTCATGCGGCGAGCACGGTCTTGACGCCGCTGCCGGGGCAGCTGCGCAGCCAGCCGCGGGGACGGCGGCGGGGAGAGCGGCCGATCACCCCTGGAGCTTATAGTCCGCGCCGTGAGCGTCGGCGAAGTCCTCGCGATCGCGCTTGCGGGCCTAGCGGCGGGGACGATCAACACGGTCGTCGGCAGCGGCACGCTGATCACGTTCCCCGTCCTATTGGCGTTCGGCTACGCGCCGGTGACGGCGAACGTCTCGAACACGATCGGCCTCGTTCCCGGCTCGGCCTCGGGTGCGATCGGCTATCGGCGCGAGCTCACCGGCCAGCGCCCACGCGTGCTGCGCTTCGGCGCGATGTCGGCCCTGGGCGCGATCAGCGGGGCGGTGCTGCTGCTTGTGCTGCCCGCCTCGGCGTTCGCGGCGATCGTGCCGGTGTTCATCGCGCTGGCGCTGGTGCTCGCCGTCTTGCAGCCACGTCTGAATCGCGCGCTGGCGACGCGCGAGGCACAGGGCCGGCCGCACAAGCTCCGCCTACTGCTGGCGCCCGCGATCTACCTCACCGGGGTCTACGGTGGCTACTTCGGCGCGGCGCAGGGGATCCTGCTGCTCGGGATCCTTGGCGTGGCGCTCGACCAGGACCTGCAGCGCACGAATGCCTTGAAGACCGTTCTCGCCGGGCTGGTCAACGGCGTCTCGGGCCTGTACTTTGTGTTCGCCGCGCACGTCGACTGGGGACCGGCGGCGATCATCGCGGGCGCTTCGATCGTCGGTGGCCAGCTCGGAGCGCGCTACGGGCGGCGGTTGCCGCCACGCGCGCTGCGGGCGTTGATCGTCGTGGTCGGCGTCACCGCGATCGTGCGGCTGCTGAGCTGAGTCGTGCGCGCGAGCACGATTGACTGGCGATCTGGCACGGACAACGCTCAGCCGTCGGCGAGCTCACCGTCCTCGCCGGGCGGCTGCTCGGTAGGGGGCGGACGCCACTCGCGGATATCGGGCAGCGGTGTGAGGATCGCTTCGATCCTCTCGCGCATAGGCTCGTAGCGCGGTGGCAGCGAGAGCGCCTCGCCCAGCGTCGCGGCCGGCTCGTCGACCGCATAGCCCGCGCCGTCGAGCGTGGCGAGCTCGAAGAGGATGCCGCTGGGCTCCCGAAAGTAGACCGACTCGAAGTAGAAGCGATCGATCACGGGCGTCGCGTATAGCCCGGCGGCGATGACACGCTGGCGCCACTGCTCCTGCTCGGCGCGGTAGACCGACCACGCGATGTGGTGCACCGTGCCCGCGCCGGGGACGCCGCGCTCCGCGCTGCGCTCGAAGCGGATGCGCCCGCCGCGATGCTCGCCGCGCGCCTCCCAGTCGTGCGGCGCCAGCTCGGAGAAGCCGAGTGTGTCGCGCAGCGGCGTCTCGCTGCGGGCGGGATCGGCGACGAGCGCGCGAACCGCCTCGAAGCCCTGCAGCGCGTGCTCGGGTGGGATCTCGCGCGAGCGGGCGCGCAGCGGCTCGTCGTCGGTCTGAAGCACCGCCAGCTCGTGGCGCATGCCCTCGGGGTCGCCGAACCGCAGGCGCCCGGTCTCGCGCGCCACGGTGACCTCCTCGCCCGCGAGGCGCTCGCTCCAGAAGTCGAGCGCCGCCTCGGAGGCGACGCGGTGGACGATTGTGGAGATCATCCCCGCGCCCGCGCGGCCCGGCCGCGCGCCGGGATACTCGAAGAACGTGAGGTCCGCGCCCGGCGTACCGCGCTCGTCGGCGTAGAAGAGGTGGTAGACGCCCGGTTCGTCCTGGTTGACGGTGCGCTTGACCAGGCGCAGGCCGAGCACGCGCGCGTAGAAGTCGACGTTGCGCGGCGCGTCGCCGGTGATCAGCGTGATGTGGTGGATGCCGTCGAGCGGGCGCATCGGGGCGTTCCCCGATCCTGACACGAAAACGGGCGCTATCGTGACCGGGCGACTGTGAGCGGGCCATTTGCGGATCAGTGGGGACTGCGCATCGCCGCCGCCGCGGGCGTACTCGTGCTGGCGGGGCTGATCGCGTCGGACTTCGAGACGCGCTTCTGGGACCACCACGCGATGACCTCTTCGATCCTCGCGAGCCTCGTGGTCGTGCTCGTGACGGTCGCGGTGATCAACGAGGCGCTGGCGCGGCGTGACAGCGCACGCTGGCGCATCTTCGCGCAGAACGCGCTGCTGGAGCTCGCGGCGGGCACGCGCTTCACATGGGTCGGCCTGGGGGAGCTGCTGGAGGTCGACGACACCGCGTCGCGGCGCACGGTCGAAGTGCGCAGCTTCATCTGCAGCGCCGCCGGCACGGAGCGCGTAGCGGCGCTCGTCGACGAGCACATGCCCGATGGCGAGTGGCGCCATCAGCTTGCGCGGCTGGTCGAGAAGCTGTTGGACGAGAGTCGCGACGCGCTCGCGGCGTGGGGTCCCGCGATGCTCGGCGCGCGCCCCTACACCGCGATCATCGAGCGTCACGTCGAGCTCTACGCGCGCGTGCAGCTGCTGCGCTACATGATCGACGACCCCGAGGACGCCGAGCTTGACGAGTTGCAGGACTCCGCCGCGCGAGCGCGGCGGCTCGGGGCCTCGCGGCGCGCCGTGCTCTCGGGACAGTCCCCCGCCGACCTGGAGCGCACGCTGCGCACGACGCTGATCGTGATCATCCGCCGCGCCGCGGAGCTGGAGATCGACACGCGTGCGCTCGCGCGTGCGCTGGTGCCGCTGGAGTGGTGGTCCACGCCTTACACGGATCTGGCCGAGCCGGACGAGCGGGCCGCGAGCCAGTCTTAGCGTTGAGTGGCACGAGCGGCCCGCGTAGCTGCGGCCCGCGTTGGCGGTCGAGCTCCTAAAGTTCGCGTCCCTCTCGAGCGAACAGGAGACGACGATGAGCGAACTGGCGACCTACGAGCGCGACGGACGGATCGCGACGATCGCGATGGACGACGGGAAGGTCAACGCGTTCTCGATCCCGATGCTGCAGGCGCTCCACGCGGCCCTCGACCGCGCCGAGCAGGACGAGGCGGTCGTCGTGCTGACCGGGCGCGAGGGCTACTTCTCGGCGGGCTTCGACCTGAAGGTCTTCGCCGGTGGCGACGTGAATGCGGTGGTCGAGATGCTGACACTCGGCGCGACGCTCACCGAGCGCATCCTCGGTTTCCCGACGCCCGTGCTCGCGGCCTGCAACGGTCACGCCGTCGCCGCCGGTGCCTTCGTGCTGCTCGCCGCCGACCTGCGGATCGGGACCGAGGGGGACTTTCGCATCGGCCTCAACGAGGTCAAGATCGGGCTTACGATGCCGTGGTTCGCGATCGAGCTCGCGCGCCAGCGCCTGACACCCGCCGCGTACTCGCAAGCCATCGTCACGGCGCGAATGTACGGGCCGCACGACGCCCGCGAGGCGGGCTTCCTCGACGAGCTCGCGGTGGCCGGCGACCTGCGCGCCGCGAGTCTCGCGCGGGCCGCCGAGCTCGCCGAACTGAACGCTTCCGCGCACACTGCGACCAAGCGGCGTGCGAGGGCTGACGCGCTCGCAGCGATCCGCTCCGCGATCGAAACCGAGCTCACCGTCGAGGGACTCGGCGGGGCGAGCGCCCCCGTGTGAGCGACTCTCTGGCGTACGCGTTCGCGGCGGGCGGCGGCGTGCGAGACGAGCGGGCAGGGGCGCGTCTAGGACTGCTCGTCGGTCAGCCGGAGCTGCTCGGCCCAGAAGGCGATGGTCTCGCGCTCGTGGCGAGTGCCGAGCTCCAGCGCGAGCCACGGACCGGCCGGGCCGACAGCGGGCCGCTGCGCGAGCAGCGCCTCGTATTCGACGAGCTTCCCGCGGTGGGTCTCGAGCTGCACCTCCGCGAGCGCGCGGATGTCGGCGCCGAAGAAGAGCTTCAGCAGCGCCAGGTCGCGCAGCATGTAAGGCTCGGGGGTGAGCACTCCCAACCAGTCCGCCAGCGCGTCGCGGCCGCGGTCGGTGAGCTTGTAGAGCTTGCGCCGCCGTCCGTCGGGCTCGCGCTGCTCGGTCACGTAGCCGCCGCGCGCGAGGCGCGCGGGCTCGGCGTAGAGCTGTGAGTGCGGGAGCGACCAAAAGTGTCCGACCGTCGCCGAGACCATCTGCTTGAGGTCATACGGAGTGGCCTGCCCACTCATCGAGAGCAGTCCCAGCACGATGTGAGAGGTATGCGTCAGCTCTATCTCGCGGCTCATCGCAGTTGGCCTTTGACTTAATCCAAATCGGATGGTATGTTTAGGACGATTGGTTTTGGAGGGCGGCTGAAGGCGAGCTTAGATGACCGCAACGCGAAGGGCCGGAGCGCACCATGCGTAGGGCAGCGATCTGTTGGGCCCTCGCCGCCCTCACCACAGCCGCGTTCACGGCTACCGCAGCGGCAACGCCAAAGGTCACCTTTCAGGCAAGCGCCATTCCGATCCCGGGCTTTCCCGGCACCGGCGACATCCTGGGCGCCGGCGCCGAGGTGGAAGTCCGGGTCACGATCAGTGGGGCCGAATACGGAGGCTTTCCGTCGCCGCTCATCGGGATGGCGATCTACGCGCCGAGCGGCGTCACCGTGAGCGACAAGGGATTCGGCAGCTGTGCGTCTTCGGCACTCGAAGCCGACGGACCCGCAGGGTGCTCGCGAGACTCACGCGCCGGTCCGATCGGGGAAGGCCTGGGAGTCGTCAGCTTCGGGGGGGAACGCGTCAACGAGAAGGTCTCGATCCAGAGCTTCTTCGCGCCGACGGGCGGGCTCACCTTCTACGCCGTCGGCAGCACTCCGACCTCCTTTGAAATCCTCGAAAAGGGCTATTGGACCACGGCCAGCGCCCCCTACGGGCCGGAGATGATCGTCGAACTACCGCTCGTCGAAACGGTGCCCGGCGCCGACGACGCCTCGATTCTCTCCTTTAACGTAAAGGTCGGCGCGGCCTACAGACGCGGCGACAAGACGGAGTCATACATCACCCTGTCGAAGCGATGCCCCAAAGCCGGCGCCCCGCTGAAGGCGGAACTGAAATTCATGAGCGGTGAAACGGTGACAGTCGCCTACCGGCAGCCGTGCCCGAAACACAAGGCCTCCTAGCGGCCTGGCGGCCCCTGCGATCGCTTTCCGCGCGCTCCGTCCGGTTGAGCCCGCGCGCTCTCAGACGGTTAGCTCGGCGGGCGCGGAGTCCAGGGCGGCCTGGATCGCGTTGACGAGCTCGCGCGCCGAGGTCGCGGTCAGCTCGACCGCGACGCGCGCCGATGGTCCGCGCGAGGGGTCCGCGAAGTCGATGTTCAGCGTGTGCTCGGCCATCGCGTGGACGGGATGGTCGAAGTAAACGGTGCCGTCGGTGACGTGAAACCAGCTGCTCTCGGGCCCCTTTGCGCTGCCCTGCAGCGCGGTCTGGACGGTCGCGTAGGTACACATGCTCAACCTCCGAGGTAGGTGGTGTAGAACGCCGCGATCCGCTCCCAGCCGTCGACGGCTGCTGCGGGGCGATACGCGGGTCGGTCGACCGCGAAGAACGCGTGGCCGGCGTCGTCGTAGCTGTGGAACGCGTGCGGCTTGTCGTTGGCGGTGAGGATCGCGTCGAGCTCGGCGACCTGCTCGGGGCTGGGGTAGGAGTCCTCCTTGCCGAACAGGCCGAGCAGCGGCGCGCGCAGATTCGGGAGCTGGTCGACGAGGTTCGTGAGCTTCAGCGGGAAGTTCTCGGGCGGCGTGCCGGTGACGAACGCGCCGTAGCAATCGACTGCCGCATCGAGGTCGACGTTGCAGGCGGCGAGCACCGACTGTCGTCCACCCGAGCAGTAGCCGATCACGCCGACCTTCCCGTTCGAGCTCTGCAGCCCACGCAAGTAGGCCGCCGCGCCCGCGACATCGCCGACCAGTCGCTCATCGGGCACCCCGCCCTGCGCGCGCGCCGTCGCCGCCGCGTCGTCGGGCGCCGCGCCGGGCGCCTCGCGCCAGTAGAGGTTGGGGCAGATCGCGTCGTAGCCGAGCTCCGCGAAGCGCCGCACGATCTCCTTCGTCGCGCGGTCGTAGCCGGGCATGTGGTGGATCACGATCACTCCGCCGCGCGAGCCGTCCTCGGTGGGCCGGGTGAGGTACGCCTCGATCTCATCGCCGCCGTGGCCGGCGATCCGGATCGTCGCTGCCGTCATCGAGTCGCTCATCGGCGGAGATTGAATCACGAACCGCGCGCGCGTTGCTCCAGGCGCGCGCCTGTGCCCGCGCGGTCGCTGCGACGACGCGCTTATGTGGTTACGCACAAAGCAATTCGTAGTGCTAGGATGCCGCCCCATGTTGAGACTGCGCGTGCGCGCATCGCTGATCGTGTTCGCCCTGACGGTGACCGGCGGCGCCGGCGGCATCGGCTCGTCGGGCGCCCAAGCGAGCACGGTGTTCACCGATCTCTCGCTTCCGACCATCACCGGCTCCGCAGTCGCGGGGCAGACTTTGAGCGAGACGCACGCCGCATGGAGTTCGCCGCCCACCGGCTACCACTATCAGTGGCAGCGCTGCAATCATGCGGGCACAGACTGCGAATCCATCGAAGAAGCCACAAGTCAGACCTATCGCCTCACGACCGCGGACGTGGGCTTCACGATCCGCGTCGGCGAAAGCGCCCGCAACGCCGAAGGCGCGGTCACGCCCGCCATATCCGAACCGACCGCCGTGGTACAAGCCGGGGGGGCGACCGGCGGAAAAGGCGGCGGGGGCGGAGGCGGCCCGAGTGGCGGCGGCCCACCGGTCTCGTGTTGCGGTAAGTCCACACAGGCAAGTCCGGCTCAGATCAAGGCGTTGCTCGCACGCCAGATCGCGCCCGCCGGCAAGACGGCCAGGATCTCGGCGCTGCTCGCGCACGGGGGTCTGCGCATGAGCTTCACGTTCCCGGAGGCCGGCGCCTTGTCGGTGCAGTGGTATCTCGTGCCACCCGGCGCCAAGCTCGCCAGAAAGACGCAGGCCAAGCCAATCCTCGTGGCGACGGGTCATGCGACATTCATCGCATCCGCGACGGTCAAGGTTGCGATCAGGCTGACAGCCCAGGGCGAGAAGCTCCTCAGACACGCCACGAAGCTGAAATTGGAGGCCAAGGGAGCCTTCGCACCGAAGGGTGAAAGCGCGCTCAGCACGACAAAGAAGTTCGTGCTCAAGCGATAGCGTGTCAGGGCCTCAGCGGCGGCGCGTCAGAGTCGTCCGTTCTCGCGCAGCCAGATCAACGCGCGGAGCGTGACGTTGCCGCGCCAGTCGTTCGTTTGGGCGGGCGACCAGGCCAGCCAGTCGAACATCCAGCCGCCGTCCTGCTGCTGCTCGGATTCGACGGCGTCGAGATGTGCCTCGATCTGGTTCTCGCCGAACAGGCGACGGGAGCGGCTGCCCGGGTGGGGGGAGAGGTCGAGCGGGCGCAGCGCCTCTCCCTCGACACCAGCGACGGGCGCGGCCACGGAGGTGTCAACGCGGGCGGCGAGCGATGCGATCGTCGCCTGGGCGCGCGGCTCGTCGGGAACCGCGTCGAGGAATGCGCAGGCGAACTTCAGCCAATACCCGCCCGGCTGCTCGGCGATCTCGATCGATCGCCAGGACCAGTTGGTGGCGAGATCCAGCCACGCGTCGTCGGTCACGCCCGCGGCGTGCAGTACGCCGGCCAGTGCGAGCGTGAGCACCGACCCGTGCCCCGGCTCAAACCAGGGCGCGTGCGGGTAGGCCTCGAAGCCGGGCAGCACCGACGGGATACCCCCATCTGATTCGGCGATGTTGGCGATCCAGCCGCGCGCGTCGCAAGCCAGATCGCTGTCGGCCGCACCAGCCTCGTTGAGCGTCTCGAGCGCGTACAGCGTTGGCGCCGGCTGGCTGGCGGGGCCGCGCAGGTCGGGCTCGAGCGCGTGGCCGAAGCCGCCGTCGGGATTGCGATAGCCGCGCAGCGCCGCGAGGATCGGGCCGGCGGGCGCGTCGGCGAACAACGTGCTGTAGCGGTGGCGATCCACCAGGCGGGCGGCGGACCAGATGAAGCTCTCGGCGGCGCCGCGATCGATTGGCATGCTGCACATCTTAAGCGAGCGCTATCGCTCTGCGAATGCGGCCTGCAGGCGTTGCAGGTAGTCGCCGAACTGTTGCAACTGGCTTTCGTCGAAGTCCGCGAGCAGCCTCGCGAACACGGCGCGACGGGAGTCGCGCAGTCCTCGGATCGCGCGTTTGCCGCGCGGCGTGAGCGCGATCACCGCCGCGCGGGCGTCGCGGGTGTTCGTGGCGCGGCTGACGAGGCCCTCGCGCTCGAGCGCGCTCAGGTGTCGGCTCGTGGTCGTCGGGTTCAAGCCCACGACCTCCGCGATGTCCGCTACTCGTGCCGGTTCGATCGCCGCGGTCGCGCTGAGCACGGGGTAGAGCGCCTTGTCGATGCTCAGCTTCGCTCCCCGCAGCAGGTCGTCGTAGATCCGTGCGCGGTTGGCTCTGAGGATCAGCGCAAGCAACTGCTCCTCGACCCGCGCCTCGTGCTTGCTGCGGCTCCTACTGGCCATGCACCGATCATAGACGTGTTCTGCATGCATCATCCTCACGAGCGAGCCCTGTTATGATACGTTCAGAACGCATCCATATAACTAAGATACTGCCGTCTTTCTACCCGCGGAGGTGTCATGCGTGCGGAGGAGCTGTTTCCCGACGATGTCGACGCGATGAATGTGGCCGGCGCGCGCGTGCGCAAGGGCTCGATCGCGGCGTTCGCCCACAACGCGCTGACGCTGGAGCGCGTCGATCCCGGCAGCGAGCAGTACGCGCTAGCTCGCGCCGACCTGTTGGAGGGCTTGCCCGAGCTGCGACTGGCGGGGTTGTTCGAGGTCTTCAACGTGCGCCTGCCGCGTGCCGCGCGGATTGTCGAGGAGGAGCTCGCCCGGGGTGTCCGATAGCTCGATCCCGGCGTCGATGCGGGCGGTCGCGGTTGAGCGCTTTGGGGCGCTCGCACGCGTTATGCGCGTCCCGGTGCCGCAGCCGGGGCCGGGGGAGGTACTCGTGCGATTGCACGCCGCCGCGCTGAACCCGTTCGACCGGACGATCGCGCAGGGCTGGGTAGCGCGCCGTGCGCCGCACTGTTTTCCGTTGATCCTCGGCATCGACGGCGCCGGCGTGGTTGCACGGTGCGGGCGCGGCGTGCGACGCTTTCAGGTGGGCGATACGGTCTACGGCGCGTTCCTGCATCCACCCTACGGTCGGGGCACATTCGCCGAGTACGTCGCGGTGCCCGTGACGGCGCCGCTCGCGCCTGCGCCCCAGACGATCACGCTACCCGAGGCGGGCGCCGCGGCGGCCGCGGGAATGAGTGCGCTTGCGTTGCTCGACCTGGCGCATCTCGCGGAGGCTCAGAGCGTCTTGATCGTCGGTGCGCCCGGGGGGGTCGGCAGCTTTGCGACCCAGCTTGCCCGCGGTCGCGGCGCTCATGTGATTGCCACGGCGCAGCCCGACGCGGCCACCAGGATACGCGCTCTCGGCGCGAGCGCCACGATCGACCACGATGCCGGCCCGCTCGCCGCCCAGCTGGCCCCGCTCATGCCCGGCGGCGTCGACGTCGTGCTCGACCTCGTCTCCGACCCCGGCGCCTTCGCCGCAAACCTCGCGCTGCTGAGGGCCGGCGGGCGCGCCGTCTCCACCCGGTACGCGGCAGCTCACGCCGCGCCCGGCGCGCGCGGCGTGACCGTGACGAACCTTGATCTCACGGGCCGTCACGCCGACTCGACACTGCTGGCGCGGCTGACGAGCGCGATCGACACCGAGCATCTCGTGATCCCGATCGTGACCGAGATATCGCTCGAGGACGTCCCGGCTGCGCTCGCCGCTGCACACGAGCGTGGCGCGCGTGGCAAGACGCTGATCGCGATCCGCGATCGGGATCGACCTCGCGCGGCGTCTGCCTCTGAGGGTTGAGCGACGACGACCGCGCTCTCGAGGTTGGCCTCGGTCGAGATGAGGAGCGCGCCCTCGCCTGTGGCGCAGGCCTCCTCGCCGTGTGTTGGACTCAAACAACGGCGCGCGAGCTTATCACGGCCCCACCTCTAAAATATCGCTACCCGATATTGTTTGGGCGATGGCGAACAACGGCCACGTCGAGCGGTTTCCAAGCGACGCGATCGCCCCGGCCGACACGCGGCCGCCGCAGGCCGCAGACCGCGCGCTGGGCGACTTCGCGGCGACACCGGCGATCCTCAAGCTCGCCGCGGTGGCGCTCCCGGTGGGGGTCGCTGTCGCGCTGCTCGCCCTGGGTCTCCTGGACCTGATCGGCCTGATCACGCATCTCGTCTACACCGGCACGCTCGCCGTCGGCCTTGAGCCTCCCGACACGCGCGTGCTCGGGGGCTGGAGCATCCTGGTGCCGGTGGTCGGCGGGCTGATCGTGGGCCTGATGGCGCGCGTGGGCTCCGAGCGCATCCGCGGCCACGGGATCCCGGAGGCGATGGAAACGATCCTGCTGCGCGGCAGCCGCATGGAACCGCGGCTGGCCGTGCTCAAGCCGATCTCCAGCGCCGTGAGCATCGGCACCGGCGGCCCGTTCGGCGCCGAGGGGCCGATCATCGTCAGCGGCGGGGCCGTGGGCAGCATCGTCGGGCAGCTCCTGCACCTCACCGCGGCCGAGCGCCGCACGCTGCTCGTGGCCGGCGCCGCGGGCGGCATGACCGCGGTGTTCGCGACGCCGGTGGCGGCCGTGCTGCTGGCCGTCGAGCTGCTGCTGTTCGAGTGGCGCCCGCGCTCGATGATCCCGGTCGCGCTCGCCGCCTGCGCGGCCGAGGCCGTCCGCGAAGCGCTCGCGCACCTCGGCCTGCTGCGCGCGGCGCCGCTGTTCGCGGCGACCCCGCACGGGCAGCTGGGCGCGGCGGTGAGCGCCGGCGCGATCCTGATCGGGCTCGCCTGCGGAGGGCTGGCGTGGGTGATGACGCGCTGCGTCTACGGCGCCGAGGACCTGTTCGGGCGGCTGCCGCTGCACTGGTCGTGGTGGCCGGCACTGGGCGGCGTCGTGGTCGGCGTGGGCGGCCTGATCGATCCGCGCGCGCTGGGCGTCGGCTACGACACGATCGGCGCGGAGCTCGCCGGGCGCCTGGCCCTCGGCACGCTGCTGGTGCTGCTGATTGTCAAGCTAACAATCTGGTCGGTAGCGCTCGGATCGAACACGAGCGGCGGCATTCTCGCGCCGCTGCTGATGCTCGGCGCCGCCCTGGGCGGCCTGCTCGGCGCGGTGCTGCCCGGCGCGGGGGAGGGCACCTGGGCGCTGCTCGGGATGGCCGCGGCGCTGGCCGGAGTCACTCGCTCGCCGTTCACCAGCATCGTGTTCGCGCTGGAGCTGACACACGACGTCAACGCCCTCCTGGCTCTGCTGATCGCGTGTACACTCGCGCACCTCGTGAGCGTGTTGACGTTGAAGCGCTCGATCCTGACCGAGAAGGTCGCGCGGCGCGGCTATCACGTCACGCGCGAGTACGAGATCGACCCGCTGCACGCCCTGCTCGTGCGCGACGTGATGAACCCGGACGTGCTCACCGTGGAGTCCTCGCTCGACGCGGCCGAGCTCTACCGGCGGCTGCCCGAGGGCAGCGACGAGCGCCGTCAGCGGCTGTACCCGGTGCTCGGACCCGACGCGACGGTGCTCGGCGTGTTGGCCTTCTCCGACGTGCTCGCCGCGCAGCGGTCCGCCAGCGCGCGACCGGCGGGCGCGCTGGCTCGCGAGGCCACGTTCGCGTTCGCCGACGAGACGCTGCGCGAGGTGGCCGACCGGATGGTCCTCACCGGGCACGGTGTGCTGCCGGTGGTCGATCGCGGGGAGCCCCCGCACCTGGAGGGATTGGTGAGCCAGTTCGACCTGCTCAGAGCGCACGAGCGGGTGTTGATCGAGGAGCGCCACCGCGAGCGTCCGCTGCGACCGCAGCGCATCGCGGCGGGCCTCGGCCTGCCGCTGGCGCCGCGGGAGTCCGCGCGATGAGCTCGCTCGGAAGCGAACGCGCGCTGCGCGACGAGGACTACCAGCGCCTGCTCGCGTTCCGCAGCGAGCTGCGCCGCTTCCTGAGCTGGAGCGAGCAGACGGCGCGCGAGGCGGGTCTGACGCCCTCGCTACACCAGTTGCTGCTCGTCCTGCGCGGGCACCCCACGGCGCCCGGGCCGACGATCGGAGAGGTCGCCGAGGAGCTGCACATCCGGCACCACAGCGCGGTCGAGCTGGTGCAGCGGGCGCAGGCTGCCGGCCTCCTGCGCCGCGAGCGCGACGCGCTGGACCACCGCCGCGTTCACCTCAGTCTCACGACCCACGGACGCGAGCAGTTGGAGATGCTCACGCGCGAGCACCTCGGGCGCATCCCGGCACTCGCCGCGGCGCTCGAGCGTGTCGTGCGGCGCTGAACGGAGATCCACCAGCGCATCTGCGGGCACCGAATTTGAGGATCCCCGCGCTCTGCTCGCCAAATCATGAAGCGAAACTGAAAACGGGTACATGGCTAATAGACGGCGCCAGAGGCCCGGTGGCGTCGGTGACAACCACAGAAGGAGCGGAGACGCCATGAGCAACAACCAAGACACAGTCCAGACGCAGGAGACCGGCATCAGCGAGGCCGCGGGGGAGCCCGCGGTGGTCGATCGGGCGACGTGGCAGGCGCAGCTGGACGCGCTGCGGGCGCGCGAGAAGGCGTACACACGCGAAGGTGACAAGATCGCGGCTGCGCGTCGGCGGCTGCCGATGGTGGAGGTCGACTCCACCATCGGGCTGCTCGGGCCGGACGGGCCGCTCACGCTGCTGGACGCGTTCGAGGGCCGCCGGCAGCTGATCGCCTACTATCACATGTGGTACCCGGGCCGGCCAGCCGCGGAGCAGTGCGAGGGTTGCACATTCTTCAACGGGCAGGTCCGCGAGCTGTCCTTCCTGCACGCGCGCGACGTGACCTACGCGACCTTCTGTCAGGGACCCTACGAGGAGAGCATGCGCTACCGGGACTTCATGGGGTGGGACATGCCGTGGTACTCAGTCCAGGAGTCCGCGCAGGCGCTGCTGGCCGGACGCCAGTTCAACAAATTCTACCTCGTCTGCTATCTGCGCCGCGGCGAGCGGGTGTTCGAGACCTACTGGACGAACGGACGCGGGGTCGAGGCGATGGGCCCGGCGTACAACCTGATCGACAGGACGGTGTACGGCCGGCAGGAGAGCTGGGAGGACTCGCCCGTGGGCTGGCCGCGACGGGAGCTCAGCGCCGGCGCGTTTCGCATCGATGGACGTCCGATCTCCCAATGGCCGCGTCTGCGAGCGGGATACTCGGACGATCTCGGGACCTAGACAGTGTCACGTTCTTGCGGCCTGCCTTGTCGTACGGATATGCAGGCCGCACAGCGGGAACAATCCAAGGAGACGCGATCTCCGCGGGCGCGGGCGGCCGAAACGACACGACGACCCGGAAGGACGGCGATCATGAAGGCAAGAATCAAGAACCCAGCACTGAGCGTTCCCGGCGCGCTCGAGGCCCTCCAACAGCTCGGCGCCTCGGCGACCTCGGCCGGAATCCCCGAGAGCACGCTCTACATGGTGCATCTGCGTGCGAGCCAGATCAACGGCTGCAGCGTGTGCGTCGACATGCACACTCGCGAGCTGGAGCACGCAGGGGAGAGCAGCGAGCGCATCCACACGGTCGCGGCGTGGCGCGAGGCGCCGTACTTCAGCGACGATGAGCGCGCGGCGCTGGCGCTCACGGAGGCCGCGACCCGTCTGGCGGACCGCCCCGACGCGGTACCGGATGAGGTCTGGGATGAGGCGGCGCGCCACTACAGCGAGCCGCAGCTCGCGGCGCTCGTGGTCGCGATCGCGACGATCAACGCGTACAACCGCTTGAATGCGACCACGAGGCAGCTCACCGGCAAGTGGGTCGAGCAGTTCATTGCGACGCCGCAGGCGGCCTGAGTGTTGGCTGCGCGCGGAGCCGACGGAACATGAGCGATCGCGAACAGCTGCTCGAGGACCTGCGGCCGGTCGCATTCGCAATCGCCTACCGGATGCTCGGCAGCGTCTCCGAGGCCGAGGACGTCGTCCAGGAGGCGCTGCTGCGCCTGCACCGCGCGCTCGACGGCGGCGAGCAGATCGCCTCGCCGCGCGCGTTCCTCGCGACGGTGACGACCCGTCTGGCGATCAACGAGCTGCGCTCGGCGCGCGCCCGGCGCGAGCGCTACGTGGGAGAGTGGCTGCCGGAGCCGATCATCACCGACGGCTACGACGATCCGGCGCGCCACGCGCAGACGGCGGACTCGCTGTCGCTGGCGATGCTGGTGCTGCTGGAGAGCCTCTCGCCGGAGCAGCGCGCGGTGCTGCTGCTGCACGACGTGTTCGACTATGGATATGCGGAGATCGCGGGGATCGTCGGCAAGAGCGAGGACAACGTGCGCCAGCTCGGCACCCGCGCGCGACGCCGCGTCGAGCAGCGCCGGCCGCGCTTCCAGACTACGCGCGAGCAGCGCGACGCGCTCGCGCAACGGTTCTTCGCGGCCGCCGAGCAGGGCGATCTCGCCGCCCTCGAGACGCTGCTCGCCGCGGACGTGCAGCTGACGGGCGACGGCGGCGGCAAGGTTCCGGCGCTCGCGCGGTCGCTGCGTGGGCGCAACCGTGTCGCGCGCACGATGATCACCTGGCTGCGCCTGGCCAGCCGCGCCGAGGGCGTCTCGTGGCGCGTGGTTGAGGTCAACGGCGCCCCGGGCGCGGTCTTCCGCGACGCGCGCCGCGGACTGATCAGCGTGATCGCGCTCGATATCACCGACCGTCAGATCGCGAGCATCGACTCGGTCGTCAACCCCGACAAGCTGGCGCACCTCGGGCCGGTCGGCGACTTCCGATCGCTGCTGAGGGCGTCGGTGCCGCACGAGTGAATCCCAGGTCCCGTCGGGACTTCGAGTCGCGGTTCCGGTCGGTGCACTCGGCGCCGAGCCGTGACTAGGCAGGCGACGACGCTCGAGCGAATCGGCCGCCCAAGCTGCTCGTGTAGGGTCCGATTCGCGGCCTGCGTGGCCTCCCGTTGCTCAGGCGAGAGTCTTGACCAGAACGACATCGTGCCCAGCAGGGCGTTGATCTGGGCGTCCGTGTGTTCCATCAGCATCGGATCCACGGCGATCTGCGCGTCGTCGAACAGATCGGCCGCGTACTCGCGCGCCAGCTCGTGGCCGCCAAGCCAGGCCCATACCTCTGAGATGTTCTCGCGGCGCTCGCGAACGCCCGCGAGAGTGCTCTCGAGGTCGCGGTATCGAGGCAAGCTTGCTGCGATCTCGGGCGCGATCGCCGTCAGCGCGCTCAAAAGCGCCCGCTGGTCGTCGGCGCTGCGCGAGTCGTGCAGTCCGAAATACTGGATGAGCACAAGCGTCCCGTCAGGCACGAGCGCATCCGCCGCGCGCTGCCAGCCGACATCTGGATCGACCCAGTGGATCGCGGAGGCCGAGAAGACAGCCCGGAAGTGCGCGTGGGGGAGTGGCGCGTCCTCGAGTCGGGCGTTCACGAGCTTCAGTTCGTCCGTGCCTCCAAGGCGCTGCCGGGCGAGCTCCGCCAGCCGAGCGCCGGGCTCGACCGCCGTGACGCGCAAACCCCGGCCCAGGAGGCTGCCGGTCAACTGTCCGGTCCCACAACCGATCTCGAGCACCTCATCGCCGTGCTGCAGGCCGGCGACCTCGCATGCGAGGTCGATCAGCTGCTCGGGGTAGGTCGGACGGTGGCGGTCGTACGCGGCCGCCACCTGATTGAAGACCTTGCCGTAGCTGCGCTGCAGTGTTCCGTCCGGCACGCTCACAAGGTAGGCGACGCGCCCGACGGAGCGCAGAGTGCCGGCCCCGGTCGCCGCGGATACGCTGAAGCCCGGTCCGTTCTGTCGCTACAGTCGAGCGCGTGACGATCCAACGCATGGACCACGTGGGCATCGTGGTCGACGACCTCGCGGCCGCGACGGCGTTCTTCATCGAGCTCGGACTCGAGCTGCAGGGCGAGGGGCTGGTCGAGGGCGGCTGGGTAGACCGCGTGGTGGGCCTCGAGGGAGTCCGAGCGGAGCTCGCGATGCTGCAGACCCCGGACGGGCACGGACGGCTCGAGCTGACGAAGTTCCACGCCCCGTCGAGCCAACACGGCGACCGCAACCCGCCGGCGAACACTCCAGGCATCCGCCATCTCGCATTCGCAGTCGACGACATCGACGCCGTTACCGCTCGCTTGCGAGCCCACGGTGCGGAGCTCGTTGGCGAGGTGGAGCGCTACAAAGACATCTACCGCCTCTGCTACGTCCGTGGTCCGGAGGGGATCATCGTCGAGCTGGCGCAGCGGATCGGCTGAGGGTCGGAGCTCGAGCACCGCAACCTCGATCGCCACGGCACCGGAGTCGGTTGGGTCGATGTCGTGCCCGACGCACAGCGCGTGCCTTCCCGCGGTCAATCCGGGTACTCGTCCTTGCGCCGCATTCGAGGCTCGGCGGGGGGCGCCTTCGGCGTGCGGTCGAGCAGGAAGGTGTGGTACGGAGCGACGAACGGGTCGGGTGCCATCACGGTGTAGGTGTGGTACACGGTTCCGTTCTCGCGCGCGAAGGCGATCCAGCCCGGGCCCTCGCGCAGGCCGTCCTCGAGCGCGGCCCCGACCTGGCGCGACCACTCCTGCAGCCACTCGGGCGGGTGCTCGATCATCGCCTTCACCTCGGGGACCTCCTGGGCCTGCTCGGGGGTAAGGGCGAGCCCGAAGTCGAAGGGGAAGTCGGTGTCGTAGGTCGAGACGTAGGGGAACTGCCAGCCCATCCGCTCCTGGTAGGCGAGGAGCCGGTCGATTGGCGCCCGCGAGAAACAGATCAGCGTCACGTCCTGGTGATTCAAATGAACGAGCCCGCCGTCGAGCTCGTCCCCCAAGCTCGTACACCCCGGGCAGGCACCGAGCTCGTAATCGGGGCCGAACATGATGTTGTAGGCGAGCAGCTGCGAGCGCCCGTCGAACAGCTCCGCGAGCGTCTTCTTCCCGTCGGCGGTGTCGAATTCGTACCGCTTCTCCACGGGCACCCAGGGAAGCTGGCGCCGCTGTTCGCTCGCCTTCTGGCCGAGCTCGGCTTGCTCGGCCTCGAGCTTCGCAAGCTCGGCGCGGGCGGCCTGCCACTCCTCGCGGGTCCCAGTCTTGTGGTCGGGCATCGTTACCTCCTCGAGTTCGTCACATCGTGCGTGGACAGCAGTCGTGGATCGCTCACCACCGACTGTCACACCGTACGTTAAGACTGGCGCGGAGCACCGAGCTCATCGCGGGTGGTGGATCAGTTGAGGATCCCCGTCTCATCCACGTGAGACTGGGCGGCGGTGAGCTCGCTCAATCGCGCCACTCGTGACGGGCTCTCCGGCCGCGACCCCGACACGCACGTGCCCGGTGAGCGGCTTCGTGGCGGTCCACGTAGAGGGGCATGGCGATCAGCCTGCGCCGGGCGTCAACCCGTGGGCGAAGACGCCGCGGGCGTGCTCGCGGGAGGGATGTTCTGGTTCACCCGGAAGCGGTTGTCCGGGTCGTAGATGCCCTTGATCTGCGCCAACCGATCGTAGTTGTGGCGGTAGCTCGCCCGCACCCGCTCCTCGCCCTCGTCCATCATCATGTTCACGTAGGCGCCACCGGCGGAGTGTGGGTGAAGCGCCTCGAAGTAGTCCACGCACCAGTTGCGGATGACCTCGGCATTGGCGGGGTCGCGATCGACACCGGCGAAGACCGAGCCCCAGACCGCGTCGCGGTAGCTCCACGGGGTGTCGGACGGGCCGACGTCGTGGGCGGCTCCGTCGATCGGGTACAGGTGCATCGTCGACTGCCACGTCGGCATCTCAGCGCCGAACTTGGCGTGCGCCTGCACGGCGGCGTCGGGAATCTCCTTGACGAAGTCGGCGCGCCAGTACCACTGGTCTCCAGCGGGATAAACGGGGTCAAAGGCGCTCTGGAGAGCGGGGTGGGGCATCGGTGCGGCCGCGTGCAGCAGGGGCTCCGGCAGGGCCTCAAGCAGCGGGGCCATCGCCCCGGCGGCGTCCTCGGGTGCGCCCACGTAGCACCAGACGACCCCACAGACCTTGCGGAGATGGAGCTCCTCCGGAAAAGGCGGCGCCGGCGGGACGGAGGCGAAGGCGAAGAAGCCGCCCAGCTCGCGCGGGGCGTTCGGCAGGAAGTCTCGGTAGGCGGCCAGCACCTCGGCGCCCAGCTCGACCGGCCAGAAGGTGGGGCCCCCGACGACGGTGTCCACCTTGTGCAGCTTGAACAGGAAGGACGTGACGACGCCGAAGTTGCCGCCACCGCCCCGGATCGCCCAGAAGAGGTCGGGGTGCTCGTCCGCGCTCGCACGGACCCTGGCGCCGCTTGCGAGCACGACCTCGGCCTCGAGCAGGTTGTCGATCGTGAGGCCGCACTTGCGGGTGAGATGTCCGAGGCCGCCACCCAATGTGAGACCGCCGACGCCGGTGGTCGAGATGATCCCGCTCGGAGTCGCCAGTCCGTGCTCGTTGGTCGCGGCATCCACTTCGCCCCAGGTGCAGCCGCCACCCACCCTCGCCGTCCGAGCGCCGGGATCGACTTCGACTCCTTTCAGGCCCGAGAGGTCGAGCACCACGCCGTCCTCGCACGTTCCCAGCCCGGCGCCATTATGGGCGCCGCCGCGGACAGCCAGCAACAGCTCGTGGCCACCGGCGAACGAGACGACCTTCGCCACATCGCCGGCGTCGGCGCAGCTCGCGATCAGGGCGGGCCGCCGGTCGATCATCGCGTTGTAGACCTTGCGGGCCTCGTCGTAGCCGGGGTCCGCGGCGCCGGTCAGCCGTCCCCGGAATCCGGGCATTGCGGTGCGGGCCGCCTGCAGCAAAGCGTTTGTGGTGCTCATGCGTTTCCCCTATCGGTCGTCTCAAGTTGTCACGGCCGAGCCTACGGCGCTCGAATCTGGCTGTCATGACACGAGCTGACCCAATTCGAGTGCGAGGGCTCGATCGACTCCAGCTCGACACGGTCAAGATTGACTATCGTCTCTTCATGGAGGCGGAGATTCCGGATCTTCCGGACCCGCTGCGCCCGACCTCGCTGTCCCCGTTCGTCGGCCGTGCGGCAGAGCTCGAGAAGCTCCGAACCCTGATGCCACGAGCCGCAGGGGAGAGGCGTCGCGTCGCGCTGCTCGCGGGTGAGCCGGGCGCCGGGAAGAGCCGTTTGGCGCGCGAGTTCGCCGGCGAGGTGGCCAGGGAAGGAGTGCTTGTTCTCTACGGCGCCTGCGACGCGGTGGTACGGACGCCGTACGGGCCTTTCGTCGAGGCGCTCGAACGCCTGGTGCGGGTAACCGACGCCGCGCAACTACATACCGCGCTTGGCGCGGGCGGCGGTGAGTTGAGACGGCTGCTGCCCGACCTCGCCGCCCAGGTCGAGGGGCTGGCGCAACCGGTGAAGGCCGACGCCGATACCGAGCGCCATCGCCTCCACACCGCGGTTGCGGAGCTGCTTGCGAACATTAGCCGCACGCGGCCGGTGCTGCTCGTGCTCGAGGACGGGCATTGGGCCGACGCAACGACGCTCCTGCTCCTGCGGCACCTGGCGCGCTCTGCCTGGAGCGCGCGCCTCTTGATCCTTGCGACCTTCCGCGACAGCGAGGCCGATGTGCCCGCGGAGCTCGCGGAGACGCTCGCCGACCTGCGGCGCTCCGAGGACGTCGTGCGAATGCGTCTGGACGGGCTCTCCGGGCGGGAGGTCTCTGACCTGGTCAGCCGCGCCGCTGGAGGCGACGCCGACCCCGACGTCCGCGAGCTACAGGAGCTTGCAACGACGATCCACGACCTCACCGCCGGCAACGCCTTCCTCGTCTGCGAGCTTTGGCGCGCGGTGGTAGAGACGGGAATGGTCGAGCTCGCCGGCGGGCAGGTGAGGGTGACCCGGCCGCTTACCGAGCTCGGCACGCCCGAAAGCGTACGCGAGGTTGTCAACCAGCGGCTATCCCGCCTGGCACCGAGAACCATCCAGCTGCTCGAGCTCGCGGCAGTCGCTGGGCCGGAGTTCGAGCTGGAGCCGGTCCGTTGCGCCGCCGGCATCGCCGAGCCCGAGCTGCTCGCCGCGCTCGAGGACGCGGTGGGCAGTGGAATGATCGAGGAGCTCCATGCCCAACGCCTGGCCTGCCGCTTCACCCACGAGATCGTCCGACGTGCGCTCTACGACCGACTCTCGCGGCTTCGACGAGCCGAACTGCACCTCCGGGTCGGCGAAGCGCTCGAGCGTGCCGGCGCCGACTCCGACCGCACGCTCGCAGACCTCGCCCATCACTTCGGCGCAGCCGCCCCATTCGGCGGGGCCGAGCGAGCAATCGACTACAACCTGCGCGCGGCGCGGGCGGCGGGCACCGCGCTTGCCTTCGACGACGCCGCTATGCGGCTGCGGACCGCAATCGAGATCGGGATCCAGGGCAAGCCTGAGCGTGCCGGAGCCCTGCTCGAGCTGGGCGCTGCCAGCCATCGGGCGGGCAAGGCGACTGACGCGCTTGATGCCTTCGCGTCGGCGGCCGAGATCGCTCGCGATCTGGGCAGCGGAGAGCTGCTCGCCCGGGCGGCGATCGGCTATGAGGATGCGTGCTGGCGCCCCGGGGTCATACGAAACGCGATCGAGCTCCTCGACGAGGCGCTCGCGGCGGTTGAGGAAAGCAGCGACGAGCTGCGGATTGGCCTGCTCGCGGGACTTTCGCGGGCGCTTCAATTCGCGGGGGAGCGCGAGCGTGGCGCGCTCGTGCGCGAAAACGTCGTGGCGCTGGCCAGGCGGTACGGGGATCGCGCGGGGCTGGCCAAGGTGTTGGTCGGCTCCTACTGGGCACGTGGCGCGACCCCGCTGGAGGAGATCCTTTCGATGCTGACCGAGGCGCGCGACTTGGCGCACGAGCTGGGTGACGCTGAGCTCCACGCGGACGCGATGGCGTGGCGCGTTCCGACCTTCGTCGCTCTCGGCGACCTCGATTGCGCTCGGGCGGAGGTGATTGCGCTGCGTGAGATGGCCGAGCGCACGGCACAGCCGTTCATGCACCACGTGGCCGAGCACTACGGGTCGGCGATCGCTCTCTGCGATGGAAAGCTCGGGGATGCTGAGGCGATGGCGGGACGCTCGCACGATTGGGCGCGCCTGCTGACCGGTCGCGACGCGTCCGGCACTCACGGCATCCAGATGTTCGGCGTTCGCCGCGAGCAGGGGCGCCTGGCGGAGCTCGCGCCGGTGATCAGAATCCTTGCGGGCGGCGCCGAGCGGGAGGGCCCGTGGCGTCCAGGGCTCGCCGCGGTGCTCGCCGAGCTGGGCATGGAGCGCGAGGCCAAGCGCGAGCTCGCGAGGCTCGCCGCCGAGGGCATCGACGGCTACCAGGCATCGCTGTGGCTGGCGACGCTCACCTACCTGACCGACGCCTGTGCCGTGGTAAACGACGAGGCGATGGCGGCGATCGTCTACCCCAAGCTGGAGCCGCTCGCGGGAACCAACGTGATGATCGGTCACCTGGTCGCCTGCTACGGAGCCGCGGATCGTTATCTGGGCATGCTCGCCGCAATACTCCGCGAGCCGGGGCGAGCCGAGGAGCATTTCGAGCGGGCGATGGAGCAAAACAGGCGGATGGGCGCGTCGACCTGGGTGGCTCATACGGCCTACGAGTACGGGCGCTTCCTGCTCGGACAGGGTCGCGGGGTTCGCGAGTACGCTGCGGCCCTCCTCGGCGAGGCCACCGGCCTGGCCGAGCGGATCGGCATGAAAGGACTACTTGTAAAGGTCCGCTCGCTCGGCGTGCCCGCCCCAGAGAGCAGTCTCCCAGGCGGTCTCTCCCCGCGCGAGGCGCAGATCCTGAAGCTGGTCGCCAGGGGGCTCGGCAACCGCGAGATCGGCGCGCAGCTGACGATCAGCGAACACACCGCGGCCAACCACATTCGGAGCATCCTGCGCAAGACCGATTGCGCGAACCGCACCGAGGCTGCGTCTTACGCTCACCGACACGGTCTCGCCGCGGAGTGAACGGAAGTCCCGGCTACGATCAGTCGATGGCCCTATACATGATCGAGCGTAGCTTCGCCGATCAGCTCGACCTCTCAGACGCCGATGTCGCACTGATCGAGGAGGTCAACAGCGACGAGGGAGTCCGCTGGCTGTTCTCGTTCCTGAGCGCCGACCGACGACGCACCTATTGCCTCTACGAGGCGCCCTCGCCCGACGCAATCCTGGCCGCCGCTCGCAGTGCAAACGTCCCGGCCGACGTGATCGTCGAGGTGAGCGCAGCCACACCGCAGTTCTCGGAGCGCTTGCGCGATTGGGCCGACGCCGCGCGCTGAACCACCCGGGGCGAGCGCTAGGGCGGGCCGCGTTCGCCCGGCTGCTGTCCAACTCGGCTCGCCAGCATCGCGGGGCGTACGTCCACGCGCTAACCGCGACCACATAGGGTGTCACCATGCATCCGATCGCCATGAGCCACGGGACCTGCTCATGACAGACCTCTGGAGCGCCGTCAAGGACCTGCCGATCGCGATTGAGTCGTCCTCGTTCGAGGCGCTTGTCCCGAGCGGCCAGACCGGGCTCGAGGACCACTCGACGACGCAGCTGCGACTGCGGGGACGTGGGGAGGAGGGCGTCGGCGAGCAGGTCGGCATGGGGGATGCCCAGGAGAGCCTGCGCGCGAGCGACTTCCCGCTAAGCGGCGAGTGGGCGTCGCTCGCGGGCTTCCTCGCGCATGTCGACGCGATCGACATGTGGCCCGAGCCGCCCGAGTACGAGCTGCAGCGCAACTGGCGGCGTTGGACGTTCGAGTCGGCGGCGCTCGATCTCGCGCTGCGGCAGTCGGCCACGAGCCTGCCGGAGATCCTCGGCCGGGAGCCGCAGCCGGTGAGGTTCGTCAACTCGTTCGGGCTCGGCGATCCACCGAACATCGACAAGGTCGTCAACCGGCGGGCGCTGCATCCGACGGTCGGCTTCAAGCTGGACGTCGCGCCGTCGTGGACGCAGGAGATCATGGACCGCGTCGCGGCCGTCGCGGGTGTGGCGACGATCGACTTCAAGGGCCAGTACGGACTCGTGGTCGAGGACGAGGCGGCGCTGCTGGCGATGTACGAGCGCACGCTGGCCACGTTCACCGAGGTCGTCTTCGAGGACCCGCACGACTACCCCGCCGTGCTCGAGCTGCTCCAGCCGATCGCGGATCGCGTCTCCTATGACGCGCCGATCACGAGCGTCGAGTCGATCGGCGCGACGCCGATCGAAGTGCGAATCGTCAACGTCAAGCCCTGCCGCGTCGGGCGCCTGCAGGAGCTCAGCCGCTTGTACGCGCACTGCGAGTCCGCGGGCATCGAGATGTACAACGGCGGCATGGGCGAGCTCGGCGCCGGCCGCGGGCAGGCGCAGCTGCTCGCGTCGCTGTTTCATCCCGGCGCGCCCAACGACATCGCGCCGTCGGGTTACAACCTCGAGGATCCACCGCCCGCTCTGCCGCCGAGTCCGCTCGATCCCGCGCCGGACCGCGGCTTCCGCCGCCGGTAATCTGCACAGCGTGGTGACGGGCCGCGAGCCGTCAGAGCGCGAGGGATCCCGTGACGCCCTCCGCACCGAGTACGCTTCAGAGAGATCATGACGACACAGACAATCTCCTTCGAGCGGTGGCGTCGCGAAGCGCCCCAGCTACGCGCTACGACCGCCGAGGTTCTTGCGCGCTTTGGGCCGGCACGACGCGAGAAGTCCCGTGATGCCACCGAGGCCGAGTTCCTGAGAAGCATCGGCACGCCCGAGCGCCTCATCGGGCCACAGGGCTGAACGGCCAGCGAGAGCCGCTATGAGGCTGGGGAGTCTCGAAAAGCAATACAGCCAACGGGCTGACTTGGCTGCGAGGGAACGCCTAAATCGCGAACGCCCTTCGTGCAGTGAGCGCGAGTTCTTCGGACTCAAGCGACAGGCACGCCCGTGTGGCCCGTCGAACTCGCGCAGCGGTTTAAAGCAGAGCGCTTGCTCAGACCGCGGTCTCGACGTGGCGGAGGTGCAGCGCCTGAGATAGCCGTCGAGCGCGGAGAGACCGGCGCCATCGCTCGGAAAGGGTCCGTGTGCGCCGAGGAATGTGCTCACGACGCTGCTACATATCGGGTGGAGGCGATGCGGCGGGGCCGAGCTTCGTGGGGTGCTTCGCCCACGTTGCAAAACTGACCTACTACTCGCTCGGGGTAGTGCATCAGCTTGGACCTATTCGTCGAGCCCACAATGTGGAACATATGCTACTGTCCCTTCTTACAAACGAAGCGCAGGAACTTCGACATGAGTGAGACATATCGCCCCTACTACGAGCGCCATCCGCCTCCGGCACTTGGCATTCCGGGCGATTCGGAAGAGGCAAGCAATGGCGTTCTCATATCGGTCGGCTATCTCACCGCACTATTCATACCCATCGTCGGCTTTGTTCTCGGCGTCGTGATCGCCACGCGTCCCAGTCGTCGGACCAGTAAGCACGGCGTACCAGTCATCGTGGTGTCGAGCGTCGCATTGGTCATAGTGTTCGTCTCGTTGATTGTCACCGGGAGCTAGCGTCGTGCGTCTTAAGTTCATTTAGTAAGTGTGATGTTGCAGATCCTCCGCGACGACCACCCGGAGCTTCATGCGCTACAACTTCGCGCGGCCGCACACGACCTCGGCGAACCCATATCCACGGACTCCGGCGATGACTGCGGGGGTCGCCGATAAAGCGTGGAGCCTGAAGGAGATCGCCGAACTGCGGCGTCCCGCCGATCTGAGACAGTCCAGTCCCGTTCATCTGAGACCGTGACGTCCCGTCCATGTGAGACCGAAGCGAGGACCTCAATGGGGCGGGCCGCGAGACGACGACATGCGAGGACGCTCGCTGCGGTTCCGACCGGGCGGCGCTCCTTATGCAAGCGATTCGAGCGTGAGGTCGGGTACGGCCTTGAAGATGGTGTCGTTGGAGACGAGCGGGATCCCGAGGCGGAGCGCGGTCGCGGCGATCCACCGGTCGGCGTTGTGCTCGCGCTGCGCGAGAGCGTGGCCGATCGCGGCGCAGTTGGCCCGCAGGTGGGCACAGATCGCTACGAGCTCGGGGCCGGTGTGGACGACCTCCGCGCGCCGGACCTTGCTGTCGAGCTTCAGCATCCGCGCCTCCCCCCAGCCGCGCCGGATCGCCCCGTAGCGCAGCTCCGCGGCCGTCTGGAAGGAGATGAACGCCGGGCGGCCAGTGATGATCGGCGCGTAGCGTTCAGCCAACCTTGACGTCGGGACCAGGTCAGCGCTGAAGACATCGGTATCGATCACGATCGCGCCGTGCGATCCGGGCGCGGTCAGGACTGGACTGCTGCGAGGAAGGCCTCGCCCTCCTCTTCGCTGAGATCCTTGATCACCATCTCATCGTGGTCAGGCAGCGGACGCACCCGGCGCAACCGCTCCTCGACTGGAAGCTCCAAATGCTCGGGTTCGCTCTGGCTCGCAGGATGTGTCGACACGATCCCTGAAGTGTAGGGGGGAGGTCCGCGGTTCAGAGATCATGCCCGAGCCGGCCGGCGAGTGAGGATGCCTGCTCGGCTGGATCGTCCCTTGAAGGGCCGCGCGGCGGGCCGTATCCAGCGCAGCACGGATGCGCACCAGACCTACCGGGGCGTCGTCGGCTTGGTCTTGCAGTACCGCAGCCAGCACATCGGCGCGGGCCGCTATAGCCCGCCGGTGTGCATCGGCACGAAGTCGAAGGTGCGGCTGGGCGACCCTGATCCGGCGAAGGTCAGCGAGGGCGAGACGGTCGCCGAACCGTGGAACGAACAGAACCGGACGGGCATCGACGGTGGCCCGTTGAGCGAGCGTGGGCGGGGCAACATCGCCCGGATGCTCGACATCGCTGCGTGGCACGAGCGCCAGCTATGCCTCGTGGCAGTCGAGGACGGGCTCGTCGGGTTCGGTGCGCGCGCATCCATTTAGACAGTTGTCATCAGCTGTTTTTCTGGAGTTGCGTGGGTGTTCAGCCACGGGGCTGTCGGATGCGACTTCGCAGGAACCCTGGCCATGCGCGTGGTCGGCGTGCGATCGTGAAGACGAGCGGCATGGAGTCGAAATAGGTCGCGCGCTCGGTCGCGAGGCCCTGTTCGTTTAGGACGAAGCGGTCGATCGCGTCCCAGGAGACGGGACCGCCGCCTGCCGTGCCGAGCACGGTGAGCTCGATCAGCACGCCGTCCGCGGTTCGACCCCAGCGATGGACTTCGGCGGTGATGTCAGGGATCTGCGCGAACAGCTCCGTGAAGGCACGCTTACCCGCCTCCAGGCCGTAGGTCGTCGGGACCATTGGCGCTGAGAGGCGCGCGTCCGCCGCCAGCACCGTGTCGAGTCGCTCGATGTCCGGGGCACGCCAGAACTCGCGGAAGCGCCTGACGAAGTCCGCGGCCGCTGCGTCGTCCATGTACCGCAGACTAGCGCGGCGAATACGGTTCGGACACAGTCACGATCAACGCGCTGGATGATCCCGCCGCGAGGGAGCGCGCTGCTTCGACGTCCGCGACGATCGCTACCGGCTCGGGCGGTCAGGCAACCTGGGGGGCGCCCGCTCGCTAGAGGTCTGGGTACAGCCGTTCGATGGCCGCTACGGTCTCGCGGTTCAACGAGGATGATGAGCACCGGTGCTACCGCTGCCGCTTGCAAATCACAATCACTTTGAAGGAGAGTAATGGCCGACACCACTTGCCACATGTCTATCTCCCTCGACGGCTTCGTCGCCGGGCCGGGTCAAAGCCGCGAAGACCCGCTCGGCGAGCGGGGCCGCGAGCTTCACGGCTGGCACCTCGGCGACGAGCGCGCGAACGAGGCGGACGCCACCGCCGAGCGCCGTCTGCTGCGTCCTCGTGGCGCCTACGTGATGGGCCGCAATATGTTTGGCCCGATCCGTGGCGAGTGGGATGAGGAGTGGTCGGGCTGGTGGGGGCCCGAGCCGCCCTACCATGCGCCGGTGTTCGTCCTGACCCATCACGCTCACGCGCCGATCGCGATGAAGGGGGGGACGACGTTTCACTTCGTCACCGATGGCTTCGACGCCGCCTATGCCCAGGCCCGCGAGAGCGCCGGCGCAGACGGCGTCGACATCGCGGGCGGCGCCTCGACCGTCCGCCAAGCGCTGCGGGCGGGCGTCATCGACGAGCTTTGGCTCGACATCGTCCCCGTTCTACTCGGGTCCGGCGAGGGGATCTTAAACGGCATCGCCAAGTTCGACTTTGAGCCCGCCGAGGTCCTTCATTCCCCACTGGCAACGCACATCTGCTACCGCCGGGCGGGATGAAGATGGGTACCGCAACCGTGCAAGCTGAGACAGCCGAGGCCCATCTATCTGAGAGCGTGGCCGTCTCATCCATAGAGACCGACGCCACGACCGGCGCCATCCTCACCCGCCTCCGAGCCCATAGCGATGCCTGTACTTCGACTGCATTGCTGCCAAAATGTGTCCACTGTTCGGGGTGGTCGTCGCGCAGGAGCTGCAACACGATCGCGCGCTACGCCGTCCACAAGTCGAGCGCGTCAACGCGGGTAGGGTTCTCGTCAGGCATGGGGAGCTAATCCCTCCTCGTGCTCAGGTCCCGGCGTCGGGTTACCGCCCGCGCCGGGGCCGCTGGTTATCGATGCCAGCGAGCCTAGACCTTCAGACCGGCCCATAGGGCCGACTTCTCAAACTGACCCACTACCCGCTCGCCGCGCTCGTGTACCTCGCCATCGAGGAAGTGCTGGGCGTGGACGAGAACGGCGTGCAGGCCGGCAAATGCGCCCGGTACATGGACGAGCTAGGACTGGTGGCAATCTGATGGCCGCTGTAGCCGTCGCGTTCGGACAGCGCCTTCGCGAGCTACGAGCCGAGCATGGCATCTCGCAAGACCAGCTCGCCCTCGCGACGGGTATCCACCCGACGGCGATCGGTCGGTTCGAGCGCGGCGACCGCGAGCCACGACTGACGAGCATCCTCCGCATAGCACGGGGACTTGACGTGCTGCCCGGAGCGCTGCTGGATGGGCTCGATGCAGATTGAGAGCGCCACGTCGCAGGCCCGGGCGTGGCGCTCCCCCCGTCGCTACGATCCCTGTATGGCCGACCTCAACCAGATCGCCCATCGGATCGTCCGGGAGTCCACGGAGCCCCGGCCACAGGAGACACCGGCGCAAATCAGCGGCCGTAAGGGCGGCCAGAAGGGCGGCGCTGCCAGGGCCGAGAAGCTATCAGCCGAGAAGCGCTCAGAGATTGCACGGAAGGCGGCTAGAGCACGCTGGCGACCCAAGCCTGATCCTGCGTGAAGCGATCCTAAAAGGGGTCGTCCTGGCCCTCGTCGAAGGGGGCGATGTCTACCCAGAGCAACGGGACGCACATCCTCTCCTCGTCGATTTGATATCAGACACGTAGCCGCTCGCCGGGGGCTGCCTTCGCGAAGGTCATGCGTGTATTGCTGCCCTGCCGTAGCGCTGGGTAGGAAAATCGCCTTGGCCAGCGCTCCAGTCGGTAGTAGACATCTTCTAGCTGGCGGTCTACGCGCTCGATGTCGGAGCCCAGGTGCTCCACAGCCGTGTACCACGACCCCAGCCACTGGAGGACGTAGCACGGTGCGTCCTCACCACCGAGAACGCCTACGTCCACCCGAACTGCTCGGCGAGCGCTTGGCTGTCCCGGTAGTCCTGCTCGGTCGGCCCAGCCAGATCGATGAAAGCCATGTGAAACGGGATGGTGTGGCGCATCTGTACTACGGCCCATCCGGGGAACTGATGGCTAAGCTCGGAAAGGTCGGTCGCCGTATCGTCGCGGTAATGCTCTCGTATCTCGTCTGCCAACGAGCGCTCCGATGGCACGAGCGCTGGCCATACCGTCGATGGCGTAGGGGTCGGCCGCTCTTGGTCATATCGTTTGCCTTTGACCTTGATCGCGGTTGGGGCGAGCTCCAACTGTCCCTTGGCCTTGAGCAGGTTCAATGTCGAGTCAAGCTGCCGTGGAACAGGGCCAAGCTCCAGCTTGACGTACTGAGCGTTCGTGATCGGAGCACCCCACCGCACGTACGCAGCGAAGTCGATGAACGTGAGCAGCTTGGCCAGCTTGACCTTGCCAAACCAGCGGTCATCCTTCGACTGGACCGTCAGATATGAGATGAGCGATGCGAGCTTATCCTCGCGAAACGCTGCCATGAGACGCCTCCGGTTGGGAGATTAAGCCGTCAGCGTAGCAGGCAGTTTGGACGGATTTTCCAGGGACATTGGCGACCAGCAGCTCGGAAGTTGTTCCGTCCGAGGCCTCAAGCATAATGGTCAGTATGAACCGCTTGAGCACCGAGAAGCGCGCTCAGATCATCGGCTGCCTGGTCGAGGGCAACAGCATCCGCGCGACCGTCCGCATGACCGGCGCAGCCAAGAACACCGTGACTAAGCTGCTCGTGGACCTCGGCGCGGAGTGCGCCGCCTATCAGGACCGGACGCTGCGCAACCTGCCGTGCAAGACGGTCCAGGTCGATGAGATGTGGGGCTTCTGCTACGCCAAGCAGAAGAACGTCCCCGAGGAACACAAGGGCACCTTCGGCTACGGGGACGTGTGGACGTGGATAGCGATCGACGCCGACTCGAAGCTCGTCCCGTCCTGGCTCGTCGGCGAGCGCAACCTGAGCGACTGCTGGGCCTTCATCGCAGACCTCAAGAACCGCATGGCCGGGCGCATCCAGCTCAGCAGCGACGCACACCAAACCTACCGCGGCGTCGTCGGGCTCGTCTTCCAGCCGCGCGAGGTCGATTGGGCGCAGCTCATCAAGCGCTACCAGGCGACCCACCAGGGCGCAGGCCGCTACAGCCCGCCAATCTGCGTCGGCGCCGACAAGCGCCCACGGCTCGGCAACCCCGACCCGGCGAAGATCAGCACGTCCTACATGGAGCGGCAGAACCTCACGATGCGGATGGGGATGCGCCGGTTCACGCGCCTGACGAACGGCTTCAGCAAGAAGGTGGAGAACCTAGCCGCGGCGGTCAGCCTGCACTACATGCACTACAACTTCGCACGCCCGCACGCCTCACTGGCGAATCCGTATCCGCGTACGCCTGCGATGGCCGCTGGCATCGCCGATCACGTTTGGACGCTCCAGGAGATCGCCGGCTTGCTCGGCTAAAGGGGGCGGTCCGGGTGACAGCCCGGACCGCCCAGACATAGCTAGTCGTAGGAAGGCGCCAGCCGAGACGGTGGCACCCGGATCGTCTCAGACACCGCGGATGCCTTTTCCGTCCGGCGCAGGCGGGACGATGGTTCCTAATCCCTGGACTCTGGAGTCGTGACAGCGGCTGGCTCGGGGGAGCTAGTACGGAAGAGGAAAGGAGGCGGTATGTCCGCCTATCGCGTTGTATGTGTCGAGACAAAGGAGCCCCACGAGGGGATTGTCGCTGTAGGGACGAGCAACGATGGAGGCGAAGTCGCCGACCACCGCTGGACCGTTACCGAAGTCCGCAGGTCCATCAAACTCGGTCACCGCTTCTACACCGTCAGCAAATCGACGGGCAAAGAGGCGGATGTCGAGCTTTACGGGACGGACGGGATCACCACATCCCCCGATGGCATCTACGACAACAACCTCGACTATCTACGCGCCTGTAGTTGGCGTGCAGCAGCCTAGCCTGCGAAACGCGTGCACAGGGACCGCCGCCCGGATGGGCGGCGGCTCTGGCACCTCAGAGCATGGGTGGCAGGTGTTGCCTAGCGCGACCGCGAAGCACTCCGCTAGGAAGGGAATCACGCGCTCAGCTTCCTGGGCATCGAGATCAAGGGCAAACCGTCGATCGAGATGCACACGCACCGTGCCACCGTCCAGGGGCGTCGCACGGAGGAACGGGACGGCGTAGCCATTGACTACCACGTCGTGATGCTCAAACGGACCCGGAAAGCTAACTGGCGACGCGACAAGGGCGTCAAAGACATCGTCATCGTCGGGCATCGCCTCTCCATGATTCGACCTCATGACTGCCTACTCCTCCCAAGCTGACCCACTACCCTCCAACGCTCGATAATGTATGTTATGTAAACAAGATGGGACAGGCGGACGCCGTCCCGCTACGCCCAGAGCGTCTACTGCGCCCCGATCATTCAACTGGCGCGGGGCCTGTAGAGACCGTCAAGGTCACCGTCGCGCCCCGTTCTGCAGATGTGCCAGTCACGGGAGTCGAGCTGATCACGACCCCCGAGGCGACCGTTTCCGAAGGTTCCCTGACCAGCACCGCAGACAAGCCGATGGCCTTCAGCGTTGCCGTGGCGTCTTCTGCGGTAAGATCGACCAGCGAAGGAATCGCAACCGACCGCCCCGCTCGGGAGCCATCGGAGACCCTCAAGGTGACCATCGCACCTTCTGCCGCGGAGGCCCCGGCTTCTGGGATGGAGTCGATTACGATCCCCGAGGCCACAGTTTCGGACGATTCCCTGACGGGATTGGCAGCCAGACCGACGGCCTTCACCCTTGCGATTGCGTCTTCAACGGCGAGGCCAGCCAAAGCAGGCACCGTCACCTGTGGCACATGGGCACGGCTGGCGACGGCAAGAGAGACGACCGAGCCGATGAGTGCAATTGCCCCGGCGCGAGGTGTTTGCGTCAGGACCTGACCGCTTGTACTCGTGTCGGCGGTACGCACGAGCGTCGTACGAAACATGCGTTCGAGTCGGCCGATCGCCTGCCTGACGGACAGGCCGACCACGCTCGGAACCGGAGCACTCAGTGGGGCTCGCGATCGCCCGGCAATCGTCAGAACGACGGTTGATCGCACGGCCTCGCTCTCACCCGGAGAGGGAGACTGGGCCAATACGCGGCCGCCCGTCCCCTTGGGACCTGTCTGGCGGCGTATTGCCGCCGCAAAGCCCTTGCTCGCGAGCATCGCGGCGGCCTTGGGCGCACTCTGGCCAATTACATTGGGCACCGGGGCACGAGCGACCTGCACCGAGTCGTCGAAGCCGTGGGCAGCAGCCACGATGCCCGTGCCGACGGCAAAGCCCGATGCCGCGGCAGCCAGCGCGAGGATCGGACGTCGCGGCATCCAGTCGGTGGCCGCTGATGGGCGGGCGGTGCTCCCGATTCTCGCGAGCTCGGTGGCGTGACCCCGAGTCGAACGACGTATCGAGACCCCGCCACTGCCCCGCTTGACCCCCACAGCCAGGGCGCTGGCGGCTCCTCTGAGGGCATCGAGCAGCGCAAGCAGCAGTGCGACCGCCACGATGCGCCGTCCTTGATGAGAGCCCCGGGCGGTCAGGAAGGTACCCACGAGAGCGCCCAGCGCGCCAGCCAGGAGCTTGCCGGTGAGACTCGATCCGAGCACCTCGCCGAGCATCGTGAGCGCCAGCGAGGAGACCATCTGCAGGATGAATTCGGGCCGTGTGCTTTCCTCGCGCGCGCTGTGGGTCGAGTCGTCAGCGTCAGCCATCTCACACGTGACCTCGCCCGTCCACCGGGACATCGTAAGCAGACGAGGTCATCGACGACATTCTGATTAATTGTACATGGCGATTCAATGGGCACCATGCGGCGAGACCAAGACTGCGGCGATCGATAGCCTCAGCCGGCGCTTGCGTAGCGCAGCGAACCGGGCGTGGTAAGCGTCTCCCCCGTCTCCAGCAGCGTCTTCAGACCCGAGAGGATCATCGGCCAGCCGCCGTAGAGTTCGTCGTTGGCTCCCTCGCGCAGCTCGTCGTGGGTGACGGTGAGCCGACAGGAGTCCTCGACCTGTTCGATCTCCCACGTCACCCGTGAGGTCGCTTCGCTCCTGACCTGCTCGCCCCACAGCGCGTTGAAACTCTGCACGAGTCGGTGCGGGGCGTCGACCTCGAGGTTCTCGCCTTCCACGAGCGGACCGTCCATCGCAGACGTCACGCCCTCGTAGTGCGATCCCTCTGTCCAGTCGCCCTCGACACCGACGCCGAAGTTGTACTTGCGGCGCAGCTCGCTGTCGGTGATCGCCTCCCAGAGGCGATCCGGCGTGGTCTTGATGTAGATCTCGAACACCTTCTCCATCGTTCTGTCCTCCATTCTGTGCTTGATGTCACTCAGGCCTGCGGCCCAGGGCTCGGCGTACTTGCTCACCCACCGGTTGTGGACGAGCCGGATCGGGACGGCGTTCAGAAAGTGCAGCTTCTCGCGACCGCGACGTTTGCTCGTAATCAGTCCGGCCTCCTCCAACACCTTCAGATGCTTCATCACCCCGAAGCGCGTCATCGGCAGGCGCTGCTCCAGCGCACTCAGTGTTTGCCCGTCTTGCCGGTAGAGCTCGTCGAGCAGGCTCCGGCGCGTCGGATCGGCGAGGGCCTTGAACACGTCATCCATGCTTCCCACTATACGTGACTACTTAGTCACTTGTCAAGAGGCCCTCAAGCATCCCGGGGAGCGTGCTTGACCTGGCGATACAGTGCGGACCATGGACCAGCGAACGCTCGGGCGCACCGGCGTCCACGTAAGCCCGCTCTGCCTCGGCGCGATGATGTTCGGCGCGTGGGGCGAGACCGACCACGATGCGAGTATCCGCATCATCCACCGCGCGCTCGATGCGGGGATCAATTTCATCGACACCGCCGACGTGTACTCGCGCGGCGAGTCCGAGCAGATCGTCGGCAAGGCCCTCAGCGGCGGCCGTCGCGAGAACGTGGTGCTCGCGACGAAGTTCCACGGCGCGATGGGCGATGATCCCAATCAATCCGGCAACTCGCGGCGCTGGATCTTCCAGGAGGTCGAGGCCTCGCTGAAGCGCCTGCAGACGGACTGGATCGACCTCTACCAGGTCCACCGCTGGGACCCCTGGACCGACCACGACGAGACGCTCGGCGCGCTCTCCGACCTGGTCGCCCAAGGCAAGGTGCGCTACATCGGCTCCTCGACGTATCCGGCCGCGCAGATCGTCAAGGCGCAATGGGTCGCGCGCAAGTACGGGCACCAGCGCTTCGTCTGCGAGCAGCCGCCGTACTCGATCCTCGCGCGCGGCATCGAGGCCGACGTGCTGCCGACGTGCCGTGAGTTCGGGATCGGCGTGATCCCGTGGAGCCCGCTCGCGGGCGGCTGGCTCTCGGGGCGCTGGCGCAAGGGCGCCGAGGACCTCACCTCGCGGCGCGCGGCGATGATCCCGCAGCGCTACGACCTCTCGATTGCGGCCAACCAGGAGAAGCTCGAGGCCGCCGATGCGCTCGGCCAGCTTGCCGACGAAGCCGGCGTCTCACTGATCCATCTCGCGCTGGCGTTCGTCATCCGCCATCCGGCCGTCACCGCCGCGATCATCGGCCCACGCACGATCGAGCAGCTCGAGTCCCAGCTCGGCGCGGCCGACGTCGAGCTCGATGCCGCGCTCCTTGACCGCATCGACGAGATCGTCACGCCCGGCAGGACCGTGAACCCGACGGACGCCGGTTGGACCAATCCCGCGCTCGAGCCGGCGGCGCGCCGTCGTTAGGCGCTGCAAGACCTCCCGCCTGCGGGATGCGTGTTCTCGCCCTGGGCGATGAGCTCTCACCGGGACTGCAGTCGTACTTTCAGACCCCGCGATCAGGAGGTGCACCATGCTTGCCAGTGACCGCTTGCAGCTCGTCCGCGACGCCTACGGCACCTACGAGTCCGGTGACCGCGCGCGCCTGGAAGAGCTACTCGCCGAGGATCTCGTCTTCTTCAGCCCGGCCGACGTCGGCATCGACCGCGCGCGGTACTTCGAGCGCTGCTGGCCCAATGCCGAGCTGTTCGTCGCCTTCGAGTTCAAGCGCCTGATCGAGGCCGGCGACGAGGTGGTCGTCACCTACGAGAGCACCAAGACCGACGGCCAGCGGTTCCGCAACACCGAGATCCTGACGTTCACGGGCGAGAAGATCAGCCGGGTCGAGGTCTACTTCGGCTGGAACCTCGAGTGATGCGCAAAGATGTCGCCGTGCGCACCACGCCCCTGATCGGCAGCAAGGTCTGGTTCGGACCCCACCGCGTCGGTTGGGGGCTCGGGCCGGCATCAATCGAGGGCTGGGCCGTGACGATCGCCGCCGCTCTCGCCAGTCGCGCCACCCGGCGTTGGCCCAGGCGCAGCGTCAGGCGCAATCTGCCCCGCGTCGCCCTGGTCGCGATCGCTCTGCTCAAGGGAACCGCGCCGGGCGGCCCGCGCGCATATCGCGCCTTCAAGCAGTCCCAGCGCGCGGTCGGCTGAGCCACCCGCGGGCACGCGCGGTCCGCTATCTTCATCTCCGTCAGATGGGGCTCTGACGCGCGCGCCGCAGCCGGCGCTCCGAACCGCCCACGGCAGGACAAGGGCTGATAGCTCCTTTCGCGAACTACATCTTCACGCGAGAGGAGCCGTCGAGCGCCGTGCCAGCAACCATTCCCCAACGCACCGCGATAGGCCTCGCAAGGCCCACACCCACACCCACACCCACGCGCGGGCGCCATGTCTGACGTCGACCGCCGCGAGCTCGCCGCGATCTTCCTCGGGGGCGCTGCCGGCGCGCTGCTGCGTGTCTGGCTCGGCACCTCCTTGGCCGACCCCGCCGGCGGCTGGCCGTGGACGATCTTCGCGATCAACATCAGCGGCTGCCTCGCGCTCGGCTACCTCGCCACGCGCTTGCAGGAGCGCCTGCCGCAGTCCACCTACCGTCGCCCGCTGCTCGGCACCGGCTTCTGCGGCGCCTACACGACCTTCTCCACCGTCCAGGTCGAGCTGGTCGCGATGGTCGAGGGCCACCACTACGGGCTCGCCGCCGGCTACGCCGTCGCGAGCATCGCGGTCGGCTATCTCGCGATCTGGCTCGCCACCGCCGGTGTGCGACGCGTGCGCGTGATCGCATGAGCGCCCCCATCTGGGTCGGCGTCGCACTGCTTGGGGGTGCAGGCGCAATCGGCCGCTTCCTGCTCGACGGTTGGATCGCCGCGCGCACACGCGGCGACCTCCCGCTCGGCACGCTCGTCGTGAATCTCAGCGGCGCGCTCGCGCTCGGTCTGCTCACCGGCCTCGCGCTCAGCGGCGACGCGCTCGTGCTCGCCGGCACCGCGACGCTCGGTTCCTACACGACGTTCTCGACCTGGATGCTCGAGACCCAGCGCCTCGCCGAGGACGCCGAGCTGCCGCTCGCGCTGCTCAACATCGCGCTCAGCCTGCTCGCCGGCGTCGGCGCCGCGGCACTCGGACGATCGATCGGCGCGCACCTGTGAACGACGACTGCCTGAAGCTCACGACCTACTTCGGCGAGCGCGAGCGCACCCCGAACGGCCTGCTCGCCGACGAACTACTCGCGCTCTACGGTCGCGAGCGCCTGCAGGCCAGCGTGCTGCTGCGCGGCGCCGAAGGCTTCGGCGCCCATCACAGCCGGCGCACCGACCGCCTGCTAACGCTCTCCGAAGATCTCCCCGTCGTCTCCGTCGCCATCGACCGCCGCGCATGCATCGAGGCGCTGCTCGAGCCCGTGCTCGCGCTGCAGCGGCGCGGACTGCTCACACTGGAGCGCGCGCGCCTGGCCACCGATTCTGTGCTCGCGCCGTCCGCGCCGCGCGAGCGACCGCCCGCGGAGACCAAGCTCACGCTCTATCTCGGGCGCCGCCAGCGCATCGCACGCGTCCCCGCCTTCGTCGCCATCTGCGAGCAGCTACGCCGCGGCGGTGTCGCCGGTGCGACCGTGCTGCTCGGCGTCGACGGTACGCGCCGCGGACAGCGCGCACGGGCCGGCTTCTTCGCCAGCAACAGCGACGTCCCCGTGATGCTGATCGCGGTCGGCAGTGCGCAGAGCATCACCGCGGTCCTCCCCGCGATCGCCGCGGCGCTGGGAGAGCCGCTGCTCACGCTCGAGCGCATCCGCGTCTGCAAGCGTGACGGCCATCTGCTCGCGCGTCCCCCGGAGCTGCCTCCTAGCGACGCGCGCGGTCGTCCGCTCTGGCAGAAGCTGATGATCTACACGTCCCAGAGCGCCACCCACGAGGGCCGCCCGCTGAGCGGCCAGCTCGTGCGACGCCTGCGCGAGACCGGGCTCGCCGGCGCCACCGGCCTGCGCGGCATCTGGGGCTTTCACGGCGAGCACGCCCCGCACGGCGACCGCCTGCTGCAGGTCCGCCGCCGCGTTCCCGCACTGACGATCGCGATCGACACGCCCGCGCGCATCGCCGAAGCCTTCACGATCGTCGACGAGCTCACCGCCGAGCACGGGCTCGTCACCAGCGAGGTCGTGCCCGCGCTGCTGCCGGCCGGCGAGGGCGCTCAGAAACTAGCGCTGGCCGATCACACGAGCTGAGAGAGCGATCGCCGGGCGTCCAACGCTCATGCGCGAAGCGCCGCGTCAACACTCCCCACTAAGCGCCGCCGCGCCGAGCGCAGACATAGCCGTCCATCGCATCCGCTCGCTAAGGTCAGAAGCCATGACCCCGAGCGACAACGGCATCGAAGTGCAGAGCTTGATCCGCGACTTCAAGGGCGGCGTGCGCGCCGTCGACGGGATCGATTTGCAGGTCGCCCCCGGCGAGATCTACGGCTTCCTCGGCCCCAACGGCGCCGGCAAGTCGACGACGGTACTCGTGCTCACGACGCTGCTGCCGCCCAGCGCGGGCAGCGCGCGTGTCGCCGGCCTCGACGTCGTGCACCAGGGGGCGCAGGTGCGCCGCGCGATCGGCGCCTCCCTGCAGGAGTCGGCGCTCGACCCCTACCTCACCGGCAGCGAGCACATGCGCCTGCAGAGCTCGCTGCACGGGCTCGAGAAGGTCGAACGCGAGGCGCGCGGACGCGAGCTGCTCGCGCGCGTGGGGCTCACCGACGCCGCCGAGCGCAAGGTCGGCGGCTACTCGGGCGGCATGAAGCGCCGCCTCGACCTCGCGCTCGCGCTCGTGCACCGGCCGCGGCTGCTGTTCCTCGACGAGCCGACCACCGGTCTCGACCCCCAGAGCCGCGCCGCGCTGTGGGACGAGGTGCGCCGTCTCGCCGGCGACGGCGTCACGGTCTTCCTGACCACGCAGTACCTCGAGGAGGCCGACGTGCTCGCCGATCGCGTCGGGATCATCGACCACGGCAAGATCGTCGCCGAGGGCACCCCTGCAGAGTTGAAGGCCGCGATCGGGCGTCCGAGTGTCGAAGCGGTCCCCCAGGATCCGGGCGACCGCGAGCGCCTCGCGGCCGCCCTGCACCGCTTCGGCGAGGAGGCCGCCGCCGCGAGCAACGCCGTCGCGGTACGGCTGCCCGAGGGCGCCGGGGACCTCGCCGAGGTCGTACGCACGCTGGACTCCGAGGGCCTGCGCGTCGCCGATCTGCGCCTGCACTCCCCCACGCTCGACGACGTCTTCCTCGCCAAGACCGGCCGCTCGCTGGAGGGCGCCGGTGATGACGCGGAGAACGTCGGTGCTGGCGGTAAGCGCAGCGACGAGGACGGGCGGCAGACCGCCGAGCCGATCTCCGCGTGAGCGCTGTGCTGCTCACGCAGGTCGGCGCGCTGGCCCGGCGCTCGGTGCTCAAGACGCTGCGCCAGCCCTTTCAGATGTTCCCGATCGTCTTCTTCCCCGCGATTCTGCTCGCCGTCAACTCCAGCGGGCTGCGCGCCGCCACGCGCTTGCCGGGCTTCCCGACTCACTCCTACGTCACCTTCGCGATCGCCGTCGCCTTCATCCAGGGTGCGATGTTCTCGCTGATCAACACCGGCACGAACCTCGCCGAGGACATCGAGAGCGGCTTCTTCAACCGCCTCGCGCTCACCCCGCTGCGGCGCGTCTCGCTGATCGCCGGCCTGCTCGTCGGGGTCGCGGCGCTCGGGGCGCTGCAGTCGCTCATCTACATCCTGCTCGGCCTCATCGTCGGCGCCCACCTGGCGGCCGGCTTCGGCGGCGCGCTCGTGGTGATCGTGCTCGGCTCGCTGACCGCGCTCGCGTTCTCGACCTTCGGCTGCGTCGCCGCGCTGCGCACCGGCTCCGGCGAAGCGGTGCAGGGCCTGTTCCCGTTGTTCTTCGTCTTCATCTTCCTATCCTCGAGCAATCTCCCGCGCCAGCTGCTGAAGACCGGCTGGTTTCACACCGTCGCGACGTGGAACCCAATCTCCTATCTGATCGAGGGCTTTCGCAGCCTCTACGTCTTCGGGTGGGATCAGACCGCGCTGCTGCGCGGCTTCGGCGTCGCGCTCGCGCTGCTCGCGATCGGCCTGCTCGCCGTGCAGGGCGCGATGCGCACGAGGATGCAGCGCACATGAGCACTGCTCCCAAATACGCATCCTCGCCTGCGCACGACAGCGTCGGCGCCCGGGTGTCCTGCGATCACAGCAGCCTGTGGGGCGTCGCGCGCGCGATCGCGTGGCGCGGCATCCACACCTACCTGCGCCGGCCGGATCTCGCGATCCCCTCGATCGTCTTCCCACTGATCTTTCTCGCGAGCTTCGCCGGCGGCCTCTCGGCACTCGGCGCGGTCTTCCCTTTCCCGGCGGGCTACACGGCCTTCCAGTTCGTCTTCGTGCTGCTACAAGCCTCGATGTTCTCTGGTCTGTTCACGGGCTTCACGCTCGCCTTCGACTTCGAGAGCGGCTTCGCGCGACGCCTGATGCTGGCGGCCGGCAACCGCCGTGGCATCGCGCTCGGCTACGCGCTCGTGGCACTCACGCGCGCGGCGATCACGCTCACCGTCGTCACCGCCGTCGCGCTGATCACCGGCATGCGCATCACCGGCGACGGCGTCGAAATCCTCATCCTCTATGGGCTCGCGGCGCTGCTGGTGCTCGTCGGCTTCGGCTGGGCCGCGGGCGTCGCGTTTCGCTTCCGCTCGATCCAGGCCGGCCCGCTGATGCAGACGCCGGTCTTCCTGATCCTCTTCCTCGCGCCGGTCTTCGTACCGTTGCACCTGCTCAAAGGCTGGATCCACGCGGTCGCGAGCGTCAACCCCGCAACCGCCTTCCTCGACGCCGGCCGCGGGTTGATCTCCGGCGCACAGAGCCACACCGCCCTCGCCTACGGCTGCGCGCTGGCCCTGATCGCGCTGTTCACGATCTGGACGCTCAGCGGATTGCGCGCGGCGGAGCGCTCGCCGTAGCAGGCGCCCAGTCGCCCGCGCGCGACCTCCTCATCCCGCTCGCGCTCGCCTCGCCCCGCTCTCGCGAGCTGCTACGTGGGGCAGCCAAGCGTCCAGCGCTTGAGGCGACCGGCGGATTTCGGCTGGCGTCCGGTGAAGCGCAGCGTGAGCTTGTCGTAGACGCGCAGGCCGGCCTTGCACGAGCGCGGATCGCTAGCCGTGACGGCAGCCGGGTAGCGGACGACTTTGCCCGCGGCGCAGTTGGGCGTGCAGGTGTTCGTTTCGAACGTGCCCTTCGCACTCGCGCTCGCGCCGCCGAAGCTCTGCCAGCGCAGCTTGCTGAGAGCGGTGTTGCCGTCGCCGCACGTCAGCGTCAGCGTCGTGGGGCGGCTACTCGCCTTGAAGCAGTTTGTGATCTTGAGCGTGGAGCTCGCCGATGTCGCGGTGGCAAACGCCGCGACCAGGATCGCGGCAATAATTCCAATTCGCGGTATGTGTCTGTTATAAGAGCGCATCGCGCAATCATTGCACAGGCGCTCGACCGGCCCCGCGCTTATGGCTGCGGCGACATCGCGCGTGGCCACCAGGGAAGCTCAGAGCTGCACGATCACCTTGCCCGTGTTCCCCCCGGTGAACAGCAGGTTCAGCGCGTCGGGCGCGTTCTGCAGCCCCTCGACGACGTGCTCAGCGGACTTCAGCCGACCGGCGGCCAGCCAACCGCCCAGCTCGGCCTGCGCCTGCGCGAAGCGGTCGAAGTAGTCGAGAATCAAAAAGCCCTCCATGCGCCCGCGGCGGATGATCAGGGCCGGGTAGTTGGAGGGCCCGGCGGCGGCGCCGCGATCGTTGTAGGAGGAGATCGCCCCGCACAACACGATGCGCCCACGCAGCGCGAGCCGCGCGAGGCAGGCGTTGAGGATCTCGCCGCCGACGTTGTCGAAGTAGAGATCGATGCCGTCCGGGCAACTCTCGCGCAGGCGCGCGGCGACATCCTCGCCCTTGTAGTCGATCGCGGCGTCGAAGCCGAGCTCCTCGACGATCCAAGCGCACTTGCGCGGACCGCCCGCGATGCCGACCACCTTCGCGGCGCCCTTGAGCTTCGCGATCTGACCCGCCGCCGAGCCCGTCGCGCCGGCGGCGCCGGAGACGACGACGACATCGCCCTCCTTGACCCGCCCGACGTCGGTCATGCCGAAATACGCGGTCATGCCGGTGATGCCGAGCGCGCCGAGCGCGACCGTCGGCGAGATGCCCGCCGGGAGCTTCTGCAATGCGCGCTCGCCGCCGTCGGCGATCACGTAGTCCTGCCAGCCGGTCATGCCGAACAGCAGGTCGCCGGGCTCATACAGCTCGCTGCTGCTGCTCAAAACCTCGGCGATCCCGCCGCTGCGCACGACCTCGCCGATTGCGATCGGCGGCAGGTAGCCGGGCGCGTCGTCCATCCACGTGCGGATCGTGGGATCGATCGAGACGTAGCGCACCTGCGCCAGCGCCTCGCCGGGGCCGGGCTCGGGCACGTCGGCCTCCTCCAGGCGGACGGTGCTCGCGTCGACCACGCCGGTCGGGCGCTCGGCTAGTACGAGACGGCGGTTGCGATCGGGCATCTGGCTCTCCTCAGGCTGCGAAGCGTTGGGCGGAGCGGGCCTTGGCCTTGGCGGCCTCGACCTCGCGGTCCTTCGGTGGTGCAGTCGTTACCAGCGCGTCGAGCAGCTCCGCGGAGATCGCGGCGACGGCGTCGACGGCGTGCTCGAATGCGGCGGCGTTGGTCTGCGATGGCTTCGTGAAGCCGCTGATCTTGCGCACGTATTGCAGCGCGGCGGCCCGGACCTCGTCGTCGGTGGCGGCGGGCTCGAAGTTATGGAGGGTGCGGATGTTGCGACACATACCGCGATTCTACGCGGTGAGGGCGAGTTCCCGCGCACACGCGCGAGGAGATCCCGCGCGCAGGCGACGTGCGCAGGCAATCTGCGCCTCGGCGACGCCGGCTCGCGGAGACAGAAACAGTCCGCGGTGAGTGCCAACGAGCGTGGGATGATGGCCCCGAAGCTGTCCGTCGTAACCGCGACGTTTGTGCCCGCAACTCCTCAATCCGTCCGGTTGCCCTTCCACCGAAGAAAAGGAGCTCAATATGCTCTCCGACAGATTTTTTGCGCGCATCGCGCGCGCTTTTCCCGGCCCGGCCCCGCGGCGCGCATCGCGCGCGTGGCTGGCGGCGCTCGGCGCGTTGTCGCTGTCAATGCTGTTTGCGTCCTCCGCGCTCGCGAAATCGCCGAAAGGCCCGTTCGAAGTTTTCTCGCAATGTCCGACGGAAACGGCGACGAGCTGCTTTTATCTGTCGAGCACGGGTGGCGAACTCTTCTTGCACAAGATTACGATCCCGTACACGAAAACCGTGACGATTCAAGGCGGAACCAAGCACACGGAAGTCGGCGTCCTCGAAACGTTCATCGGGGCTCTCAACGGCGAAACGCTCTCAAAAACGCCCCAGACTCTCCCCGGTGGGCTGCTCAGCCTGCTGACGTGCCACGAAATCAGCGAACCGAACGCGAGGCAGGCGTGTGAAACGGCGTTTGAAAATAAACAGACCGGAGTGAGCGTGATCGCGGAACTGGCGAAGCCGGCGAGCGAAATCAAAATCAGCAAGACGAACTTCTTCAAAGAAAAAGGCGTCGCGCTGCAGTTGCCTGTGAAGCTCAAGTTCGAAAACGCTTTCCTGGGCTCAGAATGCTATGTCGGCTCCAGCACGACTCCGGTGATCTGGCCGCTGACGACGGGCACGACGACACCGTCGCCGCCGAACGAACCAATCAAAGGCACGGCGGGCAAACTCGAAATCCTCGAAGGCGGCGCGCTTGAAAAGGCGGTTGGCGCCGCGCTTGTCGAAAATGACTTCAGCGCGCCCGCGGCGAGCGGCTGCGGCGGGATCTACTCGTCCGTGATCGACCCGATCCTCGATGAAAAGATAGGCCTGCCGGCACCGGCGGGGACGAACACGATGGTCCTGAAAGCAACCGTCGAGTTCGCGAGCGCCAAATCCGTAGTCGAAAGCGAATAGAGAGCTTCCCGTGAGCGGTTGCGAGGCACGGCCAGCGCGGCCGTGCCTGCGCCGCTCGCGGGGCGATCGCGCCCGCCTGGCGGCGCCTCATACCCCGAGCGAGCGCCCGACGATCTCCTTCATGATCTCGTTGCTTCCACCATAGATGCGCGTCACGCGTGCGTCGGCGTAGGCGCGCGCGATCGGGTACTCGAGCATGTAGCCGTAGCCGCCGTGCAGCTGCACGCAGCGGTCGACGACACGGCCCTGCAGCTCGGTGCACCACCACTTCGCCATCGCGGCGTCCTCGGCGGAGAGCTCGCCGCGGCCGAGCGCGAGCACGGCCTGGTCGGTATACGCGGTGGCGAGCTCGATCTCGGTCTTCATCTCCGCCAGCGCGAAGCGCGCGGACTGAAACGCACCGAGTGGCTGGCCGAAGGCGGTGCGCTCCTTGACGTAGGCGAGCGTCCAGTCGAGCGCGGCCTGCGCCGCGGCGACGCCGGCGATCGCGATCGACAGGCGCTCCTGCGCGAGATTCGAGACGAGGTAGTGAAAGCCTCTCCCCTCCTCCCCCAGGCGGTTCGCGACCGGCACGCGCACGTCGGCGAAGAACAGCTCGGCAGTGTCCTGCGCGTGCATCCCGATCTTCTCGAGGTTGCGCCCGCGCTGAAAGCCCTCCATCCCGCGCTCGATCACGAGCAGCGAGATCCCGCGGTGGCGCTCGGCGGGGTCGGTCTTCAGCGCGACGATCACGAGGTCGGCGTTGATGCCGTTCGTGATGAACGTCTTCGCGCCGTTGACGACATAGTGATCGCCGTCGCCCGCGATCCGCGCATCCGCGTCGCCGTCGCGGTCGCCGCACAGCGCCGTGGCGCTCATCGCAGCGAGATCCGAGCCGATCCCGGGCTCGGTCATCGCGAGCGCGGTGATCAGCGAGCCATCCGCGATGCCCGGCAGCCAGCGTGCGCGCTGGCGCTCGTCGCAGTAGGCCAGGAAGTAGGGCAGGCAGATGTCGTTGTGCAGCGTGATCCCGAGGCCGCTGCCTGCGACGCCGGCGTAGGCGACCTCCTCGACGACGATCTGGTTGAAGCGGAAGTCCTCGACTCCCGCGCCCCCGTACTCGCCGGGCACGGCCATCGCGAGCAATCCTTGCAGCGCGGCCTTCGCGAACAGCTCGCGCGGCACGATCCCCTCGCGCTCCCACTGCGCGTGGTTGGGGAGGACCTCGCTGGCGAGGAAGGCGCGAACGGTCTCGCGATAGGCGCGATGCTCGTCGTCGAAGATCGTGCGTTTCATGACGCGCGGCCGCAGAGAGCCACAGGGCGGGCGATCACGCGGCGGGCGGCCGGTACACCGTGACGACAGCCGCGCCGCCGAGCCCGATGTTGTGCTGTAGCGCAACTTTCGCGCCATCGACTTGGCGCCCTTCGGACTTTCCGCGCAGCTGCCACGTCAGCTCCGAGCACTGTGCGAGACCGGTGGCGCCGAGCGGGTGCCCCTTGGAGATCAGCCCGCCGGAGGGGTTCACGACCCACTTGCCGCCGTAGGTCGTCTGCTCGTCCTCGACGAGCTTGTGCCCCTCCCCCTCCTCGCAGAGCCCGAGCGCCTCGTAGGTGATGAGCTCGTTCGCGCTGAAGCAGTCGTGCAGCTCGATCACCTGGATGTCTGCGGGGCCGACGCCGGCTTCCTCGTAGGCTTCCTGCGCGGCTTTGCGCGTCATGTCCGAGCCGACGATCTTGATGCAGTCGGCGGTCTCGTCGAACGTCGAGGAGAGATCGGTGACCATCGACTGCCCGGCGATCTCGATCGCCTGGTCCCAGAGGCCGTGCTCCTCGACGAAGCGCTCGCCGGCGAGAAGCGCAGCGGCGGCGCCATCGCTGGTCGGCGAGCACTGCAGCTTGGTCAGCGGCTCGTGGATCATGCGCGCGCCCTTGATGTCCTCCAGGGAGTACTCGTCCTGGAACTGGGCGTAGGGGTTGTTGACGGAGTGCTTGTGGTTCTTCCAGCCGATCCACGCGTAGTGGTCGGGCGTGGAGCCGTATTTCTGCATGTGGTCGCGCCCGGCGTTGCCGAACATCTGCGGCGCGAACGGCGAGGACTCGAGCTCGCGCAGCTCGATCATGCGCTGCATGTGCTTGTCGAGGGCCGGTGTGCGGTCGGTGTACTTCATCCCCAGCGAGCCCTTCTCCATCTTCTCGAAGCCGAGCGCCAGCGCGCAGTCGATCAGGCCGCCCTTGACCGCCTGGCGCGCGAGCCACAGCGCGCTGGAGCCGGTGGAGCAGTTGTTGTTGACGTTGACCACCGGGATGCCCGTCAGGCCCAGCCCGTACACCGCGCGCTGACCGTAGGTCGAGTCGCCATAGCAGTACCCCGCAAAGGCCTGCTCGACGAGGTCGTAGGCGATGCCGGCGTCGGCGAGCGCCTTGGTGCCGGCCTCGCGCGCCCAATCCGGGTAGTCACCCTCCTTGCTGCCGGGCTTGTCGAACTTGGTCATGCCGACCCCGATCACGTAGGTCTTCTGGCTCATCTGCGGGCTCCCCGTCGTCGTTTGTGCGCGGCGGCGCGAATTCTAGTGGAGCCCGTCACGACCCTGGCTGGCCAGCCGGTTTCGCGTCTGCACAACGGCGTCATGCTTGCTTCACGGCAAGCCAACCGAACGAGGTCGCGCGGCATCAAGAACATCCTTGACCCAGGCCCACTTCACGCTCGGCGGGACTTCGTTCCAGCTTACCGGGTAGCCGTGCCACTCAGGCCTCGCTTGTGCTTTGGGTTGCCCACATACCGGGGCTGTACCTGACTGCGAAACCGCGCCAATCCGCGACGACTGTATGAACCGAAGGCCCGCGGTCGCGACGCTGATCGACTTCTCTGTTCCGGTAGCGCCGGATACGCCGACCCGTCTGACACGAGCGGGCCGATCACGGTGTTCGTGTGCTCGGCGCGTCAACATGGTCTAGGACATCCGCGCTAGCCGGCAGGCCGTTCAGCTTCCTTTCAGCTTCGCCCGTCACGATCTCGACCATGCGTTTGCTGGTCGTCGACGACGACCCGTCCGTGCGCGAAGCGCTCGCGCTCGTGCTCGACCTGGGCGGCTTCGAGGTATCGACCGCGCAGGACGGCCGCGAGGCCATTCGCACGCTCGCCGTGAGCTCCCCGGACGCGGTGATCCTCGACGTGCTGATGCCGGGCCTCGACGGGCTGGAGGTGTGCAGGCGCATCCGCGCAAGCGGCGACCGCACGCCCGTGTTGATGCTGACGGCGCGCTCGGAGGTGAGCGAGCGCGTGGCCGGCCTGGAGGCCGGCGCCGACGATTATCTCGCGAAGCCCTTCGCGCGCGAGGAGCTGATCGCGCGCCTGCGCGCGCTCTTGCGGCGCACCGGTTGGGAGGGCGAGGAGCAGGCGCTGCGCTTCGAGGACCTGGAGCTCGACCCGCGCGCCCACGAGGTGCGCCGTGGCGGGCGGGCGATCGAGCTGACCCGCACCGAGTTCCTGCTGCTCGAGCTGCTGCTGCGCCACCCCCGTCAGGTGCTCACTCGCGCCGCCATCTCCGACCACGTGTGGGGCTATGACTTCGGGCCCGCCTCGAACTCGCTGGAGGTCTACGTCGGCTATCTGCGCCGCAAGACCGAGGCGGCGGGCGAGCCGCGCCTGGTGCACACCGTGCGTGGCGTCGGCTACGTCCTGCGCCCGCCGCGACGGGACGCGGGATGAGCAGGATGAGCTTCCGCCGCCGGATGGTGCTGCTGGCCGCCGGCGCCGTCGCCGCCGCGATTGTGATCGCGTCGGTCATCGTCTACATCGTCACCCGCAACGAGCTGACCGGGCAGCTCGACGCGAGCCTGCGCGCCAAGATCACCCCGGGCCGGCAGTTCGTGAAAATCGAAACCCAGCACCTCGGCGCGCGCGAGCTCACCCGACTCACGCGCGAAGGCAAGCTGCCGGCCGTCGCGCTCGCCGCCGTTCCCCCAGGCTTCGGCATGCTCGCCAAGGCTCGCGGCGCCATCGCCGTACCGGGCGGTGCGCTCCCCTTGCCTGCGAGCGGCGGTGAAAACGCGCCCGCGGTCGCGTCGCACACAGGCGCCGCTGCGGCACAGGAAGGGTCCATCTCCGTGCAGGCAAGCGGCAGTAGCCACGCGCGCGCAGGCGCGCCCCCGCGCGAAGGCGGCGGCGCGGTGTCCCAGGAAACGCTCATGTTTGGGGGCCACAACCACATCGTGCACACGACCAGCGCGAACGCGCCGATCATGGCCGGGCAGGTGCGGCTCGTGCTGCAGGGGCCCCCCGTCGAAGGAGCCGCCGGCTACGTGCAGCTGTCGCTCGCCGACGGCGAAGTACTCGGCTCGACGAGCCAGAGTGCGCTGCCACCGAGCCGGCACTCCGCGGCACCGAGCCGGCACTCCTCGCCGCCGAGCCCGGGCTCGCTGCTACCGATCACCGCCACGACACGCGCCGTCGCGTCGGGGCGCCACAACGCGTTCTTTACCGACGTCGACGTCCACGGCACGGCCGTGCGCGTGTTGACCGCGCGCGCCGCGCAGGGCGCCGCGTGGCAGGTCGCGCTGCCGCTCGCCGACCTGCACAACACGCTCGACCATCTGCGGCTAGTGCTCGCGATCGTCGTGCTCGGCGGGATCGCGCTGGCCGCCGCGCTGGGGTTACTGGTCTCGCGCGCCGCGCTGGTGCCCGTGCGCCGGCTCACCGGCGCAGCCGAGCGCGTGACCCGCACGCAGGACCTCGGGCACCGCATCGCGCCGGGGGGCCAGGACGAGCTCGGGCGGCTGTCGGCGAGCTTCAACACGATGCTCGCGGCGCTCGAGCGCTCGCGCCTGGCCCAGCGCCAGCTCGTCTCCGACGCCTCCCACGAGCTGCGCACGCCGCTGACCAGCATCCAGGCGAACCTCGATGCGCTCGCGCTCGGCGAGCAGCTCCCCGCCGAGAAGCGCGAGCGCGTCCTCGCCGCGGCGCAGGCACAGCTGCGGGAGCTCACCGTGCTGGTGGGCGATCTCGTGGACCTCTCGAAGAACGAAGTCGAGGAGATCGAGATCGAGGACGTCCGCCTCGATCTCGCCGCTGCCGCCGCGATCGAGCGCGCGACGCTGCACGCCCCGCAGTGCCGCTTCGAGCTCGACGCCGAGCCCTGCCTCGTGCGCGCCGCTCCGGCGCGCCTTGACCGCGCGATCGCGAACCTGCTCGACAACGCCGTCAAGTGGGCCCCTGCCGATCCGATCGAGGTGCGGGTGCGCGACGGCGCCCTGGAGGTCCGCGACCACGGCCCCGGCATCGCCGAAGTCGACCTCCCGCGGGTGTTCGACCGCTTCTACCGCGCTCCGGCCGCCCGCGGACGGGGCGGCTCGGGGCTGGGACTGGCGATCGTTAGACAGACCGCCGAGATCCACGGCGGCGCGGTGCACGCGCGCAACGACCCCGGCGGCGGCGCCCGCCTGACGCTGGAACTGCCGCCGCTTGCGATGACCCCCGCCGAGCTCGCCCGCCTGGATGAGCGGCTCCCCGCGGCCGGGCCCGCGGGCGGCTTGAGCATCGCTTGATGAACTTCACGAAGTTCATCGTCGGTTCTCAGGCAGTTCTCAGGTTCCGCGTCGAGAGTGAGTGAAACAGCCCCGAAACAACCCCCCGAGGATCATGACGTCGGCCGGCCCGCGCAGAAGGAGAGACGAGATGCAGACCCCCGCCACCCCCACCAGCCGCTCGGCGGCGCGACCGCCACGGGCCTCGCATCCGGGCACGCGGCGCCGGGCGCTGAGCGGCCTCGCCCTGCCGGCTGCCGCGCTGCTCTGCCTCGCGCTGCTCGCGGGCTGCGGCGGGTCCTCGAGCCCCGGCGTGGCCAACATCGGCAACGCCGACAGCACCACCGCTTCGAGCGGGTCCGGCGGCGGCGCTCTTGAATCCAACGAAGTGAGCGCCGCGACACAGGAGAAGATGGTCAAATTCGCGCGGTGCATGCGCACCCACGGGGAACCCGAATTCCCCGAACCGACCGAAGGTCACATCATTGTCCACAACCAGAACGGCCACGGTCCGAACCCGGAATCCTCCCAGTTCCAGGCGGCGGAAAAGGCGTGCAAACAGTACGCGCCCGTAAAGCAGGCTCCGAGCCCGGCGCAGCAGGCCAAAATCCAGGAACAGGCACTGAAGTTCTCGGATTGCATGCGCCACCACGGCGTCCCCAACTTCCCCACCCCCGAATTCCCGGCGGGCGGCCATGCAGTGAGGTTGAAGGTCAAAGCGGGGGGGTCAACGGGGATCGAACCAAATTCACCTCAGTTCCAGGCGGCGCAGAAGGCATGTCAGTCGGCCTCGCCGCTGCTGGGTAAGGGCTTCAAGGGCGGCGTGCCGGTTCGCATCGGCGGCGGGCCCGGCGGTCCCAAGGGGGTCGGCGGTCAATCCTCCCAGTCGGTCGGCGGTCCGTGAGCGCACGGCCGCGGCGCGACCGCTGGGCGGCGCTCGCCGCCGTCCTGGTGGTCGTCATCGTCATGTTGCTGATCGTGCTCGACCCGTTTCGCGGTTCCGGCAAGCCGAGCGCCGCGGTGGCCGACAACGCCACGCCGACGAGCCTGACAACGGTGAAAAGCCAGTCGCTGTCCTCCCAGACGCAGATCGACGGGACGCTTGGCTATGCCGGCTCGTCGAAGATCCTGGTGCCCTCGGGCAGCGCCTCGACCGCCGTGCAACAGGCAGAACAGCAGGTCTCCAGCGGCGAAGCCCAGGTGGCCTCGGCGCGGCGCTCCCTGTCAAGCGACGAAACGGCGCTCCAGCGCGCCCAGAGCCAGCTGGCGGCGGCGCGGGCCAAGGAGGCGGTGGACTGCGCCGGGGAAGGCGCCGCCGAAGCCGGCTCCTCCTCGCCCGGCGGCGGGGGCAGCTGTGCGAGCGACAAGCAGACGGTGAGCAGCGGCGAACAGGGTCTGACGGGCGCAGAAGCCAGGCTCAGCTCCGACCGTACGATGCTCAGTTCCGCTCAGAGCTCGCTGGCGCGCTCCCAGACGGCGCTCACCACCGCCCACTCCTCGGCGGTGGGCTACGCGCAGAGCGCGATGTACACGTGGCTGCCCGCCGCCGGCGCGATCGTCCTCCGCAACCATGCGCTGTACGCGATCGACCGCCAGCCGACGATCCTGCTCTACGGCCCGGTGGTGGCCTCGCGGGCGTTCTTCGCGGGCATGTCCCCCGGCCCCGACGTGGCCGAGCTGAACGCCAACCTGCAACAGCTCGGCTACGGATCGGGGCTCTCGGGCGAGGCGTTCACCGCCGCCACCGCCACGGCGATTCGCGCGTTGCAGGCCGCGCACGGCCTGACACAGACCGGAGAGCTGCCGCTCGGCTCGGTCGTGTTCCAGTCCGGACCGGTGCGGGTGACGAGCGTCACCCCGACCGTCGGCATGGCGATCTCGCCGGGACCGGCGCTGACGGTCAGCTCGACCGGGCGGCAGGTGACGGTCAAGCTCGACGCCTCCGAGCAGACGGACGTCAAGCCGGGCGACCGCGTCGTGATCACGCTGCCCGACGGCGACACGACGCCAGGCATGGTCTCCTACGTCGCGAGCGTCGCCGTGACACCGACCAGCCAGGGCGGGGAAGAAGGCAGCCCCACGATCGAAGTCCACATCAGCCCGACCGAACCGCAGGCCACCGGCCGCCTCGATCAGGCGCCGGTGCAGGTCTCGATCACGACCGCCAGCGTCCAGGAAGCGCTGGTGGTGCCCGTGACCGCGCTGCTCGCGCTCGCCGGCGGTGGCTATGCCGTGGAGGAGGTCCAGCCCGACGGGGTGCACCGTCTGCTCCCCGTGACGCTCGGGCTGTTCGACGACGAAGCCGGCGACGTGCAGGTCAGCGACCCGGCACTGGCAGCCGGCCAGCGCGTGGTGGTGCCGAGCACATGACCGATGTTCCGCCGATGGATGACGCCACGCCGCCGAGCGCTGCCAGGCCGATGAGCGACCCCACGCCGGTGCTGGAGCTGCGCGAGGCCAGCAAGCGCTACGACGGCGAGCCGCCGGTGTACGCGCTGCGCGAGGTCAGCCTGGAGGTGTGGGAGGGCGAACTGCTGGCGATCGTTGGGCCTTCCGGCTCGGGCAAGACGACGCTGCTGCACGTGATCGGCACACTCGACCGTCCGAGCTCGGGAGTGGTGTCGATAACGGGCGTCGACGTCGCCAGCCTCTCCGACCGCGAGCTCGCCGCGCTGCGCGCGCGGAGCATCGGGTTCGTGTTTCAGCAGTTCTTCCTCGCCGAATATTCCACCGCCCTGGAGAACGTCGCCGACGGGCTGCTGTACTCGGGGGCGGCGGTCGCCGAGCGCCGCGAGCGGGCGGCGCAGACGCTGGCCCGCGTCGGCCTGGCCGAGCGCGCGAGCTTCCGTCCGAGCAAGCTCTCCGGCGGCGAGCGTCAGCGCGTGGCGATCGCCAGGGCGCTGGTGGGAGCGCCCGCGATCGTGCTCGCCGACGAGCCCACCGGCAACCTCGACAGCGCCTCCGGGACGGCGATCGTCGAGCTGCTGGAGGAGCTGCACGCGCAGGGCGCGACGATCATCGTGATCACCCACGACCACGCGCTCGCTGCGCGTCTGCCCCGGCAGGTGCAGATGCTCGATGGGCAGATCGTGGCCGACAGCGCCGCGCAGGCGCCGTTGCAAGGAGCGAGTCGATGAGCTCACCGAGGCGAACGCACGCGCTCGCAATCCTCGCCGTGGCGGGGGCGTTGGGCGTCGCCGGGACGCTGGGCGCGGCCGGCGGGGCACTCGCCGGAGTGTCGTCCTCCACCGGCACAGAACCCGGCGCCGGCACCGGTGCGAACTGCCCGACCTCCAACCCGCCGAGCGCGATCGCGCTGGTCGCCGGTACCCCGCAAACCGCGACGCTGGGCAGCGCCTACGCGACGGCGCTGCAGGTGCAGCTCACCAACGGTGACGGCTGCGCGGTCACCAGCGGCGCGGCCGGCGTGCCGGTGACCTTCACCGCGCCCTCCGCCGGCGCCAGCGGAGTGTTTTCCACGAGCGCCACCAACGCGACCATCGTGGGCGCCGACAGCAGCGGCACCGTCCAGGCGCCGACGTTCACGGCCAACGGGATCGCGGGCAGCTACACGGTCACCGCCTCCTCACAGTACGGATCGGTGACGTTCGCGCTCACCAACACCGCCGCCGGGACACCGGCGAAGCTGGTGGCGATCTCGCCCTCGCGGCAGAGCGCCACCGTCGCCGGCCACTACCGGCGGGCGCTCGCGGTGCGGGTGCTCGACGGCGCCGGCAATCCGGTGGCGGGCGTGAGCGTCACCTTCACGCTGAGCGCATCCACCGCCACGAGCCCGTGCGGCTCGAGCTCCGGCAGCGCCGGCGTCGGCCCGGGCGCAAGCTTCGCCGGCGGCGCGACCGCGGCGAGCGCGACGAGCGACGCCGCCGGCATCGCGACTTCGCCGACCCCGATCGCCACCGACGAGACGGGAGAGTTCAGCGCGAGCGCCACCCTGGGCAGCTCGGGCGCCAGCGAACCGCGCGCGAACGCCTCCTCCGCCGGCACTTCGGGCAGCGTCGTCCCGGCGCTGTTCACCCTCACCAACCGCGCGGGGGCGCCGGCCAAGCTCACGCCGGGTGTCGGCGCGGCGCAGGCCGCACGCGTGGGCGCTCGCTTCCCGATAAGCCTCGCCGTCACGGTCACCGACGCCCACGGCAATCGCGTCCCAGACACGCTGGTGTCGTTCGCCGCGCCCGCCGACGGCCCCAGCGGACGCTTCGCCGATCGGACCGCCGCGCATTCGTACCGGCGCCAGGCGGGCACCCGCCAGACGCGGGTGGCGAGAGTCAGGACCAATGCCTGCGGCGTGGCGGTCGCACCGATGCTCTCCGCCAACGCCCAGCAGGGCGGCTATGTCGTGCAGGCGAGCGCCGGGCATGCCCGGGCGGCGGCGTTCGCGCTCGTCAACGAAGCGCCCTGATCGAGTCCGCCCGTGAGTGCGACCCCCGATAGAACCGAGCCTGCCACCTCGAGGCTGGCTCCCGCCAGGCTCCGTCTCGGCGACCTCGCGCGGGTGGCGAGCGTGGGCCTGCGCACCAGGCGCTCGCGGGCGGCGCTGTCGGCGCTGGGAATCGCGATCGGGGTGGCCGCGATCGTCGCGGTGCTCGGCCTCTCATCCTCCTCTCAGGCGGGCCTGCTGGCGGAAATCGACCGGCTCGGGACGAATCTCCTGATCGTCACCAACGGCCAGGGCTTCACCGGCAAAACCGCTGAGCTGCCGCTGGCGGCGCCGGCGATGATCTCCCGGATCTACCCCGTCGAACACGTCGCCGAGACCGGCAAGGTCAGCGGTTCGGTCTACCGCTCGCCGCTGATCCCGGCAGTCGAAACCAACGCCCTTAGCGTCGTGGCTGCCAGCCTCAATCTGCCGCAGGCGGCGGACTTGCAGGTCACGCAGGGCAGCTACCTGAACGCGGCCACCGCCAACGAGCCGGTCGCCGTGCTCGGACCCGCCGCCGCGCAGCGCCTGGGCATCGACCGCATCTATCCCGGGGAGCGCATCTGGCTCGCCAACCAGTGGTTCTACCCGGTCGGCATCCTCAGCTCCTCGACGCTGACCCCGGAACTGGAAAGCGACGTGCTTGTCGGCTTGCCTGCCGCGCAACGGTATCTCGGCTTCGACGGGCACCCCAACACGATCTATGTCCGCGCCCAGGACAGCCAGGTGGCGGCGGTGCAGTCGGTGCTGGCCGACACCGCCAACCCCGAAGCCCCCAACGAAGTCAACGTCAGCCTGCCCTCCGCGACGCTGGTTGCGCGAGCCGACGCGCAGAGCGCGCTCAACGGTCTGTTCCTCGGCCTCGGCGCGGTCGCGCTGCTGATCGGGGCGGTGGGCGTGGCGAACATCATGGTGATCTCGGTGCTCGAACGCCGCTCGGAGATCGGGCTGCGCCGCGCGCTCGGCGCCACCAGGGGCCAAATCCGCGGCCAGTTCCTCGCCGAAGCGATCCTGCTGTCGCTGGCCGGCGGCGCCGTCGGCATCGCCGCCGGGATCGCCGCGACCGCCATCTACGCCACTACCAAGCACTGGGCGATCGTGATCCCCACGCTTGCGTGGGCGGGCGGGCTCGGCGCGGCGCTGCTGATCGGCGCGCTCGCCGGGCTGTTGCCCGCGATCCGCGCCGCGCGGCTATCGCCGACGGAGGCGCTGCGCACGGTGTGAGCACTCCCCGCGTGCCGCCGCGCCGCGGCCCGAGCAGCCGCCGCGCCACAGCCGGCTCGCTCAGCTCAGCTCAGCTGGTAGGTGAGCGCGACCTGCGTGGAGAGCGTGCAGACGGCGGCGGTCGCGGCTTTGGCTTTGGTCTTGCGGTGCTTCTTTGTGTGTTTGACGGCCGGCTTGCGCGTGCCCGGGGTGTGCGGCCGCGCGAGCGCGGGGGCGCTCGCGCCGGCGACGATGCCGCCGCCGCTGGCGTACCCGAAGTCGGGCTGTTCGCCTGTGTATTCCTCTTCGGCGGGACAGGAGATGTCACCCCCGCCCTCGGCGATGCCTTGCACGACGCCGAGCGTCGCACCGGCCTTTTCGGCGAGGAACTGTGCCTTGGACTGGCCGTCGGCGACGGCGCTCGCCATCGCCTGGCGGTAGACCGCGGTCGCGGTCGCGGCGTTTGCTTCGGGCGCGAGCGGCGCACTGGCGACGCCCTGCACGCTGACGCTGCGCAGCGGTGCGCTCGCGGGCGTGGTGCTCGTCGTGGTCGTCGTCGTTTCCGCGCCCGCAACGCCGAGCACGCCGATCGCGCCCAGCGCGAGCACCGATATCGCTGCTGCCACCGCCAGAATCCTCATCGTGCCTCCTTCGGCCGTCGGTCGTGCTGCTCAGAGGACAGCGTACCCAGGGGCGACGATCGCCAAGCCACACGCGATCGTCATGCGGACGCGGGTCGCGACCTACTGGCCGGCTGGCACGGCGACGCGCCCGTCGGGCGCGACCGCCGAGTCCAGGGCTTGCCGGTGCGCTCCACCACCCCCGTAGTGGAACTGGCCGCCGCGCATCAGCGAGGCGAGCGCGGCGACGAGACACGCGAGGATCGCGAACAGGAAGGCCTCGTGCAGGCCGGTGCTGAAGGGTCCGGAAATGAGGTGCGGGAAGAACGAGCGCCCGGTGATCGTGGCGCGGCTGGAGGCGGAGAGCCCGGCGAGCGCGTGCGACCCGGCGAGGTGTTCGATCGGGTTGTAGCCGAGGAACGCGGCGAACAGGATCGAGACCGGCGGCAGCGCCGCGATCTGATGCGCGGCGGCGGCGCTCATGCCGTGCGCGCGCAGGCCGCTGGCGAGCGTCTGCGGGAGGTGCGCGGAGAGCCCGAGGATCATCAGCGTGAAGAAGACCCCCACGGAGAGCACCTGGGCGGAGTTCTGGAAGGTCTGGTTCATGCCGCCGCCGGCGCCGCGATCCTCGGGCGGCAGGCTGTTCATCACCGCGGCGCGGTTGGGCGAGGCGAAGAGGCCCATCGAGGCGCCCGTGAGCAGCAGCGCGGCGGCGAACAGCGGGTAGGGGAAGTCGATCGGCAGGAGTAGGAGCAGGCCGAAGCTCAGCGCGGTGCCGAGCATCCCGCCGGTCGCGAACCAGCGCGCGCCGTAGCGGTCGGAGAGGTAGCCCGAGGTGGGCCCCGCGAGCAGCATGCCGAGCGTGAGCGGCAGCATGTAGATGCCGGCCCACAGCGGCGTGTCGGCGAAGCTATAGCCGTGCTGGGGCAGCCAGATCCCCTGCAGCCAGATGATCAGCATGAACATCAGCCCGCCGCGCGCGACCGCGGAGAGGAACGTGGAGAGCGTGCCGAACGTGAACGCGCGGATGCCGAACAGCGGCAGGCGGAACATCGGGTTGCGCACGCGCCGCTCGATCACGACGAACGCGGTCAGGCACGCGACGCCGGCGCCGAGCAGGGCGAGCACGCGGGGGCTGCCCCAGCCGGTCGCGCTGGCGCCGTAAGGCCGGATGCCGTAGGTGACGGAGACCATGATCAGGATCAGGCCGAGCGCGAAGGTGACGTTGCCGGCCCAGTCGATCGGGGCGCGGTGCGGCTTGCTGCGCTCCTCGAGCTTGAGGTAGGCCCACACGGTCCCGAAAAGGCCGACGGGCACGGAGATCAGGAAGACCAGGCGCCAGTCGATCGGTGCGAGCAGCCCGCCGAGGACGAGCCCGATGAACATCCCGCTGACGCCGACGATGTTGTTGATGCCGAGCGCCATCCCGCGCTGGTTGGCGGGGAAGGCGTCGGTGATGATCGCGGCGGCGTTCGCGAGCAGGCAGGCGGCGCCGATCCCCTGCACGATGCGAAAGACGATCAGGAACGTCGCCCCCGAGCGCCCGCTGAGCCAGTCCACGGCGAGGATCAGCGAGGCGACCGTGTAGATCAGGAAGCCGAGGTTGTAGATCCGCACGCGCCCGTACATGTCGCCGAGGCGCCCGAGACTGACGATCAGGACGCTCGAGACGACGAGGAAGCCGAGGATCATCCACAGCAGGTAGAAGCTGTTGCCGGGCTGCAGCGGGTCGAGGTGGATGCCGCGAAAGATGTCGGGCATCGCGATCAGCGTGATCGAGGCGTCGAGCGTCGCGAGCAGCACCCCGAGCGTGGTGTTCGAGAGCGCGATCCACTTGTAGGAGTCCGAGCTGGCGCTGGCGGCGCAATCCGCGCGCCGCGCGAGCCTGCGGGGGGCAGTCGCCGGGGACATACCCCCAACGCTAGCAACCTGACGATGACGTAAGGATCAGTTTGGCGCGGGCGGCTGGATCTTGGCTCGAGCACGAGCGACTGCGCCCCCGCAGCGCGGCGTCCGCGGGTCCGCGCGGCACTCCGAGGAGGGAGCCCGCGCGGGTAGTAGCCTGTTGGTGCGATGAGTACGTGGACGTGGCTGCTTATCCTCGGGTTCGGATTGATCAAACTGCCGATCGCGCTGGTGATGCTGTGGCTACCGTTTCGCTCCGACGAATCGCTGCGCCCGCTCGCGGACACCGAGGAGGGCGACTCCTCCGGGGAAGACGACGGCGGCAGCAAGACGCTGCCCGACGCGCCGCGCCGGCCGAGCCCGCACCGCCCCCGTCCGCGACCGGGCTGGCGCCGTCCGCGCGGGCCGCGCCGCGGTCCGCAGCACGGTGCTCCCATTCCCGCCGCGCCGGCGCGCACGCGCCACACGCGCGCGCTGCCCAAGCGCGCCACGCGCATCGGCGCCTGAGCTCCGCGCGCACCTCGGTGCCTGAGCGCGCCCGCGGCGCTAGCGGTTGCGCTTGCGTTGCTGGCGCGCGGCCTTGGCTTTCGCGCGGCGCCGGCGCAGGCGCGCTTCGGCGCTACGCGGGTCCCCTCCCGCCGCGGGCGAACCATCGGTGACGGGCGCGACCGAGCGCGCGTCCCTGACGATCACGAACGCGATGCCGCCGAGTAGCACGATGGCCGTGCCGACCCCGAGGAGCACGAGCGTGCTCGGCAGCGAGGAGGAGCTCGTTTCCGTTTCTTTTTTTTCGCCCGTCGCGGTCGTCGTCGTGGTCGCCGCGCTTTCTTCCTGCTGCTGGGCCTTGGTGACCTGTTCCTGGATCGCGCCGCCGGTGGAGAGTTCGGCGCTCGCCACCGCTGGCAGGGCTGCGCTTGCCGCGATTGCCAGCACGGTGTAGAGCGCGAGCACGGCTCGACGGGTCGGCGTCATCGTGCCCGCGAGCATAGCGTTTGCGTGCACGATCTCACTCGACGCGGCGGCGCGCGACACGCGCCGCTCCCGCGGGGCTCTAGAATGCCGAGCCCATGCCTCCCAAGCAGCGCCAGATCAAGATCGAGCAGCGTGGCGCCTTCGAGGCGATCCAGGCGCTCGAGCAGCGCACCGACGAGCAGCTCGAAGCCGAGACGAAGTTCAAGTCCGCTGCGCTCTCGATCCTCGGCGCGCGCGCCGCGGAGCGCTTTGACGCCGACCAGGCGCGCGCCTACTTCCAGCGCGCGATCGCCGCGGCGCGACCGCAGGAGCGGATGCAGATCCGGCGCATGGCCGACGCCTCGCTCGCGCTCGCGGAGCGCCGTCCGGGCGACCTCAAAGAGGCGGTCGAGCGGCTCGGCCAGGCGCCACCGACCGGCCGACAGATGTTCGCGCTGCGCGCGATGGGACTACTGATGCCCCCCACGAGTGCGGGAATCCTCGCGCGCGTGCGTGGAATCTTGCTGATCGTGCTGCTGATCGTGGTGCTCCTCGCGATCGGTCTCGGCGTCGTCGAGCTGATCTCGCTGCCCTTCGGCGGACTCGGCCTCGCCCCCGGCATTCTGCTTGGCCTGTTCCTCGTGATCGCGGTGCTCGCGGTCGTCGCGCTCGTCGGGCGCCGCCGGCGCGATCGCGCACGCGCCGTGGCCCGCGCGCCCTCGAGCTGATCCGGCGCGTCAGCTTTCGGCGAGCGTCGCGCTGCTGATCACGACCGGCTGCTGCGGCGCGCCGTCCTGCGGCGGGTTGGTCGGGAGCTTCGCGATCGTTTCCATCCCCGCGTAGCTGCCGACGACCTTGCCGACGAGCGCGTATTCGGCGGGCAGCGGCGCTTCGTGCGTGGTCACGATGAAGAACTGGCTGCCCGACGCACCCGGCGGATCCGCGGCGGTCTTGGCCATCGCGACCGTTCCGAGCGTGTAGCGCAGGCCCTGTGGCGGTGGCTCCACGATCGTGTAGCCGGGACCGCCGGAGCCATCGCCGTTGGGGTCGCCGCCCTGGATCACGAAGTTGGCCGCGACGCGGTGGAAGGTGAGGTCGTTGTAGAAGCCGCGGCGCACGAGGTACGCGAACGACGCGGCGGTGCGCGGCGCGCGCTTGACATCCAGCTGGATCGCGATCGTGCCGCAGTTCGTCGCGAGCTTCGCGACGTAGCTCCTGCGCGGATCGAGCTGGAGCTTCGGCGTCGGGATGTGCTGCGCGCCCCGCCGCGCGGGGAGACCGACCGGCGTACAGGCCCCGGATCCAGCGGAGCCGCCGCTCGCCGTCGCGCTCGCACCATCGGCAGTCGTCGCCGAGGCCGCCGCGTCGGTGGTGGCAGTGCTCGTCCCCGCCGTGCTAGAGCCACAGGAGATCAGCGCGAGCGCCGCGGCCGCCAGCACAAAGCCACCGAGCGCGCGCCGACCCGCTGCACGCCCGGGAGGGGGCCGTTCGGCAGACACTTGCGCAGCATAGTTGCGACGCACATCGGGATTCTCAACTCTTTGCGCATTCTTAAGGAAGCCCTACCGAAAACGAATCGTGCGACGGCGCCGACTACGCTTGCGCGGTGTCCGAGTCAGCCACCAGCAACGCGCGCGAGCCGCCCGCCGGCATCGCGCGGGCGCCGGTCTGCCTGATCGTCAATCCCGCCGCGGGGGGCGGACGCGCGGGGCGCGCGGCGAACGCGGTCCTGGCTGCGCTGCGCGCGCGTGGACTCACGGCGCGCCGCGAGGACACGCGCGATCTGGAGCATGCGGGCGAGCTCGCTACCGCCGCGGCGCGGGCCGGGGAGGCCGCGGTGACGCTCGGCGGGGACGGGCTCGCGGGTGCGGTCGCGGACGCATTGCGCCACGTTCCCGGCGCGGTGCTCGGGGTGCTCCCGGGCGGTCGCGGCAACGACCTCGCGCGCGTGCTCGGGATCCCCGCCGATCCAGAGGCGGCGTGCGCGGTGATCGCGCAAGGCCTCGCGCGTCCGATGGACGTGGGCGAGGTCGACGGCCGCGCATTCGTGGGCATCGCGAGCGCGGGCTTCGACAGCGACGCGAACCGCATCGCCAACGAGGCGCCGGCGCGATTGGGCAACCTCGTCTACGCGTACGGCGCGCTCCGCGCGCTGGCCTCGTGGCGCCCGGTCGACTTCGCGATCGAGCTCGACCCTCCCGGCGAGCGCGTCGAGTTCCGCGGCTACACGATCGCGGCGGCCAACTCGCGCGACTACGGTGGTGGCATGCAGATCGCGCCCGCCGCGCGCCTGGACGACGGCCTGCTCGACGTCGTCCTGATCGAAGCCGTGAGCCGGCCGCGCTTCCTCGCCAATCTGCCGAAGGTCTTCAAAGGCACGCACATCGAGCTGCCGCAGGTGCGCGTGCTGCGCGCCGCCGAAGTCGCGATCTCGGCCTCGCGCCCGTTCACGATGTACGCGGACGGCGACCCGATCGGCGAGCTGCCGGTGCGTGTGCGCGCGCTGCCGGCGGCGCTGCGGGTGCTGGTCCCGGCCACCGCCGCGGGAGCATCGGCCTTCCTCTCCCCCGCCCGCGCGGAGCCGCCGGCGACGTGGCCCGTAGACGGGGCGTCTACGGCCGAGCGTGCCGAGGACCGCTGATGGCGGGACCGCTCGCACCGAAGCTCGCGCTCGCGCGGGGCGTGGGCGCGCTCTCGCGCCTGCGTGGCGGTGGCGCGACGAGCGCGCCCGGCAAGGCGCTGCTGCGGATGGAGCCCAACGCGATCGCGGAGCTCGGAGCACGCCTGCGATGTGGCAGCGTGCTGATCTCGGCGACGAATGGCAAGACGACGACCGCGGCGCTCGCGGCCTCAATCCTGACCGGCGACGGTGTCGCACTCGTGCACAATCGCGCCGGCGCGAACATGGCGGGCGGGATCGCCTCGACGCTGCTCGACGCGGCGGGCCCGCGCGGCGCGATCACGGGCGAGCTGGGGCTGTTCGAGGTCGACGAGCTGTGGCTCGATCGGATCGTGGCGCAGCTGCATCCGCGCGCGATCCTGCTCGGCAACCTCTTCCGCGACCAGCTCGACCGTTATGGCGAGCTCGACACGATCGCCGAGCGCTGGGTCGCGGCGGTGCGCGCAGGTGCGGGGCGCGAGGCGCGCCTGGTGCTGAACGCGGACGATCCGGTACTCGCCGACCTCGGTCGCGAGCGCGGCGCTGGCGACCCCGGCACTGGCGACCCCGGCGTCGTCTACTTCGGCGTCGAAGACGACTCGCTGGCGCTGGCCGGGATGGCGCACGCGGCGGACGCGAAGCACTGTCGTGACTGCGGCGCGCCGTACATATTCGACGCGATCTATCTCGGGCACCTCGGGCGCTACCACTGCGCGAGCTGCGGTCGCGCGCGACCAAGCGGCGCGGAGCTGGCGGTGCGCGCGACCGACGTGCGCCTGGAAGGCGTGCGCGCGGCGCGCTTCACGCTGCACACGCCCGCGGGGAGCGCGGAGGTCGCGCTGGCGCTGCCGGGCCTCTACAACGTCTACAACGCGCTCGCCGCGGCGGCACTGGCTTGCACGCTCGACGTCTCGCTCGAGCGGATCGTGGCGGGCCTGCAGAGCACGCGCGCGGCGTTCGGACGCGCGGAGAGCGTGACGATCGGCGCTCCTGCCGACCCGCGCGAGCTGCGAATCCTGCTCGTCAAGAACCCCGCGGGCGCCAACGAGGTGCTGCGGACGCTCGCACTGGAGCCAGGTGAACACGACGTGTTGGGCGTCTTGAACGACAACATCGCCGACGGCCGCGACGTGTCGTGGATCTGGGACGCGGACTACGAGCTGCTCGCGGGGCGCGTGCGGCGCGCGACGTGCGCGGGCACGCGCGCGGCGGAGCTGGCGGTGCGCCTGAAGTACGCGGGGATCGAGCCGGCACGCATCCGGGTCGAGCCGGACCTCGCGGCGGCACTGCCGGCAGCCGTCGCCGACCGCGCCGTGACCGCGCGGGCCGAGTCGCCTGCGCCGCTATACGCGTTGCCGACCTATACCGCGATGCTTGCGCTGCGCGAGCTACTGGCCGACGGCCGCACCGCAGCCGGGGGCACGCGGAGCGCATTGCAGTGAGCTCGGTCCTGCCCCCCTCCCCCACTCGCACGCTGCGCGTCTGCGCGCTGTACCCGGACCTGATGAACATCTACGCGGACCGCGGCAACCTGCTCGTCCTGCAGCGCCGCTGCGTGTGGCGCGGGATCGGCTTCGAGCTCTCGGCGTGCGGACTCGATCAGACGCTCGACGGGGGCGCGCACGACATCTACTACCTCGGCGGCGGCCAGGATCGCGACCAGCGATTGTGCGCGGAGGATCTCATGCGGCTCAAGCGCCACGGGTTGCACGCGGCGGCGGCGCGCGGCGCGGTGGTGCTCGGCGTCTGCGGCGGCTTTCAGCTGCTGGGCCACTCCTACGAGTTGGGGCCGGGAGAGGAGCTGCCGGGCGTCGGCCTGCTCGACGTTCGCACCGTGCGCGAGGATAGCCCGCGCCTGATCGCCAACGTCGCGATCGAGGTGCGCCTGAATGAGCTATCGGCTGACACCGGCCCAGACGGCGCCAATAGCGGCCGCGACGGTGAGAGGCGCGTGCTCGCGGGCTTCGAGAATCACGGCGGGCGCACGCACCTGGATGGCGACCAGGAGGCGCTGGGGCGCGTGCTGAAGGGGCACGGCAACGATGGCCGCAGCGGCTTTGAGGGCGCGCGCCGTGGCAACGTGATCGGCACCTATCTACACGGGCCGCTGCTGCCCAAGAACGTCTGGTTCGCGGACTGGTTGATCGCCACGGCGTTGGGGATCGAGGGCTCCGAACTGCACGGCCTCGATGACACGCTCGAGCTCACCGCGCACCAAGACGCGTGTCGCGCGGCGGGGGTTTGACGCAGACAAAGCCGTTCCACCCGTCAAGTACAATTGTCTGCGACGACCCTGATAGGCTAGGGCGGTTGTCAGCCGGTTGGAGGTAGCTCCTCCTACACCCGTACTTGACCCGCTCCGGCGGGTCGAGTCATTTAAACGGCCGCGTAGCTCAGCTCAGGCGACCGCGAACCGCGCATACCGCGCGGCCAGCCGGGCGGGCACGAGCGCACGCACGCGCACACCGTCGGGCGTGTCGTTGCGGGCGATCTCGCCGGCGAGCTCGTGCAGCTCGGCGAGGCTGCCGCCGTTGGCGTAGGGCACGAGCAGCTCGATCGGACAGAGCAGGTGGCGCAGCTCAAGCTCGATGCGCTCGGCGAGCTCCTCCAGCCCGGCGCCGGCGCCGGCACTGAGCGGGACGGCCTCGGGGTGGCGCAGGCGTAGCTCATGCAGGGTCTGCGCGTCGACGAGGTCGATCTTGTTGAGGACGAGCACGCGGGGGCTCTCGCCGGCGCCGATCTCCTGCAGAACCTCCTCGACGGCGTGGCGCATCGCCTCCATCTCCTCCAGCGGCGCGGAGGCGTCGAGCACGTGCAGCAGCAGGTCGGCGCGGATCGTCTCCTCGAGCGTCGCGCCGAAGGCGTCGACGAGCTGGTGGGGCAGCTTGCGGATGAAGCCGACGGTGTCGGTGAAGAGGTGCGGCCGGCCGCCGAGGCGCAGCGTGCGCGTGGTGGGGTCGAGGGTGTGGAAGAGGCGGTCGCGGACCTGGACCTCGGCGCCGGCGCCGCGACCATAGGCGGTGGTGAGCGCGTTCAGGAGCGTGGACTTGCCGGCGTTGGTGTAGCCGGCGAGCGCGACGGTGGGCAGCGCGGCGCGCTCGCGCTCGGCGCGCATCACGGCGCGGGTGCCGCGCACGTGCTCCAGGCGCCGGCGCAGCGCGGAGATGCGGTCACGCGCGAGGCGGCGGTCGGTCTCGATCTGGCTCTCCCCCGGTCCGCGCGTGCCGATGCCGCCGCCGAGGCGCTCGAGGTGGCTCCAGAGGCCGCGCATGCGCGCGAGGTTGTATTCGAGCTGCGCGAGCTCGACCTGGAGCTTGCCCTCGGCGCTGGCGGCGTGCGCGGCGAAGATGTCGAGGATCACCGTGGTGCGGTCGACGACGGGGATCCCGAGCTCCTGCTCGAGGTTGCGCTCCTGGCGCGGGGTGAGCTCGTCGTCGCAGGCGATCACGTTGGCGTCGCACGCCTGCGCGGCGGCCTTGGCCTCGGCGACCTTGCCGGGCCCGAGGTAGGTGTTGGGGTGGGGCTGCTCGCGTCTTTGGGTGAGCGTGCCGACGACTGCGACCCCGGCTGTGCGCAACAGCTCGCCGAGCTCCCGCACGCTGCTCTCGTCCTCGCCGGGCAGCGCGGCGATGCAGAGGGCGCGCTGAGCGGCGCGCGGTTCGCGCGCGGCTGCGCCGGAGCCCGGCTGTGCCTGCGTGCTGACGGCGCTGCGACCGTTGCGACTGCGATCCATTCGCCCTCCAGTCTAGGACAGCGCGGCGAGCCGCCTGACGGCCTCGGTGAGGCGCTCATCGGGCGTCGTCAGCGAAATCCGAAACCAACCCTCGCCGCTGGGACCGTAGGCGCCGCCGGGGGAGATCACAACGGCGGTCTGCTCGAGCACGTGCTCGCAGTAGGCGGCGGAGCTCTCGAAGCCTGCAGGAATCGGCGCCCAGACATAGATCGTGCCTTTCGGCGGCGTGACGTGCACGCCGGCCTCGCGCAGCGCGTCGCAGACGAGGTCGCGGCGGATGCGGTAGAGCTCGTTCATCGAGGCGACCTCGGCGTCGGTGTCGGGCGAGAGCGCGGCGATCCCGGCGAGCTGCACGGCCTCGAAGAGGCCGGAGTCGATGTTGGTCTTCAGGCGCCAGTAGCTCTGCAGCGCCTGCGCGTTTCCGAGCACGGCAGCGCAGCGCCAGCCGGTCATGTTGTAGCCCTTGGAGAGCGAGTAGACCTCGATCCCGACCTCCTTCGCGCCGGGCGTCGCCAGGAACGAGGGCGCGCGGTAGCCGTCGTAGACGATCTCGGCGTAGGAGAGATCGTGGACGACGAGGATCTCGTGCTCGCGCGCGAACTCCACGACGCGCTCGAAGAAGCCGGGCGGCGCGACGGCGCCGGTGGGGTTGTTGGGGTAGTTGAGGTACATCAGCTTCGCGCGCGCGCGGTCGGCGGCGGAGATCGCGTCGAGGTCGGGAACGAAGCCGAGCTCGGGCACGAGTGGCATCACGACGGCCTCCCCACCGGCGAGCAGCGGCCCGCCGGTGTAGACGGGATAGCCGGGGTCCGACGCGAGCGCGGCGTCACCGGGGTCGAGGAACGCGAGGTTGAGGTTGAAGATCGCCTCCTTCGCGCCGATCGCGGGGATGATCTCGGTGTCGCGGTCGAGCTGCACGTCGAAGCGGCGCGCGTAGTGGTCGGAGATCGCGCCGCGGAAATCGGCGCGCCCACGGTTTGAGGGGTATTTATGAGTCTGAGGCTCGGTGACGGCCTCCTGCATCGCCTCGACGATCAGCGCGGGGGTCGGCCGATCGGGGTCGCCGATGCCAAGGCTGATCACATCCACGCCGGCGGCGCGCTTGGCGGCGATCTTGCGCTCTAGTTCGGCGAACAGGTAAGGCGGGATGCGGCTCAGGCGCTCACTGGGTCTCATTTAGCTCCTTTAGAAAGTCCTCACCGAGGGTTCCCTTGAAGACGAGGTGTGCCTCGCCAGTCAGGTTGATGTGCAGATCCTCCCCCACTTCGACCTCCAGTTCGCCGCCGTCCAACGTGACGCTCACCACGTTTCCCTGCTCCGCGCCGCCGCTCAAATAGTGCGCCACGGCTGCCCCAATGGCTCCCGTGCCAGATGACAATGTCGGCCCGACACCACGCTCGAAGATCTCCGCGCGAATGCGATTTGGGGCGGACTCGGCCGGTGGGATCTTGGTGTACCAGGAGACGTTGGTGCGGTTGGGAAACAGCTCATGATTTGCTATCGGAGGTCCGATTCTCTCGAGGTCCATGTGCTGCAGATCTGTGTAGTCGGGGACGTGGATTGCACACTGGGGATTGCCGATCGACACGTGCTGGAAGTGCCACTCACGCCCATCCGCCGTCAATGTGCCACGCCCATCAGGCGGGCCGGTCGGGAAACCCTTTGAGGTGAGCGCGGCTTTGCCCATATCCACGCGACAGGTATTCGGTCCGGTGATCGTCGGGGTGATCACGCCTGCGGCCGTCTTAATCGAGAAGACGTCCTTGTCGGTCCAGCCGCGGTGGCGGAGATAGAGAATCGCCTCGCGCGCCCCGTTGCCGGACAGCTCGGCCTCGGATCCGTCGGGGTTGTAGATGCTCAGGTCCGCGACGATCTGGGGGTCCGTGGATCGCGAGAGCACCAACAGACCGTCTGCAAACACCCCGAAGTGAGCCAGACACAGCCGCCGTATGCTTGCCGGCCGCAACCGGAAATCCAGCGCATCTTGCTCGACGATGATGTAGTCGTTGCCCAGCGCCTGCCACTTCTCGAAGTGCATAAGCGGGGTAGTCTATGCCGCCCGGGGCCTTAAGCGACTCGACCCGCCGGAGCGGGTCGGGTGCGGGTGAAGGAGGAGCAACCTCCAAACGATTGTCAATCGCCGTAAGTGTTGCAAGCCGGGTCGATGCACGCGGTGGGAGCCACCCACAGAGTGTACTCCGCCCTTGGGACGGTTCACCGCGCTCGGTGACTGCCGAAGGATTGCCCGCACTCATCCCTCGTGCTCCATCTCCGCTGCGATCTCCGCCGCGAGTTCCTTGGGCTCGCGCCCGGTGACGTCGAGCACTCGCACCCCGGCGAGCTTGCGCATCCATGAGAGCTGACGCCGCGCGTAGTTGCGCGTGCGGCGCTTCATCGCCTCGACGTCGCCGGTGAGCAGCTCCTCGAAGCCGAGCGCCTTGCGTGCGGTGATCGAGGCGCCGACGACGTGGGCGCGCATGACCTCCTCACGCACGCCTTCATCGAGCATCCGCTCGACGCGGGCGTCGATGCGCGCGTAGAGCTCCTCGCGGTCCATGACGAGCCCGACGAGCAGCGTCGGCCGGCGCACGTCTTCGCTCCAGAGCTCCGACGGTCCGCTGGGCGGCTCGAGCTCGCCGGCGTCGAGCAACTCCAGCGCGCGCACGATGCGCTGGCGGTCGTTGGGGTCGAGGCCCTCCGCGGCCCACGGGGCGCGCTCGGCCAGGCGCGCGTGCAGCACGGGCGCACCCTCGCGTTCGAGCTCGCCCAGCAAGCGCTCGCGGAGTCCCTCGGGCGGCGGCGGGCGCAGGCTCAGCTCGGTTAGCGCCGCGCGTAGGTAAAGACCGGTCCCGCCGACGACGAGCGGGCGGCGGCCGGCGGCGAGCAGCGCGTCGATCTCGGCATGCGCGAGCTCGGCGTACTGGCCGGCGCTGAAGGAGGCGTCCAGGGGCAGGAACGAGACGAGTCGATGCTCGAGCCGAGCGCGCTCGGCCGGCGTGGCAACACCGGTGAGCGTCTCCAGGCCGGCATAGACCTGCAGCGCGTCAGCGGAGACGGCGACGGGGTCCTCGCCGCGCTCGCGCAGACGCTCGGCGAGCGCGATCGCGAGCGCGGTCTTGCCGACGCCGGTGGGACCGAACAGTGCGATGACTCGCATTCGCGTAGGCTTGCAGTTATGCGAATCTCCGGATCGACGGTTCTACTGACGGGCGCGACGGGCGGCATCGGCCACGCGATCGCGCGTGACCTCGCGGGCCGCGGCGCGAAGCTGATCGTGACGGGCCGGCGGGCCGATGTGCTGGAGCCGCTGGCGAGCGAGCTCGGTGCGCGCGCGCTGGCGGTCGATCTCGCCGACGCCGCGGAGGTCGATCGGCTGCTGAGCGAGGCCGGCGACGTGGACATCCTGGTGGCGAATGCCGCGCTCCCCGGCTCGGGGGCGCTGGACAGCTTCAGCGTCGAGCAGATCGATCGCGCGCTCGACGTGAACCTGCGGGTGCCGATCGTGATGGCGCACGAGCTCGCGCCCGCGATGGCCAAGCGCGGCGCGGGCCACCTGCTGTTCGTCTCCTCGCTGTCGGGCAAGGCCGCCACCGCCCACGCGACCCTCTACAACGCGACGAAGTTCGGCCTACGCGGCTTCGCGCTGGCGTTGCGCGCGGAGCTGCGCCCGACCGGCGTCGGTGTCTCGGTGGTCTGCCCTGGCTTCATCCGCGACGCGGGCATGTTTGCGGAGGCCGAAGTGAAGCTGCCGCGCGGCGTTGGCACGCGCAGCCCGGAGGACGTCGCGAGCGCAACCGCTAACGCGATCGAACGCAACCGTGGCGAGGTCGACGTGGCCCCCTTCTCACTGCGTGCGGGGGCCATCTTCGCGAACGTCGCGCCCGAGATGGCAGCGACCTTCACGCGCAAGACCGGCAGCGACGAGCTCGCCGCCGAGCTTGCCGCCGGTCACGGCGACGCGAAGCGCTGAGTTTCACACCGAGATCAGCGCGATGCCAAGCTTGGGTGCGCGCGTCAATGGCCCGTCGACCGTCAACAGCGGGCAATCGAACGCGCGGGCGAGCGCCACGTAGCAGGCATCGTAGGCCGATACGTTGGCGCGCAGCGACCACGCCTCGTGCACAAGACCAACCGTTGGTATGTGCTGGATCTTGCTCGTCGCGAGGCGCGAGACAGCCATCGAGGCGCGCGCGCTCGTCAGTCGGCCCCCGCGCTCCAGACCGCGCAGACTCTGCAGAACCTCGGCGTTTAGGACATCGGGTGCGACTAGTTCGGCATCGCCGAGGACGCGCTCAATCTTGGGAGCGAGGGAGGTATGAGTCAGCAACTCAACGAGCGCCGAGGCGTCAATGACGATCTGCGATGGCACGGAGAAGCTGCTCTTCACGCTCGGCGCGACCCTCGTGGATTGCGTTCACAATCTCCTCGGAAGTTAGGTCCGTCGGCGGGTCCTGTCTCAAGCTGTCGAGCCATTCGCGTGTGGTTGGCCGAGAGAGATCTCGCTCGAGGACATCGATCACGTAGCCACTCACGCTGCGTCCTTGACGAGCGGCTCGCTCGCGCAGCTTGGCGTGTAGATCCTCGGGAAAGTTCTTGACTTGGATCGCGCTCACAGCATGACTTTAGCATGCGCGAAGCATGCTGGTTGCATGCAGCACTTAAAACAGGCTCTCCTGGGATCGTGCGGCTTCGCGAGCACGTGTCGTCGGCTCTGGCGCGTCGCGGGCGCGCCTACTCGAGGACTCAGGCTTGCCTTGAGCCGCCACCGGTCGGTAGCGAGGACCGCGCGGCCAACGACGACCGCCGCGGCCCCGGCGCACAAGCCCCGCGAGCCGTTCGCGTTCCTCGCGGGGCGCGTTACCGCCGCGCGCGTATAGTCGCTCGTAACGCGACACGAGCTCGGGCCGCTGGTCGCGCAGCCACTGCATGAAGACGTCCTTGACCTCGCCGCGGAGGTGCAGCGCGGCGCCGCCGATGCTGCTCGCGCCGGCGTCGATCGCGCCCTGCAGCAAAGGCTCGAGCTGTTGCGGCGCGTCGTTGATTCCGGGCATCAGCGGGGCGATCAGCACGCCCGTCGGGATGCCCGCGCGATTGAGCTCGGCGACAGCCTCCAGGCGCGCGCGGGGGTTCGGCGTGTGCGGCTCGCTCGCGCGCCACGCGCGCTCGTCGAGCGTCGGGATCGAGAGGCACGCGCTGAACGGCGCGCGCTGGGCGATCTGCAGCATCAGCGGCAGGTCGCGCAGCAGCAGCGGCGACTTCGTCAGCACCGAGCACGGGTTGCCCGCGCCGCCCGCCGCGTCGCGCATCGCTTCCCAGATGCCCACCATCAGCTTGTAGCGGCCCTCGACCCACTGGTAGGGGTCGGTGTTGGTGCCGAGCGCGACGTGCTCGCCCCGCCACGACGGTCGCGCGAGCTCGGCGCGCAGGAGCTCGGGGGCGTTGACCTTGACGACGATCTCGCGCTCGAAGTCGCGGCCGGCGTCGAAGTCGAGATACCTGTGTGTCGGCCGCGCGAAGCAGTTGTGGCTGACGACGCCGTCCGCGATGAAGTCGCCGCTGGTGGTCGTGATGTCGTACATGCGCACCGCCATCCCGAGCGGTTCGATTGCGACGACGCGCAGGCCGGGGCCGGCCTTGACGAGCGCCCCCTCGGTGGTCCCCCTGCCTACCGGCGGCCCGTCGCGCCCTGGCCCCAACAGCTGGCTGGCGCACGTCAGGTACGGTCGCCGCAGCGGCCCCTGCTTGGCGCCAGTCACGTGCTTCCAACCCCGCGCGGAGAGGAACCGGTGATCGCCGCTGGCGAGTAGCTCGGTGCCGTCGGCGAGGACGACGCGGTAGGCGGACTTGAGGCTCGACCACTTGTCGAGCACGCGCGTCGGCGCCAAGCGCCTGCGGGCGCCCTCCTGCGCGGTACCGTAGATCGCCTCGCCGACCTCGACATGCGCGAGCGGCTTGCAGCGCCCATTGGCCATCAGGATCGGCGTGCCGCCCCACAAGCAGTACGAGCAGGCGTGGGTGCAGCCGCGGTAGGGGTTGATCGTCCACGGCGCCGGCAGCGGTGAGCGGCCGGGCACGCGGTTGAGGATCGAGCGCGCGCGGATCTCGTAGAAGCGGATGTCGAGCGCCTCGGGCGCGTCGAAGCGCCGCACAACGGCCTCGTCGCGATACCCCGGCAGCCGGTGCTGCTCGTCGGCGTCCAGCGTGAGGTTCGTCCAGCGCATCGAACATATGTTCGCATAGCCTCGCGCCGCGCGCTGCAGACAGATGTCGGAAGTTCCGCGTTTCGTGCGGTTCGGACCCGGCCGCGACCGCTACCCGGCGCGCGCCAGGAGCAGCTCTTCGCCGCCGAGCGTCTGGCTGGTGGCGGTGTCGATGCGGACCTGCGTGAGCTCACCGGGAGCGGCGAGACCGCTGAAGTTGACGACTTTGTTGTGGCGCGTGCGCCCGCGCTGGCGCTCGGGATCGTTGCGCGACGGCCCTTCCACCAGTACCTCCAGGGTGCGTCCCACGAAGCGCTCGGCGCGTGCGCGCGCGTGGCGTTGGACGGCCTCCATCAGGCGCTCCATGCGCGCGACCTTGACCGCGTGCGACACGAGGCCCTCGGTGATCTCGGCCGCCTCGGTGCCGCGGCGCGCGGAGAAGATGAACGTGAACGCGCCGTCATAGCCGACCTGCTCGACGACCTGCAGCGTCTGCTCGAAGTCGTCCTCGCTCTCGCCGGGGAAGCCGACGATGATGTCGGTCGTGAGCGCGATGTCGGGCACGCGCTCACGGATCAGCGCGACACGGTCCAGATAGCGCTCACGGTCATAGGTGCGCCGCATCGCCTTGAGGATGCGACTCGAGCCCGATTGCAGCGGCAGGTGAATGTGCTCGCAGACGCTCGCGAGCTCCGCGTGCGCGCGGATCACGTCCTCGCGCATGTCCTTCGGGTGCGGGCTCGTGTAGCGGATCCGCTCGATCCCCTCGATCGCGTCGAGCGCGTGCAGCAGTTCGGCGAAGCTCCGCGACCGGCGCCCACCGATCAGGGCGCCGGAGGCAGGCGCGTCCACGGATACGGCGTAGCCGCTCGGCGCCGCTTCGCGCAGGTCGCGCCCATAGGAGTTCACATTCTGTCCCAGCAGCGTCACCTCGCGCACGCCCTCCCCCGCCATCGCGCGCACCTCCGCGACGAGCTCCGCGAAGGGACGACTGACCTCGCGCCCGCGCGTCGAGGGCACGATGCAGTACGAGCAACGGCAGTTGCAGCCCACGCTGATCTGCACCCAGCCCTGGTAGCGCCGCGCGCGGTGCACCGGTAGCCGGCCCGTGAAGCCCTCGAACTCGAAGTAGCCCTGCGCGGTGAGCGAGTCGCTGGTGAGGAACTCCGCAAGCTTGTGCACCTGTCCCGGCCCGAACGCCACGTCGACGAACGGGAAGCGCTCGAAGACCTCATCCTTGACCGACTGCGCCCAGCAGCCCCCCACACCGACGATCCGCTCCGGCTGTTCGAGCTTCAGCCGTTTCGCCTCGCCGAGATGCGCGATGAAGCGGCTGTCCGCGGTCTCCCGGATCGAGCAGGTGTTGAAGAGGATCAGATCGGCCTGCGCGCGCTCGGGCGCCTCGTTGTAGCCGAGCGCCTCGAGCATGCCCTTCATGTGCTCGGAGTCGTGCTCGTTCATCTGGCAGCCGAAGGTCGTTACGTGATAGCGCGGCATCACGGGAAGGGTAGTCGCACGACGGCCGTGACGACCAACGACTGAGCGCTTGCGGTGGCTTGCAGCTTGGGACTATCCGCCCTCAAGGCCAGGCAGTGGCCGCTCGCGTGTCGACGGCCGCTGCCTGGCGGTATGCGATCAGGCCGCCACGGGCTCGCGGTCGCCCAGCGGCCTAGCCGTGGTGATGACGGGGGCCTCCGCATCCTCGACAGTGGAACCAGCAACCGGTTCCTCCACGTCTCCGACCGGGATCGCCATCCCCTCCGGCGAGAGATTGCGCGCCTTGAAGATCTTCTCGCGGATCTCCTTGGCCATCGCGGGATGCTCGTCGAGGTAGGCCTTCGCGTTGCCGCGGCCCTGGCCGAGGCGCTCTTCGCCGTAGGAGAAGAACGAGCCGGACTTGGTGACGATGTTGTCCTCGATGCCGAGGTCGACGAGGCAGCCCGAGCCCGAGATGCCCTTGCCGAACTCGATGTCGAACTCCGCCTGGCGGAAGGGCGCGGCGAGCTTGTTCTTGACGACCTTCACGCGCACGCGGTTGCCGACCGCCTCGGTGCCGTCCTTGAGCGTCTCGATACGCCGGATGTCCAGGCGCTGGGAGGCGTAGAACTTCAGCGCGCGCCCGCCCGGCTGGGTCTCGGGCGAGCCGAACATCACGCCGACCTTTTCGCGGATCTGGTTGGTGAGGATGCAAAGCGTCTGCGTGCGGTTGAGATTGCCCGCGAGCTTGCGCATCGCCTGGGACATCATCCGCGCCTGCGAGCCGACGGTCTGATCGCCCATCTGCCCCTCGAGCTCCACGCGCGGGGTCAGCGCCGCCACCGAGTCGATCGCAACGACGTCCACCGCGCCCGAGCGCACGAGCATGTCCGCGACCTCGAGCGCCTGCTCGCCGTAGTCGGGCTGGGAGACGAGCAGCTCATCGATGTCGACGCCGATCTCCTTCGCGTAGAGCGGGTCCATCGCGTGCTCGGCGTCGATGAACGCGCACACGCCGCCCAGCTTCTGCGCCTCGGCGAGGACGTGGTAGATCAGGGTCGTCTTACCGGAGGACTCGGGACCGAAGACCTCGACGATGCGCCCGCGCGGCACGCCGCCGATGCCCAGCGCGAGGTCGAGCGCGAGCGCTCCGGTGGGGATCGCGGCGACGCGCACCTGCGCGCCCTCGTCGCCCATGCGCATCACGGTGCCCTTGCCGAACTCGCGCTCGATCTGTCCAAGCGCCCCCTTCAGCGCGGCATCGCGAGCCTTGGCGGCCTTCTCCTGCTCGTTTACGGGCATGGTCTGACTCCTCCGGGATCGGGATTGGATCGCATACGGTAAATGCGGCTTCGGACAGAACAGTTGTTCGTGTCCCTCACGCGCCGCCTAACGCATCCCTCACACGCGAATCGAGTGTCGGCAGCGCCGCCGGCACCGGCGGGGCGCAGCGCGCCAGCGCGTCGTAGCTCGCCCCCGTCGGCCCGAGCCATGAGCGGTAGAGCGCCAGCGAGCGCGGCTCGAACGCGAGCTGCGGCGTCGGCGCCAGCGCCCGCTCGCGCGGGGCGTCCGTCGCGCGCATCCGCGCGACCGTGACGTGCGGGAGAAAGCGCCGCGGCGGCGGCTCGAACGCGCAGACCGTGTCCAACGCTCGCACGACCGCGTCGCGCAGCGCCTGCAGCCCACCCCGCGCGTCGTCGTGCAACTCCACCGCGAGCGCCCGCGGGTGGCGCTTGGGCAGCCACACCGGCGCGCCCAGCGCGAGCTCCCCGACCGGCTCGGTCCACGCGCCGATCGCGGCCTGAGCGATCGCGTCGATCGCTCCCGCGGGCTGCTCGCCGAGAAAGCAAAGCGTCACGTGCAGCGTCTCGTCCTCCAGCAGTCGCAGGCGCCCGGAGCTCGCGCGCGCGCTCGCCGCTGCCGCGCGCGCCCAGCGCGTCAGCTCACGGCGCACGGAATCGGGCAGGTCGACTGCTACGAACAGCCTCGCGGTTGCGCCATGCGCCATGCCCAGATTGTGACGCGCTACGCGTCGCGAGCGCCGGCCAACCCGAGCTCCGCCAGCAGCCGGCGCACCATGTGCAGCGCGACCGTCGTCGAGCGATCACGTACGTCGGCGCGGCCTCCCGGCAGATTCACCGAGCGCGTCAACTCGGCGCCGTCGGGTCCGGCGACGCTCAGGCAGACCAGCCCGACGGGCTTCTCGGCGGTGCCGCCGCCGGGGCCCGCGATCCCCGTGACCCCGACGCCAACGTCCGCCCCCAAGCGCTCGCGGGCACCGGCGGCGAGCGCGCGCGCGACCTCCGCGGAGACCGCGCCGTGACGCTCGATCAGCTCCGCCGGCACGCCCACCTGGGCGATCTTGGCCGCATCGGAGTACGCGACGATCCCGCCGCGCATGTAGTCCGAGGCGCCCGCCAGCTCGGTCAGGCGCGCCGCGAGCAGACCGCCCGTGCACGACTCCGCGGTCGCGAGCGTCAGCTGGCCCTCCCGCAGCAGCGCCGCGAGCAACTCGTCGACCGAGCTCCCGTCCGTGGAGAACAGCGTGTCGGCATGCCGCGTGCGCACGAGCGCGGCGAACGCGTCGTAAACCGCCTCGGCGTCGGGCTCGTAGCGCGTGACGACCTCGATCTCGCCGCGCCGCAGGCATGTCGTGATCTCCAGGCGCTCCAAGTCGACGCCCTCGCGCGTGGCCGCACGCAACGTCTCCGCGATCTCGGACTCCGGGATCCCGAACAGACGCAGCATCCGACGGCGATATTCCGGCGCCGCGGCCAACACGGCGCGCAATGCCGGCGTCTGGATCGCAGCCTCCCACATCGGCTGCAGCTCGCGCGGCGGCCCCGGGAGCACGACCACCGTCGGCCAGCCACCCCCAGCCGCCCCGCTCGCGGTAGGCGCGGCGGACACCGCGCCCGGTGGCACGACCAACCCCGGCGCGGTGCCGACCGGCGCGAGGATCGTCGACCCCTGCGGGATCACGGCCTGCTTGCGGTTGCTCGCCCGGATCGCGTCCATATCGAGGTTCGGCCAGCGCGTCGCGAGCGGGCGCAGGATCTCCGCGATGCGCTCCTCGAGCACATCGTCGAGTACCATCGCGCGGCCCTGGAACTCGCCGACGACCTCCGCGGTGAGGTCGTCCGCGGTCGGCCCGAGCCCGCCGCTCGTGAGCACGAGCGCGAGCCCCTCGTGCGCCATGAAGCGCAGCGCGGCGAGCATGTCGGCGCGGCGGTCGCCGACGATCGCGATGTGCGCGAGATCGACACCGAGCGCTTCGAGACGATCGGCTAGCCAGGGGCCATTACGGTCGCGCACGCGGCCGGTGAGCACCTCGGTGCCCGTGACGAGGATGCCCGCGCGGACGCTCACGTGCAAGTCGGTAGTTCGCCGGGCGCGAGGGTGCGGACCCCGCTGCGCGTGATCGCATAGCCGATCGCGGCGCTCGACGGCGGAACGGTCACCGAGCGCCCGTTGACGATCAGCGTCACCGCGTCGTTGCCGAGCGTCAGCAGGAAGCGCCGCGCGTGGTATTCGGGGCCGGGCGGTTCGCCGGGCTTGAGGATCAGGCCCGGGATCCGCTTGCGAGCGCCGTCGCCGATCAGGCAAACGTAGACTTCGGCGGTCGGCTCGATCCGCACCGATGCGAGGCTCGCGCGGGCGACTGCCTGCGCGTGGCGGCGGCCGGCGGCGCTGGTAGCGGAGGCACCGCTGCGGGCGGGCTTGCGCGCCTGGGTGCTCGCGGGCGGATTCGACGAGCCGCCACCGCCACCGGTGAGCAGGCCGACGACGAGCAGCACGATCAACAGCCCGACGACGGCGACCGCGACGGTGTAGCCGCGCGAGGGGCCGCTGGGGATGGCCGCGGGCACGCGGCGGGCACCGCGCCGCGTGCCCGCGGCGGCGCCGGCATTGCGCGAGCGCGCCCGCGCGCGGCGAGAGGCCGAGGACGGGCCGGAGGGCTGCTGGATCGGCTCCAGCGTGTCGCCGAGATGCTCGTACTGCAGCTTGTACTGCTCCAGCAGCGCCTTGTCGTCGAGATCGAGCGCCTGCGCGTAGGTGCGCAGGAAGCTCTTGACGAACGTCGGCCCGGGCAGCAGATCCCACTCCTCGTTCTCGAGCGCGCGCAGGTACTTCGCGCGGATCTTCGTCTTGGCCTCGATCTCCGAGACGTCGATCCGCTCGCGCATCCGCGCCTCGCGCAAAGTTGCCCCAATTTCCGGCATTCGATCTGAAGGCTAGTGATTGTCGGGACGACTGCACCCCGCGCACGCGCGCTTGCGCCAGCGGCCGTCGACGCCGCGCAAGCGAGCCATCGGGGGACCCCGGAGGGGTCCGATCCAAAAAATCAGGACTCCGCGTGCTCCACGGCGACCGCGCGCTCTGCCAGCGCCGCGAGCACCCGCGGCAGGTCTGCCTCGCTGATCAGCACCTGGCGCGGCTTGGATCCCTCGTAACCGGAGATCACGCCGCGGCGCTCGAGCATGTCGATCAGGCGCCCCGCGCGCGTGTAACCGAGTCGCAGCCGGCGCTGCAGCATCGAGGTCGACGCGGTCTGCATCTCCGCGACGAGCGTGATCGCGTCGCGTAGCAGCGGATCCTCATCGGGGTCGCAGTCGTCGGACTGCCCCCCACCCTGATCCACCGGCTCGACCTCCTCGAGCAGCTCCTCGCGCAATTCCGGCTCGCCCTGGCGACGCCAGAAATCGGTCAGCTTCGCGATCTGCGGCTCGTCGATGTAGGCGCCCTGGATGCGCTGCAGGCGCGAGGTTCCGACCGGGCTGAAGAGCATGTCGCCCTGGCCGAGCAGCGACTCCGCGCCGTTCTGATCGAGGATCACGCGCGAGTCGGTCTGCGAGGAGACGGCGAACGCGATCCGCGAGGGCACGTTGGCCTTGATCATGCCTGTGATCACGTCCACGCGCGGGCTCTGCGTGGCGAGCACGAGGTGGATCCCGACCGCGCGCGCCTTCTGCGCGAGGCGGATGATCGAGTCCTCGACGTCCGCGGGCGCGACCATCATCAGGTCCGCGAGCTCGTCGATCACGCACAGGATGTACGGCAGCGGCGGCTCCCCGCGCCCTTCGCGGTGGCGGTTGAGCTCGGGCAGGCTGCGGGTACGCGCGAGCGACATCGTGCCGTAGCGCTGCTCCATCTCGCGCACCAGGTTCTGCAGCGCGTTGGCCGCCATTCGCGGGCTCGTGATCACCGGCGTCAGCAGGTGCGGGATCGACTCGTAGTGGTTGAGCTCCACCTGCTTGGGGTCGACGAGCACCAGGCGCAATTCATGCGGACTGGCGCGCAGCAGCACGCTCGCGAGCATCGCGTTGATCGCGCCCGACTTGCCCGCGCCGGTCGTGCCCGCGACGAGCAGGTGCGGCATCTTCGCGAGATCCGCCCCGATCGCCTTGCCGGCGACGTCCTTGCCGAGCCACACCGTCAGCGGCGACCAGTCCGCCGGCGGCTCCTGGTATACGTCGCCGAGGCGCACGATCCGCCGCCGCGCGTTCGGGACCTCGACACCAACCGCCTGCTTGCCGGGGATCGGCGCGAGGATGCGAATATCGGTCGCCGCGAGCGCGTACGCGAGGTCGTCCTTGAGCTGCGCGACCTTCGCGACCTTCGTCCCCGGCGCGAGGCGCAGCTCGTAGCGCGTGATGTGCGGACCCGCGACGGTGCCGATCACCTTCGCCTGCACCCCGAAGTGCCCGAGCGCCTCGATCAAGCTCACCGCGGTACGCTCCTGCCCGGCGGTGTCCGGGCGGACCTGCTCGGCCGTCGAGCGCGTCAGCACGCGGCTGCCATCGGGCATTTTCCAGACGAAGTCGGGGTCGTCGGTGACGACGTCGCGCAGGCGGCCCTGCGGCGTCAGCTGGCTCGGATCGGTCGCCGAGACACCCGGCAGCGTCTCCTCCTCGACCTCCCGCTCACCCTCGCCGAGTTGGCTGACGAGATCGGCAGCGGGCGCATCCTGCTCCTGTGCGGGATCCTCGACCGCGTCCCACGGGTCCTCGGCCGCCGCGACCCCGGTGTCGTCGAGCGGCGGCGCCTCGACGTGCGTCGCGCGCACGACCAGCTTGCCGTCCTCGGGCTCCGGCGGCAGCAGACCGTCCACTCCCTCCACACCGCTCGGCTCCAACGATGCCGCCGCGCCGCGCCGCGCGCGCGGGGACCCGCTCTCCCCATCGCCCTCCCCCATCTGCTCGCGGCGCTCGCCGACGCGCGCGCGGAGCATCCGCGTACTGTCCACGACCCCGCTGCCAGTCGCGCGCAGCAGCGTCGCCAGCGATGCGCCGGTCAGCAGCGTCACGCCGACGACGAACAGGAAGATCACGAGGATGTCCACGCCAACCTGCTGCACGAGGCGGTGCGTGACGTCGTAGAGCGCCTGCCCCGCCGCGCCGCCGCGCGAGTCCAGGAAGGCCGTCGACCACTGCGCCGGCGCGCGCCCCACGCCGGGCGCAGCTGTGCCGGCGCGCTGACCGGCGCTCACGCCGAGCGTCCCCGCGGCCAGCGCGAGCACGATCGACCCCGCCAGGCACACGCTGCCCGTGCGCAGCGGGCGCAGCGCGGGCAGCACCGGGCGCATCAGCAGCACGCCGCCGCCCGCCACGAGCGCGACCGGCGCGAACACCTTCGCGCGCCCCACGCTCCACCCCAGCGCGACCGCGAGGCCGTGCCCGACACCCCCGCCGTTCCAACCGCCGTACAGCACGAAGCCCATGAAGATTCCCAGCGCGATCAAGGCCAGCGCGAGCACGTCGCGCTGGCGCTGGTCGAGCTCCGGCAGCCGCGGCGGCCAGTCCGCGGGCGGCCAACTCAAAGCGCCGGCGCCGCGCGCGCCGCGTCCCCGCTTGGCGCGAGCGCGCCGCGCACCCCCGCGGCCGCCGCGCACCGCCGCAGACCCGCGCCCGGTAGCCCGCGGGGTTCCTGATGCGCGCGCTGCGCGCTTGCCCGTGTTAGCCATATCTCACCGCGCAACTTCGACGTCGAGCGCCCCGACCCTGCACAAAGGCCTTACCATCGGTTTAGCCCCAGCCGCTAGACCAGGACCCCATGAACGATTTCTCCCGCGCCCCCCGCATCCTCGTCGTGGAGGACGACGACGACATCGCGCAGGCGCTGCAGCGCTCGCTGCGGATGGAGGGCTACGAGGTGCGCATCGCCGGCGACGGCGCCGCGGGCCTCGAGCAGGCTGGCGCCTTCGCTCCCGACCTCGTGATCCTCGACCTCGGGCTGCCGAAGGTCGATGGCCTCGATGTCGCGCGCAGCCTGCGCGAGCGCGACGACCTGCCGATCTTGATCCTCACCGCGCGCGACGCGCTGGAGTCGCGCGTGGAGGGCCTCGACGCGGGCGCCGACGACTACCTCGTCAAGCCCTTCGAGCGCCAAGAGCTGCTCGCGCGCCTGCGCGCGCTGCTGCGCCGCCGCCCCCCGCGCGGCTCCGCGCCGCTGCGCGTCGGCGACCTCTCGCTGAACGTCGACACGCACGAGGTCAGCCGCGGCGAGCGCGCAATCGACCTCACGCAGCGCGAGTTCGAACTGCTCGAGTACCTGATGCGCAACGAGCGCATCGTGATCTCGCGCCAGCGCCTGCTCGACGAGGTCTGGGGCTACGACCCGTTCTCGACGACGAACACGATCGAGGTCTTCGTCTCGAACCTCCGCCGCAAGCTCGAGGCCGAGAGCGAGCCGCGGCTGTTGCACACGATCCGCGGAGCTGGCTACGTCCTTCGCGCGTGACCTGGAGCGCGCAGGGCGCAATCTCGACCGCGCGCGTCGCGCGCTCGGCGGGCGCGTCTCGGCGGCCTTCGACCGGCTGCCGATCCGCACGCGCCTCGCGGTCGTCTCGGCGCTGCTGACGTTCGTGATCCTGTGCGGGTTCGCGCTCGTGGTGGGCTCGCTGACGGTGCACCGGATCCGCTCGGACTTCAACCACGAAGTCGCGGTCTCCGCGGCGAACCTCGCGGGGCTGCTCCAGATCAGGGTGACGGCAAGCGACACGCTCGAAGTGCAGCCCAACATCGACCAGTACGCAGCGCCCGATCACGCCTTCGTGCGCATCCTCTACCCCGCGGGCAACGTCCTGCAGAGCACGAGCAACGCGCCCGACGTCGGCGCGGCCAGCGAAGTGAACATCTTGGGCTACCGCGTCAACACGCTGCGCGTCGCACTGAACGCCTCGACCGGGGGCTATGTCCTCGTCCAGTACGGGCGCCCGCTCGACGACGTGCAGCCGACGATCGCGCGCGTGGAGCTGCTGCTCGTGCTCGGCGTGCTCGCCGGCAGTGGCCTCGCGCTGCTCGCCGGCGCGAGCATCGCGCGCCGTGCGATGCAGCCGATCGCGCGCCTGACGAGCACCGCGGCGGAGATCGCGCGCACACAGGACGCGGGCGCGACGATCCCCCTGCCCGAGGCCCAGGACGAGGTCGCGGAGCTCGCGCGGACGCTGCAGGGGATGCTGCGCTCGCTCGACGACGCGCACGCGCAGACCGAGGCCACGCTCGAGCGCCAGCGGCGCTTTGTCGCGGACGCCTCGCACGAGCTGCGCACGCCGCTGACGAGCGTGCTCGCAAACCTCGAGCTGCTCGCGGAATCGCTGCACGGCGAAGAGGCCGAGGCGGCGCGCTCCGCGCTGCGCTCCTCGCGGCGCATGCGCCGCCTGGTCGCGGACCTGCTGCTGCTCGCGCGCACCGACGTCGGGCGCGTCGCGCCGCGCGCGCCGGTTGACCTCGCGCGGATCGTGCCCGACGCCGCCGCCGAGCTCGGCCCGTTGAGCACCGAGCACGAGCTCTCCCTCAACGTGCGCCCCGCGGTCGTACAGGGCGACCACGACGAGCTGCTGCGCGTCGCGATCAACCTGATCGAGAACGCGCTCCGCTACACCCCGCCGGGCAGCTCGATCTGGGTCTCGACCACCACCGAGGACGCCAGCGCGTTACTCGTCGTCGAGGACGACGGCCCCGGCGTCCCCGACGAGCTCGCGCCGACGCTGTTCGAGCGCTTCGTGCGCGGCGCGGGCGACCGCGGCGGCTCCTTCGGCCTCGGCCTCGCGATCGTCCGCGCCGTTGCCGAGTCCCACGGGGGCTCGGTCACGCTGGAGCGCACGCGGCGCGGCGGGGTCGAGCACGGCGCGCGGTTCGTCGTGCGGCTGCCGCTGGCGCAGTCGGCGCCAGCGCAGAAGGACTTGGCCGGGCCGCCACAGGCGCGCGACCCGCGGCCGCCGCGCGTGCCGGCGGGCGGCAACCGGGTGGTGTAACCGCTAGTAGCTGCTGTCGAGCAGCAACACAGTTTCACCAGCGCGGTTGACATAGTAGCCGGCCGCACCGCAGTCCCGCCGGGGATTCCTGAATTAGCGACGCGCTTGCACGATCAGGTCTCCGAGTGGCCGCCTCTGGCGGCCCTCGTCGTCCATGTTTTCGGGAGCAAACCACGCCTGAAACCCGTCGGCATCGTCCTCGTGTTCGCGGCGTTCTATTTGAGCTTCCTGAAGCAGGGCAGCCTTCTTTCTAGCTGTTGGAGGGCTGAACCTCGCGAGTGGCTGCTGGTACATCACTATCGTGCGCTCCGCACCACCACGAGCCGAGCTCGCGCGCGCGGAGGTCGCCGCGGGCTTGACTGCCGTGGCCGGCGCCGACCGCTCGGTCCGATTTGCGCCAGACATCGCCGCTGCGCCCCGTCACACTGCCGACGTAACCGTGACCGAGGGGAGATGCATGCACACCGCGACCGTCCGCCCACCGGACTCCATGCGACGTCAGGATCTCAGCTTCCCGTCGGGTTCCGAGCGCTGTGCCGCCTGGCTCTATCCTGCCCGCGGGAGCGTCGAGAAGGCACCGCTCGTCGTGATGGCACACGGCCTCTCGGGCACGCGCCGCGACGGGCTCGGACCGTTCGCAGAGCGGTTCTCCGAGGCCGGCATCGCCGCGCTCGTCTTCGACCATCGCGGCTTCGGCGACAGCGGAGGCGAGCCGGACCTCTTCCACCCCCGCCGCCAGCTCCAAGACTGGGCGGCGGCGATCGCTTTCGCCCGCTCCCTTCCCGGGGTGGACCCCGAGCTCGTTGTGGCGGACGAGGTCGAGTTCCTGCGGCGGACCCTCGGCCTGGCCGAGCGGGAGATAAGCGCCGAGCCAACCGGAGCGTGATCTGGCGTCAGCGCAAACGCCCGCGCTTGGGCGCGAACGGCGCGCGGAGATCGTCCTCAGAGAACGGGCCCTCGGCGTTGCCGGTGGTGGCATAGCGGTACAGGGCGACGACGAAGGTCTGGCGCACGACGCTCTGGGCGGCGATGACCGCGATCAGTGCGAGTCCGAGGAAGAAGACGAAGATGATCGTCGCTTCGGTGCTGCCGGCGGCGGGGATCGCGACGGCGGCTGCGACGCCGAGGAGAAGGATCGCGATCGTGGTCCAGGCGGTGATGATGACGCTGCCGGCGATGCCCTCGCCCCAGCATTCTTTGACCATCGCGGTCGAGCGCTTCAGGCACTCGATCGGCGAGCAGTCCTCGAGCGCGAGGATCGGGATCGCGAAGAGGCTGGCAAGCGACCAGCCGTAGCCGGCGATGCGCGCGACGATGCGACCGCCCCCTGGGAGGCGGCTCGCGACCTGCTCGATCAGCAAACCGACCAGCGCCGCGATCAGCGCCCACGCCGCGATCCGTCCCGCGCGGCTCCAGGCGACCGCGAGCGCCTGCCTCGTGCTCGACGGCTGTCCTTGAAGCGCCGAGGCCGCGGCGGCGGCGATCGCGGTGTTGATGAAGACGCTGGTGAACGTCAGCGGATAGGCGAGGAGAGCGGCCATGAGCAGGAAATGCCCGCGTGAGGCCCCGGCGCCGGAGAAGGCGCCGCCGAGCACCAGCAGCAGCGCGAAGCCGGCGAGGCCCGCGAGCACGCCGAGGACCGCGAGCCCCTGCAGCGTGTCGTCGTGACCCACCACTCGCCACGCCGCCCGCGTCAGACGCCACGAGCGCGCGATCCGCCCCTCGCCCGACGCATATGGCGTCCCGGGTATGCGATCGAGTGTCACGGCTCCCTCATCGGACGTGGGGACGGATTTCGTTAGCTGCGTGCAGCCAGGACCAACCATCCGGGAGTGCGCGCCGGCCTGCCATCCGCTGCCGGGCCGCGACGCTTGGACCCGCGTGCCTGGCGCAGTGCCGCATCGGCCGCCATACTGATTTGCGATGTTGAAGCTCGTGACGATCCCGATCAGCCATTACTGCGAGAAGGCGCGGTGGGCGCTCGATCGTGTCGGCGCGAGCTATCGCGAGTCCCGACACGTCCAGGGCATCCACCGGCTCGCGGCGCGACGGGCGGGCGGCGGGGTCACGGTCCCGGTGCTCGTGACGCCGGACGGTGCGATCGGCGACTCCGCGGAGATCCTGGCGTGGGTCGATGCGCGCACGCCGCCCGAGCAGCGGCTCTTTCCCGCGCAGCCAGGCCCGCGCGATGAGGTGGAGGGTCTCTGCGGTCACCTAGACACGGTGCTCGGGCCGCGGGGCAGGCGGCTCATGTACGTCCACATGTTTCCCGCGCGCGAGGTTGCGTTGCGCTTCAACAACGCGGGCGTGCCGGCGTGGGAGGATCGCGCGATCCGCTACGGGTGGCCGCTGGCGAAGCGGGTGGTCGGGCGCGTGCTCGAGATCCGCCCGGGGATCGAGATCGAAGACGAGGCCGTGGTGTGGCGCGAGCTGGACTTCATCGCCGAGCTGCTCGCGGACGGTCGTCCCTTCCTGTGCGGCGAGTCCTTCGGCGCCGCCGACCTGACCTTCGCGGCGTTGTCGGCGCCGCTCGTCGTACCGCCCGAGTATGGCGTGCCGCTCCCGCAGCCCGAGGTGATGCCACCCGACATCGCGAGGCTTGTCGAGCAAGCCCGCGCACATCCCGCGGGGCGCTATGCGCTGGCGCTTTTTCGCGAGCGCCGGCGCGAGCGCTCGGCCTTCTTCTCGCGGGCCTGACCGTAGGACTGCGTGACGAGCGTCTTGCCGCCGGACCAGCCGAAGGCGCGGACGAGCAGCAGGATCGCGAAGATGAGACCCCAGGCGGTCGTGACGAGCTGCTGGGCAACGGAGTAGGCGGTCGCGTTGGACGCGCTAGTGATGCCCTTCAGCGAGAGTACGTTGAAGCCCTGCACGACGCCCGCGCCGCCGGGTGTGACGGAGCTGACGTTGGCGATCGAGTTTCCGGCGACGACGCGCATGAGGATGTGAAAGCTGACGGGGATGCGGTAGGCGGAGAGGAACACGGCGATGACCCCGAGCATCGCCAGCCAGCTGATCGCCTCGGGCAGCACGACGCGGGCGAGGAAGGCGCGTGGGTGAACTAGGATCTGCGCGCCGGTCTTCGCCTGCTCCCACCACTGCGCGACGCGGACGCGCAGCATGCGCGCTAGGAGGAACAGCAGCGTGGCGACGCCGAGGAGCAGGATCGCGGTGGCCCACGGGTGTTCGCTCACGAATCCGAGCTGGAGCGAGAACGACCCGCCGACGGTGAGGAACAGGTACACGTAGCAAAACGCGCCGATCAGGGTGAAGAAGATCTTCTGCACCGCCATCCCGGCAAGCACGCCGGCGAAGGTGGCGGCGAGGATGATCGTGGTGAACATGAGCAGCATCACGAGCGTGCCGAGGTTCGCGGGCAGGACGGAGTTCAGCGCGACGGCTGCGGCGTAACAGGCGAGCACCTGTATCCAGCGCACGTCGGAGTCGGGATATGCGTGGCGCAGGATCGAGTACCAGGCGTAGGCGGTCGCGGTCGTCTCCACCGTGATGAGCACGATCGCGGCGACGACGTAGCCGAGTGGAATGCCGGTGATCGTGTGCCAGATGTGTTTGAGCCAGCCACTGACGTCCCAGCCGAGCAGCGTCGCGGCGGCGCCGAGCACGACGATAACCAGGGCGCCGATAAGGATTCGCCTCAGATGAACCTGCCCCTGCGCGCGGCCAAGCGCCGGCTGAGTCGCCATCGGCCAGATCTTACGGGGCGCGAGGGCGGCTGCAGACCACCCGGCTGTGGGCGGGGATTTGGGATCATCCGCGCGAGCGAAGTCGGACACGGACTCCATGAGCGCGGGGCCTCCGTGCCCCGCGACGTCGATATCGGCAAAGTCCGAAGCGGCCCGAGGGAGCAGCGTCAGCCGCCTGACCCTAGGAGAGGCCGGGTCGCTCGAATGACTGCTAGTGGTCGAGGTTCGTAGACAGGTCGCGGTGGGCCTCCGCTTGGGCGAGCAGTTCCTTTGCCTTGCCCTCGGCGCTGGCCACGGAGTCCGCGCCGGCCATCCAGCGCAGCGGTTTTTCGTCGAGACCGGCGATGGTGACGAGGGCGGCGGCTAGCTTGGTGGGGTCCCCACCCTGCTGGCCGTTCATGCTCCTCCATCCTGCGATGGTCGCCTTGGTGCGCTCGGCGTAGTCGTCGATCGAGAGGTCGGGCCATACCGTGGAGGCGCCCTCGACGAGCAACTCGGTGCGGAAGAAGCCAGGCTCAATGATCGTCGTGGCGATCCCGAAGGGCTCGAGGTCGTGCTGGAGAGTCTCCATCCAGCCCTCGAGCGCGAACTTCGAGGCCGAGTAAGCGGAGGTGAAGTCCTGGCCGACGAGGCCGGCGACCGAGGAGAAGGTGATGACATGACCGCTGCGCTGCGTGCGCATTACGGGCAGGACGGCCCGGGTGACGTTCAGTGGACCGAAGAAGTTGGTCTCCATCTGAGCGCGGAATGCCTTGTGGCTGATCTCCTCGAAGAACCCGGCCTGGAACGTGCCCGCGTTGTTGACGAGCGTGTCGATGCGCCCGAACCGTGCGATGGTCGCGTCAACGGCGGCCTCCGCCGCGGCGGGGTCGGTAATGTCGAGTGCGATGGGAAGAAGATCTTCGTGGTCGCCGAGTGCCGCGGTGACCTTGGCCGCGTTGCGGGCGGTGGCAGCCACTGAGTGGCCAGCCGCGAGCGCCGCCTTGGCGATGTCGATGCCCATGCCGCGCGCGGCGCCGGTAATGAACCATACGGTGGTGTCAGCCATTGCAAAATTGCCTTTCGTGGGGTAGTTGCTATCGGCGCTCGGAAAATGATCACGCGGCGCGTGCTGCGCTCACGGCGAGGCGATGGCTCTCAGGCCTCCGGGATCTCGCGGCCGAATGCCTCCAACGTGATCGCATCGGGCTCTGGGCCGCCGCGACGGTCGGTATCCAAGGAATCGATCGCGGCCATCTCCTCGGCGGACAGCTCGAAGTCGAACACGTTGATCTCCTCGACGCCGAGCTTTCGGGCGCTCTTCTCGAAGGCGTGCAGCGTCTCCTCGTACCCGTAATCGCTAATCCAGACCTTGGTCTCGAGGAACACCTCCGATCGCGGAAGCTCCGAGCTGTGGACCGCCTCGCCGACCTCGCGCTCGTTGCCGTAGGCCGCCACGGTATCGATGAGCCGGTAGCCGGCGTCGACCCGGCAGCGCGTCGCGACTCCGGGGCGGTCGATGCCGCGCGCGGGTGAGTCAGGCGCTACGAAGGAGGTCGGCAACTACCTCGGCGGGCCGCTGATGGCGGCGTGCGGCGAGCTGCTGCAGCCGCTCGGCGTCCTCGTCCTCGACGCCAACGACGATTGTCAGCTTGGCATCGGGGTTGCCGACGCCGGCCTCGACATAGCGCGGGTCGATCGCGGTCAGATCGGCGTCGAAATCACCGGGCTGGGGGTCAGGGTCGGTCCAAGGATCGTGCGCCATGCTCATCTCTTTAGCAGTTTACGCTCACGCGGCGAGGAGTCCCACCCTGTGATGATCAGCCAGGTCGTCGGGATCGATGGTTTGTTCGATGACCAGCGTCACGACTCGGCCCCCATCGGTGCGGCCGACCAGCAGTCGGCGTTTGCCAGGGGATGCCCCGCGCGGGTTGCGGATGAGGACGTGATCGTTGCGAGGGACCTTACGTGCGTCGTGAGTCGTGATGCCGCGTGCTCCGAGCTTCTCGATCGCGGCCTCGGTCACGAGTAATTCGGCGATCGCATCGGGCCCATAAGTCTATTGAACGCCCACGACACCATGCTGGGCGACCCGTTGCTGATCCCTCGAGCTTGGGGTTCAGGCCGTGTAACCACGAGTGGGCGCAATGCGCGGACCTCAGAGCTCGGTCTGCTCCCCGGGCGCGACGATGCGCACCTCGACGCTCGGCGCGAGGCGCGCGACGTGCTCGGCGAACTGGCGCGGGGGGTCGGCGAGCCGGGCGCGGTAGCTGCGTGCGCGGCCGATCGGCGCGAGTGTCCCCCAGTGGATGGGGATGGCGATGCGGGGCTGAATCGACGCGACGGCCTGCGCGGCGTCGAGTGGATCCATGTGGCCGGGGCCGAGCTTCGGGCCCCAGCCGGCGACGGGCAGCAGGGCGACGTCGAGCGGCCGCGGCAGGGCGGTCATGCCGGCGAAGCGCGCGGTGTCGCCGGCGAAGTAGACGGTGCGGGCGTCGCTCATGAGGTAGCCGAGCGCCGGCGCGCGCGGAGCGCCGGGGCGGCGCGCGTCGTGGCGGGCCTCGACGGCGCGCACGGCGAGCGCGCGTCGCTTCCCCACGTCGTCGACGCCGACCCCTGCAGCCGTTGGGACCGTGATGACGTCGCCGACCCCGATCTCTGCGACGGCGGCGACCTCCGTGACGTCGCCGACCCCGAGCTCGGTCACAGCCGGGAACCCCTGGCGACGCAGCCACGCGGCGGCGCCAGCGGGCACGATCAGCGGCGTCTGGGCGCCGAGCATCCGCAGCGAGGCGAGGTCGAGGTGGTCGTGGTGCAGGTGTGAGATCAGCACGGCGTCGGGCCGGGCGAAGAGGTCGCCATCGACCGGCGCAACCTGGCGGCGGAGGTGGGCGACGCGGGGGCGCAGCAGCGGGTCGGTGAGCAGACGTACGCCGCCGAGTTCGACCAGGACGGTGGCGTGGCCGAGGAACGCGATACGGTCCGCAGTCTTGCGTGCGCGACGGGCGGTGAGCGCGCCGGCGACCATGACGGGACGGTAGCAACGAGATGCGCAGCGCGAACGAGGCGCGACCCACCGGAGGACCGCTGAGTGGCTTGCGGCGGCGGCTTGGGCTGGGCGTGAGCGACGCGCGGCGGTTGCTGGGATTCGGCGTGAGGGCGCTGCTGATGCTGGTGGTGCAGGCGCTGGTGCTGGTGGCGCTGAGCGCGCTGCTGCCGGGCCACGACGCGCTCTCGTTCACCGCGGCGGCGCTGGTGGCGGCGGCGATGGCGATCATCAACGCGATCCTGTGGCCGACCCTGATCCGCGTGGCGCTGCCGCTGACGATCGTGACGTTCGGCCTGGGCTCGCTGGCGCTGAGCGCGGGCACGGTGGCGCTGGCGTTCTACGCGGTGGACGGCAAGACGCCGTCGTTCTGGGTGGACCTGGCGATCGCGTTCGGGGTGGCGCTGGTGTCGATGCTGGTGGCACCGCTACTCGATGTCGACGGCGACGCGCGCCACCTGCGGGTCGTGCGACGCCGCGTGCGGCGCGCGCGGCGTAAGAGCAGCACCGACGTGCCGGGGGTGATCCTGTTCGAGATCGACGGCCTCGGCGAGGGGGTCCTGCGCGAGGCGATCCGCGACGGGCAGGTGCCGACGATCGCGCGCTGGCTGGCGGATGGTTCGCACCGGGTGCTGGGCTGGGAGTGCGACCTCTCTTCGCAGACGGGCGCGAGCCAGGCGGGGCTGCTGCTGGGCAGCAACTGGGACATGCCGGCGTTCCGCTGGTATGAGAAGGAGTCGGGGCGGACGATGGTCTCCAACCACCCGGCGGATGCGGCGGAGATCGAGCGTCGCCGCTCGACGGGCGAGGGGTTGCTGGCGAGCGGGGGGACGAGCCGGGGGAACATGTTCTCGGGCGATGCGCCGCGGTGCACGGCGACGATGAGCGTGATCCGCGACCGCGGGCGCTCGAAGGCGGGGGACCTGTTCGCGTACTTCTCGGACCCGTACGGCTTCATGCGCACGATCGGGCTGTCGCTCGCGGACATCGCGTACGAGCGCCGCGCGGCGCGCCGTCAGCGCCGGCGCGGCTCCGAGCACGTGGACCGCAGGGGCACGTACCCGCTGATCAGGGCGGCGATCGCGGTGGTGATGCGCGACGTGGTGACGGCGCTGCTGATGGCGGACATCGTGGAGGGGGTGGCGGTGAGCTACGCGACGTTCGTGGGCTACGACGAGGTGGCGCACCACTCGGGGATCCGCGAGCCGGACGCGCTGGCGGTCCTGAAGCGCCACGATCGCCAGCTGGCGCGCTTGGAGCGAGCGACGGCGCAGGCGCCGCGCCCGTACCACCTGGTGGTGCTCTCCGATCACGGCCAGACGCAGGGCGCGCCGTTCCGCCAGCGCTACGGCGAGACGCTGCAGGAGGTTGTGCGCGGCGCGCTGGAGCGAGGAGAGGTGTACGCGCCGGCGGCCCTCGACGAGGCGTGGGGCGACGTGGGCGCGGTGCTCGCGGACGCGCGCGAGGAGCCGAGCATCGGGGGACGCGCGCTTGCGCGCGCGACGCGCGGCAGAGCGGTGCAGGGCACGGTCGCGCTGGGGCCGAACCGGGAGGCGCTCGCGCAGCGCGGCGCCGCGGACGAGTCGAGCGCGCAGGAGGCGGTGGTGATGGTTTCGGGCGGCCTCGCGCTGATCTACCTGCCACTTGCGCCTGAGCGACTCACGATCGAGCAGCTCGATGACGAACATCCGCGACTGGTGAGCACCCTGGCGGCGCACCCGGGGATCGGTTTCGTGATGGTGCGCTCGCGCGCGCAGGGCGCGTTGGCGATCGGCGCGCACGGTCGGCGTCGCCTGAGCGACGACGCGGTCGAGGGCGAGGACCCGCTCGCGGACTTCGGGGCGCACGCAGCGGATCATCTGCGCCGCCATGACGGCTTCCCGCACTGCCCGGACATTCTCGTCAACTGCATGTACGACCCGGGCACGGACGAGGTGGCGCCGTTCGAGGAGTTCATGGGCTCGCACGGCGGCCTCGGCGGTCCGCAAACCAGACCGTTCGCGGTGGTGCCCGTCCAGTGGAGCGAGCCGCCGGCCCCGATCGTGGGCGTGCGTGCCATGCACGAGGCGCTCGGCGAGTGGCTCGCGGAGACGCAGCAGGCCGCGCAGCGGCGCGTCGCATCTCAAAGCGGATAGGCGACCGAGCGCGATCAACCCCGCGGACTCCGGAAACGCAGCCGTGGGCTGGGGTGTGCGATCGTCCGCGTGAGCGGGGCGAGCAGCGGCAACAAGGCCGTCCAGCAGTAACCTACTTCAGGAGCGCCGCGAGAAAGGTAGGCAATGCGTAACGACCCCAGCGACAACGGCGGCCTTTTTCTGGGCCGGCGCCCGGGTACCGCGCCGACGCGCTACCGCAACCCGCTCCAGCGTGGGGGCCCCGCACGCCGGTGCGTCGACCGCTGCCTGGCGGGGTTGGCGTTTGCACTGACCACCTCGCTCGGACTGCTCTGCTGGGGTCCGATCCCGCTCGCCTGCCTGTGGGCGGGCTCGCGCGTGAACTACCTCACCGGCAGCATCAGCCTCGGCATCGCGACGTCCTTCGCGAGCCTGTTTGCGCTGCTCTTCGGAGCCCTGCAGACGATGCACGACATCGACCGGGCCTGGGTCATCCTCAGGCGTGCCGGCGGGTACGACCAGCAGCGGGGAGCTCTGGAGCGCATCTTCACCGTCACAGCCGCGGTCGGCGCCGCAACCTTCGCCCTCTGGTTCCTGGTAAACCACGGCCCGGGCTCTACGCAGTTCTCCGGGGTGCATGTCGTGGGAAAAACATTCCCCCGCTAAGTACACAAGCCGGCCGGCACGCGCCCAACGACCGGACCAAGGCACCGCACGGAAGCCGGCGTTTGTGCCATCAGCCGTACTCGCGATGAACCTGGTCGGTGGTCGGGCCGTTGGGGTTCTCAGCGTCTCTCCCACCGTCAGCTCGCCATCGGTGGTCCCGCGCCGACCGCCTTGGACGCTGCCGCGATCTCGCCGCGAAGCGTCTTCAGCGCGGCGACGAAGATCTCCGAGAACGTCGGGAACGGCTGGATCGTGTCCGTCAGAACGCCGAGTGGGACCTGGGCGCGGATCGCGAGCGTGGCTTGCTGCAGCCACTCGCCCGCCTCGGGGCCGAGCGCGTAAGCGCCCGTCAGCCGCTCGCCATCGCTGAGCAGCGCCAGGAAGCCGTTGCTGTCGGGATAGGCGCGCGTGTAGGTCGCGGTCTTCGCCACCGCCGACAGCGGGACCATGGCGCTGAAGCGCCCGGCGGAAGCGCCCACCGCCGCGGCTTGCGGGTCGGTGTAGACGACCCGGGGAACGGCCTCGTAGTTGGCCTTTCGCGGCTCGCCGAGGATGTTCGCGGCGACCACCTCGCCCTCGTACTTGCCGACGTGGGTGAGCGGCCACTGCCCGTTTACGTCGCCGATCGCCCACACGTTCGCCGCCGCCCGCAGGTGCGCGTCGACTGGAACTCCGTGCGCGTCGGCCTCGACACCGACGGTCTCCAGGCCCAGCCCAAGCACCCGCGGACGCCGGCCGGTGGCGACGAGCAGCTTCTCACCGCGCAGCTCGCGCCCGTCGTCGATCTCGACGACGTAGTCCTCGCCCTCGCGTCGTACCGCGCTCGCGTTCGCGGACAGGACGAGCTCGATGCCCTCACTGCGCAGAACCTCGCCGAGCGCCTCACCGAGCGGCGTGGGCTCCCGCCCGAGCACGTGCTCGGCCATATCGATCACCGCAACCTCGCCGCCGAGCCGACGAACGGCCTGCGCCATCTCTACGCCGACCGGGCCGCCACCGAGGATCAGCAGACGGCGGGGAACGGCCTTCATGGATGTCACCTCACGATTGGTCCACACGCCGTCCAGATCGCGCAAGCCAGACACGGGCGGCACGAGCGGATCGGCACCGTTCGCGAGAACCACGTGGTCCGCGGTGTGGCGCACACCGTCGACCTCCACGACCCCGGGGCCCGCGAGCCGCCCGCTGCCGCGCAGCAGCTCGATGCCCCGATCGGCAAGAAAGCGCTCCTGGCCGGCGTCGGAGTAGTCGGAGACCATGAAGTCACGCCAGGCGAGCGCCTCCTGCACATCCACTTCCGCGGTCGCGGCGGCCTCACGCGCCCCATGGACCGCCTCGCCCGGCCGCAGCAGCGTCTTCGAGGGAATGCAAGCCCAGTAGGAGCACTCTCCTCCCACGAGCTCGCGCTCCACGACCGCCACCCGCAGACCCCCCTCCGCCAGCGCGCTCGCACAGTGCTCGCCCGGGGAGCCGCCACCGAGCACGATCACGTCATAGTCGCTGCTCATCAGCCTCTCCTCTCAGCGACCCGGCAGACGCGTGGTGATCTCCTGGAGCAGCCAGCCATTGCCATCCGGATCGCTGAACGTCGCGAAGGAACCGTAGGTGCCGCGGTCGGGCGCCGGCCCGGACTCACGCCCGGCCTCGTGGAAGCGAGCGCCCGGGGCCGCCTCGTGGAACACCTCGCTCACCTCCACGCCGTGGGCGAGCAGCTCCTCACGCGCAGCTTCGATGTCGGGGACGGCCAGGTACGGGCTCTGGGCCGAGCCGGGCGCGCCCGATGCGATGTTCGTGCCAAATTGGATCGAGCACGCGGAGCCCGGAGGCGTGAATTGAACCAAACGGAGGCTCACGCCGCGCGCAACGTCAGCGTCGAGCCTCCAACCGAGGCCTCCGTAGAACTCCTTCGCCCGGTCGACGTCCGAGACCGGCAAGACCACGACCTCGAGCCTGAACTCCCCGGCGTTCACCGGCGGGGTGCCGGCCGTGCTTTCGCTGCTCACCTCGACACTGCTCATATCGCCTCCATCGGTTGACGGCGTCGCAACGCGGCACCGTGTTCTCGCCGCACCGCACAGCGCGAGGCCGCGACGGCGAGGAGGCCGAGGCTGTGAGTGCGCTGCGAAAGGGCTATCGGCACGAACTCCCTTTTCCTGGTCGCCCCCAGGGTCGTTCTTCGACCGAGGACGCTCCCGTCGGGTCGCGCATACTCTCCACCTCATCCCAGCAGATGTCAAGGCACTCGCGAGCGGTGCGTGGCGAGTCCGGGGCGCTCGCGATCGAACCCGCTCGGCGGTCGCGTCGCCAGGCACCCACCCGATCTGGATCGATGCCAGAAACCGAAACCGACCCGCAGGTGCCAACATGAGCAGCGTGATCTACGAGACCTGCCTCGTCGAGTGATCCCGCCGCCTGAGCACGACGAGGAGCGGGTCGCGATCATCACCGGCGCCTCGCAGGGCATCGGCGCAGGTCTCGCGAGGGCTTACCGTGAACGCGGGTATGCGGTGATCGCGGCTGCTCGATCGATCGGGACTTCGGAGGACCCCGGCATCGTGACAGTCGAGGGCGACATCGCCGACCCTGACACGGCGCAGCGCATCGTGGAGGCCGCGGTCGAGCACTTCGGCCGCATCGACACCCTCATCAACAACGCGGGGATCTACATCGGCAAGCCCTTCACGGAGTACACCCTCGAGGACTTCAACGCCCTGATCGCCGTCAACGTCGCTGGCTTCTTTCACATGACGACGCGCGCGGTCAAACAGATGCTCGACCAGGGCCGTGGGCACGTGGTCAATGTCTCAACGTCACTCGTCGAGCAGCCGGACAGCAGCAGACCAGCCGCGCTGCAAACGCTGACCAAGGGCGGCCTGGTCGCGGTCACGCGGTCGCTCGCGATCGAGTACGCCTCACGCGGCCTACGAGTAAATGCCGTTTCGCTCGGCGTCATCAAAACGCCGCTACACGACGAGAGCTCCTACGCGGGGATGGGCGCGTTGCACCCAATCGGCCGAGTCGGCGAGATCGAGGACGTGGTCGCTGGAGTCCTCTATCTCGAGTCGGCGCCTTTCGTGACCGGCGCGATCCTGCACATCGACGGCGGTCAAAGCGCAGGACGCTGACTGTGGAGCCATTTCAACAAACGGAGGTCACTATGAGCAACATCAATGAGGAGATAGTCCTGGCCCATTTCATCGTTTCAGACGATGTAGAGCGTTCCCGCCGCTTCTACACGGAAGTGCTCGGCGGCAGGGTGGCCTTCTCCGGGGAGCCAACCTATGTCGCACTATCCAACAGCTGGATTATCATCAATGGCGGGGGAGGCCCGACCGACGACAAGCCGACGGTGACCCTCCAGACGCCACCCGAGCCCGACCGGGTCAGCAGCTTCCTCAATATCCGCGTCAAAGACATCGAGGCTGTGTACGCCGAGTGGAGCGCTCGGGGCGCTCAGTTCCTGACGCCGCCGAAGCAGCACCGGTACGAGATCCGTTGCTACATCCGCGATCCCGACGGTCATCTGATCGAGGTCGGGCAAACCACCGACCCAGAGGGGGACTGGACCCCCCCTCACTGGCTATCGAGTACGGCCGGCGAGGAGCCCGGGTGAATGCCGAGATCAGCAGCGAGATCCGTCACATCGACGGTGGACGGTCCCCCGGACACTGAGATTCCTACCACGCGCCGTTCCCGCGCTCTCGGCCAGCCGCTGCGAGACCGCTCGGGCTGGCGATGCTCTGGGTCGCCGTCGCCGTCGCGCCGGCGTCATAATCGTCGTCCCGACCACGACCGCGTGCTGCGACCTGCCGTCGCATATGAGATCGATCGCGACAGCTCGGGGCTCGACAAGGTCAGCTCGCGCCCTGCGCTTTCTGATGGATCTCTGAGACTGCGCGTGCGTTCCGCGAGCGCTCGAAGCGAAGCACCGCTGCGTGCCACCGTTCTCACCGAAACGGGCGCGCCGCGGCTCGCATGGGTACCGCACTCCGCTTCCCGCAGCGTGCCGCGCGCTCACAGCGCGGCCTTCCTGTGCGCCATGGGGTGCGTGTCGCCGACTGTCAACACAACGGCAATGCGGACCATGCGATGGTGTCGCACAGCCGCTCTGCTGTGTCTGGTAAACGGAACCTTGAACGTGTGTGTTCCCGCGGCGAGGCCGCGCCGCATGAGCGTTCTCAGATCGCGGCCGCTGATCCGCAGACGCCCGCTCACGGAGGTGCGCACGGTGACCGCGAGCCCGTGCCGCTTGGCGCGCACCCCGAGGATCGCGACCGAGGGACGCGGCGCGACGCAGTCGGCTACCGACAGCCGCGGGGCTTCCCTGACCACGGCGCCGTCGTGCGCGGTCATCGCGACTTTGACGAGCAGGTCCTCCCCGCACTGGCTGGCCTGCTCGACGTGCGCGGCGCCGGCGCTCGTGAACAGCGAGTTGCTCTGAGCTGGCAGCGTCGTTTCGAACGTCGAGAACGGAACGTCGGGCACGGCTGGGAACGTCGCGCTCAGCTGATCGCCGCCGAGCACCGACAGCTGGCCTTCGACGATCAGAGTGACGCCTTCGTCTTGCAGCACGGAGGCAATGCCGGCCGAGCCCGGCGGCCCGGCGAGGAGGTAGGTCGGGCCTGCGGCCGCACCGCTCAACAGCGGGGTGTGCGCTACGGCTGTCCCGACGTCCGACGCCGCGGGGCACTGCGCCGGGTTCGCCGCGAACGTCGCCCGCGGACATGCCCGCGTGAGCGTCTCCGGGCGCACCGGCAGTTGCTTGGGGAATTCGATTGCGAGGCTCGCGAGGTTCGCCTGGCCCGCGGCCGGATAAGCCATCTGGAGCGCCACGGCCGTCCCATTCGCGCTCGTGGCCAGCTGATCTGTCGAGCCGCTCAACTTCGGCGCGAACCGCAACCGACCGCATTCTGATGCTTCAAAGGGTGCCGACACGTCCACGGCGCCGCCGGTGGACGACTGCACGACACCCGTGATGCTCTGTGCGGCGCATCCCGTCGGGTTCAGCACGAGTTCTCCGTCGCTCGTCGCGAGGTCGAGCAGACGCAGTCGCAGCGGCACCCCGTCGAGCTCCTGCGGCAGCGCGTCGCTCGATACGGTCGCCTGTGCGGTGTGTGGATCGATCGCGACCGCCGCGCGCACCAGGATGTCCCCGAGGTCGAATGCTCCTGCGACGGCGGGTATGACGATCGAGAGCCCGAAGGGCGCGCCCCTATAGGGGCCAGTGAGGAACACCTCGCCGGCCGCCTCGTAGGGACTGCCGCCCGAGCCGACCACGACGGTCGCGGTCCCGATCCTGCTGTCCGCGGGGCACGCGGCCAGCGCGGCCTGCGACGCCTGCGGTTCGGGGCAGCGCGCGACCTTCGCGACATCCGCCAGCATGCCGGCCGGCAGCGTCGCCGACAGCTCGGAGAGGTTCTGTTCGCGGTCTTCGCGCGCGAGTCCCAGCGTGAAGGGGCTGGTCGTCCCGGCAGCGTGGCTCGTCGTGCCTCCACTCAACGTGGGCGCGAACGGCGCGCTCGCCGGGCACGCTCGACCGAGGCCGTCCCAGTCCACTACGAAGGAGGCCGTGGGTTCGACAGGCGGCGTCGTGGGCGTGCTCCACGGTGTGAGCGTCGCGCTGCTCAGCGCCGTCCCGCACTCCTGGGGATTGGCCAGCGGCGCACGCGCGCCTGCCTTCGTGACGAGCGTCAACCGTTCCAGCGGGAACTGCGGCGCGTCGTCAAAGCTGATCGTGATCCGGCCCGACGCCGGGTCCACCGATGCACGGCCCCTGAGCTTGATGAGAAGGCCGGAGCGCGTCCCTTCCAATTCGAGGTATAGGCCAAGCAGTGCACCGTCGCGCGCATCTTCTTCACCGCACGCGCGCTGCCCGGGACCGCCGCACTGCGGTTCGGCGAGGAACAGATGGCCGCTAAGTTCTTCGCCCAGCAGCGGAGTCTTGGCGCTCGCCGTGCCGACCTGCGAGGAGGACGGGCAGTGGCCGGCGACCGGGCGCGCGAGCCCGTTGGAGTCTACCTCTTCGGATTCAGAATCTTCGATGTTCATACCCGAAGGCCCAGTTTCCCGGCAGGTGGCGAGTTCTTCGGCGCCTGCCGGCGAGATGCTCGTGCCCGCCGGCAGCGTGACGCTCACTTCCTTGATCGGCGGCGTCGCGAGTCCCGATCCGCCGCTCGGCGCCTGCGGTACGGTGAGGTTGACGGTGTAGCCGGCGGGTGCTTCCGCCTGCGTCGTCTGGGACGCGACTTCCAAACCCGCCTGGAAGCTCAGTTCTTCGCAACCCACGATGCCGGCAAACTCCTGCGAGCTCGCTTCGAGTGCGAGTTCGGGATCCTCCCAAGTATTCGCCGTCACCGAACCCGCAAGCGCTTGCTGGCCTGCGCCGCAATCGCTCGGGTCCGTCAGGAATGCGTCGCGGCCGACCGGCCGTTCGGGCAGATCGCCGTAGAAGGTGGCGATCAGGCCGGTTAACTCAGCGACACCTGGGATGTCTGGCATCGACACACTCAGCACGTACTGCCCGTCGTGACGAACGACGTCGGCATAGAGGAAAAAGGTGTAGCCGCTACTGGTGAAGGCGAACTCGGCCGTGTTACCCAGCTCGGGCGTAACGCTGTAGAGAGCCGACACGTGCGTCGAATCGCTGGTGTTTGCGGGCTCTACATGGTCCCCCATCAGCGGCAGAACCGATCCGACGCGACCAGAGGACGGACACCCATCCGTTTCGACCACCGACGCCGGACAGGGATCGGTGACTGCCGGATCGTCGAGCATTCCCAGCGGCAGGTAGAGAACAATGGTCTTGACCGGCCCGACCGACCGCGTCGGCCGCGACTGCCCGTCGGGAGACACGTCTTTGAACAGCAGCGAGGTCGTCTGCAGATATGGATGTCCCCCCGCCTGCTCGAAGGGTTCGCCAGCGACATCCGTGACATCTGAGGAGAACTGCGCGATGCCCGCCGGTCCCGTTTCGCCCGCCGCACCCAGTCGCGTGCCGTTGCCCTGCGCCGTCACGCTCGCCGCGCCGCCCCCGCTGACTTCGACTAGGTTCTGCAGCGAGCTCACCGCGCCGGTGACTTCGTATTCGATGCACACCACGAGAAAGCCGCTCGGGACGACCGCGCCGCTGTAGGTACACCGCACTTCGCCGCCGGCCTTTTCGCACACCGGACTCGCTTCTTCGGGCACCGCCCGCACGGCCTTCACAGTCAGACCAGCCGGCAACACGTCCTTGACGACGACCGCACCTTCGCTGTCAGAGCCACCGACGTTCTCGACGACGGCCTCGAATTCGCCGTGCACGCCCAGCACTGGCGCCAGCACCGAAGGCGCGCCGGTCGCCGTGATCTGCCAAGCCGGCGCCGGGGGCGCGGCGGCCGCCGACCCAACAAGGCTTCCGGGGCCCGCGAGGAACAGTGACGCGACCAGACCGAGCGACTGAAGAGCGAGCGACCGCCACGGGGTGATGATGCTCACCTTCGCACACGCCTGTTTGGCGTAGATAAGACCCACGAGTTCCCAATCGTGGTCACCTCTCGCCGCTTCATCGCAGTAGATGTAGCCGATCTGGGCGCTCTCCGTCAACTCATGGAGCGAGGTCGATCCAAATCGTGTACGAGGTGGGAACGGTGCGCACCATCAGGATTCGCTTGAAGACCGTAGATTCGTGGACGCGGATCGAGGACTGCATGAGTGAGAAACAGAGCTCGCGCCGACGTTCTTGTGGCTTGCATCACGCCACGCCGCGCTACACCTCGACGACGACCGGCAGCACCATCGGCCGCCGGCGCAAACGGTCATACACCAACCGTGCGAGGTCGTCGTGCAGGGTCTGCTGGATCAAATCTACCTCGCGGATCTCCTCGCCCGCGGCGCGGCGCAGGGACTCCTCGACGGTGCTGCGGATCTCCTCCACGAGCTTGCCCGCCTCGTCCAGAAACGGCACGCCGCGGAAGATCACCTCGGGGTCGGCGACCGAGCGCCCGTCCTGCTCGGCGATCGTGGCGACGACGATGAAGATGCCGTCCGCGGAGAGCATGCGGCGGTCGCGGAGGGCGACGTCGGCCATGTCGCCGATCTCGACGCCGTCGACGAACACCATGCCGGCCTGCTCGCGCTCGCCGAAGCGCGCGCCGCGCGTGTCGAGGTCGAGCGGGATGCCATTGTCGCCCTGGAAGATGTCGCGCGGCTCGATCCCGACCGCTTCCGCGAGCTGCGCATGCAGGCGCAAGCGCTTGAAGTCGCCGTGGAAGGGCATCACGTAGCGCGGCTGCACGAGGTTCAGCATCAGCTTGACCTCCTCCGCGTAGCCGTGCCCGGAGGCGTGCACCGGCGCGTCGCGCGGCGTCACGACGTGGCAGCCGATGTGGTAGAGGCGGTCGATCGTCTCGTTGACCGCGCGCTCGTTGCCCGGCACCGGCGTCGCGGAGAAGACGACGGTGTCGCCACGGCGCAGCTGTACCTGCGGGTGGTCGCGATAGGCCATGCGCCGCAGGGCGGAGAGCGGCTCGCCCTGGGAGCCGGTGGAGACGATCACGATCCGCTCGTCCGGGAGATCGTCGATCTCGCGTAGCCCCACGAGCATCCCGTCGGGCACTTCGATGTGATCCAGCGAGCGCCCGATGCCGACGTTCTTGCGCATCGAGCGGCCCACGAGCGCGACCTTGCGCCCCAGCTCGTGCGCCGCGTCGATGACCTGCTGCACGCGGTGGATGTTCGACGCGAAGCTCGTCACGACGATCCGCCCCTCGCAGCGCGCGAACACCTCCTGCAGGTGCGGGCCAACGACCGACTCCGAGGGCGAGAAGCCGTCGCGATCGACGTTCGTCGAGTCCCCGCACAGCAACAGCACGCCCTCGCGCCCGAGCTCCGCCAGGCGCGAGACGTCCGCCGGGGGACCATCCACAGGGGTCTGGTCGAACTTGTAGTCGCCCGTGATCAGCACCGTCCCGAGCTCCGTCCCGATCGCGACCGCCGAGGAGTCCGGGATCGAGTGCGTCATATGGATCAGCTCGAGCTCGAACGGCCCCAGGTCGAACGCTTCGCCCGGCGCGACATCGTTCAGCTCGACGTCGCGCAGCTTGTGCTCCTCGAGCTTCGAGCGCGCCATCGCCATCGTCAGCGGCCCCCCATACACCGGCGGGGTCTCGCCGTGGCGGGCGAGCTCACGCAGCACCCACGGCAGCGCGCCCAGATGATCCTCGTGGCCGTGCGTCACGACGATCGCCTCGATCTCCGGCGCGCGCTCGCGCAGGTAGCTGAAGTCCGGCAGCACGAGGTCGATGCCCACCATCTCCGGTGTCGGAAAGCGCAGCCCGACATCGACGACGAGGATGCGGTCGTCGTGCTCGAGCACCGTCATGTTCTTGCCAATCTCGCCCAGCCCCCCCAGCGGGAGGACCCGCACCTTCGCGCTCACGCGGTTTGCGCCGGTGCCGGGGGGGGCGGTGTCTCGGCGCGCGCCGCCGGCGAGGCGGTCTCGCGCGAGCCGGAGGAGGTGTCGCCGGCGCTCAGCAGACCGTGACGCTCGAGCATCGCGCGCACCGCCGCCAACTCCTCGTCGGTGGCCTCCACGAGCGGTAGGCGTAGGCCACCCATGCGGTGGCCGAGCAGGTTCAGCGCCGCCTTCGTGCAGGTCGGGCTCGCCGTCATGAAGAGCGTCTCGTACACGTCGCGCAGCGACGCGTCGATCTCCGCGCGGTGGTGGGGCTCGTCGACCATGCGTCGCATCGCGTCTCCCACTATGTGGCTCGCGACGAGAATGCCGCCCACGCCACCCATGTCGAGGGTACGCGCGAAGGTCGCATCGTCGCCCGCGTAGACGTCGAGACCATCGATCGGTTGCAGCTCCGCGGCGTTGGCCTGCTTGACGGCCACCACGTTGTCGATTTCGGCGAGCTCGCCGAGCAGCTCCGGCGCCATGTTCGTCGCCGTCCGCGAGGGCACGTTGTAGAGGATGACCGGCTTGTCCGTCGCTTGGGCGACCGCGGCATAGTGGCGCTTGAGCCCCAGCGGACTGGGCTTGTTGTAGTACGGCGTCACGCTCAGAATCGCGTCGATCCCCATCGCGCTCGCCTTTTCGGTCAGGAAGACTGCGTGGCGCGTGTCGTTGGTGCCCGTGCCCGCAATGATCGTCGTCCCGGGCGGACGCTCGCGCGCGGCAAGCTCGATCAGAGCGAGTTGCTCCTCGTCGGTCAACGTCGCCGCCTCGCCGGTCGTGCCCGCGACCACGAAGCCGTCCGAGCCGTGCGCCGCGAGATGGCGCATGAGCGCGACGAACGCCTCCTCGTCGACGCGCAGGTCGGCGTCGAAAGGCGTCACGATCGCGGTCAGCATCGTTCCCAGAGGGCTCATCGGAGCCATTATCACACGCCTCCCGCCCCGGGGAACAGCAGGTGCTCCAGGCCGACCGTCGGCGACTGCGCGAGCCCCGCGATCCTTCGCACCGCGAGCAGCACGCCCGGCATGAACGACTCGCGGTCGATCGAATCGTGGCGGATCGTGAGCGTCTGCCCCAGATCGCCGAGGATCACCTCCTGGTGGGCGACGAGGCCCGGCAGGCGCACCGAGTGGATCGGCGGTTCGCCGGCGCCGCTGGCCGCAGCCATCAGCTTCGCCGTGAGCGCCGCGGTGCCGCTCGGTGCGTCGAGCTTGCGGTCGTGGTGGAGCTCGACGATCTCCGCCTTCGCCATGTGCCGCGCGGCCTCGGCGGCGAAGCGCATCATCAGCACCGCGCCGATCGCGAAATTCGGCGCGACGAGCACATTCGCGCGCGCGGGAGCTGGAGCTCCCGAGGCCTGCGCACCCGGGGACGCTCCGATGTCGGTGGCGATCGCCGCGAGCTCTGCCTGCAGCTCCCCGAGGTCGAAGCCGGTCGTGCCGATCACCGCGTGCACGCCGGCGCGCACGCACTCCAGCGCGTTCGCCAGCGCCGTGTCCGGACGCGTGAAGTCGACGACCACATCGGCGTCGGGTAGCACTTGCGCGAGCGTCGTGTCAAGCAGCGGGTCGGCGCGGCCCGTGAGGCGCATATCCTGCGCACCGTCGACCGCGGCGCAGACCGCCTGCCCCATGCGACCGGCGGCGCCGGCGACCGCGACGCGAATCACGCCGCCACCTGCTCCAGCGGTGCAAGGGCGCTGCGTAGCGCGTCCTCGTCGGGCCCGATTGCCGCGACCGAAAGACCGGCCGCTCCGAACAGCTCATCCGCCAGCGCGCGCACGTCATCGACGCTCACCGCGTCGATCCGCGCGATGATCTCCTCGACCGAGAGGATCGGCAGGCCCGCGAGCACCGAGCCTCCGAGGCGGTTCATGCGCGCCGAAGTCGACTCCAGCGAGAGCACGAGCCGACCCTTCGCGTTCTCGCGCGAGCGCGCGAGCTCGGTTTCCTGCGGCGGCTCGCGCACGAAGCGCTCGAGCTCGGAGGCGATCACCGCGATCGCGTCGGCGAGGTTCTCCGGACGCGTCCCCACGTAGAGCCCGACCTCGCCCGTCGCCGCGTACGTGCTCGAGAACGAGAACACCGAGTACGCGAGGCCCCGCCGCTCGCGCACCTCCTGGAAGATCCGCGAGGACGCGCCACCGCCGAGCATCGTGTCGAGCACGCGCAGCGCGAAGCGGCGATCGTCGGTGCGCGCGATCCCGCGGCCGCCGAGGCACAGGTGGTACTGCTCGGTGTCCTTGCGCAGGAAGCGCACCCGCCGCTCGAACTGCGGCTCGCCCAGTTGCTGCAGCTCAATCGCGGTGGATGCGGGGCCCTCGGCGCCCGCCGCGGCGCCCGTGACGTCAGCGGCCGGGTCAGCGCCCGCCGGCTCTGCGGCGCGCGGCCGTTCGCCGCCGCGGCCCTCCGCGGTCCGCGCGAGCTCGACGAGCGCGTCGTGGTCGACCGAGCCCGACGCGGAGATCACAATGCGGGGCGGCGTGTAGCGCTCGCCGTGAAACGCCCGCAGCTGCTCGCGCGTGACCGCGCCGACAACCTCCGCGCGCCCGATCACCGCGCGGCCGAGTGGATGCGTGCCGAAGACCGCCTCGCCGAGCACGTCGAAGACGCGGTCCTGAGGATCGTCCTCGTACATCGCGATCTCTTCGAGCACCACCTCGCGCTCGGCCTCCAGCTCGCCGAAGCGCGGGCGCCAGACCATGTCCGCGATCACGTCGAACGCCTGCTCGAGATGACGGTCGAGGACGCGCGTGTAGACCGAGGTGGTCTCCTTGTCCGTCCCCGCGTTCAGCTCCGCGCCCATCGCGTCGAAGATCTCATCGATCTCCGCCGAGCCATAGCGGCTGGTGCCGCGGAACAGCATGTGCTCGAGCAAGTGCGAGATGCCGGCCTGCTCGTCGCGCTCCAGCGCGGAGCCCGTACCGATCCAGAACCCCAGCGCGACCGAGCGCACCGCGGGCATGCGCTCGCTCACCACGCGCACGCCGGAGTCCAGGGTAGTGATGCGATGCGCTGCGTCGTCCATTGGCTGGAGGGCGGCGTGCTGCGCGGGCGGGCCCGCAGCCGCTGATCGAAGCCGGCCCCGCAGGGGGCCGCCCGATCTCCTAGCGGTCGCGACCCGAGCCGTGGCGCGGACGCCCGGAGCCGCGCTCGCCGCCCCGGTCACGATCGCCGCGGCCGTTGCGCGAGGCCGAGGAGCGTCCACCGCCACCGCTCGCGCCGCCCGTGCCCACCGTCGCGAGATCCTCGGCCGACTTGCCCACGATCTCCGGATCGTCGGCGAGACGCAGTCCAATGCGCCCGCGCTCGCGGTCGACCTCGACCACGCGCACGTTGATCTCGTCGCCTTTGTTGAGGACCTCCTCGACGCTCGAGATGCGCTCGCCCGGCGAGACGTTGGAGATGTGCAGCAGGCCGTCGGTGCCCTTCGCGAGCTCCACGAACGCGCCGAAGGTCGTCGTCTTGACGACCTTGCCGGCGTATTCGTCGCCGACCTCGACCTCCTTCATCATCATCCGCACGCGCTCCACGAGCGCGTCACCGAGCTCGCCGTTGGCCGAGTAGATCAGCACCTGACCGTCGTCATTGACGTCGATCTGCGACTCGAACTCCTCGGAGAGCCCGCGGATCGTTTCCCCGCCCTTGCCGATCAGCAGCCCGATCTGGCTCGGGTCGATCTGGATCGTCTGGATGCGCGGCGCGAACTGGCTGAGCTGCCCACGCGGTCCCTCGATCACATCGGCCATCTTGCCGAGGATGAACGTCCGTGCCTTGTGCGCCTGCGTCAGCGCGTCTTTGAGGATCTCGAACGTAACACCCGAAATCTTGATGTCCATCTGCAGCGCCGTGATCCCGCGATCGGTGCCGGCGACCTTGAAGTCCATGTCGCCCAGGTGGTCCTCGACGCCCGCGATGTCGGTCAGGACGATGTAGTCATCGCCCTCCTTGATCAGGCCCATCGCGATCCCCGCGACGGGGCGCTTGATCGGCACGCCGGCGTCCATCAACGACAGCGAGGAGCCACACACCGAGGCCATCGAGGAGGAACCGTTGGACTCGAAGATGTCCGAGACCACGCGGATCGTGTACGGGAACTCCTCGATCGACGGGACCACCGGCACGAGCGCCCGCTCGGCGAGCGCGCCGTGACCGATGTCGCGACGTTTGACGCCGAGTCGTCCGGCCTCCCCGACCGAGAACGGCGGGAAGTTGTAGTGGTGGAAGTAATACTTTTTGGTCTGCAGACCGAGCGTGTCGAGGCGCATCTCCTCCTTGAGCGTGCCCAGCGCCGCGACGCTCAGCGCCTGCGTCTGACCGCGCGTGAACAGCGCCGAGCCGTGCGTGCGCGGCGTCACGCCGACTTCGATCGTGATGTCGCGGATCTCGTTCTCCGCGCGACCGTCGGGGCGCTTCTTGTGCACCGCGATGCGCTCGCGGATGATCGCCTTCTCGAGTTTGTCGAACGCGAGCTGCACCGCCGCGCGGCGCGTCTTGGCCGCGTCGAGCTGCTCCTCCGCGGAGCCCTCCGGAGCGACCGGGGCGTGCTGGGCGAGCACCGCCTCCTCGACCGCCTTCGTCGCGTCCTGGCGCTCGAGCTTGTCCTCGACCTGCGTTGCTTCGTCGAGCGCCCGGCCGTGCGAGTCGCGGATCGCGGCGAGCACCTGCTCGTCGACGACGGGCGCCTGTATCGGCGTCTTCTCCTTGCCGACTTTCGCCGCGAGGTCGCGCTGGAGCTGACAGATCTTCTTGATCTCCGAGTGCGCGATGTCCAGGGCGTCGAGGATCTCGGCCTCCGAGATCTCGTTCGCGCCGGCCTCGACCATCAGGATCGCGTCCTCCGAACCCGCGACGACGAGATCGAGGTCCGAGCCCTCGAGCAGGTCCTCCTCGTTGGGATTCACGACGAAGTTGCCCTCGACCTTGCCGATCCGCACCGCGCCGACAGGGCCCGCGAAGGGCACGTTGGAGATCATCAGCGCCGCCGAGGCGCCGTTCATCGCGAGAATGTCGTACGGATGGACGTGATCCACCGAGATCGGGATCGCGACGAGATGCGTCTCGTAGTTCCAGCCCTTCGTGAACAGCGGACGCAGGGGACGGTCGATCATGCGCGCCGTCAGCGTGCCCTTCTCGCCCGCGCGCCCCTCGCGCTTGAAGAACGAGCCGGGGATCTTTCCCGCGGAGTACATCCGCTCCTCGACGTCCACCGTCAGCGGGAGGAAGTCCACATCGCGCTGGCCGCCGGCGGTGGCGGTCGCGAGAACCATCGTGTCGCCCTGACGGACGACCACTGCACCGGAGGCCTGCCTGGCCATCCTGCCGGTCTCGAACGAGATCTCGCTGCCGGAGATCTCCACGGAAACCCGCGTCACGGTGTCGCTGCTCATATGTTTCTGCCTTCCTGTCCGCCCGTCGGTCGGCGGCTCATGTCTTTTATCCTCGGTTCCGAACGTCCGCAGCTTAGCGGAAGGCGGGTTGCGGGCGTGTGAAGACGCTGCAACTCACGTGTTCTCGAGGCGACCCGGGCGCCAGTCAGTAACCCTCTCAGGCGTTCTTCAGGCCACCGAGAATCATGTGTACGCCGGGCAGGTCCGCCGGCGACGGCGCCTCGTAGCTCCAGCGCACGATCCCCTCGGCGTCGGTGATCACGAGCGCGCGCTGCGGAAAGCCTCCCGCGTGCAGGACGCCGAACGCGCGGCACGCCTCGCCCTTGGGCTCGAAGTCCGAGAGCTGCGGGATGCTCACGCCGAGCTTTTCGCGAAACGCCTTCTGCGCGTAGGAGCTGTCGCAGGAGACGCCGTAGATGACCGCGCCCCCGGCAGTGATCTGGCCGAGCTCACGCTCGTAGAGCTGCAGCTGGTCGGTGCACACCGGGCTGAACGCGAACGGGTAGAAGACGAGCACCGTCGTCTTGCCCTGCAGGTCCTGCTCGGTGAAGCGCTCCCCATCTTCGCGCGTGAGCGCGAAGGTCGGCGCCGGAGTGCCGGGAGCGAGGACGCTCATCGGGTTTACTTTCTGAGACCGAGCTCTTTGATCAGCGCGCGGTAGCCCTCGAGGTCGCTGCGCTGCAAATAGTTCAGAAAGCGGCGGCGGCGCCCGACGAGCATCAGCAGGCCGCGGCGCGAGTGGTGGTCTTTCTTCTGCTCGCGCAAGTGCTCGGTGAGGTGGTTGATGCGCTCGGTGAGCAGCGCGATCTGGACCTTCGTGCTACCGGTGTCCTGCTCCCCGGAGCCGAACTTCGCGGCGAGCTCGCGCTTTCTCTCAGTAGTCATCGTCATGGCGGCCGCACACGGTAGCAGACGCCCGATGGGCGCTCAGGCGGAAGGCTGGTCCATCGCGCGCGCCGCGAGGACCTCGCGCGTGCGCTGGACGTCGCGACGCATCTGCTCGACCAGCGCCTCGGCACTCTCAAAGCGCCGCTCCCCGCGCAGGCGGGCAAGGAAGTCCAGGCGCAGCTCGCTGCCGTACAGATCGCCCTCGAAGTCGAGCAGGTAAGCCTCGATCAGCTCGCCGCGGCCGGTGGTGAAGGTCGGGCGCACGCCGATGCTGACCGCCGCCGGGCGGTCTCCGATCCGCTCACCGCGGGCAACGCACGCATAGATGCCATGGCCGGGACAGACGAGCTCCTCCCGCGGCACGAGGTTCGCGGTCGGGAATCCGAGCTCGCGACCGCGCTGGTCGCCGCGTACGACCTCGCCGCGAAGCTGAAAGGGCGCACCGAGAAAGCGCGCCGCCTGATCGACCTCACCGGCAAGCACGAGGCCGCGAATATGGCTGGAGGAGACCACCTCGCCGTCGACCTCAAGCAGTGGATGCACGACGGCCTCGAAGCGACCGTCAGCCGCGAGTAGCTTCGTGTCCCCCTGCGCGCGATGGCCGAAGCGGAAATTCTCGCCGACCGAGACGCGCCGCGCGTTCAGCGCGCCGACGAGCACGTCGTCGATGAACTCGCGCGCACCGCGCGCGGCGAAGTCCGCATCGAAGGGAATCACGACCAGCTCCGCCACGCCGAGCGCCGCGATCAGCTCGGCCTTCACGTCCAGGCTCGTGAGCAGCTTGGGAGCGTGTTGCGGCGCGACGACCGAGACCGGATGCGGGTCGAAGGTAAGCACGCTGTCCGCGCCACGGATCACCTCGCGGTGACCGAGGTGCACGCCGTCGAACGTGCCGACCGCCACGCTGCGCCCCTGCCCGGGCTCGACGTCTGGCAGGCGAACGATCTCCACGGGCGCACAGCCTAGTGGCGCGGAAGGCCGCGCGGCGGTCTCACACCGTCAGCGGCTCGTTCACCTTCTGCGCAGCCCCGCTGCGTGCAGCGCCCGCTCGATCGTGATCGGCATCCCCGACGGGAGCTGCCAACGCTCGCCCCGAGACGGCGGCGCGAGCGCGTCCCGCACCTGGAACGGTCCGATCGCGGTGCGGCGCAGCTGCTCGCAGTACGCGTCGCCGAGATCGGCGATCAGCGAGCGCACATAGGTACCTGACGAGCATTCGATCAGATAGCCGGCGCGGGCGCTCCTCGCGGGCACCGCGTCTCCCTCCCCCTCCAAGTCTCCCGCCGACTCGACGCACTCCTCGCGCCAGAGCTGCTCGAAGCGGTCGACCGTGACGATGCGTGGCGGCATCTCGAAGCGCTCGCCGCGGCGCGCGCGTCGGTAGGCGCGCTCGCCGCCGACCTTGATCGCGGAGTAGATCGGGGGTACCTGTCTGAGCTCTCCCGTGGGCAGCCGCATGTCCGCGGGCGGCAGCCGGCCGGTGAGCATGATCTCGCCCTCGGGGTCTCCGGTGCTCGAGACCGCGCCGAGCCGCGCGATCGTCTCGTAGCGCTTGGGCAGCTCCATCAGCTGACGCTGAATGCGCGTCGCGGCGCCGACGAGCACCAACAGCAAGCCGCTCGCAAACGGATCGAGCGTGCCGGCGTGTCCGGTCTTGACACCACCGAGCGCGCGACGCACGGCGGCGACGACGTCGTGCGAAGTTGCACCGACGGGCTTGTCGATCGGCAGCACTCCGCTTAGGGTCAGGTTCGTCGGCGGCGGGGACGGGCTCCCGTTCACGGCGGCGCGGACGGAGTCCCGTTCACGCCGGCGCCGGCGCGACGTGCCCGTCGTGCTCGGGATGCAGCTGCGCCGCGAGCTCGCGGCGCAGGAACGCGATCAGCTCGTCGAGCTCGAGCGTCGTCGTGAAGCCGGCCGCGCGACGATGCCCGCCCCCGCCCTGGGCGCGCGCGATCGCGGAGACGTCCACGTCGTCGCCGGTCGCACGTAGGGAGACTTTGTGCGAGCCGCGCCGTTGCGCCGCGGTCAGCTCGCGCACGAGCACCGCGACCTTCGTGCCCTTGACCGCGCGCAGGTGATCGATGATGCCCTCGGAGTAGCTGTCCTCGGCTTGCGCCCACGCGAAGTCCGCGGCGCTCAGGGCCGCAGTCGTCAGCTCACCGCCGTCGTAGCGCTGCACCTGCGCGAGCGCGCGCCCGAGCAGCGCGATCTTCGCAAACGGCAGATCCTCGTAGAGCCGGCGATAGATCTCCTGCGGGTCGACACCGGCCACGATCAGCTCCGCCGCCATCTGGTGCGCGCGCGGACCGGTGTTCTCGTACATGAAGCGCCCAGTGTCCGTGACCAGGCCGACGTACAGCGCCTCGGCGACCGCGAGCGTCGGCGTGACTCCCAGACCGTGCATCAGGTCCCAGATGATCTCGGCCGTGCACGACGCGCTCGCGACGACGTAGTCGAGCGTCCCGAAGTGCGTGTTGTCGTGGTGATGATCCACGTTCAGCAGATGCGCGCCGTCGCGCAGGACCTCGGCGGAATTGCGATCGATGTTGCCGCAGTCGAGGAATACGACGGTGCGCTGCGCGATGTCGGCCGGCGGCACCTGAATCAGATTGGGGAGCTCGAACCAGCGGTACTCGTCGGGCAGCGGCAGCTCGCTCGAGGCCATGAACATCAGCGCGTCCTTGCCGAGCGCGCCGAGCAGCCCCTGCATGCCCACGAGCGATCCGAGCGCGTCGCCGTCGACGCTCTCGTGCGTGGCGAGCACGAAGCACGTGTCCGCGCGCAGGTGCTCCAGTACGCGCTCGCGCGCGTCGCCTCCCGTGCCGTTCATGCCGTTGCGTTCGCTCACGGGCGAGCACTCTCCTGCTCGGCGACCTCGCTGTCGAGCAACTCGTCGATGCGCAGCGCGCGGTCGGTCGTGTCGTCGTAGAGGAAACTCAGCGTCGGCGTACGCTTGAAGCGCAGCTCGGAGGCGATGCGGCGTTGCAGGTAGCCGTGTGCGCTGCGCAGCCCATCCAGTGTCGCCTCGCGAGCGGGATCGTCGCCGAGCACGCTCACGTAAACGCGGGCATGGCTGAGGTCGGCGCTGGTCCTTACATCGGTCACGGTCACAAATCCCACGCGTGGGTCCTTGAGCTCGCCCGCCACCGCCTCCCCGATCACCTGCCTGATCGCCTCGTCGACGCGGCGCATGCGTCCTGTGCTCATCCTACCCTCCCCGCGACCCCGGATTGCAATCCCGGTGCCAGCAAGCTACCTCAGGACAGTTCTCGCTCGACCTGGCGCGTCTCGTAGCTCTCCAGCACGTCACCCTCCCGCAGGTCCTGGAAGTTGGCGAGCACGATCCCGCACTCGTAGCCCGCGGCGACCTCGCGCGCGTCCTCGTTGAAGCGGCGCAGGCTCGCGATCGTGGTGTCGTAGATCACGGTGCCCTCGCGTACGACGCGCACACGCGCGCCGCGCGTGATCTTGCCCTCCGTGACGTGCGATCCCGCGATCACACCGATGCGCGACGCGCGGAAGAGCTGGCGGACCTCGGCCTGGCCGAGCGAGCTCTCGACCTCCTCGGGCTCGAGCAAGCCCTGCATCGCGGCGCGTAGCTCCTCGATCGCGCGATAGATGACCGCGTAGGAGCGGATCTCGACGCCCTCGCGCTCGGCGATGTGGCGCGCGTCACCGACGGGTCGCACGTTGAACGCGAGAATCACACCTGCGGAGGCAGCGGCGAGCATCACGTCGGACTCGTTGATGCCGCCGACGCCGCGGTGGATGATGTTGACCTTGACCTCGTCCTGCGGGAGCTTGGCGATCTCGTCCTCGATCGCCTCCAGCGAGCCGGCGACGTCGGCCTTGACGACGAGACTGAGCTCCTTGACGGCGCCCTCGCGGGCGAGCTTGAAGACGTCCTCGAGTGAGATCTTGCGCCCCGAGCGCCGCGCGAGCGCCTCGGTCTTCAGGCGGTTCGCGCGTTCACCCGCGAGCTGGCGCGCGCGGCGCTCGTTCTCGACGACGCGCACTAACTCCCCGGCCTCGGGCACGCCGTCGAAGCCGAGCACCTCGACGGGCTCGCCGGGCTGCGCGCGCTTCATGCGCGCTCCCGTGAAGTCGTGCATCGCGCGCACGCGTCCGAAGTGGGCGCCCGCGACGAGCGCGTCGCCGACGCGCAGCGTGCCGCGCTGGATCAGGATGCTCACGACCGGGCCGCGACCGGGGTCGAGCTTGGACTCGATCACGGTGCCGGAAGCCTCGGTGTCGCTGTTGGCCTTGAGCTCCTCGAGGTCCGCGACGACCTGGATCGTGTCGAGCAAGCCGTCGAGGCCTTGGCGGGTCTTGGCGCTGACGTCGACGAACTCGATCTCCCCGCCCCACTCCGCGGGCTGCAAGCCGCGCTGGGTGAGTTCGGTGCGCACGCGCTCGGGTTGCGCGCCCTCCTTGTCGATCTTGTTGACCGCGACGACGATCGGGACGTCCGCGGCGCGCGCGTGGTCGATCGCCTCCTCGGTCTGCGGCTTGACGCCGTCGTCGGCCGCGACGACGATCACAGCGAGATCGGTGACGCGCGCGCCGCGCGCGCGCATCGCGGTGAACGCTTCGTGGCCGGGCGTGTCCAAGAAGGTGATGACCTTGCCCGCGTGGTGGGCCTGGTAGGCACCGATGTGCTGCGTGATGCCGCCGGCCTCGCCCGCCGCTACCTCGGTCTCGCGGATCGCGTCCAGCAGCGACGTCTTGCCGTGATCGACGTGGCCCATCACGGTGACGACCGGCGGGCGATCGACGAGGTCCTCGTCGGCGTCCTCAAAAGTGGGTTCCGCTTCGACATCGTCGGCCGCGTGGACGATCTCGATCTCCTTGTCGAACTCGCCCGCGAGCACCTGGATCGCATCGTCGGAGAGCGTCTGCGTGAGCGTCGCCATCTCGCCGAGCGACATCAGCTTCTTGATGATTTCCGGCACCGGCACGCCGAGGTACTCGGCGACGTCCTTGACGGTCGAGCCCGAATTGATGCGCGTGAGCTGACCGTCGCCGGTCGCGGCGGTGTTGTCGATCGGCGCGATCGTGTCGTCGTAGGTTCCCCGCCGGCGGCGTCCACGACGCGGGCGGCGCTGGGGTTGGTTGGCGGGCCCGGCCTGCTGGCGGCGCGAGGCCTGCGAGTCGATCACGACGCGCCGCCGGCCACCGGGGCCGGTGCCGCCGGGCGCGCGCTCGCCGGTGCGCGAGTCGCGCGTCGGGCGCACCCGCTCTCCCCCGGCCTGCGCGTCAGCGCCGGGAGCGGGGGCGCTCGTCCCGTCGGGGTTCGTGGTGGGCGCCGGCGCGTCAGCCGTTGCGGTCGCGTGGGGCGCAGACGGTGCGCTCTGGACCGCGGTAGGCGCGGGCGGCGCTGCGGCACTCTGGGCCGATGCCAGCGCGGGCGGCGCTGCGGCACTCTGGGCCGATGCCAGCGCGGGCGGCGCTGCGGCACTCTGGGCCGATGCCGGCGCGGGCGGCGCTGCGGCGCTCTGGATCGCGGTAGGCGCGGGCGGCGCTGCGACTGCGGTCGCCGTGGCGGCGCCGCGCTCGGCCGATCCACCCGGCGCAGCCTTGCGATCGGCCACAGCCGCCGCTGCCCGCGGAGACGTGGGCGCGGCGGCTGGCGCTGCCGCGCCCGCAGCAGCTGCCGGTGCGGAGGCGACGGGAGTCGCTGGCGCTGGGGACGCGGCACTCGCGCTCGCAGCCGCGGCGCCATCGCCGCCGCGCAACGCGCGCAGGGCGACGGACTCGTCAACCGAGGACGCGACGGCCTTGACCTCGACGCCGGCGGCGCGCAGACGCTCGAGCAGCTCCTTGCTGGGGATGCCCTGCTCCTTGGCGATCTCGTGTACTCGCTTCTTGCTCATCGGCTATCAGTTATCGATTCTACGAATTAGCGGTCTCGACCGAGGACTCTCCGAGGTCGAGCTTGACGTTGCGGCGCAGCGTGCGGGCGACGGCGCCGCGACGCAGGGCGTGTTGCAGGCAGTCGGGGCAAGGCGCGCTCGGATCGCTCCCGCGGCAGAGATAGGCGCCGCGACCGGGCAGCGTCCCCGCCGCGTCGATCACCGCGCGCTGCACCCGGCGCGCATCGCGATCGCGGGCGACGGCGAGACGCACGAGCTCGGACTTCGGCGCGATGCGCCCGCAACCCACGCAGCGACGCCGGGGCACGTGGCCCGCTATGGCGCTTGCCCCCCCGCGCTCTCCTGGACCTCGGCGACCGCGCCACCATTGGGCGAGAGATCGGCGACCCTGTCGCTGTCGATCCCGGCGAGCGCCTGGTGGGTCTCCAGGCCGCAGTAGCGCGAGCCGGGCTGCGTCGCGTTGGGACAGCGCCGGCCGTTGGAGAGGATCGCGGCGCAGCGGCCGGAGACCTCCTCCTCCTCGTAGCCGTGCTCGGCCTCCTCGGCGGCGAACTCGGTCTCCGAGCGGATGTCCACGCGCCAGCCGGTCAGGCGCGCCGCCAGGCGCGCGTTCTGGCCCTCGCGTCCGATCGCGAGCGAGAGTTGGTCGTCGGGCACGATCACGGTGGCCTGTTTGGCGTCGTCGTCGACGAGCACCTCACGTACGCGCGCGGGCGAGAGCGCCTTGGCGACGAAGCGCGCGGGCTCTTCGTTGAAGGGGATGATGTCGATCTTCTCGCCGCGCAGCTCGGAGACGACCATCCGCACACGCGAGCCGCGCGGGCCGACGCAGGCGCCGACGGGATCGACGCCGTCGGCATGCGAGACGACCGCGATCTTCGAGCGGTAGCCGGGCTCGCGCGCGACGTTGGCGATTTCGACGAGGCCGTCGGCGATCTCGGGAACCTCGAGCTCGAACAGCTTCTTGATCAGCTCGGGGTCGCGCCGGGAGACGATGATCGACGGCCCCTTGGTGGAGGCGGAGACCTCCTTGATGACGGCCTTGATGCGCTGCGAGTGGTCGTAGCGCTCGCCGTCGACCTGCTCGGACTTCGGCAGCAGCGCCTCGACGCGCTCGCGTAGCTGCACGAGTGTGTAGCGCGAGTCGGATTGCTGCACGATGCCGGTGATGAGCTCGCCGACGCGGTCGCGGTACTCCTCGAACATCATGTCGCGCTCGGCCTCGCGAATGCGCTGCAGGATGACCTGCTTGGCGGTCTGCGCGGCGATCCGCCCGAAGTCATCGGGGGTGACGTCGCGTTCGTCGATCTGGTCGCGGTACTGCTCGAACTTCGCGGGATCGATTTCCGGTTCCTCGGGCTCGCGCAGCTCGCCGGTCTCGGGGTCGACGACGGTGCCCTCGTCGATCGTCTCGACGATCAGGTGCGCCTCGAGGCGTTCGGGGATGATCAGTTCGATGACGCGGAAGTCGGCGGTCTCGCGGTCCATTTCGACGCGCGCGTACTTGGCCGAGCCGGGCTGCTTCTTGTAGGCGGACAGCAGAGCGTCCTCGAGCGCGACCATCAACTTCTCGGACTCGATGCCCTTCTCACGCGCGAGCGCGTGCATTGCTTCGAGGATCTCACGCGACATGGCGGCTACTCCTCGACCAGATTCGAACGGCGAATCTGCGCGTAGGGGATCGTCACGAGACCTTCGTCGGCGGCGAGCGTGATCTCGGTGTCCGAGGCGCCGACGAGCTCGCCGGTGTAGCTGCGTCGACTCGGCGCGGCGGCGGCGCGGATGTCGGAGGGTACGCCGCGCGTGCGCACGCGGGCGCGGCGGCCGACGAAGCGGCGGAAGTGATCGGGCTTGGTCAGCGGGCGCTCGATGCCGGGCGAGGAGACCTCGATGGCGTAGCGCTCGCGCAGCTCCCCCAACGCAGTGGTGACGCGCTCGCAGAGCGCGAGCGTGACGCCGTCGGGGTGGTCGATGAACACGCGCAGGGTCTCGCCGCCGAGCAGCTCGGCGAGCAGTACCTCGACGTCGGGCTCGCGCGCGGCGAGCCGCTCTTCGATCTCTCTCTGCAGTGGCGTCATTGGCCCTCCTTCCATAAAAAAAGCGGGCGTGCGCCCACTTCCGGTACGGCAGCCGACGCGCGAACGCCGGCTCGAAAGCTGTCGGGCGAGCATAGCATCGGGATGCTCACGAGCTGTGGGCGGCGCGGCGCGCGCGGTCGCGGTAGAGGCGATAGTCGCCGCGCTCGGGACGCAGCGAGCAGGCGAGCGCGAGCGGGTGGCAGGCCTCGCGATGGCGCCCGAGCTGCTGCATCGCGCGCCCGAGACAGAAGAGCGCGTAGTCGTCGGTCGGCGCGCGCGCCGCGAGCGCACCGAACTCGGCCGCGGCGTCCTCGTAGCGTTGCGCATGGAACAGGGCACGTCCAAGCGCCTCGCGGATCGACGCCTTGTCGGGTTCGAGCTCACGCGCGCGGCTCAGGGGGACGATCGCGGCCTGGTAGTCACCGTGGCTGAGCAGATCGCATCCGCGTCGGTAGAGCTCGTAGACACTGTCCATAGTCGGGTCCTCTTGCGGCTCCCCTCACTGTAGAAAGACCACGCGCGGCGGTGGACGCGTGAGGCGCCGCGGCGCACGCCGCGGGATCCCGCTACGCACCCCGCTAGACCCTCTAGACCCCGCTAGAGCGACCCGCGCAGCTGCGCGACGGCGTCGAGGATCTCCTCGGCGACGCGTGCCTTGGCGGCGATCGCGACGTGGCGCTCGCCCTCGGCGGTGAGGATCGTGACCTCGTTGCGGTCGACCTCGAAGCCGATGTCGGCGCGCGAGATGTCGTTGAGGACGACCGCGTCGAGCCCCTTCTCGCGCAGCTTGCCGCGCGCGTGCTCGAGGGCACCCGCGCCGTGCTCGGCGGCGAACCCGACGAGGGTCTGGCCCGGGCGCCGCTGCGCGGAGAGCCCGCGGAGCACGTCGGCGGTCGGCTCGAGCTCGAGGCGCAGCCGCTCGCGGCCGGCCTTCTTGAGCTTGCCGTTGGCGGGCGCGGCGGGCCGGAAGTCGGCGACGGCGGCCGCCATCAGCAGGACGTCGCACATGGGCAGCTCGCGCTCGCAGGCTTCCTGCAGCTCGGCCGCGGTGCGCACCTCCTGCCACGCGATCCCGGCGGGGCGCGCGAGCGCGACGTTCGCGGCGATCACCGTGACCTCCGCGCCGCGCTCGCGCGCGGCGAGCGCGAGCGCGAGCCCCATGCGCCCGGAGGAGCTGTTGCCGATGAAGCGCACGCTGTCGATCGGCTCGCGCGTGCCGCCCGCGGTGACGAGCACGCGCAGGCCGCGCCAGGAGCCCTCGGTCGAGCCCGCGAGCAGCGCCTCGCAGGCCGCGAGCAAGCGCGCGGGCTCCGGCAGGCGCCCGACGCCCCGCTCGCCCTTAGAGGCGAGGCGACCGCGGTCGGGCTCGAGCACCGTGACACCGCGCGCGCGCAGCAGCTCGAGGTTGGCCTGCACGGCGGGGTGCTCGTACATGTGGTTGTTCATCGCGGGCGCGATCAACAGCGGGCAGGTCGCGGCGAGCGCGGCGCTGCTCAGCAGATCCTGCGCGAGACCGTGCGCGAGCTTGGCGATCGTGTTCGCGGACGCGGGCGCAATCGCGTAGAGATCGGCGTTGCGCACCAGCTCGAGGTGCCCGATCGGCTCGTGCGCGGGCGGCGTCTGGTCGGGAAACGCACCGCGCGCGGGATCGCGCTCGAACTCGTCGACGAGCACCGGCGCGCCGCTCAGCGCGGCGAACGACGCGGAGCCCACGAAGCGCCGGCTCGCTGGAGTCTGCACGACGCGCACGGTGTGACCGGCGCCGGTCGCCAAGCGCACGAGCTCGAGCGCCTTGTACGCGGCGATCCCACCGCTGACCCCAAGCAGGATTCTGGACATATCCCGGTTTTAGAGCCCCGGCGCGCTGCTGGCAAGCCTTGGTGGGCGCCGCCCAATTAGCGGCGGCTACCGATAGTGGTACTTAATCTTGCCATTCGCGACCTCTTCGAGTGCGATCGTGAGGTAGTTCTTGGAGGCGGTGTCGACCATCGGCGGCGGGAACTCGTCGAAGGTGCCCTCGCCGAGGTTGTGGTAGTAGCTGTTGATCTGGCGGGCGCGCTTGGCGGCGACGACGACGCTGGCGTAGTTGGAGTCGACGTTCTCGAGCAGCTTGTCGATGCGAGGGGAGATCACTTGGGTCGGGCCTTTCGTGGTTGAGCACTGATTGTAGTGGGCCGACGACTGCACCCCGCGAGCGGCTGCGGTCAGTCGAGCTCGCCGGCGACGATTGCGGTGAGCCGCTCGAGCGCGTCCTCGAGGCGGTCGTTGACGACGACGTGCGCGAACTCGGGCTGTGCCTGCAGCTCGTGCTCGGCGACGCGCAGGCGACGCTCGACCTCGTCGTGATCGTCGGTGCCGCGACCGATGAGGCGGGTGCGCAGCGCGTCGAGCGAGGGCGGCGCGATGAAGACTTGTAGCGCCTCGGGCATCGCGGCGCGCACCTGGCGGGCGCCCTGGACCTCGATCTCGAGCACGACGGGTACGCCGGCGCCGACGCGCGCGTCGAGCTCGCTGCGCAGCGTCCCGTAGCGGCGCCCGGCGTAGTCGGCGTGCTCGACGAAGTCGCCCCGCTCGATGCGCCGCGCGAACTCCTCGGAGCCGAGGAAGTGGTAATCGACACCGTCGCGCTCGCCGGGACGCGCGGCGCGCGTCGTCGCCGAGACGGACAACTCGAGCGCTGGCAGGCGCTCCATCAGCCCGCGGATCAGTGTGCCCTTGCCCACGCCGGAGGGACCGGTTATGACGAACACGCGCGCGACGGCAGTCATTGGGCTGTTCTGGACACCCTCGCCCAGGCTCAGCCGCCCGCCGCGAATCGACTTCTGGAGTTCGTCGTGCAAGAGCGAGAAGCTGTCGAGTCGTATGTCAGGGTACTGCGAGCGTGACGGGCGCATTGTCAAGCTCGGCGCCGAGTGCGAGCAACTTGTCCTCGAAGTGCTCGTAGCCGCGCCGGATGAGGCCGACGTTGGTGATCGTGGAGAGCCCATCGGCGACGAGGGCGGCAATCACGTAGGAGAAGCCCGCCCGCAGATCGGGGATATGGATCTCGGTGCCGCGTAGCGGCGTCGGCCCCACGACGACGGCGCTGTGCAGGTGGTTGCGCCTCCCAAAGCGGCATTTACGTCCACCCAGGCACTCGCGGTAGAGCTGGATCTGAGCGCCCATGTCGTTGAGCGCGGATGTGTAGCCGAAGCGATCCTCGTATACGGTCTCATGCACGATCGAGACGCCCATGGCCTGGGTAAGCGCGACTACGAAGGGCTGCTGCCAGTCGGTCATGAAGCCGGGATGCACATCGGTCTCCAGGGCAACCGAACGCAGCGAGCCGACGCGGCGCCAGAACTCGATGCCGTCATCGCTCACGCGGAATTCTCCACCGACACGCCGGAAGGCGTTGAGGAAGGTCATCATGTCGAGTTGGTGGGCGCCCGCAACGAAGATGCGTCCGTCGGTAGCCAGCGCGGCACACGCCCAGGAAGCTGTCTCGAGCCGGTCGGGAAGCGCGCTGTGTTCGAACCCGTGCATTCGCTCGACGCCGTTGATTGTTATGACCCGGTCGGTTTCGACGCTGATAGTTGCCCCCATCTTTTGGAGCACAGCGATGAGATCGATGATCTCCGGCTCAATCGCGGCGTTCGAGAGCTCCGTTATACCCTCCGCGAGGACGGCCGAGAGCAGCACCTGCTCGGTGGCCCCGACGCTCGGATACGGCAGGCGGATCTTGGCACCGTGCAGGCGGTTGGCGGTCAGCCGTACGCCGTCCGAAGTCTCCTGCACCGCGGCGCCAAGCTGGACCAGCGCCTCGAGGTGGAAGTCGATCGGGCGAGGACCGATATTGCAGCCGCCGAGGTCCGGGATGAAGAACTCGCCGACGCGGCTGAGCAAGGGTCCGCAAAGGAGCACCGGGATCCTGCTGCGCCCTGAGAACTCGGCTGCGTCCTCTCGACTGAGCGGGACGAGGTTGTCGGCGCGCATCCTGATCTCCCCCGATCCCTCGCGCGCGACCGTACCGCCGAGCGCACGAATCATGCGCCCGACGATCTCGACGTCGCGAATACCAGCGACGTTGTGCAGCAGGCACTCCTGGTCGGTCAGCAGGGCGGCGACCATGTTCTTGGGCAGCGTGTTCTTTGCGCCTCGGACATGCACTTCGCCGCGCAGCGAGCGACCCCCACGAATCCGCAGGGTGCGATCCGCGTCGGCCGCGTCGCGAACGTCCGAGGCGTCGAAGGAGATGGTACCGGTGCTCATGCGCGAATTTTCCAGTCTTCGTGGGACGACTCCGAGTTCGACAGCGCATGATCCACTCCTGCCGTCGCGTCCGGTGCAGCTTGCAAATGAGAATACAACTAGCGCCGCAAGAGCGAGACGAGCTCGCTGCGCTGGCGCTCGGAGAGCCCGCCGATGGTCTTGCTGGGCGCGATGCGGCAGTGCGTGAGGATCTTGTTGACCTTCACGCGCCCGTACTTGGGGACGGCGAGCATCATGTCGAAGACCTTCGCGGTCTCGACGTACTCGGGCGGGTTGAGCAGGAGGGTGTGGATCGAGAGCCGCCCCGCCTTCAGGTCGCGCTTGAGCTGCGCGCGCTCGGTGCGAATGCGGTTGGCTCGGGCGAGCGCATCCATCCGCTGGTTGAGGGATCGCTCGGGGGCCGCGGAGTGCTTTGAGGGCGTCGTGCCCGTCGCCATCGCCATGGGCGGCGAGTCTACACGCCTGCGGTGCCCGATCGAGGCGTGGTCGTCGAATTCATCTGTACCTCAACCAGAGGTTGAGGTATGTAGAGGCTAGTGGACAGTGCCAAGGCGTGTTTGCAGGGCTTTTCGCCCCGTGGCGTGTTGGCCGCGCAGCCAGGATGGTAGGCGACGTGGGATATGGGGCGCACCCGGCGCTCAGCGCAGTGCGCGCGCGATTTGCGCACCCGTGGTGGGGTCGCGGAAGCTCTCGGTGCCAACCGCGACGAGGGTCGCGCCGACATCCAGCAGGTCGCGCGCGTGACTCGCGCATTGGACGCCACCCATGCCGACAATCGGGATCGCGACGCGCGCGGCGACGGCGGCGACCTGCGCCAGCGCGACCGCGCGGATCGCGGGTCCGGAGAGGCCGCCCGTGCGCCCTCCCAGCCACGGTCGGCGCGTGTCGGGATCGAGCGCCATCGCGCGCAATGTGTTGATCAGCGAGACCGCGTCGGCGCCGGCGAACTCGGCCGCGTGGGCGCACGCGGCGACGTCGGCGGCGTTGGGTGTGAGCTTGACGATCAGCGGCTTGCGCGTCGCCGGGCGCACGGCGCGCACGACGTGCTCGAGCGCGGAGGGGTCCGCACCGATGTCCAGACCGGTCTGGACGTTCGGACACGAGACGTTGAGCTCGAACGCCGCGATCTCCTCGCGCTCGTCGCAGCGCTCGAGCAAAGTCGCGATCTCCTCGGCGTTCGAGCCCATGACGTTGGTGATCAGCGGCACCGCGCAGGTGGCGAGCAGCGCCGCGAGCCCGGGCAGCTCGTGCGCGAGGTAGCCCTCGAGGCCCTTGTTGGGTAGGCCGATCGAGTTGATCAGGCCGACGGGCACCTCGAAGAGCCGCGGGGGCGGGTTGCCGGCGCGCGGCTCAAGTGTGATCGTCTTGGACACGAATGCCGCGAACGGGAAGTCGGCGCGTAGCGCGGGCTCCCCGAAGGCGACACGCGCGGCGAGCAGATCGAACGTGCCGGAGGCGTTGATGACCGGATGCGCGAGCTCGAGGCCGCAGAAGCGGACGCTCATGCGAACCGGCAGATCGTTGCCCGGTGGGGACGGGCGAGCTCGAAGCCGCAGCAGCTGAGCCTCACGTGAGCCCCGGCGCGGTGGTCCTTCATGCCGGGGCCCCGGCGTGCGCGTCGACGCGCTGCAGCTCGGCGGCGTCGATGACGGGGCCGTCGAGGCAGACGCGTAGGTAGCCGCCGTCGCGGCGCGGGACGACGCAGCCGAAGCAAGCGCCGAAGCCGCACGCCATGCCGGACTCCAGCGCGAGCTGCGCGGGCACCTCGCGCTCGGCGCATTGCGCGCGCACCGCCTCGAGCATCGGCGCGGGGCCGCAGGCGTAGACGGTCGCGTGCGCGTCGCGCGCGAGCTCTTCGTCGAGCAGCTCGGTGACGAGGCTGTGGCGGCCGACGGAGCCGTCGTCGGTGGCGACTTGTGCGTCGTGCAGCAGCGCGGCGCCGACAGCGCGCACCTGGTCGCGGAACCCGAGCAACACCGTCGGACGCTTGCCACCCGTGGCATCCGAGCCGGCGGGGGCCGATTCCCCGAGCAGCGCGTCCTGCCAGATCGCGAGCGGCGCGATCCCGACGCCGCCGCCGAGCAGAATCGCGCGGCGACCCTCGCTGGGCGCGCGGAAGCCGTTGCCGAGCGGCCCGAGCAGCCGCAGCTGCTCGCCGACGCGCAATTCGCAGAGGCGACGCGTGCCGGGCCCGACGTCCTCGAGCAAGAAATGGGCCTCGCCCTCGCGCCAGCGCGCGTAGGAGAACGCGCGCGGCAGGTGCGGTCGCTCGTCCTCCCCCGCCCCCCACCCCGCGGCGGCGGCGAGCATCGCGAACTGGCCGGGCGCCGGCGAGGGCCCGTCGCGGTCGCTGACGCGCAGCACCCGGTAGGCGCCTAGCTCTTCGACAGCCGCGACCGTCAACAGGCGTTGCCCGAAAGGCGCGAGCGCCATCGTCATACGCCCCTCTCCACGAGTGCCATCAGGCGCCCATCTTCGCGAGCGCCGTCAGACGCCCGCCTCTCGCGAGCGCCATCAGGCGACCTCGACGGCGTCCCGCCCGCGGTGGAGCTCCTGCAGGCAGAGCACGGGCGGGGGGCCGCCCTTGCGAGCGCTCGAGATCGCGCGCGCGGCGGAGACGCCGGCGGCGAGCGTCGTCAGGCAGGGGATCGCGCGTGTGACCGCGGCGCGGCGGATCTGCCAGCCATCGGTGCGCGCGCCCGAGCCGGTGGGGGTGTTGATCACGAGGTCGACGTCGCCGCGCTCGATCCAGTCGACGACGTGCGGAGAGCCCTCGCCGATCTTGTTAAGGGCCTGCGCGCGCACGCCCATGCGCTCGATCGCAGCCGCGGTGCCGCGCGTGGCGAGAATGCGAAAGCCGTTGTCGCTGAGGATCTGCGCGATCGCGAACGCGCCGTCCTTGTCGGAGTCGGTGACGGAGATGAACGCGGTGCCCCCGAGCGGCAGCGGCGCGCCGGCGGCGGCCTGCGCCTTGGCGAACGCGGTCGGGAAGTCGCGCGCGATGCCCATCACCTCGCCGGTGGAGCGCATCTCGGGGCCGAGGACGGCGTCGGCACCCTCGAAGCGGTCGAACGGCAGCACGGCCTCCTTGACGGAAATGTGATCGCCGAAGCCGAGCCCTTCCTGCTCGCGCGGCAGAGCGAGCGCGGCGATCGGCTCGCCGAGCATGATCCGACAGGCAAGCTTCGCGAGCGGCAGTCCGACCGCCTTGGAGACGAACGGCACGGTGCGCGACGCGCGCGGGTTGGCCTCGATCACGTAGAGCTGACCCTCGACGACCGCGTACTGCACGTTCAGCAGCCCGACGACGCCGACCTGCAGCGCGATGTCCCTCGTCGCCGCCCGGATCTGCTCGAGCATCTCGCCGCCGAGCGAGTGCGGCGGCAACACGCAGGCGCTGTCGCCGGAATGCACGCCGGCCTCCTCGACGTGCTGCATGATCCCGCCGATCCACACCTCCCGGCCGTCGCAAAGCGCGTCGACATCGACCTCGATCGCGTTCTCCAGGAAGCGATCGAGGAAGATCGCGGTGTTGGCGGGCGACGTAGCCTCGACGGCGCTTTGGGGGTTGAGTCGCGGATCGGATCGGGAGCCCCCCGAGTGGCTCCCCGGATGGGTGGCCTCGGGAGAGCCCTCGGGCTCGCGCTCTCGCCGCAGGTAGTCGGCGAGTCCCTCGCGCGAGTAGACGATCTCCATCGCGCGCCCGCCGAGGACGTAGCTCGGGCGCACGAGCAGCGGATAGCCGACCTGCTCGCCGCAGGCGAGGGCCTGCTCGATGGTGTGCGCGGTGGCATACGGCGGCGCCTTGTAGCCGAGGCGTCCGAGCAGCTCGCCGAAGCGCGCGCGATCCTCGGCGAGGTCGATCGCGTCGACGCTCGTGCCGAGCAGCGGCACGCCGGCCGCGACGAGACCGGCGGCGAGCTTCAGCGGGGTCTGGCCGCCGAACTGCACGATCACGCCCTCGGGTCGCTCGACCGCCACGACCGCGAGCACATCCTCCAGCGTGAGCGGCTCGAAGTAGAGGCGGTCGGAGGTGTCGTAATCGGTGGAGACGGTCTCGGGGTTGCAGTTGACCATCACCGCGTCGCGCCCGGACTCGCGCACCGTCATCGCGGCGTGCACGCAGCAGTAGTCGAACTCGATGCCCTGACCGATGCGGTTGGGCCCGGAGCCGAGGATCACGACCGAGCGCCGCTCGCCGCGGTCGACCTCGTTGGCCGGCCGACCGGCGCTCGCCGACGGTCGCTCCCACGCGGAGTAGTAATAGGGCGTCTGCGCGGGGAACTCGGCGGCGCAGGTGTCGACCGACTTGTACGTGCGCTCGCCCGCGAAGGGTGCCTCGGGGTCCACGGCGAGCGCGGCGAGCTCGCGCAGGAACCACCGGTCGATCGCGGTGCGCTCGTGGATCGGCTCGATCGCGCTGCCGCGGCGCAGCAGCTCGAGGATCGCCTCGAAGCGCTCGGGTCCGGGCGCGGCGAGGCCGCCGAGCAACTCCTCGTCGGAGACCGCGCCCAGGCGGGGCGGCTTGTCGAGCTCGCGCGAGCGCAGCGCCTTCGCGAAGGCCTGTCCGAAGGTGCGCCCGATCGCCATCACCTCCCCCACCGACTTCATATGCGTGGAGAGCGTCGCCTCGACACCCGGGAACTTCTCGAACGCGAAGCGCGGCCACTTGACGACGACGTAGTCGATCGTCGGCTCGAAGCTCGCGGGCGTCACGCCGGTGATGTCGTTGTCGATCTCCTCGAGTAGGTAGCCGACGGCCAGGCGCGCTGCGATCTTCGCAATCGGAAAGCCGGTTGCCTTGGAGGCCAGCGCTGAGGAGCGCGAGACGCGCGGGTTCATCTCGATCACGAGGATCTCCTCGGTCTCGGGATTGACCGCGAACTGCACGTTGGAGCCGCCGGTCTCCACCCCGACCGCGCGGATCACCGCGATCGCCTGGTCGCGCAGCTGCTGGTAGACGCGATCGGTGAGCGTCTGTTGCGGCGCGACCGTGACGGAGTCGCCGGTGTGCACGCCCATCGGGTCGACGTTCTCGATCGAGCAGACGATCACGACGTTGTCGGCGCGGTCGCGCATCACCTCGAGCTCGAACTCGCCCCAACCGAGGACCGATTGATCGACCAGGACCTGCCCGATCGGCGAGGCCTCGAGGCCCCTCGCGACGATCGTCCGGAACTCCTCAGGCGTGCGCGCGATCCCGCCGCCGCGCCCCCCGAGCGTGAACGCGGGGCGCACGATGCACGGCAGGCCGAGCTCGGGCAGCGAGTCCAGGGCACCCTCGAGATCGGTCGCGATCGCGCTCGCCGGCATCCGCAGGCCGACCTCCCGCATCGCGGCGGCAAACAGTTCGCGGTCCTCGGCGCAGCTGATCGCGTCGTAGTTCGCGCCGATCAGCTCCACCCCGAAGCGCTCGAGGACGCCTTCGTCGTGCAGTGCCTTGGCGAGGTTCAGCGCAGTCTGCCCGCCGAGCGTCGGCAGCAGCGCATCGGGGCGCTCGCGCTCGATCACCTGCGCGACGGGCCCCGGCAGCAGTGGCTCGATGTAGGTCGCGTCGGCGAACTCGGGGTCGGTCATGATCGTCGCGGGATTGGAGTTGACGAGCACGATCTCGTAGCCCTCCTCGCGCAGCACCTTGCAAGCCTGCACCCCGGAATAGTCGAACTCCGCGGCCTGCCCGATCACGATCGGTCCGGAGCCGAGGATCAGGATCTTGTGAATGTCATCGCGCCGGGGCATCTATGCGGCCGCCTCCGCGATCCGCTGCAGGAAGCGGTCGAACAGGTACACGCTGTCGTGCGGTCCCGGACCGGCCTCGGGGTGGTACTGCACCGCGCCCCCGGGCACGTCGAGCAGCTCCAAGCCCTCGACGGTGCGGTCGTAGAGGTTCACGTGCGAGAGCTGCGCGGCGCCGAAGTCGGTGTGCCAGCGCACCGGGCGGCTGCTGTCGATCGTGCGCGTCCCCGCCGGCCCGAGCACCGCGAAGCCGTGGTTCTGCGAGGTGATCTCCACGCGCCCGGTCTGCAGGTCCTTGACCGGGTGGTTCGCGCCGCGGTGCCCGAAGGGCAGCTTGAACGTCTGCAGCCCCAGCGCGCGGCAGAGCAGCTGGTGGCCGAGACAGATCCCCCACACCGGCCGGCGCCCGACGAGCTCGCGCACGGTGTCAACGACGTAGCCGAGCGCCGCGGGGTCCCCGGGGCCGTTGGCGAGTAGCACCGCGTCGACATCCGCCGCGAGCAGCTCGGCGGCCGGCGTCGTGCAGGGGTAGAGCGAGACGCGCGCGCCGCGCGCGAGCAGGCTGCGCACGATCGAGCCCTTGATGCCCGTGTCGATCACCGCGATCCGTGGCCCCCCGCCCTCCTCGCCGTGATGGGAGACCTCACTGGGGCTCACGAGCCCCACGAGATCCTGCCCGTCCATCGGCGGCTCGGCCGCGACCAGCGCGGCGGCCTCCTCGAGGGGTGCAGTCGCTGGAAAGATCCCACCCCTCATCGCTCCCGCCTCGCGGATGTGGCGCACGAGCGCGCGCGTGTCCACGCCGGTGATCGCGGGCACGCCGCAGTCCGCGAGCCACTGCAGCCAGCCGCCCTCCGCGCCGCTCGCGTCCTCGCGGTCGCAGGCCTCGCGCATGATCACCCCGCGCGCCCACGCGCGCGCGGACTCCATCGCCTCGACGCTCACGCCGTAGTTGCCGATGTGCGGGTAGGTGAAGGTGATCAGCTGACCGGCGAAGGATGGGTCGGTGACCGACTCCTGGTAGCCGGACATACCGGTCGTGAAGACGACCTCGCCGACCGCGTGCGCCTCCGCGGCGCACGCTTCGCCGTCGAAGCGCATGCCGTCCTCTAGTAGGATGTACGCGGGCGCGCGCATCTAGAGGATCGACCTCCGCACGATCGTTCTCGCCGGCGCGCGCATCTAGACGATCAGCCCCTGGACGGCCTTGAACTCGGGCGCGCTCGCGCTCCCGAGCAGCTCGAAGAGCGCGGACTCGACCGTGCTCACGACCGCCCCGGCGCGCTCCAGGCGCTCCAGCGCGCGCTCGTAGTCGAGCTCGTGGCGCGAGCCGACCGCGTCCGCCGGCACATGGACTTCGACGCCGCGCGCCAATAGGTCGTGCACGGTCTGCGAGACGCAGACGTGGGTCTCGATCCCGCACACGATCGCCTGGTTGCGCCCCGCGAGATCGAAGCCCTCGGCGCGGGCCGCGGAGAAGACCGTCTTCTCGATGCGCCGCTCCGCCTCCAAGCCAACCTCCGGCGCCGTGTGACCGAGCCCCTTCGGGTACTGCTCGCTGACGAGCGCCGGCAACGCCATGATCCGTGCCGCCTGCACCAGCTTCGCGCACGCCCGCGCGACGCCTGCGAAGGAGGCGTACGGGCGAAATGCCTCCTGTACATCCACGACGATCAGCGTCGCGCGCTCGCGTTCGAGCAGGCTCATATGCTCACCGCGCCGAGATCCGCACCCGCGGTCGAGCTCGGCTCCGCGCTCATGGCCCGCTGCGCGCGCGGGTTCGGCTTGGCTTCCCCGCCCGCTCGATAGGCAATCGAACCCGCGGCGAGCGTGAGCAGCACCCGCCCGCGCAGGCGCCGCCCCGCAAAACAGCAGTTCTCCGAGCGGCTCTGCCAGCCGTGCTCCCCCGCGATCCACTCGGCGTCGAGATCGACGAGCACAAGATTCGCCGACGCGCCACTGGCGATCTGCGGCACGGGCAGCTCGAACAACGCCGCCCCCGCGCTCATCCGCTCCACCAGCAGCCCCAGGCCCAGCACGCCCGGCACCACGAGCTCGGTGTAGAGCGCCGCGAACGCGGTCTCAAGCCCCGTCGTGCCCATCGGCGCCGCGGTGAACGGCAGCGCCTTCTCCGCCGGCGCGTGCGGCGCGTGATCGGTCGCCACGCAATCGATCGTCCCGTCGCGCAGACCCTCCACGAGCGCCGCGCGATCGGCCGCGGTTGCCAGCGGCGGGTTCATCTTCATGCTCGTGTCCAGGCCGCGCACGTCCTCCTCGCTCAGCAGCAGATGATGCGGTGTCGCCTCCCCGCTCGCCGCCACCCCACACGCCTTCGCCGCGGCGAGCGCCCGCACCGACGCGACGCAGCTCAGGTGCTGGAAATGCACACGGCCGCCCTCGCAGCCCGCGAGCACGGCGTCGCGCGCGACCATCGTCGCCTCGCTCGCCGCGGGCACGCCCGGGATGCCGAGCTCCGCGCTCACCGCGCCCTCGTGCATGCTGCCGCCGCGCGAGAGCGCGCGATCCTCCTCGTGCAAGGTGAGGACACCGCCGACGCCGCGCCGAGCGCCGCGCGAGAAGCCCTCCGCCTTGCCCACACCCGCTCCAGGTGAGCGCGAACCGCCGCCGCGCGGCCCTTGCGACTGGAGCCGGAGCGCGGCACGCAGCACGCCCGCGTCGGCGACGGGATGCCCGTCGTCGGTGAAGCCGAGCGCGCCGAGCGCGCGCAGCGCCTCCATGTCCGTCAGCTCCTCACCGCCAAGGCCGCGTGTGATCGCCGCCAAGAAGCCGACGGGAACGTGCGCCTGGCGTGCGGCGGTCTCGCGCACCGCGCGCAAGCGCTCCGGCGAGTCGATCGCGGGGTCGGTGTTCGGCATCGCGATCACCCCGCAGTAGCCACCGGCAGCCGCCGCGCGGGTGCCGCTCTCGATGTCCTCCTTGTGCTCCTGGCCGGGGCTGCGCAGGTGCACGTGAGGGTCGAAGAATGCCGGCAGCAGACGCAGGCGCCCGCGCCCCTCCACCACCTCGATATCGATATCGGCACTCGGTGTGAGTGTGCCCGGCGCTCCCAGCGCGGCCACCTCGCCGTCGCGCACGAGCACGTCGTGGCGCGCGTCCAAGTCGAGCCTCGGGTCGAGCACGCACACGTCGCGCAGCAACAGATCGGCGGGATCCTGCGGAGAACGGACGAGCCCCGGGGCACTCATCGGGCGCTCCCCCGCGCGGGTCTCGGTGCTCTACAGGCAGGCAAGCTCATTGAATTATCGACGACGAGGCCATCGCCGCGTCCTGACCGTCCGCGGCCACGCGCTCCGACCAGCGGATCAGGGTAGGCGCGCCGCGCTCCGGGAAGGGAATCTCAACGGTGTCGAAGTCGCGCGGGACCTCCGTCTCGGCGAACCCCGCGCGCGCCTCGCGCCGTACCTCCCCCCCCGCATAGCGCGTCGAGAGGTGCGTGAGCACCAGCATGCGCACCTCCGCCCGCCGCGCGAGCTCCGTCGCCTGGCGTACCGTGCTGTGCCCGGTCTGCCGCGCGCGCTCGGCCTCCTCCTCGACGAACGTCGCCTCGTGTACCAGCACGTCCGCCTGGTGCGCCGCGACCGCCAGCAGCTCACTGGGCGAGGTGTCCCCCGAGAGCACGACCTTGCGACCCTCGCGCGTATCGCCCATTACCTGCTCGGGGCGCACCCCATTGACGGTCTCCCCCCGCACGAGCCGCCCGAAGTCCGGACCCGGTCGAACCCCGAGCTGCTCGGCGAGCCGCGGGTCCAGATGCCCTGGGCGGGGGTCCTCGACGAGCACGTAGCCGTACGCGGAGGCGCCGCGATGGCTGACGGGCACCGCGGCGATGCGGTAGCCGTCGCGCTCGACGGCCTCCGTGGAGCCGAGCTCGGCGATCGAGAGCTCGTAGGGCAGGCGCCGCCCGTAGATGAAGCGCGTCGCGCCCATCAGCTCATTCAGCCCCGGCGGCCCGTAGATGCTCAGCGGTCGCTCGCGGTCGCGCAGCGCGAAGGACTTCAACATTCCCGGCAGCCCCAGCCAGTGATCGGCGTGGAAGTGCGTGATGAACACGCAGTCCATGTCCGCGAGCCCCACCGTACGCAGCAGCTGGCGCTGGGTGCCCTCGCCGCAGTCGAACAACAGCCGGTCGCCGCCGCGGCGCACGAGCACCGCGGGCAGCCCGCGGCGCGCGCTCGGCACCGAGCCGCCGGTCCCGGCGAAGAACAGCGAGAGATCCATGAGCGCAACGGTAGCGGCGCCCGGGGATGGGCGGCTCACGGCGGACGTCCGCCTGGCGTGAGGGACGACGGGCCGAGACGCCGACCGCCGCGACCGTGGGCGCGCGTGCCGCAGCCGCACGGCGTGGGGCCCGCTCGTCGCGCAACCTGTGCCGCGCGGGCCCGCCGCCGCGCAACGGGTTTCGAACGGGCCTGCCGCCGTGCGTCCTACCTCACTACTTGTAGCTCCAGTTCTTGGAGCCTTTGACTTCAACGGTGGCCTTGCCTTTGAGCGTCGCGGATTTGCCGCCCAGCATCAGTTCGCCAGCCGGCGTATTGGCCACGACTTCCTGCTTGACGAGTTCCGTCTGGCCTTCCGGTAGTGTCACGGTCATCTCGCCGTTGAGGGGTTTTTCCCCTGCGATGGCGCATTCGCCGCCAAGGAACGAGATCGCCATGAGCGTTTTCCCGGCGGCCGGCGCGATGACCAGTTTGTCTTTTGGCACGGCCCCCAGCGCCACCGTGAGCACGAGCGGTTCGCTTGCAAGTTCCGCTTCGGTTTTGCACTTCGCCGGTTCGAGCTCGGTGCAGCCGGTGAGCGCGAGACTTTCCACGCTACCGGTGTTCGCGGGAACGATCTTGGCTTTCTTGAGATTGAGGCCTTTGCATTTGATCCTCACGTTCAGTTCGGCCGACACGATTTCCGGTTCTTCGACGATGGCGGTCGGTTCGATGAGCGCTTCGCCCGCCGCCGGGATGGCCGCGCCGGCGATTTTCCATTCCGCAGCCACCGCCGCGGTCGCGGTGAACGCGCTCGCGAGGAGCCCCGCGATCAGCGCCTGAGCCAGCTTCTTTGCCGTCATCTCCATCTCCTTGGGTCGATCTGAGGATCTGTGGTGTCTCCGCGACGATTTGCGTCCCCCGCCGACCGCCCGGAGCGTGGCTCATAGTCCCGCCAGCCGCCCCTCGCGGTCAAGCGACCGGCGACGCCGATCATCTGCATGAGCGACAACGCAGCAGAAGCAAGCGCGCGCGAACACGACTCGCCCCGCGCGCCACCGGCGGTGCGTCTCCGACTACCCGATGCACGCATCGCGAGTGGAGGGTCGAGCCGCTAGGCTTGCGGAACAAATGCCCGCAAAGCGCGGCGCGGGCGCCCGTAGCTCAGTGGATAGAGCGCTCGCCTCCGGAGCGAGAGGTCGCAAGTTCGAATCTTGCCGGGCGCGTCGCTCGATCCCGTGTGGCCGTGCGGGATTCGCTTCTCAGGCGGCTCTCCTCGCCCAAACGCCGCCCTCGACCAGCGCCCGCATCTGCGCCTTCTCGTCCTCGCCGCGGCGCATCGACTGGCGGTAAACCCTGAGCGCGAGCGCCGGGTCGGTGTGGCCCATTTCGTCCATGACCGTGCCGGGGTCCTCGCCAAGCGCGTACAGCAGCGAGCAGAACGTGCGGCGCAGCGAGTGCGGCGTGAGCTTGTCCGGGAGCGGCGGGAGGTCCGAGCGCTCCAGGTTCTCGTTCGCGCGCTTGACAGTGGCGCGGAGCACGCGAGAGCGAAAGTTGTCATCGCTCATTCGCCCGCCGCGGCCGGCGAGCTTGCCGGCGATGTAGCTCTCCACCGCATTGAAGTCGATCCGGTCGATTCGCCGCTCGCCAAACTCGGGCAGCAGGTGGCACTCCAGCCGCCAACGGTAGTCCGCCCGCGTGTTCTCGGCGAGCTGCGCCTGATTGCGAACCCACCAATCCTCCGCGAACTCGTGGAACGTCGGGACCTCGACCTCGACGGGGGTCTCAACAACCATCGGCGGTTTCCACAAGCCGCGCGCCACGTCCGCCATGACACACGCAAGCTCCCGCTCTGCGTCCGCGCGGGAGACGACACCCAGCGGCACCGTGTGGCGCCGGCCTCCTGTGCGGAAACGCAGGGAGCGGCGGATCGCTCCGGTAGCGTCCGCGCGCTCGACTATCTGACCTGTAGCTGGCCGTGCCATCACTTGCTCCCTTCGATCGTCGTCTCCACAGTTTTCTCCCCGCACCGGCGCGTCATCGCTACACCGCTTCGCGGTCGTGTGGTTCCTTGGGGGTGTCTCGCCGGCCGGCGGTCCCTCGAGACGGGCACCCCTTCCGCCAGCCCCTGCAACGGAACCCCCAGCGCGTTCGCCAGGATCAGCAGCGTCAGCAGGTTCGGGGCGCATTCGCCGCGCTCGATGACCCCGATCGCGTTGCGGTGGAGGCTGGCGGCTTCCGCGAGTCCTTCCGAACGGCACCCACGGACAGGTCAGCGCCATCCACGAGCGGGTCGTGACCGTCACGCTCGACGGGTCCCAGCGCCGGGTGCAGCTCGCCGGGGAGGATCTGCCTGCCTGTATGCCTGCAACGCAAGCGCCTGGTCAGTGTGCCCCATCTCGTCCATGACGGTACCGGGGTCCTCACCCAGCGCGTACATCAGCGAGCCGAACGTCCACCGCAAACCGTGCGGTGTCAGCCTCGGCAGCGGCGGCAGGGCCGCCGCTTTGAGCTGCTTGTTCGCCTCCGCAACCGCGCCGTTGCCCGCGACGGTCTCGCCGTCGGCCACACTCGCGGGTTGCTGAGCACCCACGAGCGGAAGTTGTCCTCGCTCGTCCGGCCGCCTGGTGTGCCGTCGGGGAGCAGGGGGGATGCTCGTCCTCCGGCCGGCTCTCGTCCGCGTGTCGTTTTGGAGACCGCACATCGTGTGGTGATTTTATTCTAGATATTATAGTAGCTCCTGTACTGATTTTCTGCAGGCACAACAGGAGGCTAGTGATGGGTAGATTTAGGGATTTCGACGAGCTCGCAGATGCCGTGCCGGCTAACGAGCCGCTCAGCGTTGTCGCTCTCGACCTTCGCGACGCGGACGGCGCCAAACGTCTAGGCGCAAACGTCCGCGAACGCATCGCTTCGCAGCTCGAGGGACAGGGCATCGGCTTCTTCCCGGGACCTGAACTGCCGGATTGGCAGGAGGACCCCGTCTATCTCTACCGACTCGGCTCGCAACTTGGGACACTCATTCAGGCCGTCAAACGGCCGACGGAGCGGGGGCTCAAGGCGCTGACCGCAGCAGCGCAGTCCAGCAACAGCACGACACGTGAGTACGACCAACTCGACGAAGCCCTCGCCGCCTTGAACGACGCCAAGTCGGCGATCAACAAGGTACTCGGACGGGATGACCAGAAGTAGGTGGAAAAGGGCGCCTTCGTGCACCCGAGGAAGCAATGGCGGCGAGCAGGCATCGTCGGCAACACCGCGAGGGCGTGACTGAGAATGCCGGACTACAACGTCAAGGTCGCCGTCCGGAGCGGCGAGGTCTACTTTCGGGTCGATCACGGCCTTACCGGCGCCGGGTACCCTCACCTCTTCTTGCGGTCCTCATCGTCGGCTGCGCCGGTACTCGCCGATCCGGGGCGCTGGCCGACCGGGCTGGCGTGGAGCATCACTGACCGACTGCGCAACGGCGGCGACGAGAAGGGTCGCGTGCTTGCGGTCTGGCAGGAGACGCCCGGACATCCCCCGATCCCGCTGTCGGTCCTGGCCTGGCATGCGCACGGCACTGGTCCGCTGTATGTGTTCGACGCAGGCCACAGCAGTGTGCTCAGCCCCGAGGTCGGTCTTGAGTTGATCGCGCTGCTACTCGACGCCCTCTTGGAGGTCGCCGTGCACCCGAAGGCACCAGTTGCATTGGAGTGGCAGCGTCGGCTTCGCTGGTCACAGGCCGCGCTCAAACATGCGCCCCATCGCGAGCGTCCCGACTATCGCCGAGGGAACCTACGACGCGCTTCGAGGCTGAGCTTCAGCAAGCATCAACCACCGCCCACAGCGGCCAGCTGGACGAGGGGCGCGTGGCTTGGCGAACGCACGTTCTAGCGTATCTCCGCATCGCGGCGGTCGTTCCCGGCGGATTCCTCTTCATCGGCCACCAACGCCAACTCGGCGTCCAACCGGGTGTCGCTCAACTCGACCGGATCGGTGCTCGCGATCCGTTCGATCCGACGCGCGGCCTTAGTACCGATGCCGTGTGCGAGTGCGGTGCGCAGGTCATCCAACGAAGGCAGATCGACCGGCCACTCCGGCCTGGGCGGCGCCACGAGGGCGAGTCCGGCGAGCAGCTCCTCCAATCCCTCGCGACCGTTGCGACGCAGTGCCTGCGCCGGCGAGGCGCCGCGCAGGCGGGGGTCCGGTGCACTCACCCAGTCGCCGACGTGGAGGTCGTCGGCCACATAGCGCCGAGCCGCCCTGCACAGGACGAGCAACAGTTCAGCGGCATCGAGCAACTCCACCCGCGGGCGCGCGGGTGTCCTCGCCGCGCTCCACGCACGCACGGTGTCGCGCGAAGTCCCGAGCGCCGACGCCAACTGCGTCGCCGACCGGAAGTAGTTGCGAAGCTCGCCTGCGACGCCTTTGGCTCGCGCACTGCGCTCCGTCCGTGCGCGACGACGCGAGCCATCCGCCACAGCGGGAACCGCTCTCAATGTCTTGTGCGCGCTCATAATCCCTTTCTACTCTCGTCGAAGCAATGGCAAATGTAGCACAAAAATACGGCGTGCCCCAGGCAACGTTCTACGTCGCTCCCTTGCTGGCGACGCTCGCCGAGAAAACCCGACAGTCGTCCGCGCTCAAAGCGATCTCGTATCATATCTCTAGAAAGAGATACCGCTGTAGGTATCGACGCCACCCAGAAAGCAGGCAAGGTCATGCCCGAGCGCGATTTCCTGGACAAGATGATCGACAAGCGCGCGGCGCGCAACCCCGAGTTCCCGCGGTTGCTGGACGCGGCTCGCCGGCGCCGCGATCTGCTGCGTGCCCTGGCCGCCCAGCGCGAGGAGCAGCGGCGCTCGCAGACCGCCGTCGCCGCGGCGATGGAGACCTCGCAGTCCTTCGTCGCGCGCCTGGAGACCACCGCAGCGGACGCGAAGATATCGACGGTCGATCGCTACGCGGAGAGCCTCGGCTATGTCTTGCAGTACCACCTGATCCCTACGGCTCAGGCGGACAGCGCCCAGTCGGTCGTGGTACATGCACCCGGCGGTGTGCGCTGACAAACCCAGGGCGGTTGGCTAGAGCGGGGCGCCCGTACCGCGCCCGTCGCTCAGGGTTGCGTGAGGGAACGGTAGTAGACCGGGCGATCGCCGTAGTGCGCTTGGAACGCGGCCATGGCTGGGCATTCTGTCAGAGTCTCTCCTACCCACGTGCGTCTCGTCGACTTGCGCCGCCCGAATTGCGCCGCCGGGGCTCAGGCGAACAGCGCCGCCCGTGGTGGCGCGAGGACTCGGCGTCAGTGACCCTTCGTCTCGTGACTGCTCGCCGGCAACGACACCGTCCCCAACCCTGGGAACACCACCGACGTCGCCGAGGCCCTCGACGTATACATCGACGTACGCATCAAGTCCCAACCACGCAACGGCAAGCGCCACGCCGCCATCGAGGTCCACGAAGCCCCGGCTTGAGCGATCCGGCGCGCTACCCGCCGCATGCGGGGGTCCCGTCCGGATGGCCTGCGAGAAGGATCAGACGGAAGCGGCCTCCGACCGCGCAGTACTCAAGTTCGCAGATTTCAACTGCCGATACGTTGCGCACACACCAACGACCGAGAGAAGGGATCATTGTGCTAGCCAGCGCAGGTGGCGGTGCCGTCGCACTGCTTGTTGTTGTCGTCGGGATCGGCTTTTACTTCTTGCCGACCATCATTGCGGTTGCGCGAAAGGTCACCAACCAGGGCAGCGTCTTGGTGATCAACTTCTTCCTCGGCTGGACTTTCGTCGGCTGGGTTGTGGCGCTCGCGATGGCGTGTCGCACGAGCGACGTCAGCGCGCGATAGCTCGGGCCGCCCGCGCTCGAGCGGCCCGGACAGCGACGCCGAGGACGCCGAGCAGGATACCGACCGCCCCCGGAGTCCAGTTCGACCGGCGGCAAGGCACAGACGCGGCGCCCCCCGCGCCCGGCCGCGGGCTCGCGCGAGAGCCGATACCGCGAGAACCGCGAGACGCTCGACACGCGACGATCGCAGGCAGCGCGGACGCGCAAGGCGTGCGTCGGAGCGCGCAAGCGCGGCGCGGGCGGCGGAGCGGATCGCCGATTCAGCGAGATTTACATTCGTTTTCGCCGCCCATTAGCCGCCACACATTCGCCGGCACCAGCATGGACTCACCCCAACATGGAGGTGACCCATGAAGCGCCTGATCTCACTTGCCCTACTCGCCGGCCTCACCGGAGCGGCAATGGCAGCCGCGGCTGTCGTGCTGCTCGGCGGTTCCGCCGGGGGCCGCACGACCACCACGGTCGCGGCAGCGACCACGAGCGCCGCCAGCACCGGTGGGAGCGGCGGGAGCGGTGGCTCGCGGCGCGAGGTCTCCTCCTCCTCCAGCGCCAGCCCGCTGACCGCCACCCAGATCTACCAACAGGACTCCAGCGGCGTCGTCGCGATTCGCGTCAGAACGGCTTCCGGCGAAGACAGCGGTACCGGCATCGTCCTCAATGACAGCGGTCTGATCCTCACGAACAACCACGTCGCCGCCGAAGCGAGTTCGATCACGGTGAGTCCGGGCAAGTCGGCCAGCCAGACCACGACGGCGACGCTCGTCGGCGCCGACCCCAACAGCGACCTAGCGCTGATCAAAGTCGACCCTTCCGGCCTCGGCCTGAAACCGCTGAAGCTCGCGAGCTCGGGCACCGTGGAAGTCGGCGACCCAGTTTACGCAATCGGCAACCCTTACGGGCTCGACGAGACCCTCACCCGCGGCATCGTCTCCGCGCTCGGACGCGAAATCGCGGCTCCCGACGGCGCGAAGATCGGCGGCGCGATTCAGACCGACGCCGCCCTGAACCCCGGCAACTCCGGCGGCCCACTGATCGACGCGCAGGGCGAAGTGATCGGCGTCAACTCCCAGATCGCCAGCGAGCAGACCGATACCGCGGGCTCGCAGCCGGGCAGCACCGGCGTCGGCTTCGCGATCTCCTCGAACACCGCGGCGCAAGTAATCAAGACGATCGAGTCCGGCGGCGCTAGGAGCACAACCACGCCGCAGGCAAGCGCCGCATCCGGACGCGCGAGCGAAGGCGCAGGCGAAAGCAGCGAAGCCTCCCCTTACAGCGAAAGCGGCTCCACCGAAGCTGGCGGGAGCCGTGACACCGAAGCGGGTGGGAGCCGCGGCGCCGAAGCGGGCGCCGCCGGCGGCGACCCCTACAGCGAAGAAGCCGCCGCCGGCAGCGAAGTGAGCGGCGGGCGAGTCGTGATCGTCCCCTGAGAAGATGCGCGCGTGCCGCGCAGCCCCGACGATCGCCCAGCCACCCCTCCCGGTGAGAGCACCCCGCCGGGAGGGTCTGGTGGAAGACCCGCGCAGACCTCCTCCAGCGGAGACCGCGAGCAGCTCTCCCCCGCCGCATTACGCCGGATCTTCCGCGAGGCGCGGCGCGACCCCGGGCTCGCGGTGCTCGAGGGATTGCATCCCCTCAAGCACGCGATCCGCTTCGGCGCGGAGATCGTGTGCGTCGCGATCACCGAGCGCGAGCGCCTGCAGGCGCTCGCGGGCGCGCTCGCCCCGGACGTCCTGGCGCGCATCGAGCGCGACGCGCAGGCGGTGTCGCGCGATGCGTTCGCGGCACTCGCGCCGCAACCCCCGGCGACCGGCGTGATCTCACTTGCGCGCCGAACACCGGGATCGGCCGAGACACTGCTGGCCGCCGAGGCCGCCGCTCCGGTCGTGTTGCTGGAGAACCCGCGCGACCTCGGCAACCTTGGCGCCTGCGTGCGCGTCGCCGCCGCGGCGGACATCGCCGGCGTGCTCAGCACCGGCGGACACGACCCCTGGGATCCGGCGGCGCTGCGCGGCAGCGCGGGCCTGCACTTCGCGCTGCCCGTCTGCCACCTCGGCGAGGACGCGCTCGCGCGCCTCGGCGGTTCCCCCGCGCAGCACGACCACGAGCGCCCACTGATCGCGGTCGATCCCGACGGCGAGCAACTGCACCCCACCCAACTTCCCGCGCGCGCAATCCTCGCGTTCGGCGGCGAGCGCCGCGGTCTCTCCGCGGAGCTCCTCGCAAATGCCGATGCGAGGGTGAGCCTGCCGATGCGCGCGGGCGTCTCGAGCCTCAACCTCGCGACGTCGGTCGCGGCGCTGCTCTACGCCTGGCGCCTGTCCTGACCCTTGCCAATCCGCTTCGTGCTCCACCAGACCCACCCGCCGACGGCGAGCACCGGCGCGACGTACATCCCGGCCGTGTACCAGTGATAGAAGCACGCGAGCGTGAACATCCCACCAAAAGCTACCACGGCCCGCCGCCGGTGCTCGTCATGGACTCGCGCAGCCACGTAGGCTGAGGAGCCGTGATCTCCGTACCTCCGCTCGCGGTCTCCGAGGGCCTGCTGGCAGCGACCCAGCTCGGGCCGCTGATGGTCCTCGGCCTGCTCTACGCGTGGCGCGTGCGCCGCCTCGCGCTGGAGGGGCGCCCGGTCCCGGGCTCGCGCCAGGCGTGCTTCTACGGCGGGTTCGTCGTGATCGGCGCCGCGCTGACCTCACTCGGAAAGGCCAGCCAGGAACTGCTGTTCGTGCACATGATCGAGCATCTCCTGCTCGGCGACATCGCCGCGCTGCTGATCGTGCTCGGCCTCACCGCCTCGGTGATCGCGCCGATCCTGCGCATCGGCTTCTTCAATCGGCTGCGCGTGCTCGCGAACCCGCTGATCGCGTTCCCGCTGTGGTTGATCGACTTCTACGCCTGGCACCTGCCGGTCTTCTACCAGGCCGCGCTGCGCCACTCGGGCTGGCACGCGCTCGAGCACGCGATGTTCCTCGGCTTCGGGATCAACATGTGGATGTGCCTGTTCGGGCCACTGCCGATGCCCGCGTGGTTCGGGAACCTCGGCAAGCTGATCTACATCATCGCCGTCCGCCTCGCCGGCAGCGCGCTCGGGAACATCTTTCTCTGGTCGGGCACCGTGTTCTACCCGTACTACCTGCAGAGCGACTCGCTGCGCCACATCTCGCCGATCGCCGACCAGAACATCGCGGGGGCGGTGATGATGATCGAGGAGAGCCTGCTCACGATCGGCCTCTTCTGCTGGCTGTTCCTGAAGACGGCGCGCGAAAGCGAGGAACGCCAGGACCTACTCGACTTCGCCACGCGCCACGGCGTCGCGCTCAGCGAGAAGCGTGCCGCGCGCGCGATCGCAGCCGGACGCGGCGGCGATCTGCGCAAGCGCTTGGAATTACGGATCGAGACCGGCTCCAGCGGCTCCGCCACGCCGCTGCGCGAGGACCTCGGGGAGCCGAGCACTCGCTGAGTCGCCCCGCCGCCCCCTGACGCACGCCCCCGCTGGACCGGAGGCGAGCAGCGCGGCGCCTCACGGGCGCGGGACGCCCGACCGAACCGCGACCCGCGCGCGTGCGATCGCCTACTCTGGAGGCATGTGCGTTGGATGCGCAATGGCGGCCGCCTCGGCGGCCAGCGGCTTTCGCACCTGGCTGCAGACCCACCACTTCGGCTGGCTCACCCCGCAGCGCATGCGGCGGCTGACGATCGGCGCGATGTGCGCCGCCGGGCTCGTCTCGACGGTCGGCGTCAGCGGCTCCACGCCGCCCGCGGCCGCCGCACACGTCGCACACGTCGCACGTCCGGCGGGCACGCCGCACGTCGCCACGCAGCGCTAGCCGGGTGGGGCGCCGCTTCGGCCACCCACCCGAGCAGCGAGCTTCAGCCTCCCGCGACCGCCGGCAGGATCGTCAACTCGGCTCCATCGGCCACCGGCGTCTGCAGGCCGTCGAGGAAGCGGATGTCCTCGCCGCCGAGGTAGACGTTCACGAAGCGCCGCAGCGAGCCGTCATCGTCGGCGATCCGCTGGCGCAGCTCGCCGTAGCGATCGAACAGGCCGCCCAGCACCTCCTGCACCGTCGCGCCTTCGACCTGCGCCTCGCTCGCGCCCTCGGCGGCGGCGCGCAGCTGCGTGGGGATCTTCACCGTCACGGACATCCTCTCAGCTCGATGCGCCTAGGCCCACGGCACACATCCGCCGCGGAGCCTTGAACGTCGCCGGCATCGTCTCAGCCTCACCCGCCGGCGCCCGCGAGCGCGGCGGTCGAGCCCGACGGCGAGACGGCGTCCGCGAGACCCGCTTCAAACGCCTCGACGCTCGGCTCGATCGTGTGCGTCTCAAACGTGCCGCGCACCGCGTCGAGCGTCTTTAGACCCTCGCCGGTAATTACCAGCACGACGCGCTCGTCGGGGTCGATCTCACCGCGCGCGGCGAGCTTGGCGAGCACCGCGGTCGTGACGCCGCCGGCGGTCTCCGTGAACACTCCGGTCGTCTCCGCGAGCAGCCTGATGCCCGCGCGGATCTCCTCGTCGCTGACGGAGTCCACCGAGCCGCCGCTGCGGCGCGCGAGATCGAGCGCGTAGGGACCATCCGCGGGGTTGCCGATCGCAAGCGACTTCGCGATCGTGCTCGGCTTGACCGGCCGGCAGACGTCGTGACCCGCCGCAAACGCGCTGGCGACGGGGGAGCAGCCGTCGGCCTGCGCCCCGTTCATGCGCGGCAGCCGACCCTCGATCAACCCCAGCTCGGTCCACTCCTGAAAGCCCTTCGCGATTTTCGTGAACAGCGAGCCCGAGGCGATCGGGACGATGCAGCGGTCCGGCAGCTCCCAGCCGAGCTGCTCGGCGATCTCGAACGCAAGCGTCTTGGAGCCCTCCGCGTAGTACGGGCGCAGATTGATGTTCACGAACGCCCAATCGCGCTCGGCGCACAGCTCCGTGCAGAGACGGTTGACGTCGTCGTAGTTGCCCTGCACGCCGACGAGCTTCGTTCCGTAGACGCCCGTCGCGAGGATCTTCTGCTCCTCGAGGTCGGAGGGGATGAACACATAGGAGTCCAATCCCAGCGCCGCTCCGTGCGCGGCGACCGAGTTCGCGAGATTACCGGTCGAGGCGCAGGCGATCGTCTCGAAGCCCAGCTCGCGGGCGCGCGTCACCGCGACCGAGACGACGCGGTCCTTGAAGGAGTGCGTCGGGTTGGCCGCGTCGTTCTTGACCCAAACCTCGCGCAGGCCGAGTCGCTGCGCGAGCCGGTCCGCGCGGATCAGCGGCGTGCAGCCAGCCGGCAAGCCAACACGCGAAGCCAGGCGTCCCGAGGGCCCCGGAGGCCCGCCCGCGAGCGGCAGGAAGTCCGCGTAGCGCCAGATGTTCTGCGGGCCGCCCTGGATGCGGCGGCGCAGCTCGCCCACGTCGAGGTTCGCGCGGTCGTCGTCGTAGGCGACCTCCAGCGGCCCGAAGCAGCGCTCGCATACGTAGAGCGCCTCCAGCGGGTATTGGGTATCGCACTCCCGGCACTTCAGGTGGGTTGCAGCCATCTCGGACTCCTTCGATCTGTGGTCTTCGCCGGTGTCACGGTGTGGCGAAGAGCAGAAGCCCGCCACACATCTAGCTGGAATTGGCACCTTCCCGCAGTGACGTCTGCGGTGGTTGCCGGGGCTTCGTCGGGCCAGTCCCTCCACCCCTCTGGATGTGTACAGCTGAGGCACACTATATCGGACGCGCGGCGGAATTGCATGAGGGCGAGAAGCGGCCCTCGACACGCCGAGCCGAGTTCGTGGCGTGTCCCGATCGGCGCTCGCCGCGGACGCGGTAACGCTGTCCTCCCAGCGGTGTAGGCCATCTCGATGGATGCCTCCCTGGAGCATACGCACCCGCCGCAGGGTGCCCAGACCCAACCCGGGCCACAGACGAGCGCCTTCGAGCTGGCCGAGCCCGCGACGAAGAAGCGCATGCTGATCATCGTCAACCCCTACGCGTCAACGGTCTCGGAGAACCTGCGCCATCTCGTCGTGCACGCCCTGCAGGGGCGCTTCGAGGTCGACGCCGTCGACACCGAGGCGCGCGGCCACGCCACCGAGATCTGCCGCGAGGCCGCGCACGAGGGCTACGACGTCGTCGTCGCGTTCGGCGGCGACGGGACCGTCAACGAGGCCGCGAACGGCCTGCTGGGCTCGAGCACCCCGCTGTGCTGCCTGCCGGGCGGCTCGGCGAACGTGTTCGGCAAGATCCTCGGCATCCCCGGCGAGCTGGTCGATGCGACCGAGCATCTTCTGGGTTTGGCCGACGACTGGCGCGTGCGCAAGGTCGACCTCGGCGTCGTCAACGGACGCTGCTTCACGTTCGCCTCCGGCCTCGGCCTCGACGCCAGCGTCGTGCGGCGCGTGGACTCCAACCCGCATCTGAAGGCGCGGTTCGGACCGTGGTACTTCACGTGGATCGCCGTCGGGACCTTCGCACGCCGCTACCTCGTGCACCCACCGCGCCTGCGCGTGTCGCTCGGCGAGCAGACATTCGAGGGCGTCACCGCGATCGTGCAGAACGGCTCCCCCTTCACCTACTTCCAGAACCGCCCGATCGAGATCGCCGAGGACGCGGCGCTCGATTCGGGCACGCTCTCGGGCTGCGTGCTGCAGCGCGCGCGTCCCCACGACATGCCCTTCATCGCCTGGCGCGCGTTCTCCTCGCGCGCACGCCTCGCGCGCCACCGCCAGATCTCGAGCTTCCGCGAGGCGACCGCGCTGACCGTACGCAGTGCCGACGAGCGGCCGCTGCCGCTGCAGGTCGACGGCGACTACCTCGGCGAGGTCGAGGAGGCCAACTACTCGATCCTGCCGCAGGCGCTCAACGTGGTGGCCTGAGACTCGCGCGCGCCCTCCGCGCCGCCACCGGCCCACGCACATCCGTGCGCCGCGACCGGGGGCGCAGTCGCCCCGCCCCTATCCCGCGGCGCCCGGCGTGACGCGGTAGGCGTCGAACACCGACTCGGTGTTGCGCAGGCGGTTGATCGCGCCCTTCAGCGAGTGCGTGTCGGCGACCTCGACCACGAAGCGGTTCTTGACCATCGGCGGGTTCGACAGGCAGCGCGCTTCGAGGATGTTCGCCCCGGACTCCGAGAACACTCGCGAGAGGTCCTCCAGTAGGCGGTGGCGGTCCCACGCGTCGATCTGAATTTCAACGACGAACGCGGTCGCCTGCTCCCCTTCCCAGTAGACCGGCGTGAAGCGCTCGGGATTCTTGCGCAGCGTCGCCGTGTTCGGACAGTCCTCGCGGTGGATCGTGATCCCGCGCCCGAGCGAGATGTAGCCGACGATCGGATCGCCCGGGACGGGCCGGCAACACTTCGCGAGGCGCAGCATCACGTCCTCGACGCCCTCCACGCGGATGCCGTACTGCCCGGAGGAGCGCGTCGGGCGCCGGCGCGAGCCGCCGACCTTCAGCAGGTCCGTGGCAGCCGTCGCGCCGCCATCGGCGGCCTCGCCCTGCTTGAGGCGCTGCATGACCTTGTTGAGCACGACCTTCGGCGAGATCTTCGCGCCGCCGAGCGCGATGTAGAAGTCATCGGCCTTGCGGTAGCCCATTTCGCGGATCACGTCGGCGAGCAGCGCCGAGCCGGTGATCTTCTGCGCCGGCAGGCCCTGCTTCTTGAGGTGTTCCTGCAGCAGGTCGCGGCCGGTGTGCTCGGTGTCCTGGCGGGACTCCGCTTTGAACCAAGCGCGGATCTTGTTGCGCGCGCGCGTCGTCTTGACCATCGCCAGCCAGTCGCGCGAAGGGCCGCGCTCGCGCTTGGCGGTGAGGATCTCGACGATGTCGCCGCTGCGCAGCTCGTAGTGCAGCGGCACGATCTTGCCGTTCACCCGCGCGCCGACGCAGCGGTGGCCGATCTCGGTGTGCACCTCGTAGGCGAAGTCCAGCGGCGTCGCGCCCGCCGCGAGCGACTTCACTTCGCCCTTGGGCGTGAACACGTAGACCTCGTCCTCGAACAGGTCGATCTTCAGGCTCTCCATGAACTCCTTGGGGTCGGAGAGCTCCTGCTGCCAGTCGAGCATTGAGCGCAGCCACTTGAGCTTCGCATCCTCCGGCCACGCCGAGGATGCGCCGCCCTCGCCCTTGCGGGCGGCGGCGTCGCCGCCGTGCGGTTCGGAGGACCCGCCGCGGCGCTGCTTGTACATCCAGTGCGCCGCGACCCCGAACTCCGCCATCTCCTGCATCTCGTGCGTGCGGATCTGGATCTCCAGCGGCTGTCCCTCGGGCCCGATCACCGTCGTGTGCAGCGACTGGTACATGTTGAACTTCGGCATCGCGATGAAGTCCTTGAAGCGCCCCGGCAGCGGCTTCCACAGCGAGTGGATCACGCCGACCGCGCCGTAGCAATCCTTGACCGAGTCCACGATCACGCGCATCGCGGTGAGGTCGTAGATCTCGTTGAACTCGCGCCCCTTCTTGGTCATCTTCGAGTAGATCGAGTAGAAGTGCTTCGCGCGGCCCGCGATCTGCGCGTTGACTCCCAGCTTGTCGAGCTCCGCCGAGAGGTACGCGCCGGCTTCGCTCACGTAGCGCTCGCGCTCGTCGCGCTGCTGCGCGACGAGCCCCTTGATCTCCTGGTACTTGCGCGGATGCAGCGTCGCGAACGCGAGATCCTCGAGCTCCCACTTGATCGCGTGGATGCCGAGGCGATGCGCGATCGGCGCGTAGATCTCCAACGTCTCCTTGGCCTTGTCGATCTGCTTCTGCTTGGGCATCGCCTCGATCGTGCGCATGTTGTGCAGGCGGTCGGCGAGCTTGATCAGGATCACCCGCACGTCGGTCGCCATCGCGACCATCATCTTGCGGTAGTTCTCCGCCTGCGCCTCGTCGCGCGAGCGGAACGTGATGCCCGTCAGCTTCGTCACTCCATCGACGATCGCCGCGATCTCCTCGCCGAAGCGCTCGCGCACCTCCTCGATCGAGGCCGAGGTGTCCTCGACCGTGTCGTGCAGTAGCGCCGCGCACAGCGTCTCGGTGTCCAGCCTCATGCCCGCGCAGATCCGCGCCACACCGACCGGGTGCACGATGAAGTCCTCGCCGGTCTTGCGCAGTTGGTCCGCGTGATGCTCGCAGGCGAACACGAACGCCTCCTCGACGCGCTCGCGGTCGATGCGCACCGTCGAGTCCGCGGCGTGCTCGGAGACGATCGCGAACAGGTCGCCGAGCAACCGCCGCTCGAGCTCGTTCAGCCGCTGCGCGGAGGCCGGCCGGCTCACCGCGGGCCGCGCGGCGCTCGGCTCTTGGACCGTGATCTTGGGATCTTGCGGGATCGCCATGCCTTAAGGGTAGGGGACCAGGTGGGCGCCTTGAAGGAGAGCCGCGATCCCGGCCGCGCGCCGCGGGGTGCTGCGGGGCTCAGGCGAACAGTACGAGCTCCTGCTCGGCGCCGACGGGGATCGCCTCGGGGGCGGGCGCCTCGTCCGCGGAGCGCGCGACGGGCTCGCACGCCTGCGCGTGGCGCAGCACGAGGCGCGGCTCGCTCACGCCGCGCCACTCGTTGACCTCGAGCGCGAACGTCGCGTCGGCGGGTACGCCGTCCTCGACAGGCAGACGTGTGCCCCTGCCGAAGGCGACCGCGCGAGCGCGCGCCGCGCCCGCGCGGATCGCGAAGCGCACGTGCCGCCCTTCCCCCATCGCCCGCCGGTCCGCGAATGTGGCTCCGCGCAACAGCAGCGACACCGGGGGGTTGGCGCTCCCGAACGGCGCGAGCGCCTGCAGCTCCTCGGCCAGCTCCATGCCCAGCTCCTCGCAGGCGACGATCGCGTCGACGCGCTCCGGGCGCACCGGCGGCTCGGCCCCTAGCGTCGCTCGCGCGTGCGCGGCGAAGGCCTCGCCGAAATCCTCGAGCCGCTCGCGCGCGATCTCCAGGCCCGCAGCCGCGCGGTGGCCGCCGTAGCGCAGCAGGTGGCCGGCGCTCGCGTGCAGGGCGCCGAGCAGGTCGAAGTCCTCGATGCTGCGGCCCGATCCGCGGCCGGTGTCTCCGTCCAGCGCGATCAGCACGAACGGGCGGTGATGGCGCTCGACCAGGCGCGAGGCGACGATCCCGATGACTCCCGGGTGCCAACCCTCGCCGGCGAGCACGTAGCCGGCCAGCTCGCCCCGCGACTCGCGCAGCTGCGCGAGCTGCGCCTCGGCGTCGGCGAGGATGCGCAGCTCGGTGTCGCGACGCTCGTGATTGGCGCGGTCGAGCTCCGTCGCGACCTGCAGCGCGCGCGCGGGGTCCGCGGTGAGGATCAACTCCAGGCCCGCATCCGCTCGATACAGGCGGCCCGCGGCGTTCAGGCGTGGCGCGAGCGCGAACGCCACGGAGCGCTCGTTGACCTTCGCCGGGTCCGAGATCCGCGCCACCGTCATCAGGGCGCGCAGCCCCGGCTTGGCGGTCCCCGCGAGCGCCCGCAGGCCGCGGCGCACGAGCGACCGATTCTCGCCGAGCAGCGGCACGACATCGGCAATCGTCGCCAGCGCGACGAGGTCGAGATCCTCGTGCGGGTGGTATCCGGCAGCCATGCCCGCGTCAGCGCCGGATCCGGTGGCGGTGTCCTCGTCAAGGCGCGCCGCAGGCGTGTCGCCTAGCGAGCGCCTGCCATCAGTGCGGTCGCGACCCGCGGCCTCCCACAGCGCCAACGCGAGCTTGTGCGCTACCGCGGTCGCGCACAGATCGGGGCACGGGTAGCCACACTGCGCGGGGTGCACGATCGGGGCACGTGGCAGCTGCCCATCGACGCGCGGCGCGTGGTGATCGGTCACGACGACGTCGATCCCCAGCGACTTCGCGAGCTCGACCTCGGCGACCGCCGTGATCGCGCAGTCGACCGTCACGAGCAGACGCGTGCCGCGCTGGGCCAGGCGCCTGACGGTGTCGGGGTTCAGGCCGTAGCCGTCGCGGGCGCGGTCGGGCAGGTACCAGTCGACGTTCGCGTGCAGCGCGCGCAGTGCGCGCACGAGCACCGCGGTCGAGCAGATCCCATCGACGTCGTAGTCGCCGTGCACGGTGATCCGCGTACCCGCTTGGACGTGCGCGCGGATCCTCGCGATCGCCTCCTCGATCCCCGCGAACGCTGCCGCTGGGTGCTGCTCGTCGGCCGCGAGGAACGCGCGGGCGCGCTCGGGGTCGCAGAGCCCGCGACGCACGAGCACCTGTCCGAGCGCCGCGCTGACCCCGAGCTCGCGCTGCAGGCCGCCGACCTGCAGCTCGGCGCACGGCGCGACCTCGAAGCGGCGAATCTCATCCATCGGCCAACCCTACGGGCCGGCCCGGACGCCGAGCGCTTGCTCAGGCGCTCGACGCGAGCTTCAGGCGCTCGCGTCGCAGGCCCTCGAAATAGACAGCGGCGATCCCGATCAGCGCGCCCGGCACGGCGTAGAGCACGACGGCGACATCGGTCGCCTTTTTGCCGGGGATCTGCAGACCGGAGACTTTGACGCTGTAGATCGCGGTCGCGATCACGATCGCGCCGAGCAGCGCGCCGACGAACGCGCCGACGATGCCGCCCCAGAAGTGGTCGGGCAGGAAGATCGTGAAGTGCCAGATCGCGAGGCCCATCATGACCCAGCCGAGCATGCCCATCAGCGAGCCCTCCCGTGACGGCGATTACGTGGTTTTTTGCGCTGCTTGGACTGGTCCTTGAGCACGAGATCCTCGGGTGTGAGGTCGGCGGCGGGGTCGCGCGGGCTCGGCGGCGCGGACTCCCCGGCGGGGGTCTCCGCGCTTGGCGGGGTGCGCGTCGGCGTGCCGGCGCGCGGCGGGGCGTCCTTGACGGGCACGGCCCCGGTGGTGGTGGCGGAGCCGCGTCCGCTGCCGGCGCCGCGACGCGGTGTGCGCGGGCCCCCACCTACCGGACGTGCCGGCGGAGCGCCGCCCTCGCTCTCGATGTCGAGGTCGCGCACGAGCGCGTCGAACTCGGCCTTCGAGAGGTTCTCGCCGGGCTCCTCGGGGGCAATCAGGCTCCCTTTGCGCCCACGCCGCTGCTCCTGCACGGGCTCCGTATCGACCGGGGCGCCGGCGATCGCCGTGGCGTAGGCGGGTACGTGGCCGAGCTCCCCGACGATCCGCGCGCGGCGGTTGCGGTAGGCCCCCTCGCGCTCCTTCCAGTGCGTCAGCACTGGCGAGGCGATGAAGATCGAGGAGTACGCGCCGGAGGCGATTCCGATCATCAGCGCGAACGCGAAGTTCTTGAGCGTTTCACCGCCGAAGAGCAGCAGCGCAATCACGGGCAGCAGCGTGCAGAAGCTCGTCGCCAGTGAACGGGTCAGCACCTCGGACATCGAGCGGTTGACGATCTGCGAGAACGCGGCACGCGGCATGCGCGGCACGTTCTCGCGCACACGATCGAACACAATGATCGTGTCGTAGAGCGAATAGCCGAGGATCGTCAGCAGCGCGGCGACGGTCGCGGTCGAGACTTCGCGCCCGGTTAGCGCATAGACGCCCGCGGTGATCAACAGGTCGTGCATCAACGCGATCAGCACGGGCACGGCGTACTTCCACTCGAAGCGCAGCGCGATGTAGATCGAGATCACGAGCAGCGAGGCGATGATCGCGATCACGGCACTCTTGGCGACGGTCTGGCCGAACGTCGGCCCGATCGTGTCGTCGGAGGTGTTGCGCAGGCCGTAGGCGGTGTTCAGGGCTTCCTCGACGTGCACGACTTCGAGCGGCTTGAGTTTCTTGATCGAGATCTGATAGCCGTTGCCGCCGACGTTCTTGTCGCCGGTGAGCTTCTGGATCTTGGCGTTGCCGAGGCCTTTGGTGGCGAGCACGGAGCGGATCTGGGTCTCGCTGACGGGCTTGATGAACGCCGTCTGGATGCGCGTGCCCGATGTGAAGTCGATGCCCAGGTTCAGGCCCTTGCCGCCGATCGCGAGCGCGCCGATCAGCAGGATCGTGCCCGACAGCGAGAAGAACCACTTCGAGGCGCCCATGAAGTCGAACGTCCAGCCTTTGCCGCGCCGCTCGGCGCCGAGCATCGCGGGGTGCCCGACGAGCGGAGAGCGCCCCATCAGTCCAAGCGCGGCCTGCGTGGCGAGGACCGCGGTGAACAGCGTCAACAGCGTGCCGATGCCGAGCATGAACGCGAAGCCCTGCACCTGCGCGGTAGCGAGCGCGAACAGGATGAAGGCGGTCATGAACGTGACGACGTTGGCGTCGACGATCGCCGCGAAGCCGCGCTTATAGCCCGCGGCGATACCCGCGGTGATCGAGCGCCCGCCGCGGATCTCCTCCTTGACGCGCTCGAAAATCACGATGTTCGCGTCGGCGGCGATCCCAATCGTGAGGATCAGCCCGGCGATGCCCGGCAGCGTGAGCGTGACCGGGATCGCCTTGATCAGCGCAAAGAAGTAGACGGCGTAGATCGCGAGACCCCCGATCGCGATCATGCCGAGGATGCGGTAGAAGAGCAACAGGAACAGGCAGACGACGGCGAGGCCGACGAGACCCGCGACGAGACCCTGTTTGAGCGCCGTTTTGCCGAGCGTCGCCGAGACCTTCGATTTGGCGATCAGTTCGAGCTTGAGCGGCAGCGCGCCGGATTGCAGCTCGTCGGCGAGGTTCTGCGCGGAGGTGATCGTGAAGCCGCCGGTGATCTCCGAGCCATTGGTGGCGTCGATCCCTTCGGGGTACTGCGTGAAGTCGATCGAGGGCGCGGTGACGACCTGTTCGTCGAGCACGATCGCGAAGTGCTGCAGCGCATTGGCCTTGATGACACCGGGCAGCATCGCGTTTTCGCCGCGTTGGGCGATCTTCTTGGTGACGTGTTCGAAGATCTTGCGCCCGGAGGACGAGAAGCCGAACGTGACATCAGGGAGCCCCGACCCGCTTTCCTGGAAGCTCTGCTGGGGGTTGTTGATGTCCTGCCCGCTCAGCACCGGTTCGTCGTTGAGGACGTAGAAGCTGTTCGGCGAGGGGTTGTTGACTTTGCCGCTGAATTCTTCCGGGCGCGCCTGCACGAGGATCGTGCCGGGGTTCACACGCACGGCCTTCACGGTGGCGCCGGCCGGCGGCTTGTAGCCGTCGGCGTAGAGCTGGGACTCGGTGTCTTGCGGGGGGCAGACTGGCTTGCCGCCGGCGCAGAGCATCTTTTCGTGCTTGGTGTCAAGCAGGTACCAGGAGCCGTAGATGCAAGCGTTGAGCTGCGCGGGCGTGCAGCCCGGGTCGAGCGTGGTGTCCGTCGAGCGGAGGATCGCGGGGCGTTTGGCGGCGAGCTGCACGGCCTTGTACTCGAGCAGCCCGGAGCGGACCGCGGCCGCTTCCGGGCCGCCGGTCACAGCGGGATTGCTCGGCGCGGGCTTGCCTTCGGGGCCGATGACGTTGGGCTCCCAGTCGTAGAAGTGCAGCTGGGCGGTCTTGCCGACCTGTTCCTGGGCGCGCGCGGTATCTGTGACGTCCGGCAGCGCGACGTTGATTTCGTTTTCGCCGAGGCTCTGGATTTCCGGTTCGGCGACACCGAGCTTATCGATGCGCTTGCGCATGATGTCGATCGAGCGAGTCAACGATTCGGAGTTGACTTTGGCCTCCGGAGTCGGGCGGGCCTTGTAGACGAGCGAGACGCCGCCCTTGAGTTCGAGCCCTAGACGTGTGTGCTCGACGGCAATGATGACCGCCGATGCTGCCAGCAGCCCGGCGACGACCAGCAGCACGAGGATGTTGCGGCGGCGACTACCCATGACTGAAGCCTACTTGTCGGGGGTGAGCACGAGCAACAGGCCACCCTCATCGTCGTATGCGGGGAACATATCCGCGCGGGCGCTCGCGGGGAGATCGCGCTCGCCGTTGACACGCACGGGCTTGCCCATCGCGCGCACGCCCCACTCGAGCACGGTGCCGACGGGGTCGTCGCCGTTTGCGAACTCGAGGCCGAGCGCCTGCTCGACGGGGCGCCCGATCACGGCTTCCTCCTCGAGGCCGGTGAGCGCGAAGGCGTTCTTGCCGCAGCCGATCACGCGTCCCTCGCGGTCGCAGACGAAGAACGCGGCGTCCGGCGCGGGGTAGTAATCGTCGAGCAATTCGAAGAGGAACGCGAAGCCGCACTTCGCGCAGCCCTTGGGCTGGCGCGTGAAGCCGAGGTTGCGATCGATCTCGCTGGAGCGATGCCCACAGTTGGGGCAGATGAACGGGTGGGACATGTCACCACAGAGTAGGGAAGCGGCGCTGAGGAGGCCCCCGTCAGGGACAGGCGGTACGGGGAGCCCGGAAACGGGCGTGGGGAGCGTGGGAGAACGCAATGGGAGCCCGGGAAAAGACCTGGGGGGGCTAGAAAAGGCCCGGCGCGGCGATCGTCTCCGAGCCGCTGCTCGGCGCGGTCGCCGTCGACGTGGGAGGCTCGAGGCCCAGGTGCACGAAGGCGGCTGGGGTAGCGGCGCGTCCGCGCGGGGTGCGCTTGAGCAGACCCTCGCGCAACAGGTGCGGCTCGTAGACGTCCTCGATCGTGTCGGGCTCCTCGCCGACGGCGACCGCGAGCGTGGAGAGGCCGACGGGCCCGCCGTCGAACTTCTGGCAGATCGCGCGCAGGATCTCACGGTCGAGCCGGTCGAGGCCGCGCGCGTCGACCTCGAGCAGCTCCAGGGCGGCGTCGGCGGCGGCGGCGCTGAGGACACCGTCCATGCGCACCTCGGCGTAGTCGCGCACGCGCTTGAGCAGGCGGTTGGCCACGCGCGGCGTGCCGCGGCTGCGCGCGGCGATCGCGTCGGCGCCACCGTCCTGCAGGCGTATCTCGAGGATGCCAGCGGAGCGCTTGACGATCGCGGCGAGCTCGTCCACGGCATAGTGCTCCAGGCGCGCCTGGATGCCGAAGCGGTCGCGCAGCGGCGTGGTGAGCAGCCCACTGCGGGTCGTGGCCCCGACGAGCGTGAAGGGCGGCAGGTCCAGCGTGACGACGCGCGCACCGGCGCCCTGGCCGACGGTGATCGGTAGGCGGTGGTCCTCCATCGCGGGATAGAAGGTCTCCTCGAGCGTGCGCGGCAGGCGATGGATCTCATCGACGAAGAAGACGCTGCGCGGCTCCAGCGCGGTGAGGAACGCCGCGATGTCTCCCTTTCGCTCCAGCGCAGGCCCCGCGGTCTGCACGAAGGGCACGCCGAGCTCGCTCGCGACGATCTGCGCGAGCGAGGTCTTGCCGAGCCCGGGCGGCCCGGCGAGCAGCAGGTGGTCGAGCGCCTCGCCGCGCGCAGCGGCGGCCTCGATCGCGACGGCGAGCTGCTCGCGCAGCGCGCGCTGGCCGATGAACTCGCTCAGGCGGCGCGGGCGCAGCGTGCGCTCGAGCTCCTCCTCGAGCTCGTCCTCGCCGTCGAGGATCGGGGTTTGGATGCGGGTCACGGGTTCCTCATCTGGCGTCGGTCGACGTACGAGCGGCGCGCAGCGCATCGGCGAGCAGAGACTCGGCGCTGTCGCCGGAGGCTCGACGCAGCAGCTCCTCGGCCTCGGCGTGGTCGTAGCCAAGCTCGAGCAGGCCGTCGCGCGCGAGCACACGAGGGCTCGCGGCGCGACGCGCGGCGATCGCACTGCCGGCATCGACGTCGAGGACGTCGGCGAGGTCACCGACGACACCGACCTTCTCGCGCAGCTCGACGATGATGCGCTCGGCGGTGCGCTTGCCGATCCCGGGCACGGCCTGCAGACGCGCGGCGTCGCCGGCGGCGAGCGCGGCGACGAGCTCGCGCGGCGGCCCGCCGGAGAGCACGGCAAGCGCAACCTTCGGCCCGACGGCCTGCACGGAGAGCAGCATCAGGAACAGGTCGCGCTCCTGCTCGGAGTGAAAACCGTAGAGCGAGAGCGCGTCGTCGCGGACGATCAGGTGGGTGTGCAGCGTGGCCTGCTTGCCGACGGCGGGGACGTGGCGCAGGGTCTCGGCGGAGACCGCGGCGCGGTAGCCGACGCCGCCGCAGAGCAGCAGCACGTGGTCGGTACGCCGGACCGCGACCTCGCCGCGCAGGAGGCCGATCATCGCGGCACCCCGACCGCGCCGGGCGCGGGCACGCGTGCGCGGGCACGCGCGCCCGCGCGCTCGACGAACATGGACACACCGACGGCCGGCTCTCCCGCGGAGGGCGGCTCGCGGGGCTGCTGTGCAGCGGCGAGCGCGCCGGCGAGCGGTGCGCCGTTGCAGTGACAGATGGCGACGGCAAGCGCATCGGAGGCGTGATCGGGCCGTGGCAGCGCGGGCAGTTCGAGCAGGGTCTGGACCATCCGCGCGACCTGATCCTTGGCGGCGCGACCGTTGCCGCAGACGGCGGACTTGACGCGCTGTGGGGTGTAGGAGAAGCAGGGCAGGCCGCGCTGGCCGCCGGCGAGCATCGTGACGCCGCGTGCGTGCCCGACGGCGAAGGCGGTCTGCACGTTCTGGCCGAAGTAGAGCTGCTCGAGCGCCATCGCGGTGCAGGCGTGCTCGTCGATCAGCTCCAGGACGCGCCGGTGCACGGTGGCCAGGCGCGCCTCGAGCGCGAGCCCGGCGGGGGTGTCGATCACGCCGCCGTCGAGCGCGGCGAGGCGACCGCGGCGGCGCGTGACGACGCCGTAGCCGGCGTTGGCGAGTCCGGGGTCGATGCCGAGGACGATCATGGGGAGGGATTCTGCGCGGCGGCTCGGACGCCTGCTGACGGCGCGACGCTCCGAGGCCACTCCCGACCGCACCGCTGCACAGCTCCATCCGACACGTCTGCGACACTTGTCCGAGAACGACAGCAGAGCCGGACTGATGAGTTACGCACCTATCTACACTCCCATCATGGCCAGCCCCCCCCAGGGCGATTCTCGTAAGTCGTGGTCTCCCGAAGAGATCGCCCGCGAGGAGCGAGTCGGCAAATTACGAGCCGCACGCGATCGCGAGAAGTCGCCGGAGGAGCGATTGGAGGAGACGGTGCGTCTCAGCCGGTTCCTCAGCGAGCTGAGCCAAGGCCGTCGTGAAGATGTTCGAGCCCGATGAGCTGCTGCTTGCGCTGACTCGGGCGCAGGTTAGCTTCATCGTCATCGGTGGGGTCGCCGTCGGAGTCCACGGCTTCGTGCGCGCGACCAAGGACCTCGACATCGTCCCGGATCCCGACCCTGAGAACCTTGCGCGGCTCGCGCGCCTGCTGGTTGAGATCGACGCCCAGCAAGTTGGCGTCGGCGACTTCGCGCCTGAGGAGTTTCCGTGCGACCCGACCGACCCGGCTCAGCTGGCCGAAGGCGCCAACTTTCGGCTCGAGACCAGTCGCGGGCCACTCGACGTCATGCAATGGGTATCCGGTATCGAGGGTGATCTCGCGTATTCCGAGCTCGCGCGCCGCGCAATAGTCGTCGACTTCAGGGAGATCGAGATCCGTGTGTGCGAACTGGAGCACTTGCGAGCGATGAAGCGCGCGGCGAGCCGGCCCCAGGACTTGGAAGATCTGACCCGCCTCGAAGCCGGCTAACGGGCCGACCGGCCCTGAGCCGTGACACATACGCCCGCCGCCACCCGGCGCGCGACGTTCAAACGGAGCTTGCGCCCGCGCGCAACCCCCAGGGCGCGGCCCCGGAGGCCCAGAGGTCGTTGAGCGCGACGGCGTCCTTGTAGGTGTCCATGCACTCCCAGAAGCCCTCGTGGCGGTAGGCGCGCAGCTCGCCGGCGGCGGCGAGCCCTTCAAGTGGCGCACGCTCGAGCACGCTGTCGACCTCGAGGTAGTCGAACACTCCGGCGCGTAGGCAGAAGAACCCGCCGTTGATCCAATGCTCGGAGCGGGGCTTCTCGCGAAAGCCGAGGACGCGCCCGTCGGTGTCGTCGAGCTCGGTGATCCCGAACTGCAGCTCGGGGCGTGCGACGGTCATTGTGGCGAGCGCGCCGTGATCGCGATGGAACGCGAGCAGCCGGGCGAGGTCGATGTCGGCGAGCCCGTCGGCGTAGGTGGCGCAGAAGGATCCCTCGCCGTCCGCGGCGTCGGCGCAGTGCTTTGGTGAGCCATCGGGTCCGGGATCGGCGAGCGCTGCGCGCAGGAGCGGCTCGAGCAGCTTCAGGCGCCCGCCGGTGGGCGTGTCGAGCCCGGTGTCGAGGCATTCGACGGCGACGCCGTCGGGCCAGCGCTGAGCGGCGGCGAAGCGCTCGATGAGCTCGCCGCGGTAGCCGGTAGCGAGCAGGAAGCGCGTGAACCCCTGGGCGGCGTAGAGCGCGATGACGTGCTCGAGGATCGGCCGACCGCCGATCTCGACGAGCGGCTTGGGGATCTCGCGGGTGCGCTCCTGCAGGCGGGCGCCGCGGCCACCGCACAGGATCGCAACCGGAGGGCGGAGCTCGCTGCTCACGCGGCAGATGCTTGGAGGCGCCTCGACCGTGCGACGCTCACGCGGCGGCGACGCGTTCGAGCACATCGGCGGGAACGTCGAAGTTGGCGTGGACGGCGGCGACGTCGTCGTTCTCTTCAAGGGAGTCGATGAGCTTCATGAGCTTCTGAATCTGGCCGTCGTGCTCGATCGGGACGAGGCTCGAGGGCCGGTAGGTGAGCTCGGCGCTGTCGAGTTCGATCCCGGCCTCCTCGAGCGCGCGGCGCACGGCGGTGAAGTCGGCGAGCGTGGTAACGATCTCGAAGACGCCCTCGTCTTCGGAGATATCCTCGGCGCCGGCCTCGACGGCGAGCAGCAGGTCGTCCTCGCTGTAGCGCACGGCATCAACGAGGATCACGCCCTTCTTCTCGAACAGGTAGGCGACGGAGCCGGGCTCGCCGAGCGAGCCGCCGTGTTTGGTGAAGAGGTTGCGCACATCGGGTCCGGTGCGGTTGCGGTTGTCGGTGACGGTCTCCACGAGCAACGCGACGCCGGCGGGGCCGTAGCCCTCGTAGATGACGGTCTCCAGCGCATCGCCGTCGCCGCCCTCGCCGGTGCCCTTGGCGATCGCGCGTTCGATGTTGTCCTTGGGCATCGAGGCGGCTTTGGCCTTGCGCACGGCGTTCTCGAGGGCGGCGTTTGAATTGATATCCCCCCCACCCTCTCGTGCGGCCACGGTCACCGCGCGCGCCAGCTTCGTGAACTGCGCGCCGCGGCGCGAGTCGACGATCGCCTTCTTGTGCTTGATGGACGACCACTTGGAATGTCCGGACATGCCTGCAGAGAATAGTGTTTTGAAGGGCTCCGCTCCGCTGCGCCGTGGTGGTGATGCGGCGAACCGACCGGGATGGTCGGATTGGCGGATGGCCTCGCGCGGCCAGCGATCTGACCGATGCGGCCGAGAGCGTAGGATGCCGTTCATGCCGATCTCGACGCCCACGCCGGACATCTTCAAGGCCTATGACATCCGCGGCCTCTACGGCGAGCAGATCGACGGCGACGTCGCCGAACAGGTCGGGCGCGCGTTCGCGCGGGTGCTGGCGGATTTGGTGGGCAAGCCGCTGGGCGCGCTGCGCGTGGGCTTGGGGCGCGACATGCGCTTGACGGCGCCGGAGATGGCGGGGCGCTACCGCGAGGGCCTGCTGGCGGAGGGCGTGGCGGTGCTCGACGCGGGCGAGGTGGGCACGGAGATGCTCTATTACCTGGTCGGCTCGCGCGACCTGGACGGTGGGTTGATGTGTACGGCCTCGCACAACCCGAAGGCGTACACCGGAGTCAAGCTCGTGCGCGAGGGCGCGCTGGCGCTGTCGGGGGACAGCGGAATTCAGGACATCCGCCGGCTGATCGAGGCGGGCCTCGACGACGGCGGGCCTTCTCCAGCTACCGGCTCGGTGGGGGACGTCGACGTCTACGAGGAGTTCCAGCAGGCGGCGCTGCGCTTCATCGACCCGGACCTGATCAAGCCACTGAAGGTGGTCGTCGACGGCGGCAACGGGATGGCGGGCCCGATGGTGGGGCCCCTGCTCGAGCGCCTAGGGCTGGACCTGATCGAGACCTACTGGACCCCGGACGGCAACTTCCCCGACCACGAGCCTAACCCGCTGCTGCCGGAGAACCGGCGGTTCGTGATCGACAAGGTGCGCGAGAGCGGCGCGGATCTGGGGATTGCGTGGGATGGCGATGCGGACCGCTGCTTCTTCATCGACGGGGATGGGGAGTTCGTGGACGGGGACTTCCTGACGGCGCTGCTGGCGGAGTCGCTGTTGAAGAGGCACCCCGGCGAGGCGATCCTCTACGACGTGCGCGCTTCGCGCGCGGTGGCAGACACGGTGCGCGCGGCGGGCGGCACGCCGCACGTCAACCGCGTGGGGCACGCGTTCTTCAAGACGCGGATGCGCGCGGAGGGCTCACTGTTTGGTGGGGAGGTGTCGGGCCACTACTACTTCCGTGACTTCTACTGCGCGGATTCGGGCACGCTGCCGGCGCTGCTGATCCTCGAGCACCTCTCGCATACCGGCAAGACCCTTACCGAGTTGCTGCGGCCCTACCGCGAGCGTTATTTCATCTCGGGTGAGATCAACTCGGAGGTCTCAGACCAGCAGGCCAAGATGCGGGAGATCGCGCAGCGCTACGGCGACGCGGAGCAGAAAGAGCTGGATGGCATCTCGATCGACTACGCGGACTGGCACTTCAACGTGCGCCCGTCGAACACGGAGCCGCTGCTGCGCCTGTGCCTGGAGTCGCTGGTCTCGCGCGAGGACATGGAGCGCCGTCGTGACGAGGTGCTGGCGCTGATCCGCGGATGAGCACGCATGGCGGCGCTGGATCGGCGTCCTCGCTCGCTCGCGTGCATAGCACGCGACGCTCGCTGCGTCCTTGCCCAGCTTGCCCTGCGTGCTCATCCAGGCGTCGCGAGGATCCAGGGGTGATTCGCGGATGAGCACGCCGGAGGCCGCCGCCGACGAGCAGGCTTCTGCGGCGCTCGCGCGGGTGGCGGAGCAGGGCATCCACTGCCTGGCGATCCCGACGCCGTTCGCGGTGGGGCGCGTGAACGCGTACCTGATCGAGGACGAGCCGCTGACGCTGATCGACTCGGGACCGAACTCGGCGAAGGCGTTGGACGAGCTCGAACAGGCGCTGGCGGCGAGGGGGCACGCGATCGAGGATCTGGAGCTGTTGGTGGTGACGCACCAGCACATCGACCACTTCGGCCTCGCGGCGATCCTCGCGCGGCGCTCGGGCGCGCAGGTCGCGGCGCTGACGGGCCTCGACCGGCGCCTGGCGAACTTCCGCGAGGACACCGACTTCGAGGATCGCTTCGCGGCGCGCATCATGCTGCGCCACGGCGTCCCGACGGACGTGGTGACGGCGCTGCGCGCGGTCTCGGCGAGCTTCCGCGCGTGGGGCTGCACGGTGGAGGTGACGCGCACGCTGGAGGACGGCGAGGAGCTGAGGCTGCGCGACCGCACACTGCGGGCGCTGCACCGCCCGGGCCACAGTCCGTCGGACACGGTCTTCTGGGACGAGCAAAGAGGCCTGCTGATCGCGGGCGACCACCTGCTGGGGCACATCTCCTCGAACCCGCTGCTCGCGCGGCCGCTAGAGGCGGAGGGCGACTACGACGGTCCGCGCCCGCAGGCGCTGGTGACGTACCTGGCTTCGCTGCAGCGTACGCGCACAATGGAGCTCGAGCTGGTGCTCCCGGGTCACGGGGCGCCGGTGCGCGACCACGCGGCGCTGATCGAGCAGCGCGGGCGCATGCACGAGCGCCGCGCGCAGCGCATCCACCGCCTGATCGCCGAGCGCCCGCGCACGGCCTACGAAATGGCGCACGAGATGTGGGGCAACGTCGCGGTCACGCAGGCCTACCTCACGATCTCGGAGGTGCTCGGGCACGTCGACCTGCTCCTGAATGCGGACCGCGCGGTCGAGCAGGAGAGCGCGGGCATCGTTCGCTTCGCGGCGGCCTGAGCCGGTAGCCGCGTACATACCGCGGGGCACCACGAGCCTCAACCGGGCCCGCGGTCGATCTCGGCCAGGTGCGTGACATTCGCACGATCCGCCGCGTCAGACGAAGCCTCACCGGCGAACCACGCGTCGAGGATCTCCTGCAGCACCGCCTCGGAGGTGGAGCGCAGGCTGAGCGCGAGCACGTTGGCGTCGTTCCAGCGCCGCGCGCCGGCGGCGGTGGCGGCGTCGACGCACAGCGCGGCGCGCACGCCGGGGACCTTGTTCGCCGCGATCGAGGCGCCGGTGCCGGTCCAGCAGCAGACGATCGCCTGATCGGCGCCACCCGCGACGACCTCGCGCGCGGCGGCCGCGGCGCACCAGGCCCAATCCTCGCGCTGCCCAGGCGCGAGCGCGCCGTGCGCGCTGATCTCGTGTCCGCGCGTGGCGAGCGCGTCGAGCAGCACGTCGACCACCCCGACCCGCTCGTCCGCCGCGACCGCGATCCGCATCGCCGCAGTATCGCGCTCCTGGCCAAAGACACATTCGTGCGCTAAAGTCCTTGACAGTTGATATGCGTCTTACTTGACAGATGATGCGGCGGAGCCCGCTGCGAGGACGCGACGAGGACGGGGAGCGCGATGGGGTCATCGAGCGGACGAGGCCGAGCGGGGCAGCCGATGGGCGCGGAGAGTCGTGAGCGAGGGACTCGGCACGCGGCGAGGGGCGGCGAGGATGGATAGCGCGAGCGCGAACCCGCACCTGAACGTGTTCGAGCCCTACCGCGAGCTGGGGCGCACGCATGAGGACCAGCTGACGCGCGCGGCGATGATCGTGCTGCGCCTGGTGCCGCTGGCGCGCGAGACGCTGCTGCGCGCGATCGGCGAGCGCTCGCAGAGCGAACTACCCGACTGCGCGGTGGACATGCAGGCGACGTACATCGTCGACGCCTCCGAGGAGAGCGCGGCCGGCGGCGAGGTGCAGCGGGAGCGCCTCGTGAGTGTGTTCCTGACGCCGGACACCGAACCGCAGGAGCCGGCGCGCGAGGTGACCGACACGAGCCGTGGGCAGCGCTTTGACGGTGTACTGCGCTTCGACCCGGAGCTGGTGGTCCTCGTCGAGAGCAAGGTATGCACGCGCTGGGCGCGGCGCAACGGCCACCGCGTCGCCGAGCTGAATCTCGGCAGCGCGCGCTTTGCGCAGCGGCGTACGTGCGTGCTGCGCTGGCACGACCTGCTGGAGTCGTGGTGGCGCCTGGTCGAGCTCGGCCTGCTCTCCCCCGCCGAGCGCGCGCTCGTGCAGGACCTCCTCACCTACGCGCACCACGATTTCGCGCACCTGCTGCCGTTTGGAAGCCTGCGTCGCGTCGGCGCCGATCCGGTGCGGCGCAAGTGGCGCCTGCGCTCGCTGCTGCGCGAAGCCACCGGCCTGCAACCCGAGCGCATCGGCCTCGCACACGTGCGCCTGGATACCGCGCTCGGCACTGCCTCGCTGCAGCGCGCTGCGCTCGACCTCGACAGCCATGAGCTCGTCTTGCACATGTGGCCCGGAGAGCTCAAGCGCCAGGCCGAGTATCTCTATGGCGACGCATACGCGGCGCGCCTGGCCGAGCTCCCGCTCGAAACGGACGCGGCGTGGCGCGTGCAGCCCCAACCGCAGCTGGGCTTCCGCAACGCGCCGGCACGCACGAGGGTCTACCTGAGCTGCCGCCTGGATGCCGTCACCTACGCCGCGCGCTGGCAGGGTGAGGATTGGGCGCAGGTCGGCGCCCACCAACCCGACACGATCCTCCCGGAACTGTGGCCGTGGCTGCTCAAGCGTCGCTATGCCTCCAAGCGCGACCTGCCGCGTGTCGAAGCCTTCCTGCGCACCCTCGGACGCCGCCACGCGCATCTGCGCCCGAGCATGCACATCGCGCGCGTATGGCCCTTTGCGCAGGCCACGGCGCTCGATGACGACGGGCTGCTGGCGACGCAGATCCGCGATGCGATCAACCACATCCTGACGATCCTGCAGGAGCCTCGGCTGCCGGCGCCCGTGCCCGCCGCCCAGGTCTACTCGATCGCCAGCAAGCTCGCGACGAGCAACGGCGGCGCGGGGCCGAGCGCGAGCGCTGCCGCGCCAACCGGCGCGCTCGAGAGCGATGACGCGGCCGTCAGGAACCGTGCGGCTCGCCGCACACTGCCGCTCGATCGCGCGCTCGCACCCCAGCGCGGCGCCTCGCCACGGCGTCGAGCAGCAGCCGGTGCACCCGCACATCGTCCGTGAGCTCCGCGTGGAACGCGACCACGATCAGGTCGCCCTCGCGCGCCGCGATCGGGTGGCCCTCGAGCTCGGCGAGAATCTCGACCCGCGGGCCGTGCTCGGCGATCCACGGCGCGCGGATGAAGACCCCGCGCAGCGGCGGGCCGCCGATCCCCCGCAGCTCGACGTCAGCCTCGAAGCTGTGGATCTGGCGACCGAACGCGTTGCGCTGCGCGCGCATGTCCATCAGTCCGAGGTGCTCACGGTCGAGCATGATCAGCCCCGCGCATGAGCCCAGGACGGGTATGCCCCCGCCGCGGTGCCCGTCCACCTCGCCACGGTGCCCGTCCACCTCGCCACGGTGCCCGTCCACCTCGCCACGGTGCCCGTCCACCTCGCCACGGTGCCCGTCCACCCCACCGCGATGCCCGTCCACCTCGCCCCGGTGCTCGTCCACCTCGCCACGGTCGCCGTCGCCCCCGCCCGGCTCGTCACTGCGTCCATCGGCGGCTGGCGCGGCGAGCGCGCGGATCGGCTCGGCGAGACCCTCGCGCGCGATCCCGAGCGTCATCGTGGTGGACTCCCCACCGGGGATCACGAGTGCGTCGATCCCCTCCAGATCGCGCGGCACGCGCACCTCGCGCACCTCCGCGCCCAGCCCGCGCAGCATCCGCGCGTGCGCCTCGAAGCCGCCCTGCAGCGCGAGGACGCCTATCAGCGGTACTCGCGACACCCGGCAACGAGGTTGAGTTTGTTTTCCGAGTTCGTTACAGGCGGAATGGTTTTGTCGAGAAAAGAACTCGAAAAATAGATTCTTATGTACACGCTCGCAAAACGAGACCTGCTGCGACACCGGCAGCCGTTGAGCACGCGCAGCAAGCGCGCGGCGTCTACCACCCGCGCTGTGCGAGGAGCTGCTCGCGCTCGAGCTTCGAGCTCTCGAGGCTGACCATCGCGGTGCCGAGGCCGCGTGAGGCCTGCGCGACGCGCGCGGGGTCCTGCCAGTGCGTGGTCGCCTCGACGATCGCGCGGGCGCGTCCGGGCGGGTCCTCGGACTTGAAGATGCCCGAACCCACGAACACGCCTTCGGCGCCGAGCGCCATCATCAACGCGGCGTCGGCGGGCGTCGCGATGCCGCCGGCGCAGAACAGTACGACGGGCAGCCGACCCTCGCGCGCAACCGCGCGCACGAGGTCGAGCGGCGCTTGCAGAGCCTTGGCGGCGCTGGCGAGCTCCGCTTCGCTGAGCGCCCCGAGCCGGCGGATCTCGCCGGTGATCACGCGCATGTGGCGCACGGCCTCGACGATGTCGCCGGTACCGGCCTCGCCCTTGGAGCGAATCATCGCGGCGCCCTCGCCGATCCGCCGCAGCGCCTCGCCGAGGTTGGTGGCGCCGCACACGAATGGCACCTTGAAGGCCCACTTGTCGATGTGGTTGGCCTCGTCCGCGGGCGTCAGCACCTCGGACTCGTCGACATAGTCGACATCCAGCGCCGCGAGCACCTGCGCCTCGACGAAATGCCCGATGCGCGCCTTGGCCATCACGGGGATGCTCACGGCCTCCTGGATGCCGGCGATCATCTCCGGATCGGACATCCGCGCGACGCCGCCATCGCGGCGGATGTCGGCGGGCACGCGCTCCAGCGCCATCACCGCGGCGGCGCCGGCGTCCTCGGCAACCTTGGCCTGCTCGGGCGTGACGACGTCCATGATGACCCCGCCCTTGAGCATCTCGGCCAGGCCGGCCTTGACGCGGAATGTCGCCTCGTCGCGCATCTGCGAAAGAGTTTATCCGGGCGGGCAGCCGATCTCCGCGGAGGCGGGCAGCGGATCGCCGCGGGCCGGCGGCCGATCTCCACCGGGGCGGCCGATCTCCACCGGGGCGGCCGATCTCCACGGGACGGGCGATCTCCACGGGGCGGGCAGCCGATCGCCGCGCGCAGCGACCGCGACGCCCGCCGATCGGCGCCGTGCGCGGCTAACGCGCGCATGGCAAAGCGCCGATGTGGCGGCGAGGACGATGAACGACGAGTGCGATAGCACGGCGAGAGTGGGCCGGCACGGACGGCTGCCGGCGTTGGAGGGGCTGCGCGGGCTGGCGGCGCTGGTCGTGGTCGTGCACCACTCGCTGCTCGCGACGGTGCCGCGCTTCGCGGGCGCGTACGGCGTGGGTCCGTACCCGCTGCGCGGAACGCCGGGGTGGTGGCTGACGTATAGCCCGCTGCACCTGCTGTGGGGCGGCGGGGAGTCCGTGGTCGTGTTCTTCGTGCTCAGCGGGTTCGTGCTCTCGCTCCCGAGCGCGCGCGGCCGCGGCGTGCCGCGGCCGCTCTCCTACTACCCGAGCCGTTTCGTGCGTCTGTATCTGCCGGTGTGGGGCGCGCTGAGCTTCGCGGCGCTGATGCACGTCCTCGTGATCGGCAGTGCCGCGCGCGCGACTGGCGGCGATTGGTGGTTGAGCTCGTTCAGCGAACCGCTGAGCCTGCAGGCGGCACGCGAGGACGCGGGGCTGCTGTCGACGCACACCGGCCACTGGGCGCTGCTCGGGGTGCTGTGGTCGCTGCGCTGGGAGGTCCTGTTCTCGCTCGCGCTGCCGCTGCTGCTGCTGCTCGCGGTGCGCGGCCTGCGCACGCGCCTGTCGTGGGCGCTGCTCGTGTCGGCCTGCGCGGCGGCGCTGCTGTGGCACGGCTCCAGCGAATACCTGCTCGAGCTGCCGCCGTTCGTGCTCGGCGTGGCGCTCGCGTTTCACCACGAGGACATCGCGCGGCTCGCGCGCGCTCTCGCGCGGCGTACGTGGTGGAGCGCGGCGGCGCGGCTGCTGCTGGGCGCGGCGTGCATGTGCGCGCTGAGCGCCGACTGGTGGCTGGTGCGCAGCGCGCCCGAGGGCCAGACCGCGATGAGCGGGACCGCGGCGCTGCTCGTCGCGGTGGGCGCCTGCCTCGCGGTGCTCGCGGCGCTCACGCTCGGCTCGTTCGAGACCTTCTTGCGCTCGCGACCGATCGCCTGGACGGGCCGGCGCTCGTACAGCCTCTATCTCGTGCACTGCCCGATCGTCGTCGCGCTCGCGCTCGCCGCCGGGGGCAGTTTCTCGCTGGGCTACCTGATCGCGGCACTCGCGCTCTCGCTCGCCGCGGCCGCGGTGTTCCACCGCGTCGTCGAGGCGCCCGCGCACCGCTTTTCGCGCCGCATCGCGCACGCGACCCGGGGCGCAGCCGATACGCAGAGCGGCGCCCCGCAGCTACGGCCCGCGGTCACTTCAGCCGGAACGCCTTGATGCGATCCTCGTACTGCGCGCTGTCGCGCGAGTAGACGCCGTAGGCGAGCGCCTGGATCAAGCTCAGCAGCGCCGTGTGCGAGCGCACGTAGGCGGGGCTGTTGGAGGAGTAGTAGAGCTTAATCTGCGCGAGCTTCGCGACCTCCGAGAGCGTCGCGTCGGTGACCGCGGCGGTGCGCGCCTTGCGGTGGCGCGCGAGCTTCATCGCGCGCACCACCAGCGGGTGTGGGCGACCCGCGGAGAGCCCGATCACGAGCGTGCCCTCGTCGATCCGCCCCAGCCGGCTGAGCGCCTCCTGGGAGGGGCTCGCGACGACGTCCACGCGCAGGTCGAGCAACATCAGCAGGTGGCGCAAGTAGCTCGCGAAGAACGCCATCTGGTCGGTGCCCGCGACGAGCACCTTCTCGGAGGAGACGATCGCGTCGATCAGCGCGTCGACGGCGCTGCGCGAGACCTTGCGCGCGGTCTCCTCGACGTTCAGGTGGTCCGCGGCGAGCGCGCCCTCGAACTCGTTCTGGTCGAGCGAGAACAGCGGCGTCGAGCTGCCGCCCGCGACCGCCGCTTGCGGTGTCGCATGCTCGCGCCGGTACTCCTCGCGCGCCGCCGCCTGCAGCTCCGGGAAGCCCTCGAAGCCGAGGGCTTGGGAGAAGCGCACGACGGTCGAGCTCGAGGTGTTCGCGCGGCGCGCGAGCTCCTCCGCAGTCTGGAACGCGGCCTCGTCGAGGTGGTCGACGATGTACTGGGCGACGTCCTTCTGCGAGCGCGAGCACTCCTCGAAGCGGGTCTGGATGTAGGACGAGAGGCTCTGGCGCTCACCCATCGCGGCGCCGGCGACCGCGGATCGCTCGGCGCGGGCCGAGGGTCGCTCCGCACGCGGGGCGGGCGGCGTTGCGATCGCCGGAGATGCCGTTCGCTTCATCGGCCCCCTTGTTCGACATCGCCGCGCCGTAGTCCTCCTATGACGCCTGTCAGATCGACTGCAGTCTCGCCGCGAGCGCGACGAAGTAGTCGAGCGACGCCGGGTTCGCCAGCGAGTCCACGCTCGCCGCATCGGTCGGTGCGGCTCCCATCAGGATGCGCTTGACGGGAACCTCCAGCGCCTTGCCCGAGAGCGTGCGCGGAACCTCCGCGATCTGGCGCACCTCGTCCGGCACGTGCCGCGGCGAGCAGTCCTCGCGGATGCGCCGCCTGATCGCGAGCTCCAGGCGCTCGTCGAGCACCAGGTCCTCGCGCAGCACGACGAACAGGATCATCCGCAACTCGCCCCCGCCCGCACCGCTCGGGATGTCGACGACGAGCGCGTCCACGACGTCCCGCACCGCGCCCGCCGCGCGGTAGATCTCGCTCGTGCCCATCCTCACCCCCTGACGATTGATCGTCGCGTCCGAGCGACCGTAGATCACCGCGCCGCCGCGTGGCGTGATCCTGACCCAATCGCCGTGACGCCAGATGCCGGGATACATCGCGAAGTAGCTCTCGCGATAGCGCGCCCCATCCGGGTCTCCCCATAGGAACAGCGGCATCGACGGCAGCGGCTCGGTGAGCACCAGCTCACCGAGCTCGTCGATCACGCTCGCGCCCCACGGGTCCCACGCCTCGACCGCGCAGCCCAACGCGCGGCACTGCAGCTCGCCCGCATAGACCGGCAGCAGCGGACAGCCGCCGACGAAGGCCGTGCACACATCGGTGCCGCCACTCGTCGAGAACAGCCACACATCGGGCTTGACGTGGCCGTAGACCCACTTGTAGCTCTCCGGCGCCAGCGGCGAGCCGGTCGAGCCGATGCTGCGCAGGGCGCTCAGGTCGTAGTCGCGATCCGGCTGCACCGCGCCCTTCTCGCACGCGGAGAGTAGGCCCGCGCTCAGCCCCATGCATGTCATCCGCGTGCGCTCCGCCAGCGACCACAGCGCGCCCAGGTCGGGGTAGGAGGGGCTGCCGTCGTAGAGGACGATCGCCGCCTCCGTGAACAGGCAGCCGATCAGGAAGTTCCACATCATCCAGCCTGTCGTCGTGAACCAGAACATCCGGTCCCCGGCGTGCAGGTCGAGGTGCAGGTAGCTCTTCTTCAGCTGCTCCAGCAGGATTCCGCCGTGGCCATGCGCGATCGCCTTTGGCAGGCCGGTCGTGCCGGACGAGTAGAGCACCCACAGTGGGTGCTCGAACGGGACCTGCTCGAACTCGAGCGTCACGCCCTCACCACGCTCGCGCAGCTGCGTCCACGTCAGCGGCCCCGGCCAGCCCGCCGGCGGCTGGGCCGCGCGCGCCTCGTCCAGATACGGGACCAGCACCGCGTGGCGCACGCTCGGCAGCTCCGCGAGGATCTCGCCCACCGCGGCGCGGCGATCGAAGTCTTTGCCGCCGTGCCTGTAGCCATCGACCGCGAGCAGCACCTTCGGCTCGATCTGCGCGAAGCGGTCGATCACGCTGCGCGCGCCGAACTCGGGCGCGGCGCTCGAGAAGATCGCGCCGATGCTCGCGCTCGCGAGGAACGCGATCAGGGTCTCCGGGATGTTCGGCATGTACGCGACCACGCGATCGCCGCGCTCCACCCCAAGCGCCCGCAAGCCGCCCGCGACCAGCGCGACCTCCGCCGTGAGCTCGCCCCAGGTGATCTGCGCCAGCGCCCGCAGCTCGGAGGTGTGCAGAACCGCCGCCGCATCGGGGTCGCGGTCACGCAGGAGCATGTTCTCCGCGTAGTTGAGCTCCGCGCCCTCAAACCAGCGGGCGCCCGGCATCTTGCGGTCCGCGAGCACCCGCTCATACGACCGCGAGGCGCGAACCTCGCAGAACTCCCAGATCGCCGCCCAGAAGCGCTCGATCTCACGTACCGACCACTGGCGCAGCTGCTCGTAGTCGGCGAACCCCTCCGCGCGCCCCTCGCGCTCGGCGACCCACTCCATGAAGCGCGTCATGCTCGCGCGACGGCGCTCCTCGATCGTCGGCTCCCACAGCGGCCGCTCCCCCGTAGTGCCCGTCATTGCGCCTCCCTTCCCCCGCCCGATCGAGATCCATTCGGATATAGCGAAAACGTCAGTATGACCAACCGGGCGCGCAATCGCGCGCCGCGCTCGCCACGGCTATCCTCAGCGCTCGTGCTCGACATCGCTCAGCTCGACGCCTCCGCGCTGCGCGAGCAGTTTCCAATTCTAGACCGGCTCGCATACCTCAACGCCGGCACCGATGGTCCCCTGCCGGACGCCGCCGTGCGCGCCGCGGCGCAGGAACTGCGCCGCGAGGCCGAGAACGGCCGCACCCATCTGCATTTCGAGCGTCGTAAAGAGTTGAGCCGCTCACTGCGCACCGCCTACGCCTCCATCCTTGGGTGCGCCGCGGAGGATATCGCGCTGACGACCTGCACCAGCGAGGGGTTGGCGCTCGTCCTCGAGGGCCTGTCGCTGGCGCCGGGCGATGAGATCCTCACCAGCGACGAGGAGCACCCTGGCCTGCTCGGCGCGCTCGCCGCCGCGCGGCAGCTGCGCGGCGTACGCGTCCGCCAGGCACCGTGGACGGAGATCGCCGCTGCGGTCGGCCCGCGCACCCGCTTGGTCGCGTGCTCGCACGTCAGCTGGATGACCGGCCGCCACGCGCCCGCAGCGCTCGCCGCGCTCGACGTGCCGGTCCTGCTCGACGGCGCCCAAGGCGTCGGCGCGGTGCCCACCGACGTCCGTGCGCTGCGCTGCGCCGCCTACGCCGGAGCCGGGCAGAAGTGGCTCTGCGGACCGGATGGGACGGGGATGCTCTATGTCAGTCCCGAGCTGCGCTCCGAGCTCGCGGTGGGCCGCCGCAGCTACGCCAACTTCGCGCCCGCGCCTGCCGGAGCGGCGGTCGATCTCCAGTCGCTGGCGCTGCACGAGGACGCGCGGCGCCTGGACACATACTTGCTGAGCGCCGAGGTCCTCGCGGCCGCGCTCGCCGCCGTCGAAGTCCTCCGGGCCGCGGGCTGGGACGCCATCCACACACGCGCGCGCCTGCTCGCGGCGCAGCTCGCCGAGGAGCTCTCAGCGCGCGGGCGCGAGCTCGCCGTCGCGTCCCCTCGCGAGCGCGAGGGCGCGACGCTCGTCTCGTTCGCCAGCGCCGACCCCGTCGCCGAGCGCGAACGCCTCGCGGCTCGCGGCGTGCTGCTGCGAGACATACCGGGGCGCCCCTGGCTGCGCGCCTCCGTCGGCGCGTGGAATGACGAGGGTGACCTCGCCCGATTGCTGGAGGCGCTCGAGAGCTGACGTTTGCCCGAGGCGCGCGGATACGTCTTAATGCTCCCTTAGCACGGTTTCCGCTTTGCTTTCCACGGCCGCGGACTATCCGCGTGCGCGACGACCGTGGCCTGCCACCCACCATCCAACCGACCATGAGCACCTCCCCCCCCAAGACCCCCCGCGCCGGTGGATCCGACGACGAGACCGCCGGCGTGCCGGCGCTCGCGACGGATTCCGCCGCCGAGCTCGCAACGCCCGCCGCGCCGCCGCGCGAGCAGCCGGCGCCCTCCCGGAAGGAGCGGTCCGCCAGCGAGCATGCGCCCACCGTCGAGCACTTGCCCCCCGCCGAGCCCCCACCCTCGGTCGCACCCCGCGCGCGCCGCCTACCGGCGCGACTCGACCCGCGGAGCCTCGTGGGCTACCTCGCGCTCGCGCCGATCCTCGCGCTCTCGGCCGTGCTCAACACGCACCGCCTCGCCCAAAACAGCTACGCCAACGTCTTCTACTCGGCCGGCGTCAAATCGATGCTCGGCTCCTTCCACAACTTCATCTTCGCCTCGTTCGACCCCGGCGGTCTCGTCACCATCGACAAGCCGCCGCTCGCGCTGTGGGTGCAGGTGCTCAGCGCCAAGCTCTTCGGCTTCTCGCCCCTCAGCCTGCTGCTGCCCAACGCGATCATCGGCGTGCTCGGCGTGGCCGTGCTCTACCTCATCATGCGCCGCCCGTTCGGTCAGCTCGCGGCGCTCGCCGGTGCCCTGACGCTCGCGGTGTTCCCCGCCTATGTCGCCTCCGCGCGCGACAACGGCGTGGACCTCGTCCTGATCCTGTTGATGCTGCTCGCCGCGGGCGCCGCCCTGCGCGCGATCCGCGCGGGCGGCTGGCCCAGCCTGCTCGCCAGCGCAATCTTCGTCGGACTCGCGTTCAACACCAAGACGCTCGCCGCGTATCTCATCGTGCCCGGCATCGCCCTCGCCTACGTACTCTGCGCTCCCGGATCCCTGCCGCGTCGCCTCGTCAAGCTGGTCGCCGCGGGGGTCGCGATGCTCGTAGTCTCCTTCGCCTGGATCGCCTTCGTCGAAGCGACCCCCGCCTCCCAGCGGCCCTACGTCGGCGGCTCCACCGACAACACCGAGCTCGGCCTGACCTTCGACTACAACGGCTTCGGGCGCGTCGAAGGCGAGGTCGGCGGACCGGGTGAAATCTTCGTGCGCCTCGGCGCCGTCGCGCCGTTCTCGCGGCACTACCACACCGCGCTGCCGCTACAGCCCAAACGCACCCGCGAGCCGAAGATCGCGACACCCAACCCGATCCTCCCCGACGGCCACTACGCCAACCCCACGCCGTTCGGAGTCCCCCCCGGGCCGCTACGGCTGTGGGAGGCCGGCCTCGGCGATCAGGGCGGTTGGATGCTGCCGTTCGCGCTGCTCGGCATGATCGCGCTCGCGCTCGCGATTCTGCTCGCCCCGCGCGCGCTCGCCGCGGACGCGCGGGCCGAGCGGTCGGCGCACGCGACGGGCTCCGCGGACCCCGAGCCCATACCGGACTCCGCGGACCCCATGGCCACCGCCGCCGCTGCGCCCGAGCCGGTCGCGGGCTCGAGGTTCGAGCGCATACGACGCGACCCGCGCACCGCGGGATTGATCGTGCTTGGCGGCTGGTGCCTGACGGAGGCCGTGATCCTCAGCTTCTCGAAGGGCATCGTGCACCCCTATTACGTCTCCGCGCTCGGCCCCGGCACGGCCGCGATGGTCGGCGCGGGGTTTGCGACGTTCGCGGGGCTCTTCGCGCGCCGATCTGCGAGCGGGGCGCGCGCTCGCAACTGGCTCGCGGTCCTCGCGCCGTTCGCGGTCGCGGCGACCGTCGCTGCGCAGCTCGTGCTGCTGCATCGCGCGCACTACCTGCACTGGTACTACACGCCGCTCGTGATCGCGTCGGCGGTCGGAGCGCTCGCGCTGCTGGCGTCGCTCGCGGTGCGCCGGCTCGCGGTGCCCGCGATGCTGCTCACGCTCGCGGCGCTGACGCTCGCACCGACCGTCTACGCCGCCACGACCTGGTCGGTTCCCGTCGAGGGCACCTTCCCCGCGGCGGGACCGCGTGTGGCGGGCGCGCTCGGCCCGTACGGCGTCAGCGCGCACGACGTGAAGGTCTACCGCGACCTGATGCGCTACATCGGCGCCCACCGGCCAACGCGGCGCTGGGAACTGCTGACCGTATCCTCGAACACCGCCGCGACGCCGATCCTGCTCGGCTACCGCGCGGGCGCGCTCGGCGGCTACAGCGGCACCGACCCCTCGCTCGACGGCCCGCAGCTCGCACGACTGGTCGCCGACCGTCAAGCGCGCTACGTGGTTCTCGGCGGCGCCTACTCCAGTCGCGGCGGCAACCTCGCGACGAAGGCCGTGATCAATAGCTGCCGCGAGATCCCCACCGAAGCGTGGCTGCACTTCCCGCGCTTCTCGGTCTACAGCCTCGTGCTCTACGACTGCGGCGCTCGCGCGCGCGAGCTCGCCGCGCAGCCCTGAGCGCTCCCGGCCGCGAGGGGGCGGCGCCGCGTCCCGCCGCGCCGGCGACATACGCCTCGCTGACGGCCCGCGCCGCGCCGCTGGCTTCTACGCCACCACCGCGAGCCCACGGTGGAAGGCGCGCGCGAACAGCTCGCTCTCGCGGCCCGCGGCCCAGCGCGGCACCGCCGACTCGCCGTCGGCGAGCAGGCGCAGCTGCACGTCGCCGTTGCGCGTGCTGAGCACGGTGTCGCGTACGAGTTGGTCGCGCGAGCGCTCGAGATCCTCCGCGAGGCGCAGCAGCACCGCGCAGCGGTCCAGGCGCCCGCGATCGCCCTCCGCGAAGAGCGGGCCGAGCGGGCCGGGCTCGGGCATTCCCTTGCGGTGGTAGCGCGCGGCCTGCGCGACGATCGCGACCTCGGTCGGCGAGAACCCCGGCAGACCCCCATTGAGGATCAGGTAGCGCGAGTGCTTGTGGTGATCGTCGTAGTCGACCGACATCCCGATGTCATGCAACACGCACGCCGCCCACAGCAGCTCGCGCTCGAGCGGATCGCCCGCGTGCAGCCCCAGTTGCGCAAGCTGGTCGAACATCCCCAGCGCGAGCGCCGCGACGTGCTGCGTATGCGCCGCGTCCATGTGGTAGCGCGCCGCGAGGTTCAGCACCGACGCGCGCCGCACGTCCGCGAACAGCGGCTCGCGCGCCACCCCCTCGGCCCTGTCGGCGTCGCCGGCTGGGTTCCCGCCGTCCCCCGGCAGATCCCCGCCGCCCCCCTGCGCGTCCCCAGCGAGATGGCGCTCGAAGAAGACGCCCTCGCGCAGACCCGCCTCCGTGACCTCCAGCCGCTCGAAGCCGCCGGCGTCCAGCACCGCGAGCACCACGAGCGCGCCCGCGAGGATCACGTCCGCGCGCACCGGCTTGATGCCGGGCACGCCGCTGCGCTCGGCCACCGGCAGCGCCGCGAGGCGCTGTACGAGCTCGTCCAGCACGTCGCGCTCGATCGTCGTGCCCTGCACGCCGTTGCTCGGCCTTCCCAGCGCACGCTGGGCGGCGACCGCGAGGTTGCGCACCGTTCCCCCGATTCCGACGATCCGAGGAGCGGCGCTCGCGAGCCACGGCGCCTGCGCGAGCTCGTGCGCCACGTGCGCGCGCAGATCCTCGAGCTGGCGACGCTTGGCGGGGCCGGGGCCCGCGAGGAAACGCTCGGTCATCCGCACCGAGCCCAGGCGCCACGAGCCCGAGTCGCGGGGCAGGCGATCGACGACCCGCACGAGCTGCAGCGAGCCGCCGCCGAGGTCGAGCACGCAGCCATCGCTCAGCGTCGTCGAGTTGACCGCTGCGAGATATCCATAGCGCGCCTCCTGCTCGCGGCTGAGCACGCGAATCGCCAGCTGCGAGCGCTCCCGCGCCAGCGCGAGGAAGTCCGCGCTGTTCGCGGCGTCGCGAATCGCGCTGGTCGCGACCGCGTCGACCAGCCCGCCCTCCAGACCCGCGGCCTGGCAGAAGTGCGCGAAGACGTCCAGCGTCGCCAGCGCCCGGCGCATCGGCTCCGCACCGAGCCTGCCGGTCGCGCCCATCCCTTCCCCGATGCGCACCGGCTCGTAGATCTCGTCCGTGCGCTGCCACCAACGCCCCGTCGCGGAGAACACCACGAGGCGAAAGGAGTTCGAGCCGAGGTCGATTACGGCGAGCCGCTCACTGGCCTGCATCCACTGAGCGTATTGCCCGCGGCGGAGGGCTCCCTCACCCTCGTGCGCCCGCGGGGCCTCCCCGCGTCGGCGCCACTCACAGGGGGTCCTCGCCGACGAGCGCCGCGACGACGTTGCGCGCGTCGGAGAAGATCTGCACGTGACAGACGAGGTCGTCCTCGAACTTGACGACCCAGGTGGTCGGCGCGTTTGCGAAGGACCCCGCGGGACCGCTCCCGCTCACGACTCCGAGCGCGACCACGGCCCGCCCCGCGGCGCGGATCTGCGTCGGGCGCACGGTCAACTCGTCCCAGTGCGCTTCGATGTCCTCGGTGTAGCGACGGATACCGTCGTGACCGCGGTAGGGCTCTCCCGCGCGCGTGACCTCGGCGGTCATCGGCTGGAAGACCACGTCGGGGTGTATCAACGGAAGCACGTCGAGGAACTCGCGACGACTGAACGCCTCGAACAGGCGCGCGACGATGTCCTCCTTGGCCAGCGAAACCCCGGCCGGGGGCGCAGTCGCAACCATCGTGCTGTTGCCATGCATCGCCACTTGAAGCTACCCGTCGACGAGCTCGGTCAAACGTTGCTCGTCGCTCGATCCCGTCGTTACTCGACCCGCTATATCGGCTCCCATGCCGAAATCTTCAGGCGCGGTGTATTCTGCGCACGATGGCTGCCGTCACAGGGTCGAGCGTCCAACCGATTGCAGTCGGGGCCGGGCCGCCCCCCGCGGCCCTCGAGCGGCCCGATTTTGAGATCGTGCCGCGGGCGGGCCTGCCGATCGTGGCGGCGGTGCTGGCGCTCCTGATTGTGGGCATCGCCGTCAACGAGCCGTGGCCGCTGCAATTTCTGCACGTCGTGGGCGGCGCGACTTGGACGGTGATCGACCTCTTCCTCGGCTTCGTGATCGGGCCGATCATGGGGAAACTCTCGATTCCGGCGCGGATCGAGCTGACGACGCGCCTGATGCCGAAGATGGTGCTGATCATGCCGACCGCGGTGACCGTCACGCTGGCCGCGGGCTGGCAGCTGGGCAACAAGCTCGGCACGGTACAGACGAGCTACTACCTGCACGGCTGGGTCGTCGCGAGCTACATCGTCGTCGGCGTGATGGCGGTGATAGCGCTGGGGCTGCTCGAGCCCGCGAACATCGCGGTGCTGACCGAGCTGAAGAAGCGCCAGCCGAACCCCCAGGTGATCGAGCGCTTGATGAAGCGCTTCATCTTCACCGCGGGCCTCACGGGCCTGATGCAGATCGCGACGCTCGTGATCATGACCAAGCTCGCCGCGGGATGAGCGCGAGCGCGGCGACTGCGACCCGACCGCGATGAGCGCGCGGGCGGATGCGACGGAGGGGCCCGCTGTGGAGAGCGAGCGGCTGCCGCCGGTGACGCAGATCGGGATGCTCTCGTTGGCGCTGATCGTCGCCGGGGGGATCTATCTCGCTGCGCACCTGCCCCAACAGGTCTCGCTCGCGCCCGCGATCGTGCTGCTCGCCGCATCGACGCTGCTGCTGGCGGGGAACCTCGCGGCGTTGGCACGCGTCGAGGGCTTCGCGTGGGCGCGCTTCTTCGCGGTCGCGAAGTGGGCGCTGCTCGCCTACGCGGTCATCGCCGGGATGATCGAGTACGCCTTCCTGCGCGATGGCCTCAGCGGCGGCCCGCTCGTCGTGCTCACGCTCTCGCTCGTCGTGTTCGCGGTGCACGTGCCCGTGCTGATCGGGTTCACGGTAGCGCGGTACGAGCGGCCCGAGCCGGATGCTCTCTTGGCGAGCTGAGCGCCACGAACCGGGGCCACCCCTGCGCGGAGCGACCCCGGTGGACGCGGACTTTCGCGAACGCGCCTACTTCACGATCTTGATCACGCGCTCCATCCCGAGCACGGTGTGGCTGCGCCCGTCCTGGGTGTCCATGAAGCACGCCTGCACGTACCAGCCGGGCTTCGCGGCGATCGTCTCCTGTTGATAGGCGCCGTTGGAGAGCGGCCCGGCGAACGTGACCGCGCCGACGGCGAGCTTGTGGGCCTGCTTTTCCTTGCCCGCGAGCAGCAGCTTCGCGAGTTGCTTGGCGCCCTTCGCGCTCTTGGCCTGGATCGCGATGTCCATGTGCACGAGGAAGCCTTCGTTTTCAAAGCGCACGAGTTCCCCGTCGTGCAGCGTCGAGGGTCCGCGGAAGCCGAACTCGATCGAACGGATCGTCGCCTGCGGTGTCGGCAGCGTCACCGGCGCCTTCGCGGTGGCGACCGTGAAGTGCGTGCGTAGCTGCGCTTCGCCTTCGCCGGCGCCGACGAGCACGATGTACTGTCCGGGCGCCAGCGTGGTCTGCGCTTCGCTGTTCTGGCCGGGGTTCACTTCGGTGTCGAACACGATCGAGCCGAGCTTGCCGGCGCTGTTGGGGTCCTTCGCCTTTTTTTCCTTGCTGAACGCTTCGGCTTCGGCGACGCTCACGCCGGGCTTGAGCAGGAACACGATGACCGCGGCTTCCTTGACGCCGGTGTCGCTGGAGACGATGTTCACGCCGCCCGATTCCAACGGGCCGGTGACCGTGGCCGTGGAGGAGGTGATCGCGATCGAAACGGTCGGGAGCGTCGAGGCCTGCGCGCCGGCGGCCGCGAGAACGCTGCTCGCGAGGACTAGCGCCGCGGCGGTCGCGAGCGCGGCGCGCAACTTTTGGATTTTCACTTGGCTTGTCTCCTATGGGTGAGGTGGGGTCGCGCGAGCCAGGGGCTGCGCACGCTCGCGAGGCAAAGCCTGTGCGCCTCGCGAGTACAAGAGTTTACGGGCGCGCGAACAAAGACGAGCCTTTGGGCTTTAGCGCTGCAAGGCATCTTGCGTGCGGGACCTTCGTCCGCTCGGCCAGGCGCCGGCGGCAGCTCGAGCCTTCGGCGTGCGGCTATCCTTGCGCAATGGCCACTGTGGTGCTCGACCCCTATGCCTTCGAGCTGGATGCGCTCAAGGAGCGCCGGCGCATCTCCGGTCTGGATCGTCTCGACGAGGTGTGGGAGGGTGTTCTGCACATGGTTCCCGCCCCCAGCTACGGGCACGCGCGCTTGACCCAGCAGCTGGCCGAGATCCTCGGTTCGCTCGCGCGCAAGGCCGGTCTGGAGGCCGCGATGGGCGAGTTCAACCTCGGCGACTCGATCGAGGACTTCCGCGTCCCCGATGGCGGCCTGCACCGTCCCGGCGCCAGCGGCACCTGGCTGCACACCGCCGCGCTCGTCGTCGAGATCGTCTCCCCCGGCGATGAGACCTGGCAGAAGCTCCCCTTCTACGCCGCCCACGACGTCGACGAGGTGCTGATCCTCGACCCCGAGGAGCGCGCCGTCCACTGGCTCGCGCTCACCGGCGACACGTACCGCCCGATCGAGCGCAGCAGCCTGATCGACCTCGGCCGCGAGCAGCTGGCCAGGCAGATCGACTGGCCGTAGCTCAGATCAGACGAGGCTCTTAACGCTCAGTGCCCCTCATGCGCGATCGTGGCGGAGTGATTGTCGTAGGCGTCCGACGCGTCCCGCCTCGGTCGACCTGGCTGGACGGGGCCCGGAGGCCCCGTCCAGTTGCGGTCGCTGCGTGCTGCCGTTCCGTTTGTGCTGGCAGCGGTGCTCCGCGTGTTCTGCGGAGTCTTATCGCGGGTTGGTTCTGGTGCTATTCGGCCTGGAAGGCTTCGCCGAGGCTGTTTTTGAGGAGTCCGCCGCCCAGGGTGTTGAAGTTTCCTGCTGGCCCGTTGACGCAGTTGCCGTAGGGCGCCTTGCCGTCATAGACCTCTTCTGCGCTGGTTTTGGCGTTCTCGATCGCCATGCTCGAAGTGGCTTCGCAGTAGTTGGTCCAGTTCGTCTCTGAGACTGTGCAGTGGATCTTCCATTTTGCGTTGGCGCTCGTGATTTGGTTGCGTAGCCCTTCGTAGAGCGTGACGAGTTCGGTCTTCCACGGCAGTCCGCTGTTGGCTTCGACTTCCATACTGTCGGCGGCTTCGCAGCCCCGGATCGAATGGCATTCGCGTGCTTTGGCGCTCGTAATTTCGCCTGCCGCACCCGGGCCGACGGTCCCTTCCTCGATAACCGCGCATTCGAGTTCGAGACCGGTTTTTACTTCGGCGAACTTCAGCTCCTGCGTCGAATGAAATTTCACGGCCGATTTCAGTGCTGCGCCTTTCAGCTTCCACGTGTGCGCCGAGGCGGCTGTCGCGGATACCGCCGTCAAAGCGAACACGGCAACGAGAGCGACAAGCAGCGTCTTGATCGTTTTCATACACACCTTCCCTTATGAGTGGTTGATGTAACGAGCCGGTAACCACAGGCCGCAGCAGATACATCACCACAAACGGCCTACCAGAGTCACCGTGAAACCGACACTAGCCGGCAACAGGTGACGCTGTCAATCAATTAACCGCCGTTTTCCACCACAAAACGTTACGTGTGAAAGATGACCATGCACGCCGCCCGGCGCATACGCTTCGAAGCTCCCGACAAAACCCAGATACTCTCGCATCTATCTCTTGCGCCCGCTCGCTTTGTGGCGTACTCTTGCCCGCCTGTTCCGTTTGCGGGCCACCCGCTTGGTCTTCTTATGCCTGGTCTTCTTTTTCTTCGCCTTGGTTTTCTTGCTGGCGGTGCTGGGGTTGGGGAAGGCGATGTTGGGCGTGGGGAGCAGGCTGCTGGTGGGCGGGGCTGTGAGGATCGTGGGGAGGCCTTCGGTTATGAAGGTCGTGGTGGTGCCGGTGGCTTGCCCGTAGCCGCTGCGGATCACGATGCGGTAGGCGTAGGCAGTGCCGGGTTGCAGGCCGGTGAGCTGCTCTGACTCGCCTACCGGCTGCGTTTCGGCGGGGACCGTCCCGGAGAGCACGACACCATAGGCGGTGCTCGCCCCGGTGTAGACCCCCAGTTCGAAGACGTACGTCGCCTGCTGGCCGCCAGGATCAACGCTGCCTGAGATCACCGCGCTGGTCGCGGTGATCGCACTGGGGCGCCGGTGGCCGCCGCGACGCTCGGCGCGGGGCCGGTCGTAAACGTGCCCTGTGGGAGCGTGCTGGCGCCGCTTTCGCTGAGCGCCGTCTGGCCTTCTGCGTTCTTGGCTATCAGCATGTAGCGGTAGGTCGTCGCGGGTTGTAGCCCGGTGATTTCGGCGGTCGTGTCGACCGGGCCGTAGTCGGGGGATTGCTGGGGTGTGGTTTCGTGCATGCCGGGAGCTTCCGCGATCGCCGGACACGAGTCTTCGGCGGCGCTGCACGTCGGCGCGTACTGGAAGGCGTAGGTGGTGCTGGTGTTCTCGGGGTTCACTTCACCGAGGAGGTCAGCTGAGAAGGACGTCACGAAGGAGGCCGTCGGGGCGCCGACGATCCGTGGTGCGACGCTCGGTGTGCTTTTTGAGAGCGTTTCGCTGAGGAGATCTTCCGGGGCCTTGACGTTGTGGTCGTACCCCACGAGCTGGTAGTAGAGCTTTTCGTTCGGCCTCACCCCCACGACCGCATGCACAGCTTCAGGCGCCCCGACCTGCACTCTGGCGGTCTGCTCTCCCAACGCCGGGGTGTTGCCCCATTCAAACAGCGCTTCGGTTTCGGCGATACCCTCCGGGTTCACTTCGCCGTTCAGCGTGCACGCGAACGTCAGCGAGGACCCACTCACGGGCCCCGGGGCGCACGTCGCGGGCCTCGCCAGCACTTCACCGACCGGCTCAAGAGTGTACGCCAACACCGCGGAGGGTTGAGCAATCGCATACAGGTCCCCGTCTTCGCCGAAGCCAAACGCCTCAAAGTTCTCCGGTGAACCAGGAACAGCGATCGTTGAAACCAGATGCCCATCGCCGGCTTCATACAGATCCCCAAAGAGCTTGACTTCCGTTCCGACAAGCTCAGCTACCGATGCGGCGAGCTGTCCGGCGGGATCAACCGCGACCCCACGGGCGACGGTTGCATCAGGGACCGTGATCGAGGTTGAGAGTTCCACACCGGTGGTCGCGTTGAACTCGTGAATGACCGGTTCTTCCCCGTAGACGGCGTAGATGGTGTCGGTGTTGTTAGCGATCGCCAGTGCGGATATGGTGCCTGCGACGGGGAATTCGCCTTCCCATTCGCCGTTGGGCCTGAGCTCTTGTATGCGGTGTTCTTCGCCTACGTAGAGTAGGTCTTCGGGGCCGCCGACGGTGAGGATGTTTCCGCCGCCGGCGAAGTCGAACGCGTCGTGTTCGTGGCTTTCGGGTTCTGCTCGCTTGCCTTCCGTGCAGGTGTCATTGGAGGCGGTGGTGCAGAGGTTCTTTTCTGTTTCGCTTGCCCCGGCGGTGTGGTCCTCGGTTTGGTTGACTTCGCGGCCGATCATCAGGATGAACTTGCCTTCGGCGGTGTACTCATCCACACGCGAGTTACCGAGATCCTGCACATAGACATCCCCTGTGGCTGGGTCTACGGCTATCCCCTCGGGTGAGCGTATCGCTTCCGGGCCTTCGCCTCCTTCGCCACCCTGGCAGGTATTCCCGGATGCGGCGGTGCAGAGGTTCTCTTCTTCGAGCTCTTTCGCTGTCGGCGTTTCACCGTTCCCGCGCAGCGCCCGCACGACCTGGGTCTTGGTCTGGTTGACTTCCAATCCGAACATCGCGACGAACACCCCGCTCGCGGTCAAGACCTGCACACGGTTACTGCCGGTGTCGGTGACATAGATGTCCCCGTGCTCGGGGCTTGCCGGATCATTGTTGACCGCGACACCGGTCGGGTATTCAAAGCCGCTGGTGATCTGGCCGGAGAAGATCTCCTTGACCGGCGCCGGCGCCGCCTGCGCAACACCCACACCCACCGCCAACCAGACCACAGCCACAGCGACCACAGCAAACCGCTGGGCGACCCGCAGGACCGCCTGCCCGCCGCGGAACTGGACTTTTGCTCTAGGGGTCATTTGCTTGTCCTCCCGTTCGCGGCGGCTGTCGTCTTCGCACTGGGTTTCGGTCTGCTTGCTCTGGTTTTCTTGGCTGTCTTTCTGTGCTTGGTGGTCTTCCTGGCCTTGGTGTTGCAGCCGGTGACGGTGATCTTGGTGCTCTGGCGGATCACAGCCCCGTTCTGCGCGTGGAATTCGGTTGGCATCACGAGCTTGCCCGCCGTCTTGCACAAGCTCCCGTTCGCCGCGAGCGCGGAGTAGCCGCCCTCGGGCAGGTAGAGCTCGAACGTGCCGACGGGGACATCGGGGACCGTCTTGAACGTGCTGCTCGTAATCCCCTGCGCACTGATGAACGTGCTCCCCGTCAGATCCACACGCACCCCATCGCCCTGCAAGACGACGACGAGGCTCGGGAACGCTTCGCCACCGTGGGAGACGAAGTACGCTGGGCCGGAGAGCCCGACTGGTAGTAGCGGTGTGCTGGCGCGGACGGCCCCAACGATCGAGGCTTGGGGGCATCCTGCTGGGTTGGCTTGGAACTGTGCGGCGGGGCAGGCCTTCTGCAGCGTCGTCAACCGCGACGGGAGCTGTTTGGGGAGCGACACCTTGACGCTGGCGATGTTCGCCTCGCTCCCCACCGACCCGGCGGGGTAGGAGAGCCGCACGTCGAGGCTCGCGCCACCGGCACGGCTGGTATGCCCGCTGGTGGATGCCTGGAAGCTGGGTTTGAACGCCAGGCTCTTGCAGCCCGAGGCGGCGAATGGTGCCGTGACGTTCGCGCTCGCCTGCCCGCTACCGGACACCACGGCGGTGATCTGCTTCGCAGCGCAGCTCGTCGGGTTGAACATGAACCCCGGGCGGTCGATATTGACCGTGACCTCTTTCAAACGCAGCGGGACACCGTCGAGGATCTGCGGCACCGCATAGGGCCCAGTTTCATCGGTCGTGATCGTCAACGCCGACGTTTCCCGATCCACATCAATCCGCGCCCGCACCACCACCAACCCCAGGTTGAACGGGCCCGCAACCGCATCGGTCACGATACTCAGCCCAAACGGCGCACCCCCGTAGCCTTTGGTGAGGTAGACGGTCCCTTCGATTTCAAAGGGGTGCGACCCGGCCCCGGAGGCGACTCTGGTGGTGCCGATCCTGGAGGCTTGGGGGCAGCTACCACTA